>QWCH01002465.1_pt1 | contig 22976 bp, 18 predicted proteins | sample 1972671 | NCBI WGS metagenome assembly QWCH01 (sample SAMN09866713, study PRJNA288562) | Human gut metagenome isolate term3_stool, whole genome shotgun sequencing... | isolation source: gut | host: Homo sapiens | place: USA: California
ACGTTGAACAGCAAGGTTGAAGGCGAATTCAATATACCGCAAAGTGTTACAACAATAAATCAATATGCATTCAGCAACTGTTTGCTTGCAACAAAAGTTACGTTGCCTGACAATGTAACGTCTATTGGCGATTATGCATTTGCCGGATGCACTAATATTTATCAATTCAATTCAAGCAATCAGGGCGAATTGTTTGTGCCAAAGAATTGTGAGAGAATAGGTGCGTCCGCGTTTGCAGAATTGAAATTGATTGAAAAAGTATGTGTCGGGGACATTGTTTATAGAATCGGTGCGGCGGCGTTTAGTAAAATGATTTCGCTTAAAGAGATTATCTTGCCGTTCGTCGGTAGTTCAAATGTCTCAAGCAATAATACCTATCAATATCCGCTTGGATATGTTTTCGGTACGTCTTCATACACGGGCGGAACGGCAACGACGCAATATTATTACGGTTCGAGCATATCGAGCGTCACTTATGAAAACTATTACATTCCGACAACATTGCAAAAAGTTACCATAACGCTTGGCGATTTGAATTATGGCGCGTTCTACAACTGTGTGAATATAACAGAAGTTTCAGTAAATCAAGATGCAGTCGTCAATGAAAAAGCACTGTATGCTTGTCCCGCAACTATTACGAGAATCGATTATACTGCAACTAATTATTCGTGGAACGGAAGGAATATCGCAACTGCCTATAATTCAGGCGACGGAAGCGAAGCGAACCCATATATAATCTCAAATGGCGATGAGTTGGCGTTTTTTGCACAACAAGTTAATAACGGTCAATCATATGAGGGCGTGTATTTCAAACTGTCGCAAAATATCTATATGGCAAACAAAGCCTTTGAAGTTATCGGGAACGATACCTCATATTTCAAGGGTGTATTTGACGGCAACGGTTTCGCAATAAAATCAGTATCGATCACGTCCACTGCGCAAAATGTGGGATTGTTTGGAAAAACGTCTGGCACAATAAAGAATTTGAGTTTGATTTCAACAACGATAAACTCAAATGGTACCGTTAATCAAAGCACGGCAGGATTGCTTGTTGGCCATCTTCTCGAAGGAGGAGCAGTTTCTAATTGCTCGGCTCAGGGAACTATTACGGCAAAATGTCAACTTACACTATATTGCGGCGGACTTATCGGATACAATGACGGATCTGTCGATGATTCATCGGCATCGGTCAATGTTTCTGCAACGAGTACGAGTTTAACGGTGTATGCAGGCGGATTAATAGGATATAACAACGGCGATGTTATCAATTCAACCGCAAACGGAACAGTATCTGCTAGCGGTTATAATTCAGAATATACCCATAAGGGTAATATGTTCGGATTCAATTCAAAAGCGTGACATATTTGTCACGCTTTTGAGTTTGAAAGCCCCCAATAGATTTAGAATATTGATAATGAGGAAAAATACTATGAGTGAGAAAAAAATATCAAGGCATAAACCTAAGAAAAACAAAAGCAATAAAAACATTATCAGATGTTTGATTTTGTCTACGACTTCGAGATAAATCTCGGCATATTAAGCGGAAAGTCTCATTTTTTTTTGTATTATCCATAAATTGCGGTATATCTTTGTCGCATTTTGATAAAGTATTCAAACACGGTGGATTGCGCTCGGTCAAGTACAGCGGCGATTTCGGGATAACTCAACCCACTTTGCTTACATTCGAGCGCAATTCGCATATTGTTCGTTAGATTTAGGCTGTCAACGATGGATTCATAGGCGGTATAGTCTTTGACAACATCTTCTTCAATCTCACAAGACGGCTCGCTGACGGGCGTTAAGGCATCAAGGCTTACGGAGCGGTAATAATCGATTGTTTTTCGAGTTATAAGTTTAGACATTGCTCTAATACATGCAATCTTGACTGTTATCGCCTTGCCCTTTTTATCGTATGTCAAAATGTCGTTTAATCGCCTTCCATAATGATTACAAAGGAACAGCGCGCATTCTTGCACTAAATCATAACTGTCGCTGTAAGTGTGGTTAATATCTTTTTTACGCTTTATATCAACGCATAGGTCGGCATATATTTTCTGCATTCTGCCGCCCATATATCCTATAAGAAAGCGTGTTTCATACATAGCCAACTGTTCTGCCATTGCAAGAACGTTATTTTCTGAGATTGTTTCTTTGAAAACGTCATAATCTTTGATATGTTTTTTCATATTGAGATGCGCTCCGAGTTTTATTTGCCTTTCGGCAACAAGACGGCGCAGCACCGAGAAAACTCAAACACATATCGCTTCAAATCACGAGATGCCTATGTCAACGACCAGCGTAAATTATTGCGCTTACAATAAAAAGCCTATATCGAACAAGCAATAATTTTGCCGTTGATATAGGCTTTTCTCTGTGCTAAACCGTCACGCCGAAAGGCAATAAATCGGAGCGTTATAAAAAATGTGTCCATAAAAATGTGTCACAGACATAAAAAGAGAACGATAGCAATCTATGCGAGTGCTGAGTGTGTCCCCACGCGGAGCGGACGCCGTGGGTTCCCTTTCAAGGGGGAACGGCGGTAGGGGAAACACGTGAGGAAGGGGAAAATTGCATTTATAATGCAAAACGCCCAACACTTGTAGAGGAAGAACGAACACTCATTCATGGCGTTCTTATAAACGGTATGTGCAACTTCAATTTTTACTTCAAGTTTTCGGGATTCAAACCGTAAAGTTCGGGGATAATGAATCTGCCGTCTTTGCGTATAAGAACATCGTCAAACCAGATTTCACCACCTCCGAATTCGGGAGTTTGGCATAGCACCAAATCCCAGTGGACTGCGCTCTTGTTGCCGTTGGGGGCGTCGTCGTAGCTGCAACCGGGGGTAAAGTGGATTGAGCCGCTTATCTTCTCGTCAAAGAGGATGTCGCCGATTGATTTGGTGACGTAAGGATTGACGCCGATTGCAAATTCGCCGACGTATCTTGCGCCTTCGTCGGTGTCGAAAATAGCGTTGGCTTTTTCGGAGTTGTTGGCGGTTGCCTTGACGATTTTGCCGTCCTTAAATTCAAGGCGCACGTTTTCAAAACGGAATCCGTTTTCGATGGACGGTGTGTTGTATCTTATCACGCCGTTGACGCTGTCCTTGACGGGAGCGGTGTAAACTTCGCCGTCGGGGATGTTGCACGCGCCGTCGCATTTGATTGCGGGTATGCCTTTTATGGAGAAGGTCAAATCGGTGTCTTTTGCCACAATCCGCACTTTATCCGTGCGATTCATCAAATCAACCAGCGGATTCATCGCATTGCTCATCTTTTGATAGTCGAGGCAGCATACGTCGAAGAAGTAGTCCTCAAACGCTTCGGTGCTCATGCCGGCAAGTTGACTCATGCTCGGCGTGGGGTATCTCAAAATAACCCAACGGGTGTGGGCGACGCGTCTGTCGCTGTGTACGGGGATGCCGTATCTCTTGTCGTACTCTTGCATTATGCTCTCGGGCAAATCGCAAAGCTCATAGCTGTTGTCGCCGCCGCGAATGCCGATATAGCAGTCCATTTTATCCATAAAATCGGCGTCGCGCTTTGCCCACATATCCAGCATTTCCGCCGTCGCACCTTTGAGGATTTCCTTTTCAAGACGCTTGTCGATGATGTTGAGGAAGGGGATGCCGCCGTTTTTGTACACCTCGCGGATGATGCATGCGGGCAGTTGTTCGCCGCATCCGATTGCGTCAATCCACACCTTGTCGCCTTTGCCGACGTGGATTGAATAGTTGACCAAATTGTGCGCAAGCACTTCTTGCCTTTTGTCGATAATCATATCTCACCTGAAATTTGTTGATGAAGATATTATAGCACGATTGCGGTGATTGTTAAACCGTTTTTTACAAGTGAGTATTGCTCAAAAAAAACCGTTGCCGTGAAAGTTGCTTTTTCGGGGCGGTGTGGTATAATGTGTTCAGAATAAATTTTTAAAGGAAGGCTTTTTATGGATCTTACCTATAAAAGACAAAACGTTTACGCTTTGGCGGACGAGCAAGAGCTCAAAGCAATAAGCGATTATGCAGAGGGTTACAAGAGATTTCTCGACAACGGCAAAACCGAAAGAGAAGCCGTCAAGGAAACAATCGAAATGATTGAGAAAAAGGGTTATAAGCCTTATACGCTCGGCGACAAAATCAATGCCGGCGACAAGCTTTATTACAACAATCGCGGCAAGAGCTTGTTTATCGTAAGAGCGGGCAAAGCGGACGTCGCAAAGAACGGCGTGCGTATTCTCGTCGCTCACGTCGATAGCCCCAGACTCGATCTCAAACAAGTTCCGCTTTATGAAAAGGCAGATATGGCGTACTTCAAGACGCATTACTACGGCGGTATCAAAAAGTATCAATGGCTCACCATTCCGCTTGCGCTTCACGGTGTGATCGCTCTCAAAGACGGCACGTGCGTTGACGTCAAAGTCGGTGACGAAGAAGGCGATCCCGTGTTCTACATCACGGATATTCTTCCGCACCTTGCGCAAGAGCAAGTCACAAAGACCATTGCGGAAGGATTCCCTGCCGAAAATCTCAATCTTTTGGTGGGCGGCATCCCCGTCAAAGATGAGGAAAAGGACGCGGTGAAGAAAGGCGTGCTTGAAATTCTCAACCAAAAATACGGCGTGTGCGAAGAGGACTTCCTCTCGGCAGAGCTCGAAGCAGTGCCTGCGTCCAACGCTCGCGACGTCGGCTTTGACAGAGCGTTCGTCGCAAGCTACGGTCACGACGACAGAGTGTGCGCGTATCCCGAAATCACCGCAACTCTCGACACCGACACCGACCAAACAGTCATGTGCATCCTTGCCGACAAAGAGGAAATCGGAAGCGAAGGCAACACCGGCATGCAGTGCGTCATCATAAGCGACCTTATCGACGAAATCGCCAAGAGTTTCGGCGCAAATCCGTCCGTCGTGCGCGAGCATTCAAAGTGCATCTCGGCAGACGTCACCGCAGCTTACGACCCCTCTTTTGCATCCGCATTCGAGGAGATGAACGTTGGCTACGTCAACAAGGGCGTGACCATGAACAAGTTTACCGGAGCAAGAGGCAAGAGCGGTTCGAACGACGCGTCCGCCGAATATATCGCATATTTGAGAGGCGTGTTCGCAAAAGAGAACGTTGTATGGCAAACGGGCGAGCTCGGAAGAGTTGACCTCGGCGGCGGCGGAACGGTTGCGAAGTACATCTCCAAGATGAACATCGACACCGTGGATATGGGCGTACCCGTGCTTTCCATGCACGCACCCTACGAGCTTATCTCAAAAGCCGACATCTATTCGGCACACAAGGCGTTCAGTGCATTTGTAAAATAAGCAATCAATAAAGCAAAACGGCACTTTATTTGCGGATTTTGAGCAAATAAAGTGCCGTTTTTGTTTGTCGTTGTGATTTTTACTTAATCTCGATTATATCGCCGTTTGAGTTGATTTTTACGTCGAAAAACTCTTTTATACACGCTTGCATTTTGGCAATATCGTCATAGGCAACCGTTTCGACTGCAGAGTGCATTGCAAGTTGCGCAAGACCTATATCGCACGCTCTCATGCCGAGATTTGCGCTTGCCATAAGCCCTATGGTGCTGCCGCAGCGTTGGTCGGAATTGTTGTAATAATCTTGTCTTTCGACGCCTGCTTTGTCGAGTATGGTTTTTAGCATTGCGGAAGACTCGCCGTCGGTGGAGTAGTTGACATGATGTTTTATCACTATGCCCTTGCCCATGTACACGCGCTCTTTGATATCCATTTTTTCGGGGAAGGAGGGGTGAAGGGCGTGTGCGTTGTCAACGGAAAGTATAAAGCCGTTTTCGCATGCGGACACAAAATCGTCTTTGGTTTTGCCGAGTCCGCCCGTGATTTTTTCAAGCACGGTTTGCAGAAGAGAAGAATTTGCGCCTTGCTTTGTATGGCTGCCGATTTCCTCGTTGTCGAAGCATGCGCAGATTGCGACGTTTTGCGGTTTGCAAGACACGAGAGCCGCCAAGGTCGAGTATGCGCTTGTGAGATTGTCTATTCTCGGAGAGCAAAGATATTCTCCGTTTGCGCCGCTTCTGAAAGGCGACGTCGCAGGCACGACGTAGAGGTCCGCATCGACGATTTCGTCCTCGGTGAGAGTCGAGTAAAAATCTTCGACGTTGCCGATAAGCGGCAACATGTCCTTTTGTACGCTCACCGAAAACGATGAATTTACGGTGGGGTTGTGGTGTATCGCAAGAGAAGGAATATTGACGTTGTAGTTGCTTTCTATGGTTCTGCTCACAAGCATATCGCCGTGTTTTTCAAGCACTCTGCCCGCAATTTTCAAAGGTGCGTCGAGCATTGAATAGAGGATAAGTCCGCCGTACGTTTCGACGTTGAGGCGCGCACCCTCGGGAGAGGGAATGACCTCTTTGCCTTTGATATGCAAACAAGGCGAATCGGTGTGGCTTGCGGCAATGTTGAAAGCAAAATTTTCGCCAACGACAAACGCAATGACGGAGGTGCCGTTTTTGACCACGTAATACTTGCCTCCGACTTCAAGTTTCCACTTTTTTGCAAGGTCGAGTTTTTCAAAACCGTGTTTTTCGAGAATGTATTCGCTGTGCTTTACGGCGTGGTATGCCGTGTAGGATTTGTCCAAAAAGTTGATGACGTCCATAAAATCGTCCTTATTATCGTTTTTTTATATGATAATCCCAAACCGTAATATTTGCAAGCGTTGCAAAAAGATCGCGATTCCATGATGTATTTCGGCATGCTCGCTTTCGGCATAGGACACGTGCTTTACATCACATCTATGGCAATCCGCTTCCCCGGCTACGAAATGAATCTGCTTTGGTCGGCACTCGGCTCGGCGGCAATCGTCGGCGTAATGTTTCTCGTGTGTGTTTACGCAATGAAAATGCAGTTTGGCAAATTCCTTATCCCGAGCATAGCGTATGCATTTTTGCTTTGCTGGTTCGTGGTGCTCAGCGCAACGTACGTCAAGCCCGCACAAGGTTCGGCATCGGCAGGTATATTGCTTGCAGGCGCGATACTTTTCGTGCTCTCGGATATGGTGCTTTCGATGACGTATTTTTCAAAACCTGCCGACTACGAGCGCAAAGGTATGCTCAATCCCGAATCGCGTCTTATGATAATCGTCAATCACGCAACCTATTATCTTGCGCAATTCCTCATTGCGCTTTCGCTTTTGTTTATCTAAAAAACGAATCCGATTTCCGCAATTTAAAATCGGCATGCGCCTTAAAACGCATACCGATTTTTTAATATTCGCATAAATATCAGAGCATAAGAATTGTAGGGGGTTGTTCGTTTGGACTAAACTATAGGTGATTTTGCGGTCAAAAACAATACTTTACGATATGATTTTTTGTGGATAAACTAGTTGTTTTTGTCGTTTCCGTCGGTTTGGGATTTGTTATGTTTGAGGGACAGATGCTTCCTCGGCTTGACGATTTCGTTGACGGAGATTTTGAATCTTTCAAAATCAACGCATTCGGCTTGTATGCTCAACTCGTCGCCCACTTGAAGCACAGTGTCGGAGGCAGGCACTATCGATACACCGTCGCGCTTTATCGTGCGGATAAGCAAATTGCTCGGCCACAATACGTCGCGGATGGGCTTATGCATTGCAATCGAGCCGTCCTCGACCGTGGTTACGTAGGTGTGTTTTTCAAGATGAACGTTTTGTTCGTCGAGTATGTTGTCGAGCAGTTCGTCGTAAATGGAGCGTCTACCGCACACTTCGTTGACCATATAGCCGAAGGAAACGCCGAGCACAACGGGGATGAGAAGAGTAAATTGCCAAGTGAGTTCCACAACCATAATTATTGCCGTGAGCGGCGCTTTGACTATCGTCGTGAAAAAAGTTGCCATGCAAATCATGACGATGCAGTCGGCATATTCGGGCGCCATGCCCCACATGATTGAAAGTTTCGATACAAGTGCACCTATACATGCGCCTATTGCGAGCATAGGAATAAAGATACCGCACGGAACGCCTGCACCGAGATTGAACGCCGTTGCGATGATTCTCATCACAAGCACCAAAATCAGCGTTACTACAACGGGCGATGAGAAAATCGTCGCAATCGACTGTTCCCGACTTCCGCCGAGAGTGCCGAGCGATTCTATAAACGAATGGCCTCCGCCCATGACGGATACGCTTATAAGCCCGAATACACCGGCAAAAATAAACGGGAAGAGCAATTTCAGATAGTTCGTGACAATCGCGTGCTTTGTCTGAATCTTGGCAAACATTTTTTTGGATAGCATGCAAATGGCGTAAAAACCTATTCCGCAAAGTCCGCTCGCAATAGCGGCAAGCGCGACGAAACCGTAACTTTTCAGCGGAATTTGCACAAAAGCGAAGGATTGCAAACTTGCCGATATGCTCATGCCCATAAAACCGTAAAGTGCGTTTCTTGTTATTATTGCGGAAAGCACCGAGGAGAACGCGCATATGAAAATCGCAGGCGTAAATCGTCTGTGTGCCTCTTCAAATGCAAACGTGATGCCCGTAAGCGGTGCGTTGAACGCAACGGCAAGTCCCGCGCACGCTCCGCCCGTGATTTGATAGCGTTTTTCCATATCCGTGCAACGAAGAAGTTTTGACGTGCCTTCGCCGCAAGTTGCGCCTATAAACATGCTCGGACCTTCCGCGCCTGCCGTCAAACCCGATATTATGCACGCAAGGCAGGACGCCGCCATTGCCGGAAGAGATTTGTACCATTTAAGTTCCAGCAAACCTCTTGTCGCGCCTTCCGCTTGCGGAATACCGCTTCCGCGCACCATAGGCACGAATTTCGCAAGAGTTGCAATCCCGAACGCGATGATTGCAAGCACGACGAAAAGCAGCGGTACGAACGCCGGATTTTCGCGCACGAGAGCATATAGGTCTTTTGAGTATTTCGACAAAAGCTCCGCGGCAATGTTGAAATACGTCACGACGATTCCTGCCAGGAGACCCGTGACGATGCCCACCGCCATGAGCTGAACGCCGTGTCTATATAATCTTGAAAGCAAATTTTTGTCCATATTGACTCACTTTCGATTTTGATGTTTGCATTATAGTTTTATGCAAAGTCAAAATCAATTCAAATTATCGAGCTGATTTTTATTAAATTTTTCAAAAATCTCACGTTTAGTCCTTTTGGTAAAGGGCGAGGGATTTTTTCAGGCTTGCTATCACGTTTTGGCGCAAGGATTCGGGCGACAAAACTTCCACGTTGCGGTTGTATTGAAGCACCCAATAAAGCATCGCTTTTTCGCTTGCGACTATGGTTGCGACAAAGTATTTGTCGTCGAGTTTCTTTGCGGTGAAGTTTGTGCCGAACCAGTCGTAAAGTGTGTCTGCCATGCCTACCCAGCATTTTAGAGTGATTGCGACGGGAGCGTCGTTGTACATGTACGGCAATGACGTTGCAATGCGCTTGTAGTCTATGCCTTTTTCAAAGCCCTTGTTTTCGCGCAAAGGCTTTGCGTCCTCGTCCAAAATGTCGATGTCGGTGATTTTGTCCATGCGATAAAATCCCACCTCGTCAAACATTTCGTCGAACATCATAAGATAGTAGCGTTGATTGTGCAACAACATTTGATAGGGCGAACCTACGTGCGGTTTTGACACGTGCAACTTTTTATCAAGCCCGATTTTGTTGTAATTGAACTTGATTTTTTTGCCTTGCTCGATTGCCTCGTCCACGACGTCGATATTGTAGAAAAACGCCTTGTTGTCCGACTTGTCCCACTCTTTGACGGAATAGACGTGCTTGACGTGGCTTTTGAAGTTTTGACCGCCGAAAGATATGAGCTTGTCAATAAGCTGGGCGGAGTGCGTAGAGTTTACGTTGCGAGAGGACAGAACGCTGTCGATGAGAAGACGAAGCTCTGCGTTTTCAAATTTGCGCGAGGCGAGATACGTGCCGTTTGAGCACGATTCTATGTCGAACCCCATTTCTTTGAGATAGGATATATTTCGTCCGACGGCTTTTCTTTCGCACACGACGTCGTAATCTCGCTCCAGAATATCGATGATATTTTGCTGGGTGAGAGGATGTTCTTCGTCGCTGTATTCGTCAAGAACCTGATAGATGCGCATTATCAAAGTTTTTTTTGCTTCGAGAGCCATGATTGCCTCCTTTTGAGAGTTTATATTTATTGTCGCGCGTGCGTGTAGGCGCGATGAAGAGCGGTTTTTACAAAATATAAAATAAACGCCGCAATGTACCGATTTCGGTACACAGTATAGCATATTATATGTTTGTAAGCAAGAGGAAAACAAAATTCCTCAAACGGGAAACTCAATGCAAAGGAGAAAAACAATGAAAATTTTTATGAGCAGAATAAGCAATCAAAAGAGAGTCAACAACGCGCAAATCGCAACGGACAAGGACGGAAAAATCGTGTTCGTTCGCATGAGCCTTATGCGCAAAGCATCCTAACGTATTTTTTTTGCGAAAGTATTTCGCTTTTTTGCGGCTTGCCGACGTCGTTTTGCTCTCGGCACCGCACCCATACCCTTTTTTGATCGAAAACCCGACAGCCCCTATAAGTCGGGTTTTCGGCAATTATTTGCACTATTGTCAAATTCGTTTTCGAGGTGTATAATCAAATTCGATTTATAATCGCCTATATTGGAGAAAGGTATGAACAAAAAGATTTCGGCATTTGCAAAGGTTATTGCGGTTGCGATATGTGTGACAATGATTCTTGCCACGCTTTGCGCGTGCGGCTTGTTTGGAAACGGCGGCGACGACGGCAACAAAACGCCGCAACCGAGCTCGACAAAGCTTTCCACACCCGTTGTTACTATATCCGAAAAAGGTCTTGCAAGCTGGGGCGCAATCGCAAATGCGACGGGTTACGAGTATGAGATAGACTCGATCGTCGGTACAACGACGAAAACGAGAGTGCAGCTTCAAGCAAACCAAACCATAATCGTCAAAGCGGTCGGTGGCGGCAAATACGAAGATTCCGATCCGTCCGCCCTTCAAAAATACGAGGTTAAGCAAGCGTGCAGCCACCAAGACATCGATTCAAACGGTTATTGCGACAAATGCGGCGCGGTTACGCCGTCGAAATGCGAACATGCCGACAAGAATGACGACGAAGTGTGCGATGTTTGCGGCAGAAGCGTAATAGTGTCCTTCAACTTGTTCGCGATCAACGATTTGCACGGTATGTATTGCGACTCGGCAGGACAGCCAGGCGTGGACGAGTTGACGACTTATCTTAAAAATTATCAATCATCCTCGAATACGATAGTGCTTTCGTCGGGGGATATGTGGCAGGGTAGCAGCGAGTCCAACAACACCAAGGGCAAACTTGCAACCGAGTGGCTGAACTATATCGATTGTGCGTCGATGACGCTTGGCAATCACGAGTTTGACTGGTCTACGGAGAAAATCAAGACCAACGCTCAACTTGCAGACTTTCCCTTCCTTGCCATAAACGTTTACGACAGGACAACGAACAAGAGAGTGGAGTATTGCGACTCTTCCGTCGTGGTCGAGTTCGGCGACGCGAAAATCGGCATTATAGGCGCAATCGGCGATTGTTATTCGTCCATTTCTTCGAGCATGTGCGCGGACGTGTATTTCAAGACGGGCAGCGAACTTACGACTCTCGTCAAGCAAGAAGCGAACAAACTGCGCACGCAAGGCGTGGATTATATCGTCTATTCTTTGCATGACGGCGGCGACCAAGGTTCGTACATGGACTGGTACGACACCTCGCTTTCAAACGGATACGTCGACATAGTTTTTGAGGGACATACCCATCAAGCCTATTCGTATGCTGACGATTACGGCGTGTATCACATTCAGGGCGGCGGCTACAACAAGGGCATAAGCAAGGCGGAAATACGCCTGAATTTTGCAAATCAAAAGCATACCGCAAGAAATCAAGGCGTCGTGTATAACACCGTCTATTCCTCGTGCAAAAGCGATTCGATAATCGAGAACCTCGTTGCCAAATACAAGGACGAAATCGGCAATCCCGACGAGGTGGTCGCGCGTCTTTCCTCGTATGCGTCGAGTAGCGTAATCGCAGACAAAGTGGCGCAAATCTACTGCGAAAAAGGCGTTGAAAAGTGGGGAAATAAATACGATATCGTTCTTGGCGGCGGCTATATAAAAACGCGCTCGCCCTATTCGCTTTCCAAAGGAAACGTAACGGTGTCGCAAGTGCAAACGCTCTTGCCGTTTGAAAACAAAATCGTACTTTGCTCGCTCAACGGCACGGAAATCAACAACAAGTTTATCCATTCCACAAACAAGGAATATCACGTTGCGTACAGCACGTACGGCAACGGCGTGAAAGACAGCGTGCTCTACAACTCCACAAAGACCTATTACGTCGTCACGGACACGTACACGTCCGATTATCATCACCTGACGGTGATAGACAGCTTGGGCGACGACGTGTTTGCTTGGAACTTGCTTTGCGACTATTTGCGACAAGGCAAAACGTTTTAATCGGCTTGTCAAAACAAACGATAAATAACGAAAACGGCACTTAATGCGCCGTTTTTGCATGTATAAAATGTTTATGTTGTAAAAATATGTGGTGTTATCGTTTGTTTGATTCGTATTGTTCAAACAACTTTTCAAAGGCAGGCAGTGAGCGTTTTATCATGTCATGACTTACGCAGTATGCGATGCGCACGTAGCCTTTTGCACCGAAATCGTCGCCGGGGACGAGAAGCAATCCAAGCTGTTTTGCCTTGTCTGCAAAAGCGTTCGCATCGTCTTCAAGAGATCTTACAAACAGATAAAACGCACCGTCGGGACGTACGCAATCGTAGCCGATTTTCGTAAGCGAGTTGAAAAGCAAATCGCGGTTTTGACGATAAGCGTTTAGGTTCGGCAAGGCGTCCACGCACTTTTCGATGACTTTTTGATAGGTGGACGGAGCGCACACGTAGCCGAGTGCGCGTCCTGCTCCGCATATGGCAAGATATAGGTTCTTCGCATCGTCGGCTTTCGGGGATACCGCAATATAGCCTATGCGTTCGCCCGGCAAAGACAAGGACTTGGAATAGCTGTAACAGACAATTGTATCGCCGTAAAAATTCATGATATACGGCACTTCGACATCGTAGGCAAGTTCGCGGTACGGTTCGTCCGCAATTATAAAAATCGGGTGTCCGAATTCTTTGCTTTTACGCGTTAAAACGGCGGCGATTTTTTCAATCGTATCTTTTGAATACACGACGCCGCTTGGATTGTTGGGGGAGTTGACGATGACTGCCGCCGTGTTTTTGCCGATTGCTTGTTCTAGTGTCGAAAGATCGGGAGTGAAGTCCTTTTCGTCATAATCCGCAATCACGGCTTTCCCGCCTGCCGATTCGATGAAAACTTTGTATTCGGGGAAGTACGGCGCAAGTACGACGAATTCGTTGTTGTTTTCGTTGAGCGCGCGTAGAGTTATGCAAAGGGACGCCGCCGCGCCGCAAGTCATATATATCAAATCTTTGCCGACGTCTACGCCGAAACGGCGAGAAATATTCTTTGCAACCGCTTCTCTGACGGCAACGTCGCCTTGCGCCGAAGTGTAGCCGTGAAGGGTTTCGCAAGAGTTTGCAAGCTCGACAAGAGCGTCTTTTACGCAATCGGGCGCGGGAACGTTCGGGTTTCCGAGAGAAAAGTCAAAAACGTTTTCCGCTCCGACTTCATTTGCGCGTTTTTTGCCGTACTCGAACAATTCTCTTATGGACGAACGCTTGTTGCCAAGCGCGTACATGTCTTTGTTGAACATAACTCACCTCGTATTTTATGAGATTATACCACTTGTAACAGCGTTTTTCAAGTGATATAATTCTTGCAGAGAGGCTCATATGGCAAACGAAATGGAAAACGGCAATTTGAAAGCATTGAACGAGTTGAAATCGGCGATAGAAAACTCGCATCGCATCGTTGTACTGACGGGTGCGGGGGCATCCGTGCCAAGCGGTATTCCCGACTTTCGCAGTGCGCACGGCTTGTATGCCACGTCCTTTGGGAAATATCCTGCCGAAACGGTTATCTCGCACGACTTTTTCATGATGCATCCAAAAGAGTTTTACGACTTTTACAAAAGCAAAATGGTTTATCCCGACGCAAAGCCGAACGCAATGCACGCTCTTCTTGCACGGCTTGAACGGTCGGGGAAAATAGAGGGTATCGTCACACAGAACATAGACGGCTTGCACCAAGCGGCAGGCAGCAAAAAGGTGTTTGAATTGCACGGCTCTATATGGCGCAATCGGTGTGAGAGATGCCGCAAGTTTTTTGACCTAGATTATATTTTGTCAAAAGAGGGCGTACCGCATTGCGACGAGTGCGGAGGGATAATAAAACCCGAAGTGGTGCTGTACGGTGAAAATCTTGACGAAGACGTATTGCGCGGAGCGATACGCGCGATTCAAAGGGCGGATATGCTCATCGTCGTCGGCACTTCGCTCGTGGTATATCCTGCGGCGGGACTTGTGGGATACTTTTGCGGAAACGTCACTGCGGTGATAAACAAATCAGGCACGTATTTCGATTCTCAAGCGGATGTTTTGCTGAACGCCGATTGCAGAGAAGTCGCAACGTGGCTGGATAAAAACTTAACGATATAAATGCAAAACAATGTGCTTACCTATGCAAAAACGGCGTTTTAAATGCCGTTTTTGCGTTTTTTTTGTTAGTTTTTTAATTTGCGGAGATATAGATTGTTAAGGTGTGTTTTTGCTTATATTACGGTGACGCTTTTTGCAAGATTTCTCGGCTTGTCGGGATCTAACCCGAGGCATAAAGACGCAGTAAGCGCAAGCGATTGCAAAGGAATAACCGACAAAACAGGCAACAATAAATCGTCACTTATTCGAGGCAGCTCGTAGGTTTTGTTTGCGCCCGTTTCGCCTATGCTTTCGATTGCGATTACGTATGCTCCGCGAGATTTCAGTTCGCTTACGCTTGCCTCGATTCGTTCCTTGTCCTTGCCGTTTGTCGCAACGACTATGACGACGCTTTTGCCGTCCACAAGTGCGATGGTGCCGTGTTTGAGTTCGCCTGCCTGATATGCGTCGGTCATTTTGTAGGTGATTTCCTTAAATTTGAGCGAGCCTTCTTGTGCCGTTATGAAGTCTATGCCTTTGCCGATGAAAAACAGCTTTGCTTTTTTGATTTTGTCCTCGTAAAGAGATACGGCGCATATATCTCTCGCGCAATTTGCAACGCGCGTTATTTCGCCTTTGGATACGCGTTGGCCGTTGCACGCTTTTGCCAAAATATAAAGTGCGAGCAATTGGCACACGTAAGACTTGGTTGCGGCAACCGCAACTTCCGTGCCTGCGCCCAAATACAAAGTTTCGTCCGCCTCGAAAGTTATGCTGCTTGCCTCGACGTTAGTGAGAGCAACGGTTTTGCCGCCTTGCGCTTTACATCGTTTGAGCGCAAGCAAAGTGTCCGCGGTTTCTCCGCTTTGCGTTATGAAAACCCCTGCGACTTTTTCACCGCAAAAACGCACCTCGTCAAATTCGCTTGCGACCACACACTCACAAGAAATATTCAATATTTTTTCGAAAATCGCCTTGCCGTAAAGCCCTGCGTGGTATGCCGTGCCGCATCCGCAAAATATAATTTTGTCGGCGTTTTTCAACGTTTCGAGAACGCTGTCGTTCACCCCTTGCGATATTTGTTTGAAAGTCCTTAAAAGCGCACGCGGAATTTCGTCTATTTCCGAGCGCATATGACAAGAACACTCTTTGGGAGCGGTGCGGTTGATTTTCATGGGCTTTTTGACAACGGATTTGCCGTCCTTGAAGAATTTTGCCGAGCGGGGCGTTATTTTCGCACATTCGCCGTCGCTCAAAATTACGACGGTTTGCGTGTATTTGCCAAGTGCGAGGGTGTCGCTTGCAACAAAGTTTTCGCCTTCACCCAGCCCTACGGCAAGGGACGCGCCGCAACGCCGCATATAAATTGCTTCTTCGCCTGCTTTTATTGCAAGAAAAGTTGTCGCGCCTTCCAATTTTTTGCCGACGTTTTCAATTGCCTTTTCCATATCGCAATCTTCGAGGGCAAGCAGATGCGCGATGATTTCGCTGTCGGTGGACGACGAAAACGGTATGCCTTTTTCGACGAGCTCCGCTTTCAAACTTCGAGCGTTGCTTATCACGCCGTTATGCACGATTGCGATTTTGCCGTCAAAGGACAAGTGCGGATGCGCGTTTTCCTCGCACACTTTGCCGTGAGTTGCCCATCTCGTATGCCCGATGCCAACGCCGGCATTTATATCCGGCACTTTGATTTCAAGCCCTTTTACCCGTCCCGTCGTCTTGAATATCTTGATTTTTTTGTCCGTCGCAAGGGCAATGCCGGCGCTGTCGTATCCGCGATATTCAAGGGCTTTAAGCCCGTCTATCACAACGTCTTTTGCCGATTGTCGTTCACCGACGTATCCGATAATTCCGCACATATTTTATTGTATGCGCACGCTCTTTCACTCGTGCTTGCTATTGACACGCGCGCGTTTAGTTGCTATTATTCTATAAGAAAATAACTCGATGTCGGAGGTAAAAATGAGATTTTCTCAAGAGCTTGCTCCATGCAAAAAGGAGAACACGATTATCGTCGGCGACGTGCGCATAAGCGTGCTTTCGGACAGAACGTTGCGTATAGAAAAGGGCAGTTTTACCGACAAACGCACCCAGTTTGCTTTTTGCAGAAATTACGCAAATCCGCAGTTTAAACATGCAAAAAACGGTGATGAAATGTCGATTGAAACGCAAACTTGCGCTTTTACCGTCAACACCAAAACGCTTGCTTCGTCCGTAACTTTCAAGGACGGAGAGAGCGCGACTCCTTCAAACGCATTTAACCTCGGCGGTACGGCAAGGACGCTGGACGGCACTTTCGGAGTGCTGGGCGGATGGAAGGGCAAGAGAGAAAAGAAAGACCATTTTTGCCTCGCTCATATCAGAAAAGGCATTTTTGCAACCAACGGCGTTAGCGAAATCGACGACTCGTCGTCCGTGCTTTTGAACGTAGACGGCAGTGTTTCCCCTCGTCCGACGTCTTGCGTAGACAAGTATTTGTTTGCTTTCAAAGACGATTATCTCGGCGGACTCAAAGAGTTCTATTTGCTTTCGGGATTCACTCCGCTTTTGCCGAAGTACGCGCTTGGCAACTGGTGGTCACGCTATCATGCCTACACCGACAAGGAATATCTTGCCCTTATGGACGAATTCGAGGACAAAAACGTTCCGCTTACGGTTGCCACGATAGACATGGACTGGCACATCGTAACAAACGTTCCCAAAGACGCAGACTACAAGTCTTTTCAAGGCGCAGGGTGGACAGGCTACACGTTTGAAAAGGAATTGTTCCCCGATCCCGAAGGCTTTTTGCAAAATCTTAAAGGCAGAAATCTTGCCGTAACAATGAATTTGCATCCGCGCGACGGCGTGAGATATTTTGAACAGCAGTATCCCGATATGGCGCGCGCTTGCGGCGTCGATCCGCAAACCAAACGCACTATAGAGTTCGATCTCACCGACGAGAAATTCCGCAATGCGTATTTCGACATTTTGCATCATCCATACGAAAAAATGGGAGTGGATTTTTGGTGGATAGATTGGCAGCAAGGCACGAAGTCCAAGATGAAGGGGCTTGATCCGCTGTGGCTGCTCAATCACTATCATATGCTCGATATCAACCGCGACGGCAACAACAGCGTAATTTTGTCGAGATACGCGGGGATGGGTTCTCATCGCTATCCGCTCGGATTTTCGGGAGATACGGTGGTGTGCTGGAAGAGCTTGGATTTCCAGCCGTATTTTACGGCTCTTGCGTCAAACGCAGGCTACACGTGGTGGTCGCACGACATCGGCGGACACCTGTTCGGCAAAGGCGACAACGAGATGTATTTGAGATGGTTGCAATTCGGCGTATTTTCACCCATAAACCGCCTGCACTCAAACAACAAGGCGATGAGCAAAGAGCCGTGGAACTATCCGCAAGTAGAGAATATCGCGGAAGATTTTTTGCGCTTGCGCCATAGACTTTTGCCGTATTTGTACACCGCAAACGTCCGCACCGCAACGGAGGGCGTGCCGCTCGTTTGCCCGACGTACTACTATTGTAAAGACAGCCGCTCATACGACAAAAAGTGGCAAAATCAGTATTATTTCGGCGAACAAATGTATGTTTGCCCCGTTACGAGCAAGGGCAAAAACGGCGTTACTAAGCAAACAATCTGGCTTCCCGACGGAGTGTGGTTCGACTTTTTCACGGGCGAAAAATACGAGGGGGGAAAGGAATATACGATCGAGTGCCCGTTTGAAAGATACCCCGTGTTCGTCAAGGAAGGCGGCATAATACCGCTTTTGCACGCAAACGGTAATTCGACGGAATTCAAGGATATCGAACTCAAAGTTTACCTCGGAAACAACGTGTACACCATGTTCGACGAGCAAGGCAAAATCTCCGTCGCAATGAAAAAAGACGAGAGCGGATGCGACGTCATAATCATTCCCGACGGCGTGAAAACCGAAAGTCTAACGCTGTCTTTTGCAGGCGTTAAGGATGCGGACGTTTTTGTAAACGAGCAAAAATCGTCGCTTGAAAACCTTGCAAAAATGCCCTGCAAGCCCATGAAAATTCGTGTCGAAAACGCAAGATAAATGACGACGAACGACAGAATATGCAACGCGTTTGCAAAAAATATTTGATTTTTGAGAAAAACGCTTGACTTATTTTGTTATATTTAATATTATTATCAAGCATATTTTTGGAAGAAGTACGGAATGCGAGAAGAACTAGCCCCTCCGATCGAACCCTTGCTCTTGCGAAAACAATTTTTTGGAGGTTAGCACAATGGCTAAGGATTTGTCTACAATGGCAAAAAACAATAAGTCTTATATGGCAAAGCCCGGCGAAGTGGAAAGCAAGTGGTACGTTGTCGATGCAACCGATATGGTTCTCGGCCGCCTTGCGTCTCAAGTTGCTTCTATCCTTAAAGGGAAGAACAAACCCGAGTACACTCCCAACGTCGACTGCGGCGACCATGTTATCATAATCAACTGCGAAAAGGTCGTTCTCACTGGCAAGAAACTCGAGGACAAATACTATCGTTATCACACAGGTTACATCGGCGGACTCAAAGAGCTCCAATACAAGAAATTGATGGCTGAAAAGCCCGAATTCGTCGTGTACAAGGCAGTCAAGGGCATGCTCCCCAAGAACACCCTCGGCGCAAAAATGCTCAAAAAGCTCCGCGTTTACGTCGGTGCAGAGCATGACCATCAGGCACAATGCCCCGTTGAGCTCAAACTCAACTGATAGAGAGGTGAAATATGGCTACTAAGAAAACCAAGAAAGTTCAATATCTCGGCACAGGCAGAAGAAAGACGGCTATCGCAAGAGTTCGCCTCGTTCCCGGTGAAGGCACAATCGTCATCAACAAGCGCACTCTCGACGAGTATTTCCCTCTTGACACGATGAAGCTCATCGTCAATCAACCCCTCGTTGCAACCGGCACTTCCGACAAGTTCGACGTTTACGTCAACGTGTACGGCGGCGGTTACACCGGTCAAGCAGGCGCAATCCGTCACGGCATTGCAAGAGCTCTCTGCGTCGCAGACAGCGAAGCATACAGAGCAACACTCAAGAGAGAAGGTTATCTCACTCGTGACCCGCGTGCGAAAGAGCGTAAGAAATACGGTTTGCATAAGGCACGTAAAGCACCTCAATTCTCAAAGAGATAATCAGGCGCATTCAAACGTCGAAAAACAAAAGCACAACTTCGGTTGTGCTTTTTTCTTTGTCAGGCTGCGCGTGTGTTGCTCACGTACTTCGTGTACGCTCCGCTACGCATGCTCGCCTTTCGCGATTTTCAACGCTTGCTCTGCGCCTGATTATCTCTTTGTTTCAAACACGCTCCGCGCCTCGTCCTCGTCTTTCTCGGCTTTTGCCGTTTGCTCTTTGGCAAGTCACCTCTTTGCAAGCAAAAAAGCAGTGTTCAAGACGTACAACCAAGCACGGCATTTTTGCCGTGCTTTTTCTTTGTCAGGCTGTGGGCAAGGTGCTCACGTACCTTTGTACGTTCCGCTCCTTGTCCTCGCCTTCCTCGACTTGTGCGCCTTGCTCCGCGTTTGGTCAACGTTTGGCAAGAGATAACAACTCCGCTACGCATGCTCGCCTTTCGCGATTTTCAACGCTTGCTCTGCGCCCGATTATCTCTTTGTTTCAAACACGCTCCGCGCCTCGTTTTCGTCTTTCTCGGCTCTTGCCGTTTGCTCTTTGGCAAGTCACCTCTTTGCAAGCAAAAAAGCAGTGTTCAAGACGTACAACAAAAGCACGGCGATTTGCCGTGCTTTTTGATATAAAGAGTGTTGATAAAAGGTGCGTTTTCAGGCTTCTTTTCTATATTCGGGACAGGGTATAAGCTCTTGTTTTTTGGAGCGGGTTAGGATGAATATCGTCAGCGTCACGGCAAGCGTAACGAGTTCCGCAGCCGGGGTTGCCAGCCAAAGCCCCGTCATCTTCCATAGATATGAGAAGAGGTATGCAATCGGAATGATTGTCACAAGGCCTCTCAAAACAGTTATTAGCTGGGCATAGCCGCCCTTGTTGGACGCTGAAAAGTAATATGAAAACAGCAGATTGAAGCCGGAGAACAGCGAAGAGATGAAGAACAGTCGCATTCCGAGCGTGGCGGCGTCTTGCAGCTCTTTTACGCCTTGCGTGTTGAAGATGCTTGCGATTCCGTTCGCCCCGAAGAATATTGCAATATACAACACGACGGCAACGGAGGCGACGGTGATGAGGGCGTAGCGCAGTATGCGACGGATTTTTTGATGATTGCTTTGTCCGTAGCTGAAACTAATCATGGGTTGAGTGCCGTTTGCAATGCCGTTGAAAACCGAGTTGACGACATAGAATACATTGATAATAATTGCGTATGCCGCAATCGCAGTGTCGCCGCCAAGACGCTTAAACAAACCGTTGAACACCATAAGGACTGCCGCAAAAGACAATTCGTTGATAAACGGAGCAAGCCCCAGCGAGCATATTCCGCCATACGTGCGCAAGGAAAGTTTTGTTTTTCTGCAATGGAATGTGTTTTTCTTGCGAATGACATGCAAAGAAAGGATAAGAATGCTCACAATCGGAGAAAAGCCCGTGGCAAGTGCCGCTCCGAGCATATCCAAATTGCACGGAAACACCAGAACGTAGTCAAATACTATATTGAAAAGATTGCCCGCAAGCGATGCAATCATCGCAAGCCTCGGCGCGCCGTCGTTTCGTACAAAGTTTTGAAAAACATTGTTGAACATAAAGAACGGAGCAAAGCAAAGGATAATCTGAACATATGTGTTGCTGTATTCGAGAGTGTCGCCTTCCGCGCCGAGAAACATCGCCACAGGGCGTGACACAAATAAGCCGAGCATAACAAAAACAATCGCAAAAAGCGCAACGATAAAGACCGTGTGAGTAAAGACCTTGTTTGCCTCGTTGTCGTTTTGCGCGCCTTTGTGAATGGCAAATTTCGTTCCGCCTCCGACGGCAAACATCATACCTATGGAAAACACGAGATTGAATGACGGACTTGACAAATTGAGTGCGGCAAGACCGGTTTGCCCCATCTTGAGAGATATGAAAAAAGTGTCCGCCAAAATGTAGCAACTAAGACCGATCATCGCTATCACGTTTGCCGACACGTATTTTGTAAATTCTTTCAATACGCTTGTGTTGTTTGTGTTTTTCGTCTGTTTTTTCATCTTTTCCAATAAAAAAACGCCATGCTTTCGTGTCTTCAAAAAGGCCTAACGACACGACGCTGACGCGCTCACCCGGCGATGAGATTGTTTTATTCGATTACTTGGATTATATAAGACAGCCGATGTGTTGTCAAATGCTTTTTGTCAAATCGCACAAATGAAAAATCCGCCGAAAAAACGGCGGATTCGGTTGCGGAAGTTTAACATTAAATCGATTTAGTCGTTGTCATCCGATTTGCAGTCGCTATTTGAAGAAGTCAGGTCGATTTTAACGGAACTTTTCTTTTTCGATGCGGCTTTGATTGGCTCTACAACTGCGTAGTATGCGGGGATAATCGCAAAAATTGCCCAGTAAGGATGCCACAATCCCCAGCCGCAACCGAGAAGCAGATATACTCCCGTGACGATAAACACGACAGGGAATGAGGACGGATTGCGCTTGACAATCGTGTCGAATATCCCGACGACAATGAACGGTACAAAAAATAGCAACCAGCCCGGATGCCACAGAGAGCAAAGGAAGCCGATGAGAAGATATGCAACGGTGCAGAGTAAAAAAGTTACGCCGTTGACAATGCTCCCGACAACCGCATTGCGCTTTTCCTTTTTGTTTTCAAACACCACGTGTCCGTTTTCAATGCGCACTGTATTGCTTTCGGTGTGCTTGTCATCGTCGTCATTATCAACGACTTTCCCGTTTACGGTGGTCTTGCCGTTTTCAACGTGAATATCGCCCACGATTTTGTTGACGAGCTTTGCGATGCCGCCTTTTATCACCACGTTCGAACCATCCTTGTCATGCACGTGAATACCGTTTTCGTCGATATGCACTCTGTCTCCGTTTTCTTCATAATCGAACGATGAAGTGTCGTTTTTGTCGTCATCAACTGCCGATTGTGCGTTTTCGTCGGTATTTTCATCCTGCGTTTGCGCTTGACTTTCTTTTGATTCTTCACACGATTTCGCGGGTGTATAATTCAAAAGTTCGTCAAGGCTTACGCCGTAAAGTTTTGCAAGGGCGATGAGGTTGTCCGTGTCGGGAGAACTCTCCGGGGATTCACTTAGATAAAGATACCACACCATTCCCACGCTGACTTTTGCTCAACCGATACAGCCGGAGGGCTGGATAACAAGAAAAGGCGGTATGCGCCCCGTAGAGGGGTAGCGTACCGCCTTTTCTTGTGGGGGTTTCCAAAGGGGGCAACGCCCCCATTTGGCACACGACTTTGCGAAGCAAAGTGTAGTGTGTTATACG
>QWCH01002467.1_pt1 | contig 22968 bp, 20 predicted proteins | sample 1972671 | NCBI WGS metagenome assembly QWCH01 (sample SAMN09866713, study PRJNA288562) | Human gut metagenome isolate term3_stool, whole genome shotgun sequencing... | isolation source: gut | host: Homo sapiens | place: USA: California
GATAAATATTCTTGTATGATTTTTTCTTTAAATTCTTTTGTATATTTTGGCATCAAAAAACCCCTCCATCCTTATTCCGGATTTCGGGGTTCAGATCATAAGTGCCGTTTTAAATCTTTAATTATTTTATTTTTATTTTGTAAATTTTTTCGCTGTGTTTAATCTTTCTACCAATTTTTCTTTGCCTAGTAGGTAGATGATGGATTTTAAATCTGGTCCGTGTACTGTGCTACTTATGGCTACTCTTACTGGCATGAATAGATTCTTGCCCTTGATGCCGGTCTTCTTTTGGATCGTCTTCATTATTGATCCTGCAAATTCTTCGTCCACTTCTTCTACTGTTTCTAATTCTTCTAAGAATGCATCGATTAGTTGTGGTACGTGTTCTAATTCTATTTGTTCTATTGCACTTTCTTCTTCGATTTTTAATTCGCCAAACATGAATGAGATTAAGTCTGGGATTTCATCTAGTTTTGATGCGCCGTCTCTTACTATTTCTACTAATTTCTTGTACCAATCGTAGTTAGATCTTATTTCTTCTTCTGTCATAAGTCCTCTTTCCACTACGAATGGAATTGATAGTTCTACGATTTTATCTAGGTCGTAGGACTTCATGTAGTGGGCGTTTACCCAGTTTAGTTTGTCTATGTCGAATACTCCGCCGCTTTTTACTACTTTTTCAAATGAGAACTGTTCGATAAGTTCATCCATGGATAGGATTTCTTCTTCTCCATCTGGTGACCATCCTACTAATGCTAGGTAGTTTATAAGTCCTTCTGGTAGGTATCCCCTGCCTCTGAAGTCTTCTACTGATACGTCTCCTTGTCTCTTGGATAGTTTTTTGTGGTCTTTATTTAGTACGGTTGGTAGATGAACAAATTCTGGTACGTCCCAGCCCAATGCTTCGTATAAATATACATGCTTTGGTGTTGAGGATAGCCATTCTTCTCCTCTGACGATGTGGGTTACTCCCATTAGATGGTCGTCTACTACTACCGCCATGTGGTAGGTTGGGAAGCCGTCTGATTTCATAAGTACTTGGTCATCTATTTCGTCTGAGTTTATTACTACATCGCCACGTACTAGGTCGTGGAATCTGATATTTCTGTCGTGTGGTAGTTTTAATCTTACTACGTATTCTTCTCCTGCTGCGATTCTCTTCTTAGCTTCTTCGATGCTTACGGATCTGCAAAGGCCGTCGTACTTTGGAACTTTGCCCTTAATTCTTTGTTCTTCTCTTAGGGCTTCTAGTCTTTCTACGCTACAGAAACAGTAGTATGCGTATCCTTTTTCGATTAATTCGTCTACGTATTTTTTGTAGATGTCTAGTCTTTTTGATTGGATATAAGGACCGCAGTCTCCTTTTTCTGTGATGTTTCCATTTTCATCTAGAACTACTCCTTCGTCCACATGGACTCCTGACCAATCGAGGGCGTGGATAAGGTTTTCGATTGCTCCTTCTACATACCTGGTTCTATCTGTATCTTCTATTCTAAGTATGAAGTCTCCACCGTTTTTCTTTGCGTATAGATAATTATATAGGGCTGTTCTAAGTCCACCTATGTGCAAAAATCCCGTTGGGCTCGGTGCGAAACGGACTCTTACTCTATTCATCTAATCACTCCTTTTTATTCTTTTAGTATTATATCACGAAATGTGTAATTATTCCTATTTTATAGTCCCAAAAATTCTAAGTACTCTTTATATTGACTAAGTCCTTGGAAATAGCCTTGTTCATAATTGTTTTGTAGTTTGTGTAGATCCATTTCAGTATTTTCTACTGCTTGGTTTTCTGCATAGACTATGTAGGCTTTGCCTTCTTCTCTTAGTTTTTCAAGTAGTTCCAAGTCTTCGTTGTACCTTAGGTGTCTCGTTAATATAGCATCTATAAGTTTTGGTTTATCTTTTAGGGCGCTCTTAGTTAAAAGTCCCTTTGCTGGTGCAGTCTTTCTATATCCCTCTGGTCTCGTAAGCACCACAAAGAATTTTTCATATCCATCTTCTATGGCTTTTCTAATTGGGATTCCTCTTCCAACTCCGCCATCATAGTAGGTTACTCCATCTATTACAGTTTCTTTCATAAGAATTGGCAGTGAACATGACGCCCTCGTGATAAGCTTGATATCTTCCACCGTCTTCATGTCTTCCTTGGTGAAGTACTTCATTTCTGCCTTGTCCACATCGAATGCGCCTATGGTCATCTGTGCTTCGTTTTCATAAAATCTATGGTACACGTCCCTCTTTTCCTTCATAGGTTCGTACTCTGTGTAGAGATATTCTGAATTGAAGTAACCTTTGCCCTTTATAAGGGAGCTTACACCTCCCACATTTTCATCTCTGACCACGTCGACGAAGTTTCTCTTTATTCTTTCTTTATCCCTTAGTAGGTAGTTGACTCCGTGGACTGAACCGGCAGAGATTCCGATTACATAGTTAAAATATATTTCTTTTTCAAGTAGTACGTTTAGAATTCCGGCGGAGTATGAATTTCTCATGCCCCCGCCTTCTAAGATTAGTGCTACGTCTTTTACATTACTTTTTAAAACCTTCATAAAGTGTCCCGTCTAATTCATTTAGATATTTTTCTGCGCTAATGGCTGCTATACATCCGTCTCCAACAGCGGTTGCAACCTGTCTTACCTTTTTCTTTCTCACATCTCCTGCGGCGTATACTCCGTCTATGCTAGTCTTCATATCTTCGTCTGCTAGAATGTATCCATCTTCAAGGGATAGTTGTGATTCGAAGAGTTTCGTAGTTGGTACAAGTCCTATGAATACGAATATTCCAAATGGTTCTTCGCTTTCAATCTTTGTAATTTCACCAGTCTTGGTATTTTTCAAAGTAAGTGCCTCAACGATATTTTCTCCTTCGATCTTTACAACTTCGCTATCCCAGATGAATTTTATCTTGTCATTATTAAATGCTTTTTCTTGAAGACTCTTTGAAGCTCTTAGGCTATCTCTTCTGTGGATGATGGTTACAGTCTTTGCAAATTTAGTTATGAAGAGTGCTTCTTCCACGGCACTGTCTCCACCTCCGACAACATACACATCTAAATCTTCGTAGAATGCTGCATCACAGGTTGCACAGTAGCTAACTCCTCTTCCTGTGAACTCATTCTCACCTTCAACACCAATCTTTCTGTGGCTTGCTCCAGTGGTTATGATTATAGATCTAGCTTCGTATTCTCCGTACTTTCCTTTTACTTTCTTTTCTTGTCCTTTTAAATCTACAGATAGTACTTCGTCATTTATAAATTCACAGCCGAAATTTTCCGCTTGCTCTCTCATATTTAATCCTAGATCCATTCCAGAGATTTCGATTATTCCTGGATAGTTTTCCACGGAACTAGTGCCGGAGATCTGTCCTCCTTCGATAGCTTTTTCTATTATTCCTACTTTTAATTTTGCACGGGATGCGTATAGACCTGCCGTTAATCCTGCAGGACCAGCTCCTAGTATCAAGATATCATACATTTTATCACCCTTTTCTCATTTTTCTTAACCTTACCTAGTATTTTACCCTATATGTTAATTTTATCATAATATAATTTTACAACTTCCCCCAGAAGAGTCAATTATTTGATATAATTAAGTTGGTGATACTATGAAAAAAAGATTAATCGCAAATTTATTTTTTATATTTTTGTTGATTTTTAATATAAATGTTTATGGAAAGACAAATTCCGAAATCGATAAGTTTAACTCCAATATTTTGATTACTAAAAATGGAGATGCCCAGGTAAGAGAATCGATAACGTGGAGTGCGGATAGTTCCAGAAATGTAGTCACTAGAACGATTGATAAGAAGAATACTTCTAAGATAGATAATATAAAAGTTTATATAAATGACAAATCCTTAACTCAGGATACCAAAGCGTCAAGTGGTTCAAAAGACGTGTTTAATATTCTTGAAAACAACAACTCCGTTGAGATCAAGGTCTACACTTCATTTACAACTAATAAGACCATCGACTTTAGTTACGAGTTAAATGATATGACTTCATTGGGTCAAGATATTGGATATTTTTCCTACGATTATTTCAAAGACTTAAAGGATGGCATCGGAAATTTCAAAAGCACAATTACTTTTGAGTACGGTCCATTTGCTGGAAAAGATATCTTCATAAGTTCAAGTTCCGATATTAAGTCAGAGGTTAAAGATGGCAAGATCCTTTTAAACGGAAGTAATATTTCTAAAAATAATTCTGTAAATCTAAAGGTTCTCTACGATATGGACTTTACAGAGTTTGCTAAGAATAGAACCGAAGACACCTACAAGAGTCTTCTTTCTTCTGCAAAGGAAAATCCAACGCCAGAAAGACCGATTATATATACATTTATCGCAATTGGATTTGGAATTCTCCTCATTCCATTTGGATACAAACTATTGAAACTCGTGCTTTCTACAGACGATGAAGAAAACTTAGTCTTTTTAACTGCAGTTGAAGCCGGATTCTTTTTAAAGGGCAACCAAGTCTTAACAAGGCTTATGGAAGTAACCCTTTTGGAACTGGAAGAAGCTGGTGCAGTGTCCATCACTAGGACCAACTACACTACAAAAAGAGGCAAGACTAGAGCGGACTATATAGTTTCTAAAGAGGATGAGTCCAAGATTAAGACATCTTATCAAAGATATTTCTTCGACAAATTGTTTGAATTAAATAATAGTGACGAAATCTCTTTCAAAGAGATTAGAAATATAAGAACAGAAAACGAAGTTAGATTCTTCAGAAACTTCGAAGACATCGGAAATATTTTAAAGGAAAGGCTTATCGAGCTTGGACTTAAGTACCAAAAGCTAAAGGACGTGAAGTTATTTTCACAGGCGGGAGCAATCTCTGCCCTCTTCCTCGTATCCTCTGCCTTTACTTTAAATCCGATCATCATACTTATTGCAACCCTTGCACTTATCGGAATTTTGGTAGTAGGTCTAGCTGTCATGTTTAGACTCACTCCAAAGGGAGATTATGTCTTCAAAAAATATAAAAAAATAGAAAATGATTTAAAAGAAAACAGTGACTCAGAAAATTGTAACGGAATGTTCTTCTACGGAATGGCATTTGGATTTGACTACGATGACCTCATGACATATAGGGTAGACTATCCATTCTACAGCTTTACCTACGAACTTCTATCCTCTGAGGACGATTACAAATCATTTAACGAAGCTTTCAATATAGCTACCACCGGTTCATCCACCGGCGGCTCTATAAAGTACAGATAATTATTACTACTAGGAGAATAATATGAGAAAATATAGAAAAAGAGAGCATATAGAAAATTATTTAAGATCTAGTTATACAGGAAGTCCACTTTTCGACGATGTTATGCTTATGCACAATTCCCTTCCAGAATGTGATTTCTACGAAGTGGATACATCCACTATGTTTTTAAACAAAAAGATCAACTTCCCACTTATGATCAACGCCATGACAGGTGGATCTGACTTCACAGAGGATATAAATAGAGACCTTTCCAAAATTGCAAAAGAATTCAATCTTCCTATGGCAGTCGGTTCACAAACCATCGCCCTAGAAGATAAGGACGCTATTAAAAGTTTTAAGATTGTAAGAGACAATATGAAGGACGGAATCGTTCTAGGTAATCTATCTGGACGAGCAACCGTTGACGAAGCTAAGTTCGCAGTGGAAATGATTGGCGCAGACGGACTACAAATACATCTAAACCCTGCCCAAGAGCTTGCCATGGAAGAAGGAGACAGAACCTTTAGAGGAATCCTTACAAATATTGAAAAGATTGTATCTTCGTTGGACGTTCCTGTCATCGTAAAAGAAGTTGGCTTCGGAATGAGCAAGGATGTAGTTGAAAAATTATACGGCGTCGGAGTTAGAATCGTCGACGTATCAGGCTATGGCGGAACCAATTTTATGGAAGTGGAAAATCTTAGAAATCCAGAAAATGATCTATCAGAACTGTATTCCTGGGGAATACCAACGGCGATGAGCGTCATCGGAGCAAAATCTCTGGGACTAGATGATCTTCAAATCATAAGTTCCGGCGGAGTTAAAAATTCTCTAGACATAGTTAAATCCATCGTCATCGGAGCAGATATGGTTGCCATCTCTGGAGAAATTCTATCCTACTTAGTTCACGGCGGATACGAATACACCATGCAGTACCTAGCAGGTCTAATCTACAAGACCAAAATCGTCATGACCTTAACTGGAGCAAAAAATATAGAAGAACTAAAAGGTTCCAAATATTTAATCACAGGAAAATTACAAGATCTCCTCTGCGAATGCGAATCAAAATAAAAGAATAAATAAAAAATCCCTATCGCTAGGGATTTTTTTAGTTGGAAGTATTTAATTTATGGAAGGTAAACCTCTGAAATTTCGATTGCCTTTCCATTTTTTGTAGATATGCTAAATAGTGAGTCTTTGTGAGATTTAAAGTATTCTATAAATTCTTCCTTCGTGAGACTCGCATTAGATTGGGAAGATAATAATGTGTCAAGATTAAAGTATTTCGTATCCTTATCTAAGAAAAATGTTTCCAATGTCTTAGTTTTTTTAACATAGAAACCTCCCGGCATATCTACATTGACATTAAGACCTAGTTCCTTGATTCTTTCTTTATCTTCCAAAGTTATCCATTCCGCTAGAATTACGTGAATGTTATCGCCTATGTCTTTTTGATCTAAATTTATTTCTTCGATATAACCAGTATATTCTGATACAGGTACTATATAAAAGTCTTCTAAATACTTAAGCTTCTCTACTTCTACTTTGTTCGGAAAGATTTTGAAGGTATCCATTGAACTTATAAAATCCAGTGTCACTTCTCTAGGGTCCTTTCTCCAAGTTTCCTGTCCATTATTTACCTTATCTTGCAAAGTCTTTAAATTAGAAGAGTTTAAATCTACATAGTAGACATTTCCATTTTCGTCAATCCATCTTTCCACTATCCAAATTCCATCTTTCCCCTTTTCTACAGGTTGAGAAAGGAGAGCCTTCCCTGCTCTACCTAGGAAATCTTTATATGAAGCAACATAGTGCTCTGAAGTATAAGTCTCTCTGGTAATAATATTGTTTCTCTCTAGAATTTCTCTTAAAATATTTTCATTTGCTTCCTTGGAGTTATCGTCTAAAAAGCCCTCAACACCGCTCACTGTAGTTATATAAACTTTGCCACTTGATCTAAGTTGGAAGATCATATAATTATCTCCATAACATTCTCCAATCCACTTGTCACCTTTTCCTTTACCAATAAATCCATCATAGTTATCATAGGATTTCTTATCGTTAAATTTCAGGCTGTAGTTTAGTTTATAAACTTCATAGGCCTTTCCATCAATATCATCATAGCTTAAAAACTTTTCTAACTTGTCAATTTTATAGTCAGAGACTGAAGCTCCAGCTGAATATAGACTTAAAATAGTTTCGCCAATATAACTTTTAGCAAAGTCTTCTACACTGGCATTTTCGTCTTGGGAAACTAAGGCGGCTCTTACCATAAACTCTTGGTAGTAGCTAGGTAGGTCAGCTGAAAACTTGTCTTCTTCAATATAACCCTTGTGCCTATATCCATCAGAAACTTTTTCAAAAATCAGGTAAGGCGTTCTATTAAAACCACTTACCCAAGACTGGTCTACCACTTTTCCATCCAGGGTCTTTGCCAGCTCTTCTGCTTTTTTAGTTTTTAAACTGTAAGCGTACTTATAAACTTCGATTTTTTTGCCGTCAATATTTAAATCCTTAGAAACTTTTTCTAGGTCGTCAATTCTATAGTCAGAAATTTCATAACCTAGATATGAAAATAAAGATTTTATTTGATTTTCTATTTGGACTTTTAAAAATTCTTCAGGGTTTGGGTAGGTCCTTGTAGAATCTAAGTTTTCTTCTTGGGTTTCTGCTTGGGCCTTAGAATTTTCATTAGATTCTTTTTCATTTTTATCAGTCAAACATCCAACCGCAACCACAGCCAATAATATAAAGCATAACGCCAACACAAATTTCTTCGGCTTCTTGTATGCCAAAATGTTTTTTATCCTAGTCTTGGTGTTGTTTTCTCCAAAGGCTAAAGGAGAAGCTGTTAAAATTTTCCTGCCAGTTGCAAAGGAAAGAAGGGACTTGGAGTAGTCTTTCTTTATACTGTTTCCCAGCTCTTTGATTACCTTTTCGTCGCAGGATAGTTCCATATCCAGCCCCATTAGGTAATAAGCAAGCCATGCTAGTGGATTGAAAAAGTGAATTATCGTTACTATAAACGCCAAAAACTTCCACAAGTGATCTAATCTTTCTATGTGGACTTCTTCGTGTTTTCTTATGTATTTTTCTTCTTCAATGCTAAGGCCTGATGGTAAATATATATTTGGTCTTATAAGTCCAAAGACAAAAGCCGTTTCAAGACTCTTATTTTCATAGACATTTTCACCAACTTGTCTTGAGCCTTTTAATCTTTTCTTAAGCTTAATTGTTGAGACGATGCTACAAATGATTAGAATCATTACACCACTTAACCAAGTATAGAAGTAAATTTCTTCTTTGCTTAATGTGTTATATTCCGTAAAGTTCCTCTTTAATTCTTTGGTATTTTCATTTGGATTTATACTTTGTGAGCCTTTTTGATTTTCTTCAATCTTTTCTATAAAATTATTTTCTCCTTGATGCTCCTCATAAATAGTAAAGTTACTTTCATTGTTTGCTTGACTATTTATACTAATTTCCCTTGGAATCAAATTTGCAAAAGAAATTGAGCTCTTTATAGAAAATGGAAAGATTAAACTTATAAATGCCACCGTCCAAAGGCTATAAGAAAATACTTTTGGAGCTTTCTTTAATAAAAATCTCACTAAGATGACTATTCCAATTACGAGAGAACCTTTTAGAGAAAGTCTTAGAAGTGTGTTTATAAATACAGCCATTTCATTCCTCCTTGTGATTTTCTATTAGCTCTTCTAACTGAGCTATTTCTTCCTCTGTCAATCTATTTTTCCTAGTAAATGCAGCCAAAAACTTAGGTAGAGATCCGCCGTAGTTTTCTTCTATAAAATCATTACTGATTCTAGTTTCGTAGTCTTCGCGACTCATCTTAGATCTTACAAGAGAGTTTTTATTTTCAAAGACTCCTTTTTTTTCAATCCTTCTCAGTAAGGTGTAGGTGGTGGACTTTGACCAAGAATATTTTTCTCTACACAGATCGACAAGTGAAGAGGATTTGATCGGTTCATTGTCCCATATTAACTCTCCTAAATTTTCTTCCGCTTGACTTAATTTTTCAAAATTCATTTTGTCATCTCCTTACTCTACATTATGTAAACCAATTTCTTTTATTTTAGTTTACTATTTGTAAACCAACTTGTCAAGATTTTATTTTTAATATTTTAGACAAAAAAGAGATAAGTTTCATTCTTATCTCTCAGATTTATTTATTTAATTTCTATGGTATTAAAGGTGTAGGCGTTTAGAGATTTTAGAGAATGGGCTAGGTATGAATAGTCGATAAATCTCTTGTACCTACTCCAGTTGTCGTAAACTTCTAAGATATATACGTTCATTTCACGATATTTTAATGAGATGTATCCGCTTATGGTTACTGTGTGGCGTTTGTACTTTCCAAAGCCGATATTCATAAGCAGTGGTCTTCTGTTGTCAATCTCTCTTTTTATTGGATTGTAGAAGTTACCGTTGTAATGTCCTCTGGTTTTGATATCAAGCTCGTACTCTTCTGCGGACCTTTTTATAATTCTTGAAATAGTCATAGGAAGTGTTCCATTAAACACATTGAAAAAATAAATGTCCGCCGCATCTTTTATGGTTGAGTAGAGACTCTCCTCCGATTCGGGAAGGATTTTAAATTTATCTTTGTGATACATAAATATTCTAAGTATGGATGCCAAGGTGCAGTTGTTCTTGCCGTCGCCAAATTCACTTTGGACAAACTCTGGAAGCTCAAGGGATTTAATCTCCACCACCTCTGCTCCTGGATATGTCCGGTCGATATATTCTTCTAGATTTGTGATAACTTCATAGTCGTTTATATAGTTTAAAAATTTTTTAATCATTTAATCACTCCTACTTATTCATACCCAATTAATTTAGATAGAAATTTAAAAAATATCAGAAAAAAGACTTGCATAAATTTTTGAATGCTGTTATACTTAATAAGTGACGTCGGGGTGTAGCGCAGTTTGGTAGCGCACGTGGTTTGGGACCATGGGGCCGGGAGTTCGAATCTTCTCACCCCGACCATTTTAATTTGCTTGCCTCAAAGGCAAGCTTTTTTTTATCCAAATTTTTAGTACAAGGAGGAAGTTTATGAAGTCAATTATATTTGATATGGATGGCACACTGGCTGATTCAATGGCGATGTGGAGAAGCCTAGGAATCGATTATTTAAAGAGTCACGGCGTAGAAATAACTGCCACAGATGCACAAGAGATGACCACCATGAGCCTCAAGATGAGTTCCACATACATGAAAGAAAAATTTAAACTTCCCTTAACTCCAGAAGAGATATATGACGATATGAGACATATTGCAGAGGATTTTTATGCCAAGGAATGCAAACTTAAAGATGGAGCACTTGATGTTTTAGAAGCTTTCCATGATGCGAATATCCCTATGATGCTTGGCACGGGAACTCCTGAGGAATTCTTCGATCCATTCTTAAAGAGAGAAGATATGTTCAAGTATTTCAAGGCTATTGCTACCTGCGACGGATTAAATCTAAAGAAGGACGATCCTAAATTTTTCTTAACTTGTTGCGAAATGGCAGGCTTTGATCCAAAGGAAACGGTGCTAGTTGACGATGCATACTTCGCAATAGTTGCTGCAAAAGAAGCAGGACTTACAACCATTTGTATGTACGACGAAGCAAACGACAATATGCTAAGAGAGCTTACACTTTCATCTCATATGTTCATCTCTGATTTAAAAGTTTTAAAGAAGATATTTCTATGAAAATATTATTATTTTTCCTTCCAAGGGGACTTATTTCATTCTTAATAGGATTTTTTCTATGTAGAATAGTAAGGCTCACCCTATTTAAAGATTTAGTAAATGAATCAAACAGCGATAGAGAGCTTTTGATATCAGTGTTAAGTGGATACATCATAATGCTAATGGTATTTATGTTTACACCGAACTATATCATAAGCGGCTCTGGCATAGATCTTACGTCAGAGAATTTTGACTTCGTCGGCAATTTTAAAGATAGAATAAATACCGGGTACTGGGGCATAAATCTAATCCCATTTGCAACCATGAGATCCTATATAAAGTACAGTGGAATATTTCACGCACTATTAAATATTCTTGGCAATGTAGTGCTATTTATTCCCATAGGATATATTTTCCCTATGATTTTAAAGAGATATAGAAGTATAAAAACCATGGCGGTGCTTTCCATTGCCATCTCCCTATTTATCGAGTTTATTCAGTTCTTCGTCGGCAGAAGCTGCGACATAGACGATTTGATTTTGAACTTTGTAGGGGGTATAATTGGGTATACAATCTTTTATTTTGCTGGGGATAGGATGAAATCTATCCTAGGAAGATAAGGGGGCGAAATTGGTTTCGACAGGGGTAATGAACTTTTAGTAGCGAGCAGTTGTTAGGAACAACTTAAAAAGCCTAAACAAAAATAAACGAAAACAATAATTTAGCTTACGCAGCATAATAGCGTCATCCAAGGTGGAAGGCCCACGGTCTACTAAGGGTGTCAAATTAAGTGGGACACGAAACTTCGCAATGGTTCTAACGAAGTAGGTATTAAGAACCGCGCCTTGCAGCAGCTGTCAGTAGCTAACTGCTATGGTCTATAAGAACTGACTGCGCTCGGAGAGACTGATTCGGATTTACTTTTGGACGCGGGTTCGACTCCCGCCGCCTCCACCATATAAGGAAGCATATTTTGATAGAAAATATGCTTCCTTTTTCATTGCCGAAAAGCCTTGATTTCAAGAGATTTAAGCATTTTAAGGCATAAAGCAGCCCGCCCCGGAGTTGATTCCGGGGCGGGTTTTTCGCATTTTCGGCATCATGAGAATTAAAATATTTGTTTACATAAATCTAACTTTCACATTACATAATTTTGCTTGAATTGTTATGAATAAAATGCTTTAATTAAAATGAGAAAAGTGAAAGACAAGTTAAATTGTAAACTTTTATTATATGAATAAAACAGATATAATCATTTTACTATTTTCGTAATAAACTCATCAACGGAGGTGAAGCGTGTATAGTTTATATAAGAAAAACGAGGTATTATTTGCAGTTATCTGGATCATAATATATACTGCAGTGTCTATCCCGATTCGAGGTAAATTTGGAGATGAAAGCATTTTTATGCTGATAGCTCTTTTGTTGATTGCTATCTGTATAACGGTGTTTATACATAAAAATAATCTGAAAGAAAAATATGGACTTGATAAATATCCAAAGAACACAAAAAGATATTTATTTTTCATACCTGTTTGGATTCTCGTAACAGGCAATTTATGGGGTGGATTAAAGCTGTCTTATTCCGGACTTTCTCAAGTTTTAGCAGTTTTGTCAATGTTTTTAATCGGCTATATTGAAGAAGTGCTTTTTCGAGGATTTCTTTTTAAGGGAATGTTACCAAAAGACGGAATGGCAAAATCTATAATCATAGTTGCCATTACTTTTGGGCTTGGGCACATTATAAACTTATTTACCGGTCAAACTGATTTACAAACCATTGCTCAAGTGTTTTTCGCTATTGCTTGGGGATTTATTTTGACGATTATTTTCTATAAGAGTAAAAGTCTTTTACCGTGTATTTTTTCTCATGGATTGATTGACGCTTTTTCCAAGTTTGGTATTGAGAACTCAATTTTTCAATGGGTATATATAATTGCTACAATATTTGTTGCAGTAATTTATTGTCCATATTTATTGAAACTTTCGATGGAAAAGTCAGATATATAAGTGACTATCGAAAAAACGAAAAGTTTGAAAATATAATCAGCAGTAGAATATTATGAATAATAAAATAAAAATGTCCATCGGAAAGAGAATTGCACTCGGGATTGTTGTTCTATCGTTCATTTTTTTTATGGCAATTTTGATATTTATCATTATTCCTCATTCGATCGGATATTATCAGGAGGATAAGATTGGATTTATAGCCGACATCGCTTCTCGTATTTTTGTAATTTATATAATCGGCACCTTACTGACATTTGGTTATATTTTTAAGGAAAAATGGCAACACAGTAATTTGGTGTATTTGTGCAGTAATTGCGCGTGTTGTAAGTTTTTATCTGTTAAGAGCTCCAATCCTTGATTTGCCTTATATAAACAGACCTGCGTCTATGAATCTTAATTATGTGACTTTTGAAAATGATAATAACCATGAATATGCAGTTTTTATAAACTTACTGGTTACACGGCAAATAATGAAACCAAGGTGTTTGAGATCAATTCTGAAACCTACGATAAAGAAAAAGAAAAGTGGAAAAATAATGAAACGGTATCGGCTGGCATAAAATATCTGCCTCATACGGGAATATTGATGCATTTGAATACTTTTGAACAATAGTAAAAATAGAAGAATAATTTAATCATGGTAGGGATGTTTTCGTGAGTATCTCAAAAGAAATAATAATTGAATTTCTTGGTTTGACAATCAGGGAACATTTTGCAGTCACTCCGTTTTTGATCATACCGTTTGTAGCAGCGATTCAGGCTTTGATTATCTGGTTTTAGGAAAATAAGTTTTCGGATTGTTTATCTAAATCATGTAAATGCTGTTATCAAAATATAGAAAATTTATCTGCGCCCATACCCTTTGATTTGCACCCACGATCTTGAATTTGCACCCATATGCTGAAATTCTATCAATATTTGATTTCCTTTCCATACTTGCAACTAATTTGCGAGTTTTTTTATACATATTTTTAAGGAGAAGAAATGAAAAGAGACGAAGAACTATTAAGTAAAAAAAGAGCGATAGAGCTTCGGGATAGTGGATATATAAATTTGCAATAAAAAAGGAACAGATTATTTATTTAAACTCTGTTCCTTTTTTATTGAGCATCCATCCGTTCTGTTTTAGGTTCTATCACGTTATTCCTCTTTTCGTATTAAATTATTATTGTTCATATTTTTAAATTTTCTCGTACATTCTCATAATTAATAAGATTAATTATTACAAGTTATATCTTCTTCCGCATTGTCTGCCAGAAAGTTTTAGTATATTTCATTTAAATAACCATTTCTCAATCTCCCAACTCTAAGAGCCTGTAGCATTTAAAATCCATATATTTCAAACAATCCTCTAACTTCCTATTAAGTTTTAATCAAATCCTTCAATATATTTAAACATTTGCTTCTATTTCAATAATAAATCTACTTTAATATTTAATTAAACGTCAAGATTTCTTTTAGCAAATGATTTTAAATGTGAACCTGTCGTTCTTTTGAATTAAATTTGAGCTCTCAATAGGATGGATGCCCTTACCAATCTCTTGGTAGTATATTAATACCCTGATGTAATAAATCTAAACATGTTTTTTAAAAAAATTTTAAAATATTTTTGTTTTTTTGTTTTTTTGTAATTTTTTGATGTTTAATGTACAAGCAAGTTCATCTTTATAACAAATAAATACCAGAGCAAGCTTTAATGCTAACTCTGGTATTAGTTCCAATTTTTAGTGTTCAGATTTATGATTGAAAAATCATTCAATCTTTTTTTATTTATCTACAGATAATATTAATAACATTTTAAATCTTGTAATTGCAGTTACATTATGGATTACATTTGCAGGAAATACTATTTGTTCTCCGGATTCAATCTCCACTTCCTTATCTCCAACAAGAAGATTTGCCTTGCCCTCAAGTGCTAGGACAAGAGCATCTCCAGGAGCCTTGTGTGGTTTTAGACCTTCTCCTGCATCAAAAGCCATTAGAACAAGCCTAAACCCTTCTTTTGATACAATGTCAATGTTTGCGATTCCTCCATCTACATAATCTAAATAGTCAACTAGTTTAATTTTCTTTCCTTTGTCAATGTTTTTCATTTCTTCCTCCTCTAAGTTAATTGCGATTTCTAAAAATATACTTTTTTTATTTGTCTCTATGTCAAAAAGTTTATTTTTTTCAAAAAGTATTAATTCATTATTTATAAGTTTTTCATTATTAAAGTTAATCTCGCCTTTTAAAACAAAATATATTCTTTCTTCTTCATAAAATTCAGGGGAAATGCTGGTATCTTGGTCCAGACTCATAAGCAGGATGTGAAGATCATATAAATCTACAAGTTTCTTGCTTATAGTTTGATTGTCTTTTATAGGTATGACTTCTTCTGGTATCAATATTTTTCCCTTACTAATATTTTTCATTTTAATCACCTACTATGCTAATGGGTATTATAGTATTATATTCTCTCTTATCGTTTTTTATTTTTTCAAGTATAACCTCTACCCCAAAGGCGTCTTTCATATTTTCCTTACAGATAATATCAGATGTTTTGCCTATTTTATGTTTAGCATTTTCCATTAACATCAAGCATTTATCCGCTATTTCAAGAGCATGTGCTGGGTAATGAGTATTTATAATAACACTAATATTATCTATCTTAGATAGTTTTTTGATTAATGAAATTATTTTAAGTTGATTTTTAAAATCAAGACCACTTTCTGGCTCATCTAATATGATTAAACTTGGATCTGATATTAAAGCTCTAGCTATTAGAACCATCTGAAGTTCTCCCCCACTCATCACAGAACACGACTTATCTTTAAGATTCTCGATAGCTAAACTTTTCATAATGTTATTTGCCTTCTTATATTCTCTTGCGCTTGGTTTTGCAAATGGTCCAATTTTACTAGAAAGCCCTAACACTACCATATCAATTCCAGAATATTCAAAAGAAAATGACCTTTTTTGTGGAACATAGGATATGTTAGACCATAAGTCTCTTCTATTAAAACTTGAAATATCTTTTCCATCCATAAAACTATTTCCTAGTTTCCATTTTTCAAAATCACATATACATCTTATAAGGCTAGTCTTACCAACTCCATTGGGTCCTAAAATAGATAAAACCTGACCTTGATCCAGACAAAAAGATAAATCCTTAAATAATACATGATTTTTATCATAATAAAATCCTGCATCTTTTATTTCTAATTTAATTGAAACCACCCCCAGTTTTTCTAATTAAACTTATAAAAATTGGAGCTCCTATTATTGCTGTAAGAACTGATATTGGTAGTTCTATTACAGAAACTGTTCTTGATAAAGCTTCTATTAATACCATAAGACTTGATCCTAAAGATATGCTAAAAGGTAGGGTATGAGTATTATTAGCTCCCACCATCATCCTTGCCATGTGAGGAATTATCAAACCAATCCATCCGACTTGTCCACACATTGATATAGATGAAGCTGTAATAAGTGTTGATGCAAATATAAAAATAAGCCTGGTTTTTTTAACATTAACGCCAAGACTTTTTGCTTCATCTTCTGATAAGCTCATGATATTTAACCTAAAGATCAAGAGTCTTATTATGACGACTCCCAAAATTATTAGGGGTGCAGAAAGCATCAAGTTTTTGTAGGATGATCTTGCAAAAGAACCCATAAGCCAGTAACTGATGGCAGGCAACTTATCTGTAGGGTCTGCTGTATATTTTAGAAGAGACGCTAGAGCATTTGATAATGACGAAACTACAAGACCTGCTAGTATAAGCATTATCGTTGATGACCTAATCCTAGCTTTGCCAATATATAAAGTCAAGACTACTCCAATTAATCCAAAAGCTAAAGCAAATACTTGAATAGATAGGGTTGAAAGTGATAAAAGTATACCAATTACAGCTCCAAGACTTGCAGCCGAGCTTACACCTAGTATATCAGGAGTTGCCAAGGGGTTTGAAAAAACCCCTTGAAAGGCAAGACCTGCTGCGGAAAGACCAGCTCCCACTATTAGACCGGTAATAATCCTTGGTAATCTTACATTTATTATTACTGATTCAAGCATGGGGTCATAATCCCTCCCGCTTAAATAAGCATTGAAAAAATCTACAATCTGTCTGATGCTTAGAGGCATTCTCCCAATAGCAAGTGCCAAAACGCTGATCAATATAGGTAGACTAATTAGTATCACATATGAGCTTGCTGTTATCTTTTTATCTTTGATAAAGATTTCTTTAATCATATATCAAACATATCCTCAATTTGTTCATTTGTTAATTCATAATCATACCATGTTTTATAGTAATCTTTAATCATTGCTTTTAGATCATAGTCTTTAAATTCTTCTGGGTAAGTTGATTTTGCAAGCCAAGCTAGTACAAGTGGTCCGTCTGGATTAGGTGTAAACCAATTCCACATACCAAGCTTAGTATTATATACTTTTTTATCCTTAACAGCTTTCATGTTTGAGAAATTGATACCTTCTACTGAATTTTCAAATACATCTTTTGTTGTAATATCAAGAAGACCAGGTCCATCAAGATAAAGTATATCTGGATCCCATTGATAAAATTGTTCAATAGAAACTTTGGCGAACCCTTTTGTTTCATTAGCTAAATTTTTAACACCAATTCTATTTAGCCAGAAATCCCCAAAAACACCTTTGCCAGCAACCATTGGTACACCTTGAACATACTTCCATAAAATCACACCAGTTGGTTTTTTACTATCATCTATTTTTGAAATTCTTTCTTCAACATCTTTTACAATATCTTGACCTGCTTTTATAAAATCATCTGTCTTTCCGTTTTCGCCAAATACATCTTCTAAGAGCTTTAACCATTGTGTGTACCTATCTATTGGGTCAGCTGGTCCATTTGTACCAACTGTAGCAAATCCTACACACGGAATCCCTGTCTTTTTAAGAGTTTCATAGTGTTCTTTATTCGAAGCATTGTAAAAAATAACATCTGGTTTAAGCTTCATTATTTCCTCAATATTAATGTCAGATTGAGCTTGAACTGTATTTTGGCTATCAAGAAGCTCTGGAGCTATATCTTTTAAAACTGTATTTGAGATTACTTGCTTAAGAGAACCCGCATAACCAACAATATACGGAGCCTTCCCATGGTGATAAGCCATATAAGTAGATAAAATAGGAATCTGGTCTATTACTATTCTTTCAATTTTCTCAGGAACCTCTACCGTGTTACCTGCATGGTCTGTGATTGTTCTAACTTTTTTATTTTCATCCTTAGGTTCTTCTGGCTTTTCTTCCTTTTTCTCAGTTTGAGCTACTTTCTTACTTTCTAAATTTTGTTCAGGTTTTGTATTGCCACAAGCAGTCATTCCTGTTAAGGCAAGCACTGTCAAGCATAAAATTAATGATATTTTTTTAATATCTTTCATCTAATACTCCTTTTTACTTGCTAAAACTATATAAGAAATTTTTGTATTTTTAGACCGCTCTAACATTTTTACAAATCTATCCCTATTTTCTTCTGAATAAGCATTTTTATAAAAATTTGCAGCCCCTACTGGTCCCTCATCTTTTATGATTGTATCCCTGTCTAAGAGAATCATCTTGCCAGTCCTTTGTGAAAAAGGTTTAAAAGAATTTTCTATAAACAGTTTGTTCCAATTTTCTACGGTTAGAGGATAAACATTCATATTTGTAAATTTTGAAAGTTGCCTTCTTATATCTTCACTTTCATTTTCCACTGCCACATCATGAGTTAATAAATAGCCGCCTTTTTTTAAAGCTCTGTGATAATTTTTAAGAGCCTGTGCTTTTTCTTCATTTGGAAGCATGGTAAGCATTGCTTCATTAATTATTAAATCAAATGTTTCATCCTCGAAATCCAATTTTAAGGCATCCATATTCATAACTTCAATTTCTTTGTCTAGACCTAAAAGCTTTATATTCTCTAGAGCTTGGTCTATGACAACTTGGTCATTGTCTATGCCTATTATTTTGCATTTATATTTAGTATAAACTCTTATTAGGTTATCTCCTCTATTGCAAGCAACTTCCAAAACCTTCATATCTTTATCAATCTGTACCTGATCAAGTAACCAATCGGTCATAAGACCGCCGCCTGGTCTGAGTCTTGTTCTTCCAAGCATCTTTAAAAAATCATGCCCAAAATTAATTTTACTTTTTTCCATTTTCTCTTCCTCCTTGATAATAGTTATCATTACGTTTATAATTATAGCATAGATAATTTTTGTTGCAGTTGCAGAAGCAACAAAGGGGGAGATTTTATGGAAAAAATTATTTTAAAAAGTAAATTATTTTATGGTTTAGACGAAAGTACTATACGCCACATACTTTCTTGTATTGATCATAAAACCTTAATTTTTAGTAAAGGCGAATATCTATATGATTTTTCTAAGGGCTTTAAGGCAGGTATAGTTTTGAATGGAAGAATTGATCTATCTACAATAGATGATGATAAGGAAATTATAGATAGAATTTATGAGGCTTCAGATTCTTTTTCTTTAAATTTTTTCTCCCTAACTGATAGATTTATGATTGCAAAAAAAGATTCTAAAGTTTTGACCCTTGATGTTAGCGAAATCTTTGAAAAAAATAAAAAGTCCTGTTCAAGCAGACCGACTTTTATGGAAAATATTATAAAATTGTATAATGAGCAAATTTCATACTTAACCTACAAATTAGATATATATTCTAAACCTAAGATTAGGGAAAAAATTAATAAATATATAGATAAATATGGTAAAGACTCCTTAGTTTCTAATAAATTATCCAGAGAGGATTTGGCGAAATTTTTAGCTTGTAATAGGTCTGCCCTTTCAAGAGAGTTATCTCTTATGAAAAAAGAGGGATTAATATAAAATTATTACTCATAGGACTGACCAAATATAAACAAAAATTACAAAAAATCAGTCTTAAGATAATATGAGTTTCATTTTAAACTCAAATGATTTCTTTAGCTCTTCAATAAACAAATCTTCATATTGCATTAGGTTTTTTTATACTAGACTTTTACCCTTGAAAATTTTCTTCTGTCATTGACTCTTTGATAGTAATATCCTTAAGCTTCTGAACTAAATTTATTATAAATTCTAGATTTTTCCCCATTCTAAAAACTCTAAGCTTAGATTTCAAAGCCTTTCAAATAGTTTTTTTTTTGAATGTTATAAGATGATACATATATACAAAGGCTATATCTTTTATAATAGGCTGTAAAATAAAATGCGACACAAGTAATAAATAAATGGTAAGTCCTGTTAAGCTTTCAGCAAAAACTCTCACACACGAATAAACTGCTGTCATGTGCATAATAGTAAATTCGTCTGCATTCTTGCCACCTATTGTATTCGCAAATAAAAAGACGATGCAGATATCCTCTCCCCGTCTTTAGATATGTCTCCTGATTTGCTTGCAGTCTTACCGGTAAATAGTTTATTTAAAAGTCCTATATTACCACCTTCATTTTGGCATGAAAAAAACACCTACTTTTGTAGATGCACTAATATAAATTATTGTTTTATAGCTATAAAGACAATATGATCTTTTTATCTAAATGATATTCACACTTAAAACCAAGCTTTGTTAAAATTCCAGTTAAATATTCTGATGACTATACTTTAAATTCAAGCATACATGCCCATTTTTTTATATTTTTATGATCTCTAAAAGCCCCTTCATTACATATCAAAAACTGTCCTCCTTTTCTTAGAACACGATAGATTTCTTTAAAGTTTGTTTCTAAATCACTCCAAAATAGATAGTTTCAAATGCACCCATAATGGACTACACTATCTTTCGTTTTTAAAAAGCTAATATATTTGATTCAGAATATATTCTAATTGTAGACTACTGACTATTATATCGTTGTAATATTATTTTTAAAGAAGCTTCTATCTTATCTATACGTCCTTACGATTTTTGCTATTGATATGTACCAACGAGGTGTTTTTCTAATAAAAAATGACTTTAAGATTTCTTTTAAAATTCTAAAAGCCACTGATTTCAACAGTTTTATATACTCTTATCTTTTTTCTTGACATCAATGCTACATTTTCCACGTGACTGTAGTTGGGAGGGTATTTTTTTAATATTTCTCGAAATAGATGGGTTAAATATAGGTCAGATCCTTCGAAGCCCTAGCCGAAATCTCTGATTTCGTTGCAGATCTCGTGCAAAGAGTTCCAAAGAAGCCGAACAAAGTGAAGGCTGATTTGTTGAACTCGACTGCCTCTCAGGGTGACTGCAGTTGGTAGGGCTTTTTGTTAGAGCCTTCGGCTGTGGAAGCAAAATACTTCCGCTACAGAAATAATTCATATCTATTTTCCCCATCCATTTGCCTAAATTCCATTATTATTATAAAATATACTTTAGAATTTTATTTTACGAGGAGATTTATGAAGAGATTATATATTTTTATTTTATCTGTTATTGTACTTACTTCTACATTTATAAATGTAGATGCTCGCTCTTTTAGCGATGTGGCTGAAAACGACTGGTTCTATTCCACCGTTTCAGAACTTACCGACAGAAGGATTGTAAAAGGCTATGACGATGGCACTTTTAAACCTTACAAAGAGGTGACCTACGCTGAGTTTTTCACTCTTATGACCAATGCGACTGGTCATTCTCAAGAACCTTTTACCATCGTCCCAAGAAAGTGGTACTTAAATACTTTTAACTTCCTTAACCACAGCGGTGTTCCTGCTGACGAAGCTAAGGCGGATATGCCTATTTCAAGGGCAGAGATGGCGAGATTTACTTCTCTTATCTTAGAAAAGGTAGTTGGATATGAGTTTAGCACTGGTTCTGTTTCATTTACCGACGAAAAGGATATCGACAAGGATTACATCCAATATGTAAAGAATTTGGCAGCTGCAAATATTATAACTGGAGATGATTCTGGTAATTTCTTGCCGGACAAATCTCTAAATAGAGCCGAAGCTTCACAAGTTATCAAAAAGATTTTGGAGCTTGTGAGAAATTAAAACAAAAAAATTAAACGACTAGTAATAGTCGTTTTTTTTATGCAAATTTTTAATTTTTCAATGATTGTTTTCGTTCAAAACTCTATATATCCAGAACCAACTCCTATATCAAGACCTTCTAATATCGCCCTTTTTACGTTCTTTTGTAGGCTTGTCTCTTCCGGATAGAAGGATTTGTCTTCTAGAACTTTTGAAAAAATCCTTTCTTCCGATTGAGTTGTGTCGAAGCTCATTTCTATGTGGGTAAACTTATCCCTAAATTTTACTATGTTTGAATCTTTATTAAGCACCCGATCTAAATTTAAAGAAAGAAGCCAAGACTTACAATAAAAATATTTAATACCTTGGTCCTTGTAAAATTCTCTTGCCAAATCCAAAGAATTTTCCACATCTTTTGGATCTAGTTTGCTATCTTCTGGAATATGTACCGATAAAAACTCTTCCCCTTCTACAATTGGTCCAAGATTTTTCTTCGCCCTAGTTTTCTCGTACTGAAGCCTGCCGAGCCTTATGACTTTTAAATCTAAACTTTCTGCGAGCCAATCGAGTTCATCGATTCCCCATACTCCATGCTTTTTCTTATAATCATTCGCCCAAATTCTAATGTCCTTCATTGAGTCCATGTATATTTTTTCCAGTATTTTTCTATTCATATATTCATTGTAAGTATTTAGAGCAAGTTCCAAGTAGACTTTTAGTGCCAAAAATGCTCCGTCTTTTTCATTTTTAATTATTGATTTGAAACGAGTAAAGTCCTCGTTGTAAGCATCTTTTAAATCTTCTAAGGTTTTTTCACTAAATTTATAGGACTCTAGTTCTTTTACAAGCTCCTCATCCAGTCCAATTTTATTTTCCAACTTTTTTAAATTCATTTTGTCCTCATTTCTCTATCTAAATTATATATCAACGGAAATAAATTTTTAACTCCGAATCTTTATTTGCAAATTTTATAATAAAATCCCTTTACTTACAAAAATCCAATAAAAATCCACCGGCGTAGCCGGTGGTTTTTCTTATGCGGTCCAAAGGACCTTTTTTACTAGCTGCGCCTCAAGGACGCCTGTGGTTTACCACTTGC
>QWCH01002601.1_pt1 | contig 22889 bp, 18 predicted proteins | sample 1972671 | NCBI WGS metagenome assembly QWCH01 (sample SAMN09866713, study PRJNA288562) | Human gut metagenome isolate term3_stool, whole genome shotgun sequencing... | isolation source: gut | host: Homo sapiens | place: USA: California
ATATTGGTCGGTGACGATGACGGTGAGGTTCCACCTGTTCCCATTCCGAACACAGAAGTTAAGCTCACTCGTGCCCAAGATAGTTCGCTGGAAACGGCGTGTGAAAATAGGTAGTCGCCGACTTACATGAAACCCCTGAGGAAGAAATTCTTCAGGGGTTTGTTGTTTTTGTGCGGCATTTTCTTTCACTAGCAAAGAAATTGCCAAATGTTTCTATTTCTGCCTGATTTTTTCGTACGGTGTGCTATCATAAGGCTGGAAACGCTTTTGGGAGAAACGCGTTCCCATGCAAAAAACAGTTGACAAAGGATCGGTCGGCTGTTTGACCACCACTTTTCGATCATGTGAGCATGAACTGGAAAGGAGCAGAAGAAAAATGACAAACAAGAAATTCAAGTTGGCAGCAATGTCGCTGGCCACCGCGGTTGCAGTGAGCGCGGTTGGCCCCAGCGCTTCTGCGGTGACGTATTATCTGGGCGATGGCAGTGTAACTGTTGACAAGGATGACACTCGCGGCGCGTATAGTTATCAGGGTGAGGACGGCAGTGAGGAGCACCGCACCTACGTCAACGAGGATGAAGCGGATCATGGTGTGATCAACGTCAAGGGCGGCAACGCGCCAACGGAAGATGTTCTGCCATCCACTGATAACTCCGACAATGGTACAGAGGAAACCACACCGACGGATACTACCACAGATTCTTCTGGCAACAACGCAGAGAACAGCCCCACGGCTGAGACCACAACTGGAAACACCATCACCGTCAAAGAGGATGTGAAGGATGCAACCATCGTGGTTGAGGGCGTGAATGTAGATACCAGCACCCAGACAGAAGTGCCCGTAGATGCCAAAGAAGATAAAACCATCATCAAGGTGGGCGAGGGTGCAAAGGTTGACCTGACAGTCAAGGATTCCAACCTGACCACCGGCGGCAACGGCATTGATATTGGTGTGAATCTGAAAGGTGAGGATGAAAACAAGGGAGCCAATGTTGACCTGACGCTGGATAATACCAAAGTCAACCTGACACAAAACGGAAAGGCGGGTATCAACGTACAGGACAATTCTAATGTGGATCTTACCCTGAAGGGCGAGAATGCCATTGATGGCTCCAAGGCAATTGAAAACGAGGACCTTAAAAAAAACGCACCTGACTATCAGCGGCGGTGTAGAAAAGACCGAAACTGCGGAAGCAGACACAGAAGAAACGGAAAGCCCCGCTGGCGGCTCACTGACCATCAGTAAGACCACAGGCGGTCTGGTAATGGCAGATGGCTCGGACGTGGAAATCACGGACGGCGCTGATGTGACCATTGAGGATACTAAGACCTCCAGTTCCACTCAGGCAGGCCGCGCTGTTACCCAGCACGGTGATCTGACCCTCTCCGGCGGCTCTTCCCTAACGATAGACGGTGTGAAGGACAATAAAGCGCCGCATACCGGTATTGGTATTGCCAGCTGGGATGATATCACAGTCGAGGATGGCAGTACGCTGGATATCAGTGGTGCTGCGACCGGTATTTACGGACATCAAGGCTCGGATGCAAGCCTGACTGTGAAGGATAGTACGCTGAATATCAGCGATGTTAAAAAAGCCATTGAGTACGAGGGTGCAGGTGTAGACAAGGAGGGAAAGGCACTCAAATCTGCCGGTGATATTACGTTTGAAAAGGCAAAGGTTAATATTGATGCTGGCAATATCGGTATTATGACCGGAAACAACGGTACTTCTTCCATTAAACTTGACGATACAGAAGCTAAAATAACCGTAGGCGCAGGAGGCACTGCAATTTATGGCCCGGAAAAAGGCGGTAAGGGCGATTTGAATATCGCTCACAGTAAGCTCGATATTGATGCCAGCGCATTTTATGGTTATGGTATTAGGGCGGGATATAAGAATGTGAATATTCGAGATGGAAGCGTTGTGAATTCCAACTCGAGTGCAGCAGGCATCATCCTGACCGGTAGTGAAGGGAATGCGACTAACCTGAATGTTTCAAACGGTTTGTATAATTTGACGACCGCTTTTCATTATGGCGTATGGGCATGTGTAGCAGATGGTGCATACCAAGGAAAGCCGACTCATACGATTCTGGTCAACGATAATGGTGCAATGAACATCAGTGATACGGCCGGTTCACCATATGTTGCTTCTGCGGGTATTATGATGGACGATGGGGTCTCTTTGATTGCTGATAACGGCGTTATAACCACAAACGGTAAATATCAATATGGTGGTATCAATGCCTATGGTAATGATATCAATATCCGTTTCAAGGACAATTCGCATGTAGATGTTGAATCGATTACGTATGACGCTGAGCATAAAAACCAGAACCTCATCGTGACCGGCGGCACGCTGACCTATGATTATAGCGCCGACGACACCCTGTGGCCGGTGAACGAGCAGGGCGACAAGCTGACCAATTTCCTGCTGACCAAGGATGATGCCCGCGCAAACTTCGATGCCCTTTCCTATAAAGGCCAGACCTATACCTACCTCTCTGATCTGAACAAGGAGACCGGGAAGCAGTATCTCTCCGTGTGGGTGCCCGCCGCCGTACTGAACTATATGCTGGATGTGGACGGTTCCCATGACCCGGAGATCATCGGCAAGGTGCTGGAAGAGCTGAAGCAGGCCGGATACAATTTCAACACTGCCTACCAGACCGCTGAGAATGGCGATCAGGTCGTTATTCTGCGGGATATGGTGGTGAACGGTAAGAGCCTGAACTTCACCAAGACCACCGATGCAGAGGGCAACACCAAGCTCATCTGGGGCAACTACGAAAAGCAGGCAGAGGGTGCGCCCAGCGCTTATGATATGGTCTATGGCACCGAGTACGAGTATGAGGGCAAGACCTATACCATCGTCTGGGGCTATGAGAGCCAGAACAACCCCAACACCACCGCAGCAGCGGGCGTGCTGGATGCCTTTGGCCCGGATTCCAACGTGAAGGTCACCGGTGATACCATCGACGGCACCGACTCCGCACAGTACACTGTGACCATTTACGGTGCTCTGCGGGAAGTGACCGACCCTGTGATCCCCACGAACCCGGAACCGGAAACGCCCGAGGACTCCGATCCTACTCCTCCGGCTCCGGAAACGCCCGAGGACTCCGCTCCTACTCCTCCGGCTTCCACTACGCCGACTACCCCGGCTTTCACTACGCCGACTACCCAGGCTGTGCAGAATGCACGGCCCACCACTCCCACCGTGGAGCAGGCAGTCGCTAAGACCACGCCCGCCCCGGAGAGCGGCAAGCTGATCCAGACCGGTACCACCAACTGGATGGCAGATGTTCTGGTGCGTGCAGGCGGTGTTCTGCTGGCTGCCGGCTATCTGCTGGAGCGTAAGCGCAAGAGCATGTTCCATAAGGCACAGCACTGAACACGTTCTTGTAGATGACGTAAAAAGGTAAAATATTAAACTGGCTTGGGGTCGCTGCACAATTTTTTGTGGGGCGGCCCCACTTTTTGCAGAAAAAGGCGCTCTCGTCCCGTATTAGGGGATGAAAGCGCTTTTGATTTTGCAAAAAGGGATGAGAACGAGAATGAAAGATTCATCGCGCCGCCGGAAGCACCGGCGCAAAGCCTTCCGGCGGCTGTTCTGGCTGCTGGTGCTGGCAACCCTGCTTCTGCTGCTGTGGCCCCGGCGGCTCACGCTGGATGGGCTGAACAGTCCCCATGCCATTTTACTGCGGGCCGACAGCGGGGAGGTGCTGGCCGAAAAGGATGCCGACAGCACGATCTATCCGGCTTCCATGACCAAGATGATGACGGCTCTGCTGGCCATAGAAGCAAACCCGGACCTCGACACACCCGTGACCCTGCCCGAGGAGATCTTTCCGGCTCTGCAGGCCCAGAATGCCTCGCTGGCGGGGTTTCAGGCCGGGGAAACAGCCACGGTGCGGGATCTGCTGTACGGGGCCATGCTGCCCTCGGGGGCCGAGTGCTGCGAAACGCTGGCCCGGGAGGTGAGCGGCAGCGAGGAAGCCTTTGTGGCCCGGATGAACCAGAAAGCGGCAGAGCTGGGGATGACCGCCACGCATTTCTGCAACCCCACGGGCCTGCACTCCCCGGAACATGTTTCCACCGTGCGGGATATGGCCCGGTTGACGGAAGCAGCCCTGCAGAACGAGACCTTCCGCAAGCTGTTTACCACGGAGCGGTATACCGTTCCGGCCACCAACTGCCACCCGCAGGGGTTCACGATGCACAGCACCCTGCTGAGCCAGCTGGACGGCACAGAGCTGCACAGTGGCCGGATCCTGGGCGGTAAGACCGGTTACACCGGGGAGGCAGGGCTCTGCCTTGCCAGTCTGGCCGAGGTGAAGGGCAGGGAATACATTCTGGTCACGGCCGGGGCAGGGGGAAACCACAGCACCGCGCCCTACCACATCGAGGATGCCGTAACGGCCTACCGCCGTGTGAGCCGGGGGGCCTGAACAGGGGAGCGGATGCGCTCCCTTTTTCTATGTCCGGCTTTGTGGTACAATGGAACAAAACCATTCACAGAACAGGAGAACCATCATGCTCAAGGATTCACAGGTCGATCTCTGCGGCCGCACCGATTTTACCCGCACCGCGCCCCTGCTTGCCCGGGACGAGGCGTTTTCGTTTGCCTGCGCGGGCTGCGGCGGCTGCTGCCGGGGGCGGGAGGATATCGTGCTGTCGGGCTTTGACCTGTGGCGCATCGCGGCCCGCCTGCGCCTGCCGCCCCGCACCGTGGCCCGGGCGTTCTGCCGGGGAAGCATCGGGCGGGTCAGCCGCCTGCCGGTGCTGCGGCTGGCCCCGCTGAAGGAGGAGCGCGGCAACTGCCCCTTCCTCACCGGGAACCACTGCGCCATCCACGATGCCGAGCCGCTGGTCTGCGCCCTTTACCCGCTGGCGCAGGAGATCACGAAGGACGGGCAGGTATCCTACTTTTTGCAGCCCACCCAGTGCGGCGGGCAGGTCATTGCGGCAAGGGTGGGGGATTATCTGGCCCGGTACGATGTGCCCGCCCGGGAGGCCACCGATGTGCGCTGGGCGCAGGTGTGCATGGAACTGGAAGATACCGTGGAGCGGCTGGACGCTCTGTTTGAGCCGGTGTTTGCCCGGCGGATGCAGGAAAAGCTGTGGCAGGCGCTGTATTACCGGTACGACTTTGCAAAAGAGTACCGCCCCCAGCTGGAAGAAAATCTGCTCTGGCTGGACGGTGAGCTGAAAAAGCTCGAAGGGATGCAGATGCGGCACAGAACCATCGAAAAAAGTGATAGATAAAATTACTTTGATTGATAATTCAGGCTGTTCCCCGGTTGTTTTGAGGAGAAAAGTGTGATATACTTCACGAGTGTAAAGCGGAAGCGCGATGCGATAGGCCGCTTGAATACTGACTTTCATGCGGTGTCCTGTTGCCGCGAAAGTAGAATTGAGGGAGTAATATCATGCGTAAAATTTCTCGTCGTTCGTTCCTGTCTGCCGCCGCTGTCTGCGGCGCAGCTGCTGCCCTGACTGCCTGCGGCGGTTCCTCCAGCTCCACGGCTGCTTCTTCCACCGCTTCCTCTGCTGCGGCCTCTTCCGCAGCGGCTGACGGCCAGAAGTATACCGTTGGCATCTGCCAGCTGGTGGAGCACGCCGCTCTGGACGCTGCCACCCAGGGCTTTGAGGATGCTCTGACCGCACAGTTCGGCGAGAATGTCACCTTTGACTTCCAGAACGCCCAGAACGATTCTGCAACCTGCGCCACCATCGCCAACGGCTTTGTTTCCGCAGGCGTTGACCTGATCATGGCAAACGCTACCCCCGCCCTGCAGGCCGCACAGGCTGCCACCGACAGCATCCCCATTCTGGGCACCTCCGTCACCGAGTACGGTGTTGCTCTGGGCCTGACCGATTTCGATGGCACCGTGGGCGGCAATGTCTCCGGCACCTCTGATCTGGCTCCGCTGGATCAGCAGGCGGATATGATCACCGAGTGGATGCCCGAGGCCACCAAGGTGGGCCTGCTCTACTGCTCTGCCGAGGCAAACAGCCAGTATCAGGTAGACGAGGTCCAGAAGTACCTGGAGGCCAAGGGCATTACCGCCACCCAGTACGCTTTCTCTGATTCCAACGATCTGGCTTCTGTCTGCCAGAAGGCTGCCGACGAGAACGACGCGGTGTATGTCCCCACCGACAACACCTGCGCCGCCAACACCGGCATCATCGATGGCATCTGCCGCCCGGCCAAGAAGCCCGTGTTCGCCGGTGAGGAGGGCATCTGCTCCGGCTGCGGCGTGGCGACCCTGTCCATCAGCTACTACGATCTGGGCTACACCACCGGTGAGATGGCTGCCAAGGTCCTGACCGGTGAGGCCGATATCTCCACCATGCCCATCGAGTACACCAACGTGACTAAGAAGTACAACAAGACCATCTGCGATGATCTGGGCATGACCGTTCCCGAGGGTTACGAGGCCATTGAGGAATAACAGGCGCTCTGTCTGCTTCGCAGACAGCTCCCCTGACAGGGAAGCCTGGTCCACGCTGCGGTGACGGAGAGGCTTTACAATAAAATCAGCGGAGAAGAGCGAATTTTGGTTCTTCTCCGCTTTCCCGTATCAGAAAAAAGTGTAGTTACAGGAGGAAAACGTTTTGGATATTCTTGCAAGACTTGCCAACCTGCCCGGTGCCTTGCCCGGTGCCTGTGCGCAGGGCCTCATCTGGGGCATCATGGCCATTGGCGTGTACCTGACCTACCGCATCCTGGATGTGGCTGACCTGACCGTGGACGGTTCCTTTGGCACCGGCGGCGCGGTCTGCGTTATGTGCCTGCTCTCCGGCATGAACGTCTGGGCAGCGCTTTTCATCGCCCTGCTGGCCGGTCTGGCCACCGGCCTTGTCACCGGTCTGCTCCACACCTTTATGGGCATCCCGGCCATTCTGGCTGGTATTCTGACCCAGCTGGCCCTCTACTCCATCAACCTGAAGATCATGGGCAAGGCCAACCAGTCCATCAACGTGGACAAGTACGGCCTGCTGATCTCCCTGCGCTGGGTCAAGGAGCTTGCCCTGCACAACCCCATCATCATGGTCATTCTGGTCAGCGCCGTGGTCATCGGCGTGCTGTACTGGTTCTTTGGCACCGAGCTGGGCTGCGGCATCCGCGCCACCGGTTCCAACCCCGCCATGAGCCGCGCCCAGGGTATCAACACCAGCTTCAATGTGGTGCTGGGTCTGGCGGTCTCCAACGGTCTGGTGGCCCTGTCCGGCGCACTGCTGAGCCAGTATCAGGGTTTTGCTGATGTCAGCATGGGCCGTGGTGCCATCGTCATCGGTCTGGCCGCTGTCATCATCGGCGAGGCCCTGTTCAGCCGCATCTTCCACAATTTTGCCCTCAAGCTGGTGTCCGTCTCGCTGGGTGCCATCATCTACTACATCGTCATCCAGCTGGTGCTGACCCTCGGCTTTGATGCAAACCTGCTCAAGCTGCTGAGCGCCTCCGTGGTGGCCGTGTTCCTGGCCGTGCCCTATTGGAAGAGCAAGTACTTCGCAAAGCCCGCGGCAAAGAAGGCACAGAAGGAGGATGCAAAAAATGCTTGAGATCCAGAATGTTTCCAAGACCTTCAACGCCGGTACCGTCAACGAGAAAACGGCCCTGAACGGTCTGAACCTGAAATTGAACGAAGGTGATTTTGTCACCGTCATCGGCGGCAACGGTGCGGGCAAATCCACCATGCTGAACGCTGTGGCTGGTGTGTGGCCTGTGGACAGCGGCAAGATCATCATTGACGGCACCGACGTGACCAAATTGGGGGAGCACCAGCGCGCCGCCTACATCGGCCGCGTGTTCCAGGACCCCATGACCGGCACCGCCGCCACCATGCAGATCGAGGAGAACCTTGCCCTGGCCGCCCGGCGCGGCAAGCGCCGCGGCCTGAGGATCGGCATCACCAAGGCCGAACGGGAGCGCTACCGTGAACTGCTCAAGAGCCTGGACCTGGGCTTGGAGGATCGCCTGACCGCCCGCGTGGGCCTGCTGTCCGGCGGTCAGCGTCAGGCACTGACCCTGCTTATGGCTACCATGAACAAACCCAAGCTCCTGCTGCTGGATGAGCACACCGCCGCTCTGGACCCCAAGACGGCGCTCAAGGTGCTGACCCTCTCGGCCAAGATCGTGGAGGAGAACCACCTGACCACCATGATGATCACCCACAACATGAAGGATGCCATCAAGTACGGCAACCGCCTGATCATGATGCACGAGGGCCACATCATCTATGATGTCTCCGGGGAAGAGAAAAAGAACCTGCACGTCTCCGACCTGCTGGCCAAGTTCCAGATCGCGTCCGGCGGCGAGTTCGCCAACGACCGCATGATCCTTTCCTGATGCATTTCTGATATGGAAAATCCCCTCCGGTGTGTGAGTATCGGAGGGGATCTTTGCATCTTGTGCACCTTTGCAGGGTGTGCTACACTGAAAGAAAGAGGAGGTGTCTCTCGTGCGAAAAATCATCCGGCGGGCAGCTGCTGTGCTGTTGTCTGCGGCTCTGCTGCTGACGGGAACGGCTTCGGCAGCAGCCCAGATTGACCCGGTAGAGGAACGGCTTGCTGCCATGTCTCTGCGGGAAAAGGTGGGGCAGCTGTTCGTGGTGCGGGTCGAGGCACTGGACCCCAGTGGACAGTCTGATAGCACAAGGCTGACCTGGGCAGAACGGCAGGGGCTGAAAAAGTATCCGGTGGGCGGCATTGTGGTGTTTCGGCAGAATGTGAAAAGCCCGGAGCAGTTGAAAAAGCTTCTGGCAGATTTTCAGGCAGCATCCGGGACCGGTCTGTTGACCGCCGTGGACGAGGAGGGCGGCAGCGTGGCCCGGTTGGCCAATGCTTCCGGCTTTGATCTGCCCCAATACCAGAGTGCCCAGGCAGTAGGTACAACAGGGGACCCAGCCAATGCCCGTGCCATGGGGCAGATCGTCGGAGGCTACCTCAAAACCTACGGCCTGAATCTTGACTTTGCTCCAGTGGCAGATGTGAACACCAATCCGGCCAATACCGTAATCGGGAACCGAGCATTTTCGTCGGATCCGGCAGTGGCGGCACAGATGGTGGCCTCCGCTGTACAAGGGTTTCACGATGCGGGCATACTCTGCACACTCAAGCATTTCCCGGGCCACGGAGATACCGCAGAGGACAGCCACTACGGCACGGCCAGCAGCACCAAGACTTGGGCAGAGATGCGGGAGACGGAGCTGAAGCCTTTTGCGGCTGGAATCGCAGCTGGGGCCGACGTAGTAATGACCGCCCACATCACCACCCCCAATGCAACGCAGGACGGCCTGCCTGCGTCGCTCTCCTACACTATGCTGACCGAGCGTCTGCGGGGGGAGCTGGGCTTTACTGGGGTCATCTGCACCGATTCGCTGTCCATGCAAGCCATTCGTGACCACTATTCTGCAGCAGAAGCGGCTGTAGCGGCGCTGAACGCCGGGGCAGATCTTCTGCTGATGCCGCCCGACCTGCCGGAAGCCTTTGACGGTGTACTGGAGGCTGTGCAGAATGGAACCATCAGTGAGGAACGCCTCAACGAGAGCGTCCGCCGCATCCTGATGCTGAAACAGAAAGCCGGGTTGGAGCTTGACACCCGCACCCCGCTGGAAAAGATGCTGGATGTGTTTCTGTAAGATTGAAGCATAATAAGAAGATCCCCTCCGGTGTGCGCGTACCGGAGGGGATCTCTGCGTATAAAGGAATGTTACCGCTTGATGTCGTAGTTCATGTTCATCAGGTTGCGGATGGAGCTGACATCATCGGTGATGTTGGCATCGCCGTGGATGGTGTGCTTGATGGCGCTGCTTGCCACGGCAAAGTTGATCATGTCCATAGCCTTATAGTTGTGCAGCATGGCGTAGATCAGGCCGCTGGCAAAGGCATCGCCGCCGCCCACGCGGTCCAGAATATTAAAGGTGTAGAGCTTGCTCTCAAAGGTGTGGCCGTCGTACCACATAAAGGCCTTGAGGCTGTTCTCGCTGCCGCTGTGGGCATAGCGCACATGGCGGGCAATGCACTTGAGATTGGGGTAGCGGGCAATGAAGTGCTGGAAGATCTCGTCCTGTTGTTCATAGCTGGGCTGCAGGGGCACGCCGTCCTTCCAGTCGCCCTTGCTGTGATCGTTGTCATCCTTCCACAGGTGGTAGGGCTCAATGCCCAGCAGAACGTCAACATAAGGCAGGCACTCGGTGCAGAAATCGCGGGCTTCCTCCCAGCTCCACAGGGTAGAGCGGAAGTTGCCGTCAAAGCTGACGGTCAGGCCCTTCTTTTTGGCCACCTTGAGCATATCGATGATGAGGCCGCGGCAGTTGGGGCCCAGTGCCGGGGTAATGCCGCTCAGGTGCAGCCAGTCGTAGCCGTCCAGCAGAGCGTCCAGATCGACCTGGGAGAAGTCATACTCGGTAATGGCACTGTGCTTGCGGTCGTAGATGACCTTGGAAGCGCGGATGCCGTAGCCGGTCTCCAGATAATAAGTACCCAGCCGGTTGGAGGGGGTCTCGTTGGGCTCGGTCAGGATCATGGGGGTGCAATGCACATCGTTGGAGCGCAGCCAGCGCACCGCGCTCTTGCCCAGGCTGTTGTTGGGCACTACGCTGAAGAAGGTGCTGTCCACACCCAGGTTGGCCAGGGCCAGTGCAATGTTGGCCTCGCTGCCGCCGTAGCTGGCTTCAAAGCTGGATGCCATGCGGATCTTTTCGTAGTTCGGCGGGGTCAGACGGAGCATGATCTCGCCGCAGGTGATGAATTTCTGGCCGTTGGGCTCGCTGCCGAGGATGGGATTGTAGTGTTCCATAACGCTCCTCCTAAAAAGTCGTTTCTGGGATCCATTTCATGTGAGAACACATTGTTGTATCCATTATACCGCACGGCGCACCGGATAGCAAGCAAATGCTGTTTCGGCCGAGAGAAAAAGAAAAAGAAATTTTGGTTGTTTTGACGAAAGAACCCCTCAGTCACCTGCGGGATGACGGTGGGGTTCACACCCCCGTCAGGTCAAAGCTGGGCGTATACTCTTCCTTTGCACTGCTCTTCTGCTGCATATAGCCAGAGCTGAGGCCCAGATCCATGGCGTAGTTGACCACCCGGCGGTATTCGTAGGTGGTGATGCGCCGCCCGATGCCGTGATCTGCCGCCTGATAGAAGGGGGTGTACTGGCTCATCACGCTGGGCAGGAAGCACCCGGGGTCGGCCTTGTTCCAAGCCGCCATCTGATCGAGCACGGCAAAGCTGTCGTCCACATGGCCGGGCAGGGCAAGGTGGCGCAGGATCACGCCCCGCTGCAGGATGCCCTCGCTGTCAAAAACAGGGTGCCCGGCCTGAGCCATCATGGCTTCAATGGCGGGCCTGGCCTGTGCAAAATAGTCCGGCGCGGCGGAAAGCTCTGCCGAAAGGGCAGGGGAAACATATTTCAGGTCGGCCAGCCAGATGTCGATGAAGCCGCGCCAGGCGTGCACGCTCTCCACGGTCTCGTAGCCGCCGGTGTTGCAGACGATGGGCAGATGCAGCCCCTGCGCCCGGGCCAGGTCGAGGGCGGCGATGATCCAGGGCCGCCACTGCCCAGGCGTGACAAGGTTGATGTTGTGGGCTCCCTGCGCCTGCAGGTCCAGAAAGATCTCGGCCAGGCGCTCCACGGTGATCTCCCTGCCCAGCCCCTCGGCGCTGATGGGGTAGTTCTGGCAGAAGCAGCACTTGAGGGTGCAGCCGGAGAAAAACACCGTGCCGCTGCCCCGGGTGCCGCTGATGCAGGGCTCCTCCCAGAAGTGCAGGGCAGCGCGGGCCGCTTTCAGGGTGCGGCCCGCCCCGCAGAAGCCCGTCTGCCCGGCGGCCCGGTCGGCTTTGCACTGCCGGGGGCAGAGAGTGCAGGCTTCCGGCACGGCAACAGAAATGGTTTTGGGCATAATATCCAAGTCCTTTGCAAAAGATTTGACAGAATTACTCTTGTTTATTATACCATTTATGATATGGAATGTGGTATACTATGATAGAATATTATATATCATGCAAAAATACTACATATAAGACGGAGGATGTCATGCGCACCGAAAACGAGGAGATCCGGGATCATTTGAAATATCTCTCCCTGCTGGCACGGGATTACCCCTCGCAGGCAGCCGCCGCCAGTGAGATCATCAGCACCCAGGCTCTGCTCAAGCTGCCCAAGGGCACCGAACATTTTATGAGCGACCTGCACGGGGAAAACGAGGCTTTTGTCCACATCCTGAACTCGGCTTCGGGTGTCATCCGGGAAAAGGTGGACATCGTGCTGGGGGACAGTGTGCCGGAACAGACCCGTGCAGAGCTGGCAACGCTCATCTATTATCCCAACGAGAAGCTGCCCCGGCTCAAAGCCGAGTGCACGGATGAGGAAGCGCTTGACCACTGGTATACGGAGACCCTGCTTCAGCTCATTGGTATCTGCCGGTTGGTGTCCTCCAAGCATACCCGGCAGCATGTGCGCTCCTGCCTGCCGTCCAGCTGCGGGTATATTCTGGATGAGCTGCTCCATGCCCACTTTGAGGACCACGACAAGGACCTCTATTATGGGCAGATCGTGGGCAGCATCATCGAAAATGGCCGCGCCGACCGGTTCATCGTCCGGCTGTGTGAGCTCATCAAGCGGCTGGCTGTGGACAAGCTGCACATCGTGGGGGACCTGTTTGACCGCGGCCCCCGGCCTGATATCATACTGGACCGGCTCATGCGCCACCACCATGTGGATATCCAGTGGGGCAACCATGACGTGGTCTGGATGGGTGCCGCCGCCGGAAGTCCCATCTGCGTCTGCACTGTGCTCAAAACGACACTGGCCTACCACAACCATGCCATGCTTGAGGACTGCTACGGCATCAACCTGCGGCACCTGCAGCGGATGGCCGAGCAGTTCTACGGAAATGACGATCTGACCCTCTGGATGCCCCACACCGATGCGGCGCGCGGCCCTTACACCGAGGGCATGCTCCACCGCTGTGCCGTGATGCACAAGGCCGTGACCATTCTGATGCTCAAGATGGAGTGCAAGGTCATCGACCGCAACCCGGATTTCAAGATGCAGGGTCGGGATTTCCTGCGGCACATCGATTGGAAAAAGGGAACCGTGACCCTGAACGGGCAGGCATACCCCCTGCGGGACACCAGCTTCCCCACCGTGGACCCGGCAGACCCCGCCGCCCTGAATGATGATGAGCGGCTGGTGCTTCGCAAGCTGGTGGAATCCTTCCGGCAGAGTGAGCGCTTGCAGCAGCATGTGGAATTTTTGTACGCCAAGGGCAGCGTTTACCACATCGAGAACGGCAACCTGCTCTACCACGGCGTGGTGCCCATGACCAAAAACGGCAGCTTTGCCGTGGAACGGTTCGAGGGACACAACTACTCGGGCCGCGGCTTGATGGACTACTGCGACGAGCGGGCACGCTGCGGCTACTTTGCTCCCGAGGGAAGCGCGGCCCGGCGGAGCGGTCAGGACTTTTTGTGGTATCTGTGGTGCGGCAAGCTGTCGCCGTTGTTCGGCCGCAGCGCCATGACCACCTTTGAGCGGCTGTATATTGCCGACCCCGCCACCCACGAGGAAGTCAAGGACCCCTATTATACATGGTACAATGAAGAGGCTGCCTGCCGCCGCATCCTGGCGGAATTCGGTCTGCCCGGCACCAGCCACATCGTCAACGGCCATGTGCCGGTGCGGGAGAAGAGCGGCGAGAGCCCCATCAAGGGCGGGGGCCGTCTGGTCGTCATTGACGGCGGGTTCTGCCGCGCCTACCATGAAAAGACCGGCATTGCAGGGTATACGCTGGTGTACTCCAGCCGCACCATGTCCCTGCGGACCCATCAGCCCTTTGTCAGTGCCGAAAAGGCCGTGAACGAAAACATCGACATCGTGTCGCAGAAGAACATTCTGGAAACGGAGAACCACCGCATTCTGGTGGAAGAGACGGACGAGGGCGAGATCCTTCGGGAGCGGGTGCATGACCTGAAACAGCTGGTCAAGGCCTATCAGCTGGGCTGGATCAAGGAGACCTGCAGCGAGGATTGCGTCTGGTAAGGGGCGCTGATTGTAAAATTTTTGAAATAAGAAACAAAAATGTCGAATATCTCCGCAGATTCTGGGCAAAACAGAAAATAATCCGGCAGGGAAAAAGGGGGCTTTGCTTTTTGCCCGAAGTTGTGTATAATAAGATAGTTGTATCGTGAGGGTGTGTACCCAGCGGTGCGCGGAGAGATCAAGTAAGAACCCTGAGTGGCCCTGCCGCTGGCGGGCCTGCGACAAGGAGATTATAAAATTGGAAAAGTTTGTTATTACGGGCGGCAAGCCCCTGCATGGCGAAGTCACCATTTCCGGTGCAAAAAATGCGGCTGTGGGCATTCTGCCTGCCACCATTCTGGCGGCAGATGTCTGTGTGATCGAAAATCTGCCGGACATCAGTGATGTGGCAGTCAGTCTGAAGATCCTGAGCACCCTGGGTGCCGGCATCAAGATGCTGAACCGCAATACCTACGAGATCGACACCACCCACCTGAACTGCACCAACGTCCCGGACGATCTGTCCCGCCAGATGCGTGCCAGCTACTACTTCCTGGGTGCACTGCTCTCCCGCTTTGGCAAGGCACAGGTGGCCATGCCCGGCGGCTGCAATCTGGGCCCCCGCCCCATCGACCAGCACCTCAAGGTGTTCAGCGCACTGGGTGCAGAGGACAGCGTGGACTACGGCATGATTACCGTGCGTGCCAAGGAACTGAACGGTGCCCATATCTTCTTTGATAAGGTCAGCGTGGGTGCTACCATGAACGGTATGCTCTCCGCTGTGATGGCACAGGGCCAGACCATTCTGGAAAACTGCGCCAAGGAGCCCCATGTTGTTGATCTGGCAAACTTCCTGAATATGTGCGGCGCGGATGTGCGCGGTGCCGGCACCGATGTGATCAAGGTGCGCGGCGTGGAAAAGATGCACGGCTGCACTTACAGCATCATCCCTGACCAGATCGAGGCGGGCAGCTACATGGTTGCCGCTGCTGCCACCGGCGGCGACGTTCTGATCAAAAATGTCACCCCCAAGCATCTGGAACCCATCACTGCAAAGCTCCGCCGTGCCGGTGTGGATGTGGAGGAATTCGATGATTCCGTCCGCGTCTCCCGCAAGGGCGATATCCTGCCGCTGAAGATCAACACCATGCCTCACCCGGGCTTCCCCACCGATATGCAGCCCCTGATGGGTGTGCTGCTCAGCGTGGCAAAGGGTACCTCCACCATCACCGAGAGCGTGTGGGACAACCGCTTCCGCTATGTGGACGAGCTGCGCAAGATGGGCGCAGTGGTGCAGGTGGATGGTCAGGTGGCCGTGTTTGAGGGTGTGGACAAGCTGAACCCCGCCCCCCTGCGCGCTTCTGACCTGCGTGCCGGTGCGGCCATGGTCGTGGCTGCCCTGATGGCAGACGGCACCAGCGAGATCGAGGAGATCGGCCACATTGAGCGCGGCTACGAGAACATCGTGGAAAAGCTGCGCGGCCTGGGCGCTGAGATCAGCAAGGTGGAGCGGATGCCCGCTGCACTGGAATCAGCAATGTGATCATTCAGAACCTCTCAGTCTGTTTTGCAGAAGTTTTCCTGACAGGGAGCTTTTGTGAAGCAATGACGGAGAGGTTCGTTTCTTGAGGTTTGAAATGTCTGAATTCATCTCGTTATACTCTGGTTCCTCCGGCAACTGCAGCGTGGTGCGCACAGGGGAAAAGTACATCATCATCGATATGGGAAAGGGCGTGCGCACCACCTCGGCGGCACTCAAGGAGCTGGGCCTGAACATCAGCGATTGTGCGGGCATTCTGGTCACCCATGAGCACTCTGACCACGTCAAGGGGCTGGCTACCTTCCTCAAAAAGAATCCGCTGCCGGTATACGGCGCAGACGATACGCTGGATTTTCTGGATGCAAACGGTATCGTGCCCGCCAGCTGTGAGTTGCGCACCCTGTCCGGCGGGGAAGAGGATGTGGGAGATTTCGGCGTGACGATGTTCCCCACCAGCCACGACGTGCCCTGCGTGGGCTACCGCATCCGCACCCCGGACAACAAGACCATGACCATTGCCACCGACCTGGGAGTTCTGACCCCACCGGTGCATCAGGCCCTGAGCGGCTGTGACCTGGTGGCATTGGAAAGCAACTACGACCTCCACATGCTCCGCAGCGGGCGGTATCCCTACTACCTGCGCTCCCGCATCGAGTCCAACCGGGGCCACCTCTCCAACGATGAGTGCTCGGCAAAGCTGCTGGAGCTGATCCAGGAGGGATGCAAGAAGTTTGCCCTCTGCCATCTCTCGCAGGAGAATAACACCCCGGCACTTGCTTTGCAGACCATGTTCAACACCCTGGGTGCGGCAGGTGTCGTGCCGGAAAAGGACTGCATCGTGCAGGCCCAGCGCCGCAATGAGATCAGCCCCGCGCTTACATTTTAAGAAAAAGGCCCTCTCCGTCAATGCTTCGCAAAGCGTGACAGAGAGGGCCGTTTTTTGTTATTATGCCAGATCCGGCAGGATATCGGGCCAGAGGGCCTGCTCCTGCCGCAGGTCGGTGAAAACGCAGTCCAGATAGATCTTGTTCACAGCCGAGATGATGGTGCTGCGCAGGAGCTTGCGTGCATCATCAACATCCGGCTCCAGCTCGGAAAAGCTTTTGGTCAGGCCGAATACATAGGGCAGGTAATTCTCCAGCTCATCGCAAAAGGTATCATACGCCTGCGCGGAGGTATAATGCGCCCGCTGCATCTTGAACAGACTGTCGATGTTTTCCATGGACAGGACATTTTTAGAAACTACGATGTAGATCAGGCAGGCCAGCTGATCCCGGGTATACTTCTTTTTGATGGGGTGGCTGATGATCCCTTTCTTAACGTAGTTGCTCACCATGGAAGCGGTGAGCTCCACCCCCTGAAATGTGCGGAAACACCCGTTGACAAACTGTACACTCTGATCCAGATAAAGCCCTACGGTGGGGAGTTCTGCATACCGGGGCAGGGCAAACCCTGCGGCGCAGGCCGCAACGCGGCGGTTTGATTCTAATTTCATGCGGACAGTATACCATGTTTTGGAAATGCGGTCAACAGGAAATTGAAAACTTTTGAAATAATTCAATAAAACAGTTGACAGGGTTTTGAAAAGCTGATATAGTGATTCAGACAACAGGAAAAACTGCGGCATCCGCTGCCGCCGGAATGGAGATAAATGCTTATGAACACCAAGATCGTTGTGGATTCCTCCGCCAGCCTGTACACCTTGCAGGGCGTGGATTTTGAATGCGTTCCCCTGAAGATCATCACCGACGATGCCGAATATCTGGACAACGGCACGATGGATGCCGTGGGCATGGCCCAGACCCTGCGTACCTATAAGGGCAAGACCTCGACCTCCTGCCCCAACGTCAGCGACTGGCTGGCCGCCTACGAGGGAGCCGACGAGGTGTATGCCATCACCATCACGGGCACTCTGTCCGGCAGCTACAATGCCGCCCAGCTGGCCGCCGAGGAATACCAGCAGGAGAATCCCGGCAAGCGGGTGTTCGTGCTGGACAGCCTTTCCACCGGCCCGGAGCAGCGCCTGCTGGCCGAGCATCTGCGGGATCTGCTGGCTGAGGGCAAGGAGTTTGACGAGGTCTGTGAAGAGATGCTCCGTTACCACAAGCACACCCATCTGCTCTTCTCGCTGGAATCGCTGGCCAATCTGGCCCGCAATGGCCGCGTGAAGCCTGCCGTTGCCGCTGTGGCGCGGATGCTGGGCATCCGGGTCATCGGTCAGGCAAGTGAGGCCGGAGAGCTGGATGTTCTCTGCAAGACCCGTGGTGAGCATGGTGCGCTGGAGCGCATCGTGCTGGAACTCAAGGAGCACGGCTACACCAACGGCAGGCTCCATATCTCTCACTGCGGCAATCCCGCCGCCGCCGAGCGCCTGAAGCACATGGTACAGGCTGTGTTTGATGGAGCAAAGGTGGACATCAGCGAATGCGGTGGTCTGTGCAGCTATTATGCAGAGCTGGGCGGTCTGCTGGTTGGTTATGAGGACGCGGAAGCATAAGCGGACGACCTTCGAAAAAACTTCTGCCCACGATTGAATGGGCGCTCATAGCGGGGAAAGCCGTTGTGGGCGCTTTTTTGTTTGCAAAATCCTCCGCTCTGCGCTATACTAACAGCATCAAAAATCGCCGTGGGCGGCAGGGGAGGGATACCACATGTTCAGATTGCCTATCGTCAAGTTTTTCAACCGCATCTTCAACCGTGTCACGATCACAGTGGTGCTGGTGGCTCTACAGGTGCTCTGGCTGCTCTGGGCGTTCTGGTCGTTCACGGCGGGGCGGGTCTGGCTGAACGGTGCCCTGAAGGCGCTGAGCATCATGATCGTGCTGTATCTGGTGCGCAAGGATGAAAACAGTGCTTATAAGATCGGCTGGATCGTTCTGATCGGTCTTCTGCCCCTGCTGGGCGGCGCGCTTTATCTGGCTTTTGGCAACAAGGCCCCCGCCAAGTATCTGCGGGAGCGGATGCAGAAGGTGGAACAGGCCCATCAGACCGAGCTTGCCCAGCCCGAGGGCCAGACCGATGCGCTGGATATCTCCAGCCGGAACCTGAGCCGCTACGTGGCAAAGTTCGGGCCGTATCCGGCCGGGAGGGATACCGCTGCCCACTATTTTTCCTGCGGGGAGGAGATGTATCCCCAGCTGCTGGCGGATCTGGACAAGGCGGAAAAATTTATCTTTCTGGAATTTTTTATCCTCCGTTCCGGCATAATGTGGGACGGCGTGGAGCAGATCCTCCGCCGCAAGGCCACTCAGGGTGTGGATGTGCGGCTGATCTACGATGATTTTGGCAGCCTGCTGGGTTTGCCCAGTGATTTTGTCATCCGCATGGAGAAGGCGCATATCCGCTGCATCCCTTTCAACCCGGTGGTGCCGCTGGTCTCGCTGGTGATGAACCACCGCGACCACCGCAAGATCGTGGTGGTTGACGGCAATGTGGCCTACACCGGCGGCGTGAATCTGGCGGATGAGTATATCAATGCCGAGCAGCGCTTTGGTTACTGGAAGGATGCGGCCATCCGGTTGGAAGGAGCCGCTGTCTGGAACTTTACCGTGATGTTCCTCAATGCATGGAACGCCTTCCGCCCGCAGGAGACCGATTACACCGCCTTTGCGCCCACCCGCCTGCCTGCAGTGCAGGATGGCGTGGTACAGCCCTACGCGGACAGCCCGCTGGATGAGGAACCGCTGGCCGAGACGGTCTATCTGGACATCCTCTCTCAGGCCCAGAGATATGTTTATATCTACACACCCTACCTGGCCGTGGGCGAGGAGATGCTGGATGCTCTGAAAAATGCGGCCAAGCGCGGGGTGGACGTGCGGCTCATCCTGCCCGGGATCCCGGATAAGAAGCTGGTGTTCCGGCTCAGCCGTTCCTACTATCTGCCCCTGCTCAGGGCGGGTGTGCGCATTTATGAATTCACGCCCGGTTTCCTCCACGCCAAGTGCTATGTCAGCGATGACCGTGTCGCCGTGGTGGGCAGCATCAATATGGATTATCGGAGCCTGTTCCTCCACTTTGAATGCGGAACACTGCTCTTCCATAACAGTCAGATCGCCGCACTGCGGAAGGATGTGGAACGCACCCTGCCGCAGTGCCGGGAGATCCAGCGCTCCGACTGCCGCACCAATCTGCCGGGCACAGCACTGGACAGCGTGCTGCGGCTGCTGAGTCCGTTGATGTAAGCGGCTGCGCGCAGCACTCGGGGAGCTTTTCCACGCAAGTGAAACGGGCCATTCCATCGCCCGCCCTATTGCCTGCGGCAACAGGGTCCCACCCCAGCGGACACTTGCTTTGGAAAACTCCCGTCGGCTGCGTAATCTTACGCTCTTCTGGACATACTATGGGGCAAAGGCCCAACGGGCCGTGTGGAAAGGGAGCGTATCTATGAATCAGAACCATCGGGCTCTTTGGAGCTGTGCCATGGCGGCGGCGCTGCTGCTGACCGCCTGCGGCAAAACGAACGCCGGGTCGGGCAGCTCCGGCAGCATGAGCGGAAGCAGCGGCACATCCTCCGCACAGACCCAGACAGCGGCATGGAAAACCGGTCTGGGTGTGGTAACAGAGGCCACCGATCAGGACAGGGCAGGGAAAATTGAGCTGGCAGCGGCCGCTGTTCTGCTGGATGGCGAGGGCAAACTGGAGAGTGTTCTGCTGGACGAGCTGGAAGTTTCTGTTTCGGCGGACAGCACCGGCCATGTGACTCTGCCCACCGACTGGCGCACCAAGCGGCAGAAGGGGGACGATTACCCGCTGGCGGCAGTGTCCTCTCTGAAAAAGGGCTGGGCGGAACAGGTGGATGCCTTTGCCAGTTACCTGATCGGCATGACTCCGGAACAGGTCTCCATGCTCAAAGTGGATGAGGATGGCAAAGCCACGGATGCCGACCTGCTGAGCGGGTGTACCATTGCTGTGGACCGTTACCGGGATGCCGTGACCCGGGCCTGCGCCAATGCCAGGGCACTGGGTGCCGCCAAGGGCGACAGGGCCGCGCTGGGCATCGAAGCGGTGAACGGGACTTCGGACATTACCGCCACCGATGACAAGGATGTGAATGCGCAGGTGGATGTGAGCATCGTGGCACTGACCACCGATACAGACCGCCGCGTGACCAGCGCCATTGCGGATATGGCCGAGCCGGCCCTGACAGTGGTGTCAGACGGCGGTGTGACAGCCCCGGACCTCGTCAAGACCAAGCTGGAGCTGGGCGAGGACTACGGGATGCGCGGCGCATCGGCGCTGGGCAAGGAGTGGTATGAGCACAGCGAAGGCTTCTGTGATGCCCTCAAGGGCAAGACCCGCACCGAGATCGCCGGGCTTTCCGGCGGCGATGCCGACCTGAAGGCTCTGTGTACCATTGACATCACCGATCTGCAAAAGGCGGCGCTGGATGCCCTGAGCTGAGGAGGAAACCCTTTTCGGTCTCGCAATCGCGCACCGGCTCTCCCGGATAGGGGGCGGTGGCATTCCGCTGCGTTTTCAGAGAGAAACATCTCGCCGCGTCTGGCAGCTGCCGACGCGGCGTTTTTGTTTTGTCAAAATGACCGCTTTGCCGTGGTAAAGCGGTAAAGATTTGAGCAAACTGCGAAAAATCAGTTTTCCCCCTTGCCAAATGGCAGAAAACGCGCTATTCTATAACCACAGTTTAGCGATTTAGCATGGTAAAGCAATAAAACAAGGTTGCTTGCCACTGAGGGAGGAACCGTATATGAAACGTCTTGTATCTGCATTCCTGGCCGGTGCCATGGCACTGAGCCTTGCCGCCTGCGGCGGTGCCGCTTCCACTTCCACTGCCGCATCTGCCTCTGCTTCTGCTTCCGGCAGTGCTGCCGCATCCCAGTCTGCAGGCAGCGACCTGGATTACATCAAGGGCAAGGGCAAGCTGGTCATTGGCTACACTGTTTACGAGCCCATGAACTACACCGATGCCGATGGCAACTTCACCGGTTTTGATACCGAGCTGGCCACTGCTGTCTGCGAAAAGCTGGGCGTGGAGCCGGAGTTTGTGGAGATCAACTGGGATACCAAGGTCGTGGAGCTGGATGCCAAGAGCATCGACTGCATCTGGAACGGCATGACCCTGACCGATGACATCATGCAGAACACCGCCACCACCAAGGCTTATGCAAAGAATGCACAGGTGGTCGTTGTGAAAGATGGCACCGATTATACCTCTACCGCTGACCTGGTGGGTAAGACCGTGGTCGCCGAGGCGGGTTCCGCCGGTGAGGCCGCCATTGAGGGGGACGAGAACCTGGCACAGGCTGATTACGTTTCCAAGAGCGTTCAGACCGACTGCCTGATGGAAGTTGCAGCAGGCACTGCCGATGCCGCTGTACTTGACCTGACCCTGGCCAACGCCATGATCGGTGAGGGCACTGACTATGCCGACCTGAAGATCGTGGACGAGCTGAACGCCGAGGAGTACGGCGTGGCATTCCGCAAGGGCAGTGATGCTGCCGCTGCTGTGGATGAGGCCTTTGATGCACTGAAGGCCGATGGTACCATGCAGGCACTGGCCGATAAGTACGATTTGGCACTGGCTGACTGAATTTGTTGAAAAACTCCTTCCGTCATCGCTATGCGATGCAACCTCCCTCGGTGAGGGAGGCTTTTTGTTGCCGATGCGTGAAAGGCTCCCCAGCAGAGGGAACTTTCACCGGCTGTGATGGAAGGGGAATATGGATTCTGAATAAAAAAGGTGTGTTTTTGTGTCTGTGATTCTTATGCGCCTGTCCGGCGCGTTCCTGCTCAACTGTGAGCTTTTTGCCCTGACACTGCTGTTTGCACTGCCGCTGGGGCTGGTGGTCTCGTTTGGCTCCATGAGCCGCTGCAAGCCGCTGGCCGGGCTGGTCAAGACCTTTGTCTGGATCATCCGCGGCACCCCGCTGATGCTGCAGATCATCGTGATCTATCTGGGCCCCGGCTTGCTGGGCATGAACAACCCCTGGCCCTCCGGCTCCGGCGGACGGATGGTGGCGGCGGTGGTGGCTTTTGCCATCAACTATGCCTGCTATTTTTCTGAGATCTACCGCGGCGGCATTGAAGCGGTGCCCAAGGGGCAGACCGAAGCCGGGCAGGTGCTTGGCATGACCAAAACGCAGATCTTTTTCAAAGTGACTCTGCTTCAGGTCGTCAAGCGCATCCTGCCCCCCATGGGCAATGAGATCATCACGCTGGTCAAGGATACCTCGCTGGCAAACACCATTGCCAACAAGGAAATCATTATGATGGCCAAGGAGTACAGCGCAAAGGGCCTGATCTGGCCGCTGTTCTCCACCGCGCTCTTCTTCCTGGTGTTTGTGGGCGCACTGACCATC
>QWCH01002480.1_pt1 | contig 22873 bp, 26 predicted proteins | sample 1972671 | NCBI WGS metagenome assembly QWCH01 (sample SAMN09866713, study PRJNA288562) | Human gut metagenome isolate term3_stool, whole genome shotgun sequencing... | isolation source: gut | host: Homo sapiens | place: USA: California
ACCCACCCGACCAGGGCATTTAGTGGGTCAATAATAAATCGTTTTACTGGGTCTAAAATACTTTGCCAGCGTGGGTCAAATTAGTGTGGCTTTTCCAAGCCCCAATAATATAACGAAAGCTACATAAAAAGTTGGCAAAAATAGGCAATAATGAGGGCTATTTGCATAGGTCAAAAAGTTACTTTGTTGAAAATCAACGGTTTGCGTTCTGAAAATCAAAAACAAAAATAAATAAACGGCGTTTATCAGCACGCACCGCTGATTTTGGATATTGAGGTGCAACCTCTCAAAAGCACGGAAATATGATGCCAGCCACCATTTGCCGTCCTTTGCCCCCATAGGGGAATTGCGTAATTTCGCAAGTGATGAAGAAGGCAATTGAAATTGACGGCATCAATGCGATGCAGTGGGCAAGGGAGATTAGCAAGCTCCCTGGTGGCGACTTCACGCTGTGCTTCTTCCCTTATTCGAGGTCGCAGGGCGTGGCTGGGGATAAGCTCATAGTGAAACCACATTGCAAGTACCGCACCCAACTACCACAGGATAGGTTTGCAGTGAACTCGGAGAACTACTTTCTGTTTGAGGACGAGCATGGAGAACCTAAGATGTGCTACCGCATACTCATCAGGTATATGGGCTTCCCACAGGATGGATATAAACTACACAAGATAAATTGGTTATGACAGACAGTATAGAACTATACGGCAATGCCGGTACATATATCATGGACGGCAACGTACTATCCTTTCAGATAGGCGAGGGCAAGCAGGTGTTTGGAACACCTGGACTGCTCGTACCGCAGGGCAGACAGTTAGTCATGCACGAACACCAGTGGCTCAGCGTCAATGGTTACCAAGTCTGTATGCGTGGCGTGAACAACGCACTCTGCGACGAAGTAACAGCGGAGATCAAGGAGAACCGTCTGCTGCCACGCTTATACAGCAAGGAAATTAAGATGCTCTACGGTCATGGTCCATGTGCCTATATGCAGACAATAGAGGGTGGCAAGATGAAGCGTGAGTACCTTGCGCTGCCTCAGTGGGACGAGTGGCTCAATACGTGGTGTGAGCGTGGGATGGAAACATCGGCACAGGCTTTCGCCAAGACCTGCATCAAGAACTTCTACTACTTTGGCGACTTCTTCGTGAAGTGGCGTTTTACCCGTGGTAAGCGATTGGGGATGCAGCCTGTGGCTGGGCTGGAAGCGGTGGAGAACAAGCACTGCCGTCTTGCTACCACACGGCAGGATGTAGCCTACGAGATGATAAGTTACAGCGACTTCCGCCATATAGCGGTGGGCAGGTGGACCTATGGTGCAAGTAGCTACAAGATATATCCTAAGTTCAATTTGTCAGAAGTAGACAACTACCAGTACGCAGCCATATCCCACCATCGGGAGAAATCGGTCGATGAGTTCTACGGTGTGAACGAAACCCACCAAGGCGCACGCCCCTATATCCAGGGTAGCAACAAGACCGCTACCTACATTAACTCCTTCCTGCGCAACTCGCTCGCTGCCAAGATACACATCATTATCCCCAATGCGTGGGTATCGAGCAAGCGCAACCAACTGATGAAGTTGTGCGAGGAGAACAAAATCCGTAAATCGAAGAAGCAGGAGTTGGTAAAATACAACGGTATCGGTATCGGCACGGAATATAGGGAGTCGCTGCTTGTAGAGTATATGCGCTTGGAGCTACGCAAGATTGGCGATTATCTAAGCGGTTCTGACAACCAGGGAAAGGCTTATTCCTCTATCTCGTTTATGGACAGCTCAGGTAATGAGCAGCAATGGAAGATAGAAACCATCGACCTGAAATATAAGGAATACATAGAAGCCCTCGTCGCTTACGATAAGCGCACCGAGGAAGCCTTGCTCTCTAGCGTGGGACTCGATGCCTCTATATCAGCGGTGAGTAAAGACGGAGTTATCAGCAAGTCGGGTTCGGACGCTTACTATAACTATCTTATATATATAATGTCGCTTACCTCCGAGGACGAAATCTGCAGCGAGCCCTTTAACGACGCACTCCGTCTTAACTTCCCCCACCTTTGGCAGCAGGGCTATCGCATAGGTTTCTATCGTGAAGTTCCCCAGCGACAGGAAGATGTAGCACCCAAGGACAGACTAAACCAGCAACAATCATGAAGAATGTTTTAGTAGATATTTTCGCTGATTTCGGCACCTTCAGCAAGTATGCTCCCGGTGTCGAGACGAATATGGACTTAAATGACCTCCTCTCTTCAGGCGTAACAGCCCGAAAGCGTGTGGAAACCATCATCACTGCCGAAGTGTTCAATGCCATCGCCTTTAATCCCAACGATGCACTGATAGAGTCGCTGCGCTCTGCTATAGCCAATATGACAATGGCATCGCAGCTAATCTTCGATAGTATCAACCGTCGCAAGAACCATGTAGATGTCTATAAGTACGAGATAGAGGGAATGAAGCGTTCTTATATGGACAACTACTACAATGCGATGGATACCATTATCCAGCAGCTTATGTCGGCAGAGGTCAATAGTGGGGACAGCGGTTCTCCTGCTGCCTTATGGCGAAAATCCCGATACTACAAGATTATTGATAGCTGCAAAATCAGAACTGCGGATGAATTCGACTCTATCTATCCAATAGACTTGTCTTACTTCTTTTTCTTCCGCATTCTTCCCCTTCAGAAGGAGACCCTTGACGAGCGACTGTCGGCATACTACGACCGCCTCACTAATGACAATCGTGAGCGAATAGAGCCGATATTGACCCTTGCACTGGTTAAAAAGACCGTAGCCAAGTCGCTCCGTCGGTTCGACATCTTAGAGTTCCCTCCAACCATCCGCAATCTCTTTGACGACAGCCACGCCTCTCGCTCGGGTAAGGACGAACACGATGCTGCCCTCGACCTCGCCGACCGTCTCGACCTCGAAGCCGAGGAACTCATCTCCAATGCCGATACTTTACTCTCAACGGAAGCATCGGTAGATTTTTGCTCTAATTCTGCGTATAACCGTCCTGATGACAAAATCATTATGCTGCCATGACAAAGGATATAGAACTCGTCTACAAAGGGGAAATACATCGCATCCCGAACCGTTGGGACGGTATGACCGACCGCCAGTACGTTCACCTTGTGACCGACTTGCTTCGTATGGCTGCTGGTAAACTCTCTGCTGGAGAGGTGCGCATCAACTGGCTGTGCGACATTATGGGTTGGGATAAGCATAAGTTCCGTTCCGAGGAGCAGATTGCCAATCTCGTTGCAATCTCCGAGCAGCTCACGTTTATGTTTCAAATCAACTATCCCGACAACAACGCTGTGTTGGACGGCGTGGACGACGAAACTTACCAGTTATGCCGTCGCATCGATCCATACCGTCTGCATATTCCCCTTGCTCGTGTACTGCGCCGGCTCGACTATCAGTATCTGGTGGACCTGTGCTTCTGTGCGCAGCTCATCCCTGCCGTCCGAATTGGCGAGCATCGTTATCAAGGCTACAAGATTGTGACAGACTACGGAAAGCTCACCTGCTCGCTCACAGCCCTTCAGTATATCGAGGCACAGGAACTCATCGAGCAGGGCGACGAGTCGCTTCCGCTCCTCGCTGCCATTCTCTACTATCCCGAAAAGGAGTACCATTCCGAGCTTGCCCACGAAAAGGCTAAAGAGTTCGCTAAACTACCGCTCGAATTACTTACGGCTATATCGTTTAATTTTCAAGCGTTTAACAACTATCTCTTTAGTAAGACTTCATTCTCTCTTTTGTCGAAGTTCGTCAAAAAGCCCAAACATTCCATCACTACCGATGCCTCCGATGCGCTCTACGACCTTTCCAAAGAGGGGCTTGGCGATGCTCGCCAGATAGAGCAGATGAACGTGCTTACCTATCTGAAGGTGCTGCGCAAGAAGACCATTGATGCCGTCCACGATATGAAGGGCTTTGGGTGGGATAAGTTGAAAATCAGTGAGGAGGTGGGCTTGCCCATTTCCGTAATCGACAAGATATTATGATTAAAGACCAGTTTCTCTATTTCGCACAGTACCCCTCCAAGGAGGGTATCCGTGCCATCCTCACTAATGGGTCGAGCGACTTCCCTGGTTATAACGAGCTTACTGAAGCTCTCGATAATCTTCCCGATATGTCGCGCATCCCCGAGATTGCCAACTATGTCTACGGTCAGTCGTTTGACGAACTGAAGCAGCGCATCGATAAGCTGGCAGGTTCATTCCTCTTCGTTGATTACGGCGAACTGAATATGCTTGCCGACGGTCACAACTCCTATCAAATTACCCAGCGCATAGCCATCACCGTAGCCAACAAGATGACCAACCGTGCCGACGCTGCCGAATATATGCTTGCCTCCAACGCTACACTTCGTCTGCTCTCAAGGGTTCACGCCTGGATGCTTGCCGATGCGGAGCAGGGCAATATCGAGTGGCTCTCACGTGGCGAACTTGATAAGGCGGAGATAATTCCCTTTGTCGCCACGGAACTCTCCTCCGTCGGATGGACGCTTATGCTCTCCTGCATCAGCCCCGATGCGCTCGGCACCCACCACCTCAGTCGGTCCTTTGCCAAGCGGATGCAGTAATGTAATTTTGTATCACAATTAAAGCTGGATAACAATGACAAAGCTACCAATGATATCTATCGTTTCTCTGCCACTCACCATAGTAGCCGACTTCTCGCAGTATCTCTATCAGGACTGGGAGTTTGCCAAATGGATAGGAGTCGCTATCATCATCGACACTATTCTTAGCGTGTGGAAGCACTTTCTCCACAAAGATGCCTCCAGCGAGGCATTCTTTGGTAAGTTCAGTAAGAAGATTGCCATCTACATTCTTCTACTCATCCTCTCCAACGTACTTGCCAATTTCAAGGTGAATGGCAGCGTGGTCGGTGCTACCCAGTGGATAGGAACCTATCTTTGCGTGTTTATGATGGTGCGTGAGTGTTTCTCGTGCGTCGAGAACATCCAAGCTATCTATCCCATATTTCCAACCTCATTCGTCCGCCGTCTGAAAGACTTCAATGATAAGGGCGAATACATCAAAAAAGACTGATTATGGCTACAGCAGCACAGCGTGAGTTCGCACGCAACATCTATGTGGCAGCTCAGAAAGCCACCGACATCGCCCCCGAGTTCGTTACCGCCCAGGCTATTCTTGAGAGTGGCTGGGGCAAAGCCCGTGTAGGCAAGTACAACCTCTTCGGCATCACTAAGGGCAGCCGATGGACGGGCAAGACCGTTCTGATCAAGACACACGAGTACTTCAACACCCCCAACCGCACCTTCGTCGCTCCCGAGCGTGTCGTGTCAGTATGCAAGTGCAAATGTGGAAACCGCTGGTATTACACCGTCTATCGTCTCTTTAAGGACTTCGACTCCCTTGCCGACTGTCTTGCCGAGCATTCACGACTATTGCAGAAGCCAGGCTTTGCCGATGCGTGGTCCTATCGCCACAATGCCGAGGAGTTCGCTCGTCGCATCTGTGATAATAAGGGAAGCAAGTATGCCACCTCTCCCGACTATCTTCGGCAGATGCTCTCCTTGATAGCCTCTGTTCGTAAAATGTGTCAATAAAAGAGACAATGGAAAAACGATTTACAATTATTTATGCTATCTGTGGAGCGTTCTTTGTCCTCCTTGCTACGCTCATCTTCTTCGTCTGCCTATACCTCGACACAGCAGCCGACCGCGACCGCATCAAGCAGAACCAAACCATTCTGCTCCATAACAGCACGGATATAAAAGAAACCACCGACGGCAAAAGCCACGCTTCCACACCTGCGCTTATGTTACGTACATCAGAGTTTAAGGCAAGTGGTGACACCTTGACAAAGCAAGCGCGTAAGGTAGGTATCAAACCCTCACGCATCGCCGAGGCTGCCACCGTTGCCACCGCCACAACCGTTGCTATCACTGCACCCCTTATCACCATGCCCGACACTACGCACAAGTCTCAACTTTCAATTCTCAACTCTCAATTCACTTGGCACGACCCTTGGACATCACTCACAGGCAGCATCTCCGACAGCACCTTCAGCGGTACGATAACATCTACCGACACGCTCGACATCATCGTTCACCGTGTCCCCAAACGTTTTCTCTTCTTTCGCTTTGGCTGCAAGCAGGTACGGCTCGACATCATCAGCCGTAATCCGCACACACGGCTTACCTACGCTAGGTATTACCAGTTAGTGAAATAAAAAAACGTATACTCTTTCTTTCATATTTTTATATAGTTTGTTTTAATAGTTACTTTTTCATTTTGGTTGTTATTCTTATTTAGGTTAGAAGATTGTTTAGGATAACGGGGCTTTCGCAGCGATGCGCAAGCCCCTTTTTGTATCGTTTTTTATCCTTAGATAATTACTTCTAAAACGCTGATTATGAGCAGAATAGTACTTGCACGTTCTTCTTTATAGTGTTACCTTAGCAGTACAATTAGAAACAAGAAACATTCAAAAAAAAACAAAGATTATGAACGAGCAAATTCAGAACATTCTCAACGAGAACGGAACAAAGACCTCAAAGATTCAGAAACTTCTTGCCCTCGGGCTTACACGCCGACAGGTAGCCGACCTCGCCGCAGGTGGCAACTACGGCTTCGTGCAGAACGTTTACAAGCGTATGATGCAGGGCTTGACCACCAACGCAGCACAGGCAGCAGCCATGGTTCTTCCCCAACTCGACTACACCTTCAACCGCAACTTCGGTGTTGAGATAGAGGCTTACAACTGCACACGTGAACGCCTTGCACGCGAGCTTACCGCTGCTGGCATCAGGGTACAGGTAGAGGGCTACAACCACACGGACCACGCCGACCATTGGAAACTGGTTACCGACAGCAGCCTTAACGGCAATAGCACCTTCGAACTGGTAAGCCCCATCCTCCACGGTGAGCAGGGACTTGAGGAACTCGAAAAGGTATGCTGGGTGCTCGACCTCTGCGACGTAAAGGTAAACGACTCCTGCGGACTTCACGTTCACATGAACGCTGCCGAGTTCGACCTTCAGACTTGGAAGAACCTTATCCTCACCTACAAACGCCTTGAGGGAGTTATCGACCACTTTATGCCACGCAGCCGTCGCAACAACTATTACTGCAAGGGGCTTACCACAATCACCGAGGCAACCATCAACCGAGCTTCTACCATCAGCGACCTTCGGGCAGCGTTCGGGCACAGCCGCTACCACAAGGTAAACCTTGAAGCCTACGCACGCCACCGCACGGTGGAGTTCCGCCAGCACGGGGGATCGACAAACTTCACAAAGATGTCTACTTGGATTCATTTCCTCGCAAAAATGATTACCTTTGCAAAGCAGGGCAAGGTGCAGACAGGCACAGCCCTTCAGAATATTCCTTTCCTCACCGAAAGCGAAAAACTTTACTTCAGATTGAGAACAAAAAAATTAGCAGTATGACAACAACCTACAGGCTGAAGGATGGCGACCGCATCGTCGCCACCTCTCCAGCCGACTTCCTCCACCAGCTCCGCACTGGTAGCCGTTTCGACAGCCAAGGCACGGACGAAGAATATATGGTGCGCTTTGCCCACCGGCTTCAGGAACTTGAGGGCTACCTTGTTTCCACCGTCAGCCCCAAAACCTTCCTTGCCGACCTCATAACTCACGGTTTTGTCGTAGCAGAATAACCCCACCCACCGCTCGTTCTTTGTAGCCGTAGCAGCCCTCAAACTGCTACGGATTTTTGCTTCAAATGTTAAAATTTTATTTCAGTACAAATAAAAGTACTGAAATATTTGCGTAGTACGGATAAAAGTATTACCTTTGTATTGTTCAATAAAATAAATATAGAATATGAAAACAAAAAAATTAGCACTCACAGAAATCGAGTTCGATATGATTGAGTCAGGGCGTAACTACCGCAAGAGTTATCCAAACGGAGACTCCGAGTTAAGATACTATCTTGAACGTCTCTTTGTAGAATGGCTCGAAGGCAACGAAGATTAAAACAAACATGCCTCTCCTCTTCGGAGGAGGGGTTATTAAAGAAAGGATACAACTATGGCAACAATGACATTAAAGAGAACACAGGCGGACACAATGAAAGCCCAAATGAGCGACTTGCTGATTTCCATCTCATGGTCAGATCTCGCAAAGCGTTATTTCGGCAAATCAGGTTCTTGGCTCTACCACAAACTTGACGGCATCGACGGCAACAAGAAGCCCACAGAGTTTAGCGAGGCAGAGAAGTTAATACTTCGTGGTGCGCTTACCGACCTTGCCGACCGCATCCGCCGAGCCGCTGACGGCATACACTAAGCCTCGGTTTCTATATTGACCGATTTGAACACCAAGTCGCCACGTGGGCTGGTGGCGCATCTTAGCCCTCTTGCACCAAGCAAGGGGGCTTTTTGCTTCAAATGTTAAAAATACATTTTACTATCAAAAAAGATAGTATGAAATTTGGTTACTATCCAAAAAAGTAGTACCTTTGTATTGTTCAAATAAATATATAGTATGAAACAAGAAAAAATCAAAATGGAGGTTACCTCCGAAGAACAAGACCTCATTCAGGCAATCAGAAATTATTGCGACAGTTATCCAAACGGTTATCCACAGCTCCTTATTTATGCACAGGACATCTTCGACCGACTAACGGATATGCCAAAAGAGTAAAACAAAAGGTTCTCCCTACGGGGAGAACCACTTAAAAGATAAAACTAAAATTACAAGATTATGGAAATAGCAGTACAGAAAGCAGACAAAATCACCGATATGAAGAACCGTATGCGTGATATATATCTTAGTGTGTCATGGCGTGAAATCTCACGCACTTACTTCGAGAAGTCTGTGCCTTGGTTTCAGCATAAGATGTATGGCATTGACGGCAACGGTGGTGTGGGAGGTTTCACACCTGAAGAAGCACAGCAACTTCGTGGTGCGCTTGTAGACCTTAGCGACCGTATTCGTCGAGCTGCCGATAATATTCCAGCCCCGGCTGCTACTATATAGCCGATTTGAACACGAAGTCGCCATCAGGCTGGTGGCGCATCTTAGCCCTCTTGCACCAAGCAAGGGGGCTTTTTATTATTTGCGTAACGTTAAAAAAAAGTTGCGCCACGCAAAAATAATTGCGTTAAGTGTCGCTTATCTCGCTGATTATTCCTACTTTTGCACTTGGAAATTATAGACTACACTGATTTTATACGATAAGACAACAATATTACCGACACCATGTATCAAGAATTAAGGATCTACCCTTGATAAATAATAAGGTCTTATTAAAGGGAGTTTTTTTAATCTCCAAACTAAAAGCAACCAATAGTATGACACAATTTGATAAAGAGAAACTAATAGAAGTAGTATTGTATATTATCAATGCTACCAAAGGGCTGGATTATTATCACATTTTCAAAATCTTATATTTCGCACAACAGAAACATTTATGCAAATGGGGAAGTCGTATCGTTGCAGATGATTTTGTAGCGATGGAATACGGACCAGTTCCAACAAAACTCTATAGTGCTGTTTGTAAGAATGAACATTATGCGAAAGAGCTAATTCCACTTTTTACAGAAGCTATTGAGTTTGCTGGCAAAGATGCCTCTAACACGCTTTTGCCAAAAAGAGAAGCAAACATGGATTATCTCTCCCCTGCCGATATAGAAAGCCTTAAAGAATCAATTGCTGAAAACAAAGGTCTCTCTTTTGGCGAGTTGGTAGATAAATCGCACGATAGTGCATGGCAGGCTACAAACAACTGTTGTGTTATGAGTATTAGCGACATTGCTAAAGCTGGCGGAGCAAATGACGGCTTTGTAGACTACATTAACGAACAAGAATTCATCCAAAAGGCTTTATCATAATGGATATACCTCAGACACTTACTGATGAAGCTGTGAGCGATGAAGTTCGATTGGGCGATGTCTACAGAATAGAGTTATCAAAAGCAGATGGAATAATACCTAAAAATGGATACGACACACGCAAGAAGTTCTTTGTAGTCTTAGGCTTTGATGAGCAAGGTAATGTTTATGGAGGCATTCTCTTTAATTCTAAAATTAATCAAAATCTCCCTACTCTTATAAAAGATTATCACATGCCAATATCGGCTAAGGCTTATCCCTTCCTTTCACACGATTCGTTTTTGAATTGCACTAAAATATTTTCAGCTACTTCAACGCATCTAATGAAAGGTGAAAAAATAGGAACTCTCAATATATCCGATTTTGAATTAATTCGTTGCACTGTGTGCAGCTATCCAAATGCTGTACCTCGTGAACTAAAAAGGTTTGGACTAATCTAATTTAAATATCTATAAGTAGATCTTATAAAAAAGTAAGCAGCAATAACCAGCCCCGGCTGCTACTATATAGCCGATTTGAACACGAAGTCGCCATCAGGCTGGTGGCGCATAGTAGCCCTCTTGCATCAAGCAGGAGGGCTTTTTTGTTGCGTGGCGCAAGAATTATTGCGCCACGTTAATTTATTTTTATACCTTTGTTGGGTAATCAAATATACGCTTATGGAAATTAACAATCTTATTATTGACGAAGACCTTATAGGGTATCTTTCAAGTAAAGAAAACATTAACACTTTTATTAACTTTTGCATCCGTGAACGGCAAAGCGTTGAAATAAAAATGTCAATGAAGAGAGTCAGAACACCATCTATTGCAGAGTTGGAAAAGAGGCACATAGCTTCTGATACATTGAAACCACTTAGTGTAGATGAAGTTGATAATCCTAATACTCCTTTCTGTGGTAAGAAAATTGTTATCACAGGACAGTTTGATGCTTTTCCAAAGCGTGATGTTCTCGGTAAGCTCTTAAGACTATATGGTGCAGATATTAATACTGCAATTAGCAAACACACTAATATAGTTATAATGGGCAACGCAGCAGGACCTAAGAAGAAGGAAAAGATTAAAGATCTTCAAGGACAGGGATTTCCAATAGAAGTGTTCAATGAATTTCAATTACTCAAAACCTTTGATGAATACAATATTCCATACGAAAAGCCAAACGAAGACGATTTTGTCATCTTGGAGTAATTTTTTTCATTAAATCTTTGGCAGTTACAAAACTTCTACCTATCTTTGCAATTGTCAAAACCGAGAACAATGTTCTCAAAACAAGGGCGAGATGAACATCAAGCCCCGAACTTATTAAAATTTCGATGGGCTTATTTTTATGCCCATATTGTAGCCCGAGGGCTACGACTTTCGATATTGGCGGATGCCTTCCATGTGATTTAGCCCTTGTGGAGAAATCTCGGTTTTGACGAACAGGAAGAGCATCCGCTTTTTCTGTATCCGTACCCTGCGGATCAGGGCAATGTCAAAACCGAGTGCAATATGCAACAAGTAATCGAATTCGAGAGCTCTGCAAAGCAACAGCAGCCTATCGACGTACGTGCTACGATACAGCGCAAAATCAAGTCCATTAACCTTTGGCTCGACCAGAAGAGCGAGTTTTACAGCCGTATCGCCGAGTTCCCCGTAACCCGTCGTTTGGTTCTTCGTGTCAATACCGTATCTTTGTGCCTCATGCTCACCGCCATCGCCGTCGAGCAGCGTCCACTCGTTGCCATCACCTCCGCCCTCTGCGCAGGCTGGCTCGTCTATCGCATCAACAAAACAGATAAGAAAGGAGGTGAAAAATGAAAGGATTAACTACAGCAGAGATGGAAATTAAAATGAGTTTCCCTGATATGGAAAAAATGGTAGTAGAATTTGATGTTGTTTTTTCAAAACAAGAAGTTGAAAAAAAAGGTCGAGAGATAGCTGCCAGTTTAGATACTTATTTACTTAGATATGAGCATAGAGGAAAAAGAGCAACCTTCTACTTTAGCCAAAAGGCAAAGGAAGTAGTTATGAATATGGAAGAAGGACAAGAGGTAACATTGGTTCAAAGGGATGTTGCAGGAAAAGTAATTCCAAGCCTTAGTAGAAAAGGGCGATTAGAGGCTTTTGAGGGCACAGTATATGTAACTTATATGAGTGGCGATGCGACTGTAAGAGTAGAGTTTGAAGATGATACTGCCAGCTATGCCATTTACAATCTTGTTTTTTCGCAGACTGATAAGCAGAAGGAAGGAGGCGCACAATGAAAACTACTCTTATTCATCTGAGCGAGGAAGCCACCGCTACCCTTGAAGCAATGCTCGACCCTGGTTATATCTACGAGCGCACCGAGCGTCTTCAGGCCATCGAGGACTTCCTTATCGACCAGTGGCGCGATGCCGGCAACATCAAGCCCGAGACCGCCCTCACCTTCCTCGACACCCTGCGCTCACTGCGTAAGGACTTCGACACGTTCCTCACCTCGGTAGACCCATCGGGCGAAGCCGACAATCGTCAAACCCTAAATTCTTCAGACAATGAGTAATAAGAAAGAAACCCCTGAGCAGCCCATTACCGACATCAGCATCTATGTGGCAGCTCTCTCCACTACCTACCGTCCTGCTTCCGCACCAGCCGAAGCCACCCATTTCTTCTCCACCACCGAGGTTGTCGATGCCATTCGTGGCATCGACCCCTCTGCTAAGGTAAGCCCCGAGCAAGTGTTCTCCGCCCTTATCGATGCAGGTTTCAATTTCTGCAACCGCCCCGGGGCGCACGGCTTAGATTTTAAATGGATGTTTCGTGAGCGATAATTTTCTTTTTTGTCAAAGCATCCATTCATTTGGATGTTTGTTTGTCAGGGCACTTCGTCGTGAGACGAGGTGTCCTTTACAACAAAAAAAGAAGTACATAAATTTGCCATCGGCAAACAAACAAGTAAAATGAATGAGAAAAATTATCAGACACGCTTCGCTCTTCAGCGGTATTGGGGCACCCGAACTCGCAGCCTTATGGCTTGGGTGGCAAAATGTTTTTCACTGCGAGATCAACGAGTTCTGCAACACAATCCTCAATTACTGGTTTCCAAACTCCATCAATTATGAAAACATTAAGACAACAGACTTCTCACAATGGCAAGGACAAATTGACATTCTCACGGGAGGCTTCCCTTGCCAACCTTTCAGCTCAGCAGGGCAGCGACTTGGAGCGGACGATGACCGCTACCTCTGGCCTGAGATGCTACGAGTCATCAGGCAGATACAGCCCACTTTCGTCATTGGTGAGAACGTTGCTGGTATCCTCTCGATGGTACAGCCCAGCGAAGAGGTTAAGGTGGGAAGCACAACCTCTCTCTTTGACGAGAACGACGACATTTACAAAAAAGAACAGCAGTTCGTCGTCGAAACAGTCTGTTCAGACCTTGAGCGTGAAGGATACTCCGTCCAGCCGTTTGTTATTCCGGCTTGTGCCGTCGGTGCGCCCCACCAACGAGACCGAGTGTGGTTCGTCGCAAGAAGGAATGTTCCCACACCTACTATTGACACCCTGCACGAGGGAGTTCTGCGAAGACCCTGCGTCGATGAGAGCGAGGGCAAAACGCAACGGCTACAAGAACGGCACGAAATACAACAGTCTGCTGAGCCAAGTAGTCTACTCCGACATTCTTCCCACGCCAGTAACACAGGGGCTGAAGGTGTGCCAGGACGGCAAACAGAGGTTCCTTTCCCTCGGTCTTCTCCCCACGCCCTTAGCGGTGGAGATACAACACAGCAAGCGCATCAAGGCACTGAAGGAGAAGGGAGGGAAGACGATGGGCAGCAGAGCCAACGGCGAGCAACGACCCAACGGTCTGATGGACTTCATCAACTTTCACGGCATACTGCCGACACCGAGTGCCGCAGATGCGACGATGGGGGCAGTCCTCGGCAAGAACGACAGAATAGTACAGACACCCTCAGGGACTCTGCGCAAGGTAACCCCGACAACGAATTTCAGCCTCGGTCTTGCAAGGACGGTTCAACTCCTGCCGACACCCTGCGCCCAGGACTTCAAGAAGAGGGGCGTGAACTCCAAGCAGAAGGGATTGCCCGAGGTGTTCCGCAAATGCGACTGGCTGCTGACCCCAAGGGCGAGCGACGGGATGCGTGCCATGATGACGATGGACAACCTCAAGGCGCATCGCAAGAAGAACGCGGCGCAGAGCAACTTGGCGGAGCAGATTGCCCACAAGATTGGTGGAGGGACTTCCCAACTGTCTCCCCTATTTGTAGAGGAAATGATGGGCTACCCTTTGATATATCTCGTCTTACCATTCCTTTCACAAGATGGCGACAGGAATCAATAAAAGCCCTCGGCAACTCTATGGTTCCGCAAGTTGTCCTTGAGTTGTTCAGGGCGATAGAGGCGGAGATTTTCGAAGAATAACTTGCGTTATTCCTAATAAAAATTTATATTTGCATTACTTAAACATAAGTAATATGGAACTGATATTTATTATATCTACTATTATAGCGATTATTACTATTCCTATGAACCGTATATTCATGATACGGTTAGCATGGTTCCTATTGGTATCTTTGCTTACGCCATTGATTGGTATACCTGTTTACCTATTACTCTTCGGAAAGGAATAGTCACACATTCCTGTCCTTTTTTCTTATCTATTCTGTTACTATCTTTGCCTTATATAATATAGGTAAATATGGTAACAGAAACTCTTATCCGCGAGCAGTTTGTTCATCAGACCATCACTCGTGGCATACACAAAATTTATTCCACACAGGAGCAGGTGGTTCGTAACAACTTTCAGTTACGCACAGGGCGTCTTCTCACCTCTCTTTCTGCCCATAACTTTTCAGCCGAAAGCCAAGGCTTTCAGCGTAAATTCTTTGTCCGTGTTCTTCCCTATCTTCGTTTTCTTGATATGGCTTATCGCATCAGGAAGGACCGTGTGGCAAAATATAAGCGCAGCAACTTTGCTCTTTATAACCGTGTTGTATGGGGAGTGCTTTACCGTGAGACATTCCCCGAACTTTCTTTTGGTTTTACGGACGAAGTGCGCAAAAGCATTAACAAGGAACTCAAGGATATTTTCGACACTGATAGCAAATCATATTTCAAAGCAAAATAATTATGGCATCAAAACATCTTTCTGAGGATGAGATAAAATACGTTATCTCTGCCGATTCTTCCAAGGCACAGCAGGAACTTCACAGTCTTGGTAAATCCACGGCACAACTCCGTCGTGAGGAGAGTGCACGGCGCAAAACAATGATAGAGTTGGAGGCTACAGGGCAAAAAAACTCTGCACAGTATAAAAGGTTAAGCGAAGAGTGCAAGTCCTATAGCAAGCAAATCAAGGATAACGAGGATAAAATGAGAAAGCTCCGTAGTTCCCTTGATGTAACCACTATGACGATGTCTCAGCTTCGTAAACAGTCGAAGGAACTCCAGCGCGAGCTCGACAATGTTTCTAAATCCCTCAATCCAGGAGAGTATAAAAAACTGGAGGATCAGTTAAGCCATATCAATGGTAGAATAGCTGAACTTCGACAAAATGCCAAGTCGTTTACCGAATTGGCTGCAAGCGATGGAGTTAATAACTTCTTTTACGGTCAAGTGGGCTATAAGGCTTTGGAATTGTTCGGTAGTAAACTGGGAGAATTACGTGATTCTGTGCGAGAACTTACCAACGAGGGTGTAGAGATGGCTCGTTCTGCCGATGGTATTACTCATGCCTTTAGCCAGTTTGGAAACCCAGAATTATTAAACCAACTCCGTACCGCCACCAAGGGAACCGTTGGAGATATAGAGCTAATGAAGGCTGCTGTCAAGGCCAAGGACTTCCGCATCCCACTCGAAGACCTTGGCAAGTACTTATCCTTCGCCCAGCTTAAAGCCCAACAGACGGGTCAGTCTCTGGATTATATGGTAGACTCCATCGTTACAGGTCTTGGTCGCCAGTCTCCCATGATTCTTGACAACCTTGGACTTTCTGCTGCCGAAATCAGCGAAAAGACCAAAGAAACAGGAGACTTTATGCGTGGAGTAGCTTCTATTGTAGAGAAGTCTTTGTCGGAAGCTGGCCCCAGATATATTTCTGCCGCCGACCGTGCAGCACAGGCAGCTGTACGCCTACAAAACAAACAATATGAGGTGGGTAAGGCTTTATTGGAATATGACGAGCTTGTAGAAGGAGTTTATGGTAGAATTAAGATAGGGCTGCTCGATATTATCAAGTTCTTTGCCCAGCATCGCACCGCTACTATATCCCTCACTGTTGCTATGGTTGGCCTTGTTGTGTCTATGACAGCATTGAATACCAGCTTCAAGGCATTCATTTCAAACATGGCTCTTTCAAAAGCTATCGTTGCTGGATGGGCAACCATTACAAGTACTTTTAAAGGTTTACAACTCCTTTTTATTGCCATTACCAGTTCTACTACACGCGCCAATGCTGCCATACGCCTGTTTAATGCTACCTGTAAGGCTAACGTAATGATGCTACTTGCCACAGCTATTGCTGCTGCAGCTGTTGCTATCGGTACTTATATAGCCCGAACATCGAAAGCAGATGTAATAACAAAGCGTTTAGAGGAAACACAAAAACGTCTTGCTTCTATGTCCAGTAACGTGTCAAAACAAATTGTTTCCGACCAGCTTTCTATCAAGAGGGCTGTTAACGACTCAGTAACATCACAGAAGTCGAAGATTGATATGCTCACAAAGACGATTAATGATAACACAGAAACAAATGCAAAGCGAATTAAGGCTTTGGACGAATTAAAGAGGATTATCCCATCCTATCATGCACAGCTCACAACAGAGGGAAAATTGATAAACAATAATACCTCTGCCATCAAGGACTATACAAAGAACCTTATGAAAGCAGCTATGGCACAAGCTATGATAGGTAAGATTGGGAGCATTACTGGTAATCAGCTAAATCACAATCTGCTACTTGAAAACAGAAAAGGAAATCGTAACTACGCCATTAACAAGCTCCGTGCTTTAGGCATGAATGACGATCGTGAGATTCGCACTTTTGATATTCATGCCAGTCGAGGTGGAAATGTTACTATGAAGCAAGGTATCTTTGATAAGAAAACAGGTAAACTCATTCAAGAAATAAGTAGAGATACGGAAGATCAAATTTTGGCTTTCCAAAAGTTAGTTCTTTATAATGATAAACGTATAGAAGAAGAAACGAAATATATATCGGATGGCAATGCCCGTATTGAAGCCATACGCAAGTTAGCGAAGCAACAACAAATCGACTTAGAAGAAAAAATAATAGAGAAAGAAAAACCTAACTCATCTAAGGCTGAAAAAGTAAAGAAAGAGAAAAAGGAGAAAGACCCCGATGATATAGCATCCCGTAATTTTTCAAAATCCCGACAAAGTTCGCTCGACGCAGCCAATGCCGCTTATCAAAAGGATGTAAACAACCTCAATATGTCGCTTGCCCAGAAGAAAATCTCACAGGAGCAATACGACGTCTATATCTCTGCGCTCAACACGCAGCACGCTACCAACCTCCTTACTATTGAGCAGAACTATTACACCAAGTCTACGCAGATGGCTTTCAAGGATGCCGCCAAGAAGAAGGAACTCGAAACGGGTCAGAGTAAGAACGTTGCCCAAGCCCAGCAGAAACTTGAAGAGACACGCATCGCTGCCGAAGAGAAGTATCAAGCCGTAATGACGCAGCTCATAGACCAGGGCAAGGTTCAGCAAACCTTAACCCTGGAACAGGAACGCGATGCCATACTCGAAGTCCTCCGTGGGCGCTATGACACGGCTTTACAGCTGGCGCAGCAAAGCGGAGAGGACGAGTCTGCCGTTGACGCTGCCTACCAGCAGGCTCGCCTCAATATCTTGTCGGAGTACAATGATAAGCAACTCGCTAAGATGAAAGAGCTTGAGCAGCAAAAGGCACAGGCTCGCCAAGAATATGGTCTTGACACTTTCGAGGACCAGCTTGCAGCACGCCAACAGAAGATAAATGACGACCACGCAAAAGGATTACTTACGGAACAAGAGCATCAACAAGCCCTTGCTAACCTCGACCGAGAGGCAGAGGAGCATCGCCTACAGATACGCCAGCAGTACGGACTTGCCACCCAGCAGGAACTCTACAACGCCGAGCTTGAGATGCTTCAGCTCCACTTGCAGAACAAGGAAATCTCACAGCAGGAATACGAGGAAGCCGTCAAGAACCTCAAGATACAGAAAGCAAAGGAGGCTTTCGACTACTATGCAGGTCTTGCCAGTGGAGCGGGCAAGGCGCTTCAGGATGCCGAGATGGCGAATGTCGATGCCAAGTACGATGCCGAGATAGAAGCTGCGAAGAATACTGGTGAAGACACTACTGAGATAGAAAAGAAAAAAGCCAATGAAAAGCTGAAGATACAGAAGAAGTATGCTGATGTAAACTTTGCCATCAAGGCGTCACAGATTATTGCCGATACGGCAGTTTCCATTATGAAGGCTCTTGGTGAACTCGGTCCTATCGCTGGTCCTATCGCAGCAGCCCTGATGGGTGTCACTGGTGTGGCACAGCTTGCAGCAGCCAACGCCGAACGTCAGAAAGTGAAGCGAATGAGTTTGAATGGTGCTGGTGGCTCCGCCTCCGCCTCCGCTTCGGGCGCACGTGTCGCCACTGGTTTGGAGTCGGGCGGTAGCATAGATATTGAGCGAGAGCAGGACGGCAAGCTCTTCCACGCTGCCTACGACCCCGACCGCCGAGGGTTTATCAACAAGCCTACGGTCATCGTTGGCGAGGGTGGCTATGGTCATAGCAAGGAGTGGGTGGCATCGAATGCAGCTGTCGAGAACCCTACTGTAGCCCCTATTATCGACATTATCGACCGCGCCCAGCGTGCAGGTAAGATACGCACCCTCGATATGAATAAGTTCCTCATACAGCAAGCCTCGGGGCGTGTCTCGGGGGGACATATTATCCCCACCACCAGTGATGTGCGTGGCATTGCCCAGGATCCCCTTCAGGACCCGCTCATCAAACGCCTTACTGATGTCCTCGATAATATCTCCACCAACGGCATCGCTGCTAGCGTGGCACTAAACGAACTTGAACAGAAACAACAACTGCGCGATAAAGCGCGTAAATACGGAAGTAAATCATGAGAGTAACAAATCTCGAAAAGGGCGAAGACTACAACCTCAAGCCCGATACCCAAATACAAATTGAACGTACCAATCCGTTCTTTAATGACTATGGCGAGCAATCAACTCCGCTGGAGCTTCCTGCCTCTGATCACAACAGGCGATTGCTCAATTTTCCCGATACGCTGGCACAAAGGCGAAAAGCACAACTCATTGATGTAACTATCCAAGATGGGGAATACTTTGCACAATGCCGACAAATGGTACTATCGGCACAATATAAGGGCAATATTGCTACGTCTTTTTACATCAATAATGGTTCTTTTTACTCGAAGATACAAAACATTAAGCTCAAGGAGGTATTCAAAGGTGAGTTTATCCCTGGGGTTAATACCGTGGAGCAGGGCATAGAGTTCTGTCGTAAGCTCCTCGATAATACCAATGATAAGTTTACCATTTTCCCCATCCTCGTTACCGACGACTCTGGAGGTGCTAACGCTTATAATTACAAAATCATTAATGCTTTTGGACGGGAAGGAGCTGTACAGTACGAGTCGCGACTTGTGCTAACCGAAGGTTTTAAAATAAAAGAGGAAAAGGGAGCCCCTGTTTATGCTTTCATTCCTCATGTGGGTGGACCGTTTTGCGACTTCTATAATGCTGTAGAGCGTACGGAATATGTCAACAATATCCCCATTAGGTTAAAGCCTGGTTACTACATATCGCCCTTTATCCGTGCTAATTATCTGCTACAACGTATCTTCAAGTATTTTGGATACACGTTGCAAGACAATTTCTTTTCTATTACCGAGCCTTTTAATGATATGGCAGTACTTAATAATGTTATTGATGTTTTGGTCAATGGTAAAATAAAAGTGGCTGACCTTGTACCTGATGTAACTTGTTTCGATTTTTTAGATGTTTTTCGCAAGAAGTTCTGCTGTGAGTTCTCTGTCGATGAGGGTAGCCGTGAGGTAAAGGTGGTATTTTTAAGGGAGGCTCTCCAGAATGTGCCTTCAGAGGATCTTACGAACTGTGTTACAGAAGAACCTACAGTTATCTATAAGTCGGAAAAGGATTACCAAAGAATTATTCTGCAAGCTGCTGATAAGCTCGATGCCGAGGCTACTGATTCTTACGATGACCTAAAGAGTATGTATTATGCTAACCCTGGCGCATTGTTCAATCCCGCAGAGGGCACTTTCTATAAGGTGGGCTTCTCGGGCGCGTATGAGGTCATCACGAAAATTGGGGAAGCGGCACAAGACTATAATACAGGTGAACATTTAGAGCCAAAGGAAATAAAAATACCAGAACTCATCCCTGAGTTTAGAATGTTAACAGTTAAGACAAACGTGCAGGGGGAGGAGCGTACTACCGAATTGGGAAAACTCTTGTATGTGGGGAATTACATTGCGGTTAACTCGAAAATGGTAGTTACAGGGAGCGATAAGGAGGAGACATCCGAAAAGGCGGTGAAGCAAAATACAATACTGGCTTTCACTTATTATGATTTTAGCCTAACTAGAGGTACCATTTCGCCCTATTGGGTGGATTATGGTGATAATCATATTAAATTATTCGATTACGCACTCTATTATAACGGTCCCGATGGTATCTACGAGAAGTTTTATCGTCCTTACGATCTCATGCTTCGCAATTCGTTACACGACATGAAGGTGAAATTGTTACTGTCGTTATCGCAGAAGCAAAACTTACCCGCTGTGGCTAAGGTAGTTATCAGAGGTACACCGCTCTTTTTTAATAAGCTAAAATTTACACTCGGTGGGAAGAACGAACCCATTGAGTCGGAGTTTAAGACCATATCATTAATGGAACCCATTACCGAAGCTCCAAAAATACAGGATATTCTTGTTAATATGGTGGCTGAATACAAGTGGGTGCCTAAAGTAACGCAGGAGCAGGTATCAAGAGAGGCTTACGAGACTTCGGGGATAGATAAGGATCGCACCTTCGTTACAATTTATCCCCCATTACCGTCTAAGGAGTTCGTGGGGGAAAAATATGGGTTACAAACCTCCTTCACCTCGAAAATGCTTAGGGATAGCTCTTTTTGGCATCACTCGGAATGGGAGTTTACACGCACTACAGTATGGTTGGAGCTTGTGCCTAATTGTGACTAGGTAGCGTTGCCATAATAAGAGAGTATGTCCTTTCTCTTCTGTGTGCTTGTAATTATTTTTGTGCTTAATACTTTCACATATCTTCGTTTATGGATATTATATTAAGACCTGATAGTTTGTCATTCACTGGCAATATCAATCACTTCGTTATTGCGACGAATAAAGAAATCTCCTTTGTATTAAGGCTTGAGCAGGGAGACTCTATAGTCGTGCAGCATGCTTATACGCCCAATAAGAAGAATAGGGTGGATATTGATGTCGAAAAAATTATTGCTCCGCTATTAACTTTCATACTTAAAGAGGAGAAAGAACCGTATAAGCAGGAACTCATAGCACGTTCGTTTAAGGTAGAAATAGCGGAAAAGGATGATCAGGAGAATAAACTCGTTTATACATTTAGGGTTATGAGGGCAGGGGTCGACCATTTGGCTGACTCGCCTACCAATTTCCTGAAAGAGAACTTTCTTACATGGCAACCATCCATAAAGCCCGTTACTTATTATACACCTGAATTCTTAACTTATTATGCCACCGAAGATGTGGTGGCTAAGTGTCAAGCCTTTGTTGACAACAATGGGCAGTACGGTACTACCGACTTGCTATTGGCTAATCTCCCTAAAGACTGTGTGTGGACAATCCCCGTACAGTATGCTATCATTGCGGAGAAAATTAAAAAGATGCCATCGTTTTATGATGTTTGGATAGAAAATACCATGGGTGTCAGGCTCACCTATAAGCAGCGGTACTATGCTTCTGATATCAAGAGCGAACAGGAACAGTGGATCTTGTTTGAAAACTCGCTCGGGGGTATTGATACGTTCCGTGCTTATGGCGATGCTGAAAATACGGCAAAGCATACGCATAATATTGCGGAGATAGAGAACGATGCGCTGGAATATCGTGTTGATACGGCGAGGGAATTTAAGAAAAATACAGGATTACTATCTAAGCAGGAACGGCAGTGGTTACTTGATTTCTTTCCGTCGCTGGGCAAGTATATCTATGTTAATGCGTATATACGGCGCATTGTAGTAACGGAGAGCGATGTCAATTATGAAGTGAAGGAACTACCGTCTAGCTATAGTTTCACTTATAAGTATGCTGATGCCAGACCTTATCTCAACCTACCACGCAATCCGCTCTCTGAGACACTTTCTGAACTCAATATTAAAATACCCGATGTTGGGTCTTTTACCATCGCCCCACGCTTAGTTGAGTTCCAAAAGCTACAACTGAGTGGTGGGGCACTCTTCCCCGTGCAGAACCCTTATGCTGAGTCATGGGGGGTAACAACCGCGGATGCTATTATTGCATTTCTCAAAGAGACCATAACTGCGGCATATAAGGGAGATGGAGCTTTTGGTCATACGCATACCAACATCTCTGTGCTTGATGCGCTGAATAGGTTTGGAAAATATCTTCTTTTAGGAACGGAGAAAATAGCAGCGGGAATGGCGGATAAGGCTACGATAGCTAACAACCTTGCTCCGAAAAGCACCGATTGGGATGCTATCCTGAGAAAAGACCGCAACGACTCTACTAGCCACGACCTTACCATTGGAGGAAATCTTACCGTTCATGGCAGTCTTGGGAGTAATGCTTTCTCTGAAGGTATAGGTGGGGCTGGTTGGAGGTTGTGGTTAGACCACATGGGCAAAAGCCATATACAAGTAGATTTCTTTGAAGCAATGGTGCGAGCTGCTTTCCACGAGTTGGAGGTTAGGCGTATGATTGGTATTAGTGGCGATCAGATGCAGAGCAATGCTGCTAGCGTATTGCTAGATGCTATCCCAA
>QWCH01002481.1_pt1 | contig 22872 bp, 24 predicted proteins | sample 1972671 | NCBI WGS metagenome assembly QWCH01 (sample SAMN09866713, study PRJNA288562) | Human gut metagenome isolate term3_stool, whole genome shotgun sequencing... | isolation source: gut | host: Homo sapiens | place: USA: California
GGTTCTCCTTTATGACAGTTTTTCAGGACTTCATTATAATTTCTCAAATCAGATACTGGTAAAATATTTGCCATATTCTTTCAGCTCCTTCCTTTGATTTCGTATTATTTCTACTACTTATATTATACACAAAAAGCTGTAAAATTCAACGTAGATTTTTACAGCTTTTATACTTTCATATATTTTAGCATTTATCATGTTCTCATAAAAACATCATCAACAATTTTTTTAATAAAAGTTTTATTTTAATTTTTTTAACGGTGCACATAATACTTCATATGCATATTTATATACCTCATTTGCTGATTCATCTGGTGAAATATCACCATGTGCAAGACAGCACCGCAGCATATACAATATAATAACAATAGCTTCACTAATTTTTCCTACATCATTCACAAAATTATATACACCGATTTGTTTCGTGTCTTGTCCAGTTGCTAAAACACTTATATTTCGATACGGTGTCAATTCTTTATAACATTCTTCACATTTTTCTTGTTGTCTGACTGTTAAACTAGTAAAACCAGATTGTTGCCTTAAAACGTCGATATCATATCCCTCTTGTTCAAAATTAAATATTATATTTCCCGTAGCTCTAGCTGTAATTACTGTTTTCGTTTTACCATGTGCCCTAGAACACTCATAATTGTGTTGATAATAATCTTTACGTTTAAGTGTATTTGCGTTTTTTACAGCTACTTCCGCAAATGAAACAGATTGTCGAACCCCTATGTATTCTTGTGTGGTAATTGCAGCGTTTAAAAGAGAGCCATGCAATTTTGCAATATTTTCTCTATATGCACTCCCCTCTGTATTTTCAGCATTAATTAAATTCATCATATATGTTTTAAATCTATTAGTCTGACTTGCAATGTATTCAATACATGCTTTATCATTTCCAGTCGGAACTTCACCACTAAAATTATACCATGCATTAAAGGCAATCCAAGCTTTCATAAATGCAGAAAAATAATCAACCTTTATGTCAATTGCATCTATCCAATCTTTATATCCTGGCATCTCAGCTCACCTCATTTCGCATAAATAACTTCCTTATCTAGAACCTCTAATGCCTTCTGTTCTAATCTATATGCCTCATATCTTTTTTTATTGGCTTCAAGAGCAAGGGAGTTGATTTTTTCTTGAATATCATGGTTTTTAAGTATAGGAACAGGAATTTGCCTTATATGGGCGTCATCAATGTGAGAAATAACCGATCCATACGCATATCTCTCAATAAGTTTTGCACCATATTCCGACAACAAGAAAATATAAAGATACCCTGCAATATCTTCATTTGCAGGAACAATACGCAATATATCTTCACTTGCCACCCAATTTACCCAATGTTTTGGAACAAGTGCAGTCTTTCCTATCGTACCACTTCTAGTAATAAGTATTGTATTTTCCTTTAATTCAAGTTCTTCTTTCATTCGCTTATCATGCTGCGAAACAGAAAGATATTTTGTATTAGTAGGATCGAGTTCAAGTAATTGTTTACCTCCAAAAAACACTCTTCCATAGCGTTCATCGACATACACTCTTTTAAATCTCCCCGGAAGAATAACGGATTTACTTATACGCTTGTCACCAACAATTGTAACTTCTGCTGCATGCTTTTTTAAATGATCGATGATTGCATCTACAACAGGCACATGATATGAAGCATCTAAACGATATTCCATATCGCTCAATTTAACATTAAATGTTTGTACGGAGGCATCTTTTTTAAAATAATTAACAACCATATCATCAATTTTCGGTAACTGAAGTTCATCCATCAACATTTTTATTGCTGTATTAATCAAATCGTTTGATTCATCACGAAGAGTATATGAACGTAAAATTAGATTTCCTATTTTTTGTTTTAAGACATCTGGGGCATTTGGAATCGGAACAGTCGCTAAATGTTCTGGCTCAATATGTGTAATTACTGCACCATAACTATTAGTAAGTAGAATCTTATTTCCAATTTTACTCTTTAAAAAAGCATATACATATCCCACATCATTCACATTTTTACAATTAATTCGTAAAAGATCATGACTAAAAATCAAGCCATCCAATGTATTAGAAACCAAAGATACTTTTCCAATCGTGCCAGAACAAGTCATGAGAATTTGCCCTTTAGACACTCGTAGTGCATCAATATTCGTGTCGGTAATAGCAGAAATATATCCATCAGGAGTTGGTTTAATATCCATTATGGTTGACGGCTGATAAATAGGATACTCTGATTTTTCAACCCAAATTCGTTTAAATCTTGCACCAGTATAAGATGTAGTTAATCCTTTTTCACCTCCCAGCATAGTGATTGGATATTTACCCTCTACAATAATTTTATGAGCTTGCTTTGCCTCTACATCATAAACACTTGCCTCTAAACGTTTACCCCTTTTAACCATTTCTGACAATGAAATCGTACACCATTTAACAGGCATTTCATCAATTGTAACCTTCGACTCAGGAGATACAACAAATTGATGTGCTAAATTTCCATTTACCATGCTATTCCCTCCTTAGCTTTCCATTCAGAAAAGATCACAGGCACGTCCGGCGTTTGGTCATCTTCAACTTTTCTCTTTTGTTCATGAGCTACAGTGCGATCACCTTCTCCAGTTTCACCCAATACAAGCACACTATTTTTATCTGGAACAAGAATTTCATTTCCTTCTTTATCACGCTTAAAAGTAGGATTACCACGTTTATCATGTCCAACTTTTTCTACCATAGCCATAAAAATATTATAATCTGCCATAATGCCACTCTTTTCCTCTTCATATTTCTGCTCCGATGTTTTTTTCTGGAGAAATAGAACTGATGTTTGTGTTCCATTTCTTGGCTGAAATGTGTCTACATGAAGATCTACACTAGCAATAATTCTATGATTTTTAATTAGCCACTCACGAATATAACCAAGTCCTGGTGCACCAAGAATATTATCCGGAAGAACAATCCCCATACGTCCGCCCTGAACAAGGAATTGTGTACATCGTTCAACAAATAAAATTTCTGGAGGTACCGATGCCTGTAAGCGTTCTGTCATTGTCCATGTATTAGTTTTTTTATCATTTTCCCAAACATGAGCTAATTCAAACTGCTCCAAAATAGATTTATCCTTAATAGGAATTTTACTACCAAACGGAGGATTTGTAACAATTACATCAAAAAATTCAATAGTCTTGTAATTTCGTATAGACGCCTTATCTATTCCTAGTGCTTCAGCTAGGTCCGAACGAAAATCATCTGTCCACTCATGTGGCGGTAACAATGAATTAGTTTGCAAAATATTACCACTTCCATCGTTATTCATAACCATATTCATTTTTGTTGCCTTAACAAGATCTGGGTTAATATCAAAACCAAAATAGTTTGACTTTGCCATATCAGATATACGATCCCTAAATGCATTTATTGCCTCTGCGCTCCATTGGTCTTTTAATACTCCTAATTCAGTTTCAAATTGTTTTTCAAGTTTTTCGATAACATGTGTCATAGCATTTACAAGAAACCCGCCTGTCCCACAAGAACTATCCAACACTTTTTCATCAACATCAGGATTAATCATTTCGACTACCATTTTCATTACATTTCTTGGTGTAAAAAACTCTCCTCTATCACCACGCAGATTGGCACCAACAATTTCTTCATATGCTTTCCCTTTGATGTCAATATTTGTATTAAGCAAACTATATTTCTGCAATTCACTCACAATATATGCCAAACTACGCGGTGAAAGTTTAATCTCATCATTAATATCAAAAATTTGTTTATACTTTTTCTTGTTTTTAACTTGATCAAAAATCTTTGAAATACGTTTTTTTACTGTTAACTGTCCATCGATATTAGAACGTTCCTCAGAAGTCGCGTAAAACTCTAATGGCTTAGTAATATTACGCTCATCTTCAATCTTGCAGAAAATTACTTTCAGCAATTCAAAAAAAGCTGGTTGTTTCTGTAATCCATCATTCACATAAATATGGTTATGACATGTTTTAAATGTAAAAAGCAGATTATCATCATAAGCATTTTTAAGCGAAGTTCTCTTTGGACGATTAATATCATCTAGATTACCATCGGCAGAAGGAATATCATTATAATCCATAAAATCTATCTGCCCTTTGTCATTAACATATTTCCGGTAAACTTCCTTTTGCTTTCCATTTGTCCACATACCCCATTCACAATTTGGGCAAGCTGACATATAAGATTTTAGTTGTTCAACTCCATCTTTTGCATTCCGAGCATCAACAGCTTCTTTTTTACATTCAATAATAAGCTTAACATTTTCCTGAGTCTGTACAGTACACTCTTTATCAAATATAACAATATCCGCCCGAGGTTTTCTAGAGCCTAACTGAAGTGTATACTCAATTTTAATTTGTTTAGGTAAATATTTATGCTCATTTATAAGGCGCTTTTCAATGGTTTGACGCACATATTCCTCTGGAGTGTCATTACGGAATTTACCGTCAATATAATCACAAATTTTTCCTTCTGGAATTACAATTACTTTCGTTTCAGCCATTCTTAGTTCCTCCATTTTTAGTCTTAGATTTTTTCTTCTCACGCTTAGACAGATAATCTTCAGCTGCTTTATTAAAAAAATCCGCAAAACTACTTCTATCATATGCCAGTGCTGCTTTTAGTTCGGCATGCAGCTCATCCGGCATTCTGAACTGCACCTGTTTTGTTCGATTGCTCAACAAGTTGCACCTCCTTGACGCAAATGATATCAAAATATCTTGATATTATGATATCATTTATATTAAAACAAATCAACAAAAATAGAGAAAAAATTCGAATAATGTCTATTCTAATATTTCCTCAAAATACTAGCATATACAAATTGTGTACCATTGCTAACACTTTTTATAAAGTGTGGTATTTCAACCACCCCGTTTTACATATAAATCACCTCCTGCACCACAATTTCTTCCGCACTAACTTTGATATTATTCATCAATCTAACCCAGTTCATCTGATCCCGCCTCTTTATGTTTTCGTTTATACCCTGTTTTTCTGCCATCTGTTTCATTAACACTTCTACCTGCTCTGTTGCTTCCCGGTCAATCTGATTCAGATGTGCTGTCAGCTTACCAGATAATAACAAGTTCTGATACTGTATCGGTCTATGCTCTTTCAAAAACTGTTTCCGTAACATTCCATATTTTCCATATGTCGGTTCTTCTTCATTCAATACCAGATCCGGCAAATAATAATCTCCACACAGAGTATAGCTTAATCCGTTCTTTTCATCATAAATGTGTTTTTCCATGATTTTATCTCTCCATTTCTCTATTTTTTGATTTATTTTTCTTACGCTGCTGATTCTCCATCTCACTCTTTTTTATTCCCCGGGCTAATCTTTCATGAATACTTTCCTTCGGCATTTGTTCCATCCGCTGCTTTTCTTCCAGAGCTTTCTCGTTGCGAATATCCTGCTGTACTGCCGCATCTACCGTCTCTATTCCCAGAACACGCACAACACGATCATACCTATCAGAAACGCCTTGCATTATATTCTTTTCTTCTGATAATTTATGATTTTCTTTACGCATATCATCCAACTCCTTCTGAATACCGTTATATTTTTGTTTCATCTTTTGATATTTACTCTTCCAATTTTCCACCTCTTTTGTAAGTTCTTTAACCTGCGCAGCCATTGCCCCAACCTTATTTTTTATCTGAAGAAACAGCGGTTTGATTTTTTTGTCCCGGTAGGTCGCTGCCCGTTCCAACGTGCCAGCTTCCGGTAACAACATTTTAACTGTTCCATATTCTTTTATTTCCTTACTCACATTATCCATAATCGGCTGTAACTGTTCCCTGCGTTCTTCCAAGCTTTTTAATTGTTTTTCTGCTGTTTCTGCACGCTTTTCTGCTACTTTTTTATCTCTGACCGCCTGTTTTTTACTTTCCTTCAAAAGCTGTACATCTTCTCTGAATTCTGCGATTTGTAAGGCCAATCCTTCGTTCTCTGCTGTCAGATATTCTTTTTCCTGTTCCAGTGCCTGTACTTCCTTTTTCCGTTCTTTCTTTTTGAAATTGTAAACGTCCAAATGTTCTTCATGAGTACCTTTCTGTTCCCACTCAATTCCATGTTGCTTTGCAATCTCAGCCAGAACTTCTTTTTCATGATTTATCCACTGATTCATCTCCGTATCATGCTTATTTCCACCTTGAAATCCCAGACTTTTTAATGCCTGTTTTAGTGAAACCCTGGTGTCCATTCCTTTTCCTTTCCAGCCAGTTACATAAGGAATGAAATCGATATGCAAATGTGGAGTAGCTTCATCCTGATGCAGATAGCAACTAAATACCCGAAGTGTCGGATTTCGTTTCTGGAAATCTTTCACATACTCATTCAGTACCTTTACAGCCAAATCTCCCTCTTCTGTTCCAACAGCCGTATCTTCTCGGTTTCCAATCTGGAAAATCACTTCATGGAACAACTTTTCCTGTTTCCCCTGACGAATCTTTTCATAATAATTCGTGATCTGCCGATCTTTTCTCTTCCCGACATTATACCGTTCTACAGCTTCATCAAATAGTCCTTCATAGACATCTTTCAGATTCTCATTCTGGTAACAAATATTTAGTTGTACTCTGTCTGGATCAACATTTTCTGCTATAAAATCTCGTCTGTTATGAGCCAGAGAACCAGTCCCGATCATACCGCTGATTGTTCGTTTCATCGTCATCTTCCTCACCCCACTTTCTAAAACCAGTGCCAGATATGGCACATAAATTTGTATATTTGCCAGCAATGGCATAAAAAGAAATCTTCGCCGGATACGGCGGTTTTGTTACTTTTGTCAAAAGTAACGCAAAAGCACTTTCGACATCCGTTCCGTCCATCAAAAGTACCCTTGCGCCCTGCCGGTGGCTATTCCTCCCGTTGGTCGGTTCACTCCTGCGTTACTTGTATGGCTGACTTATCCCGGTATCCTTGCCCGGATATATTCCAGGTCACCACAATATGGTGTTCCTACAAGATACCATTCTCTTGCAGGATTCATTTCCATCCTGGTCTGAACCCATTCATCATCAAGCAACACTTCCAAACATTCTCCACAGTGAAATCCCGTATCAATCCATAAGTCTGATGATAATAATCCATATCTTTTGTTATAACTGTTGTATCCTAATCTTCCTTCTTTCATTGTGACATTCTCCCTTCCACTTATCGTTTTCCATAAGGACGCCCTGTTTCAGGGCCCCCTTTACAATTTTTCAGCCCCAAACAAATTGCCAATATATTCATAACGTTCCGTCTGCGCCTTATCAGATCTCTCCTTGTCTGCTATCTACAGGTGCGTGACACGCTCCTGTAATAAGGCAATCAGAAAAAATCTTTACCATCGAAAGTTCTCTGGTATTCCCCGCCTGTCCAGATACTCCTGCCGGGATTTTTCCCGTTCTTCCTCTGTCGATGCAGTTTTATATTTGCTGTATAATTCTCGGTTTACCATTGTATCCAACTTTCTTTCCAATCCCTGCCGAATTATTTCTTCACTTTCATAGTTTTCCATCAAAAAATATTGCAAAATTTGAAAGAACAACTCGTATGGAATCTGCACATTTCTGTTTTTCATCCTATCTCCTTTCAAGGTGGCAAGATGCCCTTTTCTTAAGATATGGTCACCTTGCCATCTTCCTTTTCTATTCGGGCAGCACCCAGTACCACTGATTTCCCCGTTTTACCGAATCTACTTCCAGTTCTGACTTCGCATTTCTCAGCGTTTTTCCTTTGATTCCACGCTTCGCAGCTTCTTCTAATATTTTCTTCTGTGACATACCACCATCTGCCAGTATCTCAAGCAAAAATTCTTTCGCTTTCCGGCTTTTCTGTCCCTTGCCATCTCCATTAAGTAACTCGTCTGCACTGATATCATATTCTCCAATCCACTCAAATCCATTATCCTTATCTAATCGAAAAGCAATAGATTTTCCTTCCGGTGCTAAAGAACTTTTCGTATGGCACACCACCCTCGTTTCTGGTTCTTCCTTGATTCTGCCAACAATCAAGACGCTTCTTGCTGCTGCCTGAAAGTCAATGGAGCCAAGTCCACGGTAGGAAGATTTTCCGTTACTGTTTTTGTTCATATGCCCGATTAAGATAATCGCACAGTGATATTTTTCTGCCAGCACTGCGATGCGCTTCATCAGCGGACGAATCTCATTTGCACGGTGCATATCAACTTCTGCTCCCAAGAATCCCTGAATTGGATCAAGTACAACCATTCTTGCTTTTGTCTGTATAATTGCCTCCTCCAGCCGGATATCTGCCATTGTCAATGGCTGGTCTGTATCATCAATGACCAGCACCTTGGAGCAGTCTGCACCTGCAGCAAGCAATCTGGGTTTTATGGTATCTCCCAAACCATCCTCTGCTGTCTGGTAAATCACATTTACAGGTACTTCTACATTTTCTTTATCATCAGTTAATGAAACTGTCGGAAGAATTGCTTCTCCTCTGGTCAGTTTTGCAATGATCTGAAGTACCATTGTAGTCTTTCCTTCTCCCGGATCTCCTTGGATAATCGTTACTTTCCCATATGGGATAAATGGATAGAGCAGCCATTCAATCTGTTCAACTTCTACCTTATCCATGTTGATAAGCTTCAATTCCGGCTCCATTCTTTTCTGTACTGTTTTCTTTACTTCTGTTACTTTGTTTTCCATCAGTTCCTCCATATTTTCCCGTTGAAAGAAAGAATGGATTTTGATAGAATACCCATAGAAACATTTTGGAAGAGTATTCTACCAAATCCTGCCTTTAGGTGTTTGCCGACACTTAAAGGCATTTTTATTCATCTTTCATTCCATCCATCGTTACTGTAATCAACTGAATTACTTCCAGTAAATCTTCTGACACATTTTCTCCTTTTTTCAGACTCTTCAATTCATTCAGTACCTTTGCAAGTTCATTTTTCAATGCCTTGTACACTCTCGGATTCCCGGTTACTACAACCTCTTTTTCCTGTAATCTCCGGATAATATACTCTTGTTTCGTCAATCCTGATAAGCGGACTGCTGTTTCCAGAAGTTCATCTTCCTCTGGTGACATTCGGAACGCTACAACTTTATTTCTCCAACGTCCCTGTTGATCCAGGCATTTAGCTGACATTTGCAAGTCCTCCTCCCATTTCATTCGGTTCTTCCTTCATATTTTCCGCATCTAATTGCTCTGCCATATCCAACTGTACCGATGGAAACAGGTGTGCATAACGGTAAGTGATTTTTTCTGCTGAATGACCAACTCTTTTTCCAATTGCCAGAGCTGTATATCCCATATTGATCAGTAAAGATACATGACTGTGCCTAAGATCATGAACACGGATTTTCTTGACACCGCATGCTTTGCATCCCCTTTCCATCTCATGGTTCAGGTAATATTTTGTCACAGGAAAAATACGGTCATCAGGTTTCAAACTGTAATATAATTTCAGGCAATCCTGCATTTCATCACATAGAAACTGTGGCATCACAACTGTCCTGATACTGTTTTTCGTTTTCGGTGTCGTAATTACATCTTTTCCCTGTAACCGCTGATAGGACTTATTGATTCGCAGCGTTTTCTTTTTAAAATTAAAGTCCGCCGGAGTCAAAGCCAGAAGTTCTCCTGACCGTATTCCGCACCAGTAGAGTAGTTGAAACGCATAATACGAAAGAGGCTTATCCATCATTTCTTCTGCGAAAAGTTTATATTCTTCTTTTGTCCAGAACAGCATTTCCTTTCCTTCCTCTATTCCTAATGCTCCGGCTTTTCTCGCTGGATTGGTACTGAGATCGTAATATTTCACTGCATGATTAAAAATGGTACTTAACTGTCCATGTATCGTTTTCAGATACGTTGAAGACAAAAGTTTTCCTGTCTTTGTTTTCAGTTTTCTCATCTGGTTATGCCAGTCCATCACATCTTTTGCTGTGATTTCCGACACTTTACGCTGTCCCAGATAAGGCAGAATCTTTTTCTGGATAATATTTTCTTTGGTAAGCCAGGTACTCTGTTTCAGAGACGGTCTTACATCCTCTTCATACAAAGCACAGAAACTTTCCATTGTCATATCCAGACTTGCTTTTTTCTGCAGCTTAAACTGTAATTCCCAGTCCGCTGCCTCTTTTCTTGTAGCAAATCCTCTTTTACATTTTTGCTTTCTTTCACCTGTCCAGTCCTGATAGCGGATCATTACATACCAGGTGCCATTGTTGTTCTTGTAAATTGCCATTCCTAATTCCTCCCATCATTTGATCTGGTCCCGTAGAACTGTTCGTAAAAATATTTGCGGTCAACTTTTCCAGCGATTGTCTGACATCCCATTGCCTGTAATTCTCTGTTGAGTCGCTTCATCAGCTTATAAGCGTAGGATTCTGACACTTCGAGGACTTCCATGACCTCTTTTACATTCATAAACATTTTACTCATTGTAAATCCCTCCTTTGTTTGTCACTATACATTTCTGTATAGTTCGTATGATACTATACTTTTTTGTATTGGTCAAGCGTTTTCAGCGTATAATTCTATACTTTTTTGTATGGTTTTTCTTGTCTGTACTATACAGATATGCTATACTCAACCTATCAAGAAAAAGACAGGAGATGTAAAACTATGGCAATAGGAGAAAGAATCCACCATTTTCGACTTCTGCGTGGATTCACGCAGAAATATTTAGGGCAACAACTCGGATTCAGCGAATCACAGGCTGATGTCCGTATTGCACAGTATGAAAAAGGTGCCCGCAGTCCAAAAGAAAACTATCTGAATGCACTGGCTGATATTTTTGATGTCTCTCCGCATGCACTGGCTGTCCCGGATATTGACAGCTATGTAGGACTTATGCATACCTTATTTGCATTAGAAGACCTTTACGGACTTCATATTGGTGAGATTGACGGAGAACTCTGTCTCCGGCTGGACAAATCCAAAGGAACCACCTACCTTTCTATGTTTGATATGTTCCATGCATGGCAGGAACAAGCTGAAAAGCTAAAATCCGGAGAAATCACTCAGGAAGAATATGACCAGTGGCGGTATAATTATCCAAAAAACTGCAAATAAAAACCAACGAAAAAAGGCCTTACCAAATTGATTTCACTCAATTCAGTAAGACCTTTTTTGTTGGTTTCACACATATTACCTGATAACCACAAGATTCCGGATAAATAATGCCAAAATCTCTCGTGTTATCATTTTGTTATCAAATAGAACTTTATCTGCCCTGAAATGCCCTGTTTATAAGGCTTTCCAGAAATTTTTAATTATTCAAACTCGATTGTTCCAGGAGGCTTACTAGTAAGGTCATACATTACACGGTTAACCCCACGAACCTCATTAATAATACGAGACATAACTTTATTTAATACTTCATATGGAATCTGAGCTGATTCTGCAGTCATAAAGTCAATTGTATTAACGGCACGTAAAGCGATGGCATAATCATATGTTCTTTCATCACCCATAACACCTACGGAACGCATATTTGTCAATGCTGCAAAGTATTGACCGATTGAACGATCTAATCCAGCATTTGCGATTTCTTCACGATAAATGGCATCTGCATCTTGAACGATTTTTACTTTTTCTTCAGTTACTTCACCAATGATACGAATTCCTAAACCAGGTCCTGGGAATGGTTGTCTGAATACCAAGTATTCAGGAATACCTAATTCTAAACCGGCTTTACGAACTTCATCCTTGAACAAGTCACGTAATGGTTCAATGATTTCTTTGAAATCTACATGATCAGGAAGTCCACCAACGTTGTGGTGAGATTTAATTACGGCAGATTCTCCACCTAAACCACTCTCAACAACATCTGGATAAATCGTTCCCTGAACTAAGAAATCAACTTTTCCAATTTTCTTAGCCTCTTCTTCAAATACACGAATGAATTCTTCACCAATGATCTTACGTTTTGCTTCTGGTTCTTCAACACCCTTTAGCTTTTCATAATATCTTTGTTGTGCATTTACACGAATGAAGTTTAACTCATATGGACCTTCAGGACCAAATACAGCTTCTACTTCATCCCCTTCATTTTTACGAAGTAAACCATGATCAACAAATACACATGTCAATTGGTTACCAATTGCTTTTGATAATAATACAGCTGCAACAGAAGAGTCTACTCCACCACTAAGGGCACATAAAACTTTTCCATCTCCAACCTTTTCACGAATAGCTTTAATTTGTTCTTCAACAAAGTTATCCATTCTCCAATCACCACAGCATCCACAAACACCACGAACGAAGTTATATAACATTTTTGAACCTTCTTGTGTATGCAATACTTCTGGATGGAACTGAATAGCATATAATCCTTTTTCTGCATTTTCACTTGATGCACAAGGACAGTTATCTGTATGAGACGTAATTTCAAAACCAGGTGCTACCTGTGAAATATAGTCAAAGTGTGACATCCAGCAAATTGTTTTCTCAGACACACCCTCGAAGATTTTAGAAGAAGTCTTATCAACAAGAACCTCTGTCTTACCATATTCACGGTGATCCGCTTTTTCTACTTTTCCACCCAATACATGCATCATCAATTGTGCGCCATAGCAAAGACCAAGAACTGGGATACCCAATTCAAATAATTCCTTTGAATATGTAGGTGAATCTGCTTCATAACAACTATTTGGTCCTCCAGTTAAGATAATTCCCTTTGGATCCATAGCTTTGATTTTTTCTAAATCTGTTTTATATGAATAAATTTCACAATATACATTGCACTCACGAACACGACGTGCAACCAACTGATTATATTGTCCTCCAAAATCAAGAACAATGACTAATTCTTTTTTCATTACGTCCTCCTATTAATTTCTCAACAATATTATAAAGTAGCAACCAATTATTTACAACGCTTTAAATAATCAATTACTTCATTTAAATCCGTACAAGATTCTTGGATATACTCCTTCATTTCGTCATCTGGCGCAATCTGATCTTGAATAAAAATGGAATGCATCTTCGCATTGGCTGCTGCCATAATTCCATGCTTACTATCCTCTAATACTAAACAGTTTTCTGGTTTTACATCTAATCTTTCAGCTGCTGCCAAGAAAACATCTGGAGCCGGTTTTGATTTATATCCCTCTTTAGAAGATACAATCACATTTGGACTTAACACAAAACCCGCATGCGACAAGAACTTTTTAATGGCCTGCGGATGCGAACTTGAAGCCACCGCATAAGGAATCTTATTCTCTTCAATATACTCAATTAGATTCTGTAAACCAACCATATTGGCACTACCAGGCTCTTTAAAATATGTAAAGAAATAATCCACACGCTCTTCTTGGATTTCTTCCATAACTCTTGTCACTCCTGGATACATTGCTTCAAACTCTGCAACCTTTCTTGAATCACAACCAATTAAAGGTTCTGGAAAATAGTCTGGACAAGAAACGCCTAATTCTTTGGCCTTCTCTTTAAACTCATCCTTAAACATCTTTTCCGTATTAAACATCAAACCATCCATATCAAAGATAACTGCTTTAATTTGTGGCTTTCTAAAATATTCAATCAAACACTGCGTACCCAAATCACTCATACCACGATCCATTAGATCCACATATTCTTTGATGACACGATTTACACCATACAAAGGAAAATTTGCCTCTTGTACTGCAATTTTTAAATCCTTCACAAAATGCTTCACATAAAAACCAGGCGCATAATCATTCTCTAACATCTTCTTACCTTGGAATTCCAATTGTTTAGATCCAGCAGCTCCATTACGCAAGAAACGATATACAAAGGATTCATCCACATCTTTACAATTCAAATACGACATGGCCTCACAAATACCTTGTAACGTATTCGCAATCATGATTTGGTTAGCCATCTTGACATGTTGTCCACAACTCGCCTTGCCACAATACTCAATTTGTGTTCCAAACGCTTCAAAGATTTCTTTATTCGTTTCAAAATCCTCTTTATCTGCACCAACCAATACAGTTAGAGTACCATTTTTAGCTCCCGTATCTCCACCAGTCACTGGCGCATCCAATACATGAACACCCAATTCTTTTCCTTTTGTATACAATTCTTTAGCAAGTTTTGGACTTGAAGTCGTAAAATCAATACAAGTTTTACCCGCATCAATACAACTAAAAATCACATCATATACTTCTTTAACATCACTAGGAAAACCGACCATTGTACAAATGACATCTACATTGGATGTCAAAGACACAATCGATTCTTCTAAAATAGCACCTGCATTTTTAGCTTGTTCTACCCTTTCTGGATGTCTTGCGTACACATGCACTTCATAACCTTTATTCAATAAATGAATAACCATTGGCTGACCCATAATGCCAGCACCAATCCAACCTATTTTTCTCATTTTACTTTCTTCCTTTCACTAATATTGGAGCGGATTGCACCGCAATAAATTTCACAACTTCAAACATAAACTTAATTTCTTCTGCATTCAATTGACGAATCTCCTTAATTCCAGACAATGCCTGTTTAAATGAAAATTCAGTTAAATCCGCAATCGTATAAATTTCCATACGATCAAATAATTCTCCAATCAAATGACAATAGCGCTCTTTTTCTTCCAGTGGACGATCCATCAATAACTTATTTACATATTCCAATAAATCATCACTCTCTTTTGTGAGTGCATCACAATAATTAAAGTCTTTTATATCCACACTCCACATAAGCGTATCATGCTGAACCAGACCAGAACCTTGAGCATCCAGGATTTTCGTTTGTTCTCTATGATCTAAAACACGACCCACTATACTATCCTTAGGAATATAGTTTGTGATCTTAGATACATCCTCATCACCTTGCCAAAAACCATCCGCAAAGCCAGGCCCATCAAAACTTTTCACACCTTCAATATATCCCTGTAGTTTTGGATTTTTTAAATAGGCATACATCGCTAGATTTCCACCCTTTGAATGCCCCGTCAAATACATCTTTGGATAGACCTTTTTCTTTTTTAATCCAAACAAATAACTCGTTTCAGGAATATCCGCAATAGTTTCTTTGACATAATCCTTCGCCAGGATTTGACAAGGAAGATCCTTGCTATAGGTCATCATTAAATTTTCTTTCCAACCCGTGATACTACCATCTGTACCACTAAAAGAAAGTACGAAAGATCCATCTGGCAACACAAGTGTTACCACACTAAATTGAATCACATCTTCATCGCTATAGACTTTTTTATAGTTCTTCAACTTAATATTTCCATAACGAATCGTATCTTGTAACACATCAATTAAATGGGGAAGATTCATTGAAAATGTATACTTACTCTTTAATTCCTCTTCACTATATAAAGAAAGATATTTACGACATGCTTTCTCTAAAGAAACCTCGTCCTTTTCCACAATGCCATCCCAATCCACATAAGATAGATCGGCACATACTAACATATCCACCTCATTAAAGGGACAAATAGAAAAGTCGATATCTCTTCTTAAACGTACATAATTTAATAAGTTTTCCATAATCAACCTCACTACATCGATTTTACAATATACAAAAGGATTAGCCAAATGACTAATCCAATTTTTTTGATAATTTTACATAATGATCTGCATTTGAAAGAATGTCAGAAACCTGAGATTCTGAAGTCTTCTTAATAATCTTAGCTGGTACTCCAACCACAACACTCTTTTGTGGAATCACCATATTTTCAGGTACAACACAACCAGCACCAATTATACTATGGCTTCCAATACAAGCTCCATTTAAAACAATAGCACCCATACCAATAAGCACCTCATCCTCAATCGTACAACCATGAACAATAGCCCCATGACCAATCGTGACACGATCACCAATTTTTAATGGGCAGCCACGATCCGTATGCAAAACACACTGATCTTGAATATTGCTTTCTTGCCCAATTTCAATCGTTTCTTCTTCACTACGAATCACTGCGTTATACCAAACACTTGAACCTTCACCAATTGAAACATCACCCAAGATGGTTGCATTACTTGCACAAGAAAAAGCCTTTTTAACCTCATCCAATCTCTTACAAAGCCAAACTACACCATGCCACACATCAAATTTCATACCACAAGAAGGCAATGCCCCATACATAGTAAAGTCATGTTTTTTATGAAAGGCTATACTTTCTTCATTCGAATCTGTAATGCATGAAATGATCCAACGCATGTTTAATTTTCTACAATCCGCTTCAAGCTGATCTAACATTTTTGAAGGCAAACCATAATGTTTTCCTTCTTTAAAATAAATAGTAAGTTCTACACAATACTTATACGCCTCTTTAGAAAAAGCCGGGTGCACATATCCATAGCCAATTAGAACATCATCATTAAGTGCGACATAAAATGGATTTGTCTTTGAAATTTCCATCATATGTTCTTTAAATACATCAAAAGAATCTGGTACAAGATCAAAAATTGCAACACTTGTCTTTACATAATGTACATAGATTGGATATATACTTTCTAAATCTTTTTCTTGAAGTAAACGTAGCTCTTGCATAAAACCTCCTATTGGATTTCTAGACTTGAATCGGCTGTTAAACTTGCATCCCCTCTTCTTCCAGAAAGATAGGCAATAGTTCCTGCAACACCAATCATACTTGCATTGTCTGTACAACAATACATTGGAGGCACTGTAAACTCAACTTCTGGATATTCATTTCTTAATTCTTCTACTTTTTCACGAAGTCTTGAGTTAGCACTTACTCCACCACCTACAACGAAATGGCGAATATCTTTATGATCATCAAGTACAGCTCTTACTCGAGAGAAAATTTCATCCAATGCACATTCTTGGAATGAACAAGCCAAATCTGCCATATCAAATGTCTTGCCCTGTCTTTCCATACGCTTTGTAAATTGTAGAACACTACTCTTCAATCCAGAAAAACTAAAATCATAACGACCTTGTGTCTTCGGTTTTGCCAGTTCATATACCGGCTTACCTTCTTTTGCCAATTTATCAATTTTAGGACCACCAGGATATCCAAGACCCAACACACGAGCCACCTTATCAAAGGCTTCTCCAATCGCATCATCCTGCGTTTCTCCTAAGATTTCAAAACTTGTTTCATCCTTCATATAAACAAGTTCTGTATTTCCACCAGAAACAACAAGAGCCAATACAGGATATTTCATATCCACCACTAATTCATTGGCATAAATATGCCCTGCCAAATGATGTACAGGAACTAATGGTTTGTGGTAGGCAAAAGCCAAAGTCTTGGCAGCTTGCACACCAACGTGTAAACATCCAATTAAGCCTGGACCTTGCGTAACAGCAACCGCATCCACATCTTCCATAGTGATATTGGCATCCTTCAATGCTTTTTCAATACAATACGAAATATTTTCTACATGAATACGACTCGCAACTTCGGGTACGACCCCACCAAATTCTGTATGCACATCAATTTGGCTTGCGACCACACTCGATAGTACTTCCTTTTTATCTTTGACAACCGCAACGGCTGTTTCATCACAACTACTTTCAATTCCAATAATAATCATACAATCCTCCTACAATGCCAATGTCATCACAATAGCATCTTCTCCATCCGGATAATAACTCTTAGATACATTGACTTGAATAAAGCCCATTTTTCGATATAAATTCAAGGCTGCCTCATTACTAGCACGAACCTCTAATGTCATATATTCACAAGCCGCTTCTCGAGCTCGATCAAATAAATGCATCATCAATTCTTTACCATATCCTCTTTTTCTTAAGTCAGGATCGACTCCAATACGAGCAAGCTGTGCCATTTCAAAGGTTTCCCATAAAAAGGCGTAGCCAATAATTGTATCTCCATCTTCTAAGATCCAACCATGAGAAAAGGGATTCTCATTCAATTCATATAAACAATCTTTTTCTAGCCAAGGCTGTTTAAAACAAGCTTGTTCAAGTTCTAAAACACGAACAAGATCCGTGTCTTTCATTTCTTTAAAGATCATGCTTTATAAGCATCACTTTCTTTTAAATATTGAGGAACTAAAGCATGTACATTTTCAATTGTACGACTTGGCACCTCCATAAAATTCTTCAAGAAATCACTAGTCACAGCTTCTTGATTCACCAAATAACCATCTCCATATAATGTTCCAGGATGTTCGTTTAAGAAATCTTCCAATTGATTGACTTCTAAAATTTGTGTTTCACCAACCACAACACCCTTTTCTAAGTGAGCTACATAGGCTCTTTTACTACGCGCATCCAAAATAACATTGGCACTTTCATCCATGCCCGCAAACAACTGCATTGTACTAATACACTTTAATGTTTTATGCATTTGTGTACAAAATACTTTCGCAATTGTCATCGCAATACGAATGCCTGTATAAGATCCAGGACCATCTGTAATGATCACTTCATCTACGTCTTTATAGTCTAAACCTGTCTTTTCAAACAATTGATTTAATTCCACAAAAATCGTTTCACTTTGTTTCTTGAATGCTTCAATAGATACACCATCAATCAATGTTCCATCTTTATATAAACCTAACACTAATGCTTTATAAGCACTATCCATACATAAACTAATCATGATATGCCTCCACAATACTTTTTGATACAGGACCCGTATATTCTAATGTCACTGTACGATTTTCATCGATACCTTCTTCAAAAGAAATTTTGATATGATCTTGTGGCAATTGATCTTCAATAAATTCAGACCATTCTACTACAGTAATTCCTTCATCAAAACAATCTTCAAAACCTAAGTCCTGACATTTTCCTTCTAAACGATACGCATCAATATGATGGAAAGGGACTCCACCTTCTTGTTTATAATCCTTTAAGATTGTAAAAGTTGGTGAATTGATCACATTCTTTACACCCAAAGCTTTCCCGAAGCTTTTTGTCCAAGTTGTTTTACCTGCACCCAAATCTCCATCTAATGTAATGACTAATTGTTTATTTCTGCAAAGATCTGCCATTTTAGTGGCAAATTTCTGTGTTTCTTGTAAACTATGAATTTCTATTTTCATAATGACCTCTTTCTACTGAAATACACTATTCCATCTTATATCTTTTTTCAACTATTTTTTCTTCATCATACGATTTCTATGCACCATTGCCTTGATTTGTTTAATCTGTGCAAGACGATTTCGCACCTTCACTTCAGAACCCTGATCACTAGGTACATAATATTCTTTACCAACTAGAGCATCTGGAAGACACTGCATATCCGTCATGTGATATTCATAATCATGTGAATACTCATATCCTTTACTGTAGCCTAACTCCTTCATTAGCTTTGTTGGCGCATTACGAATATGTAAAGGCACTGGCTGATCTAATGTTTTTAGTGCATCACTCTTCGCATTATTATAAGCCACTTCTAAAGCGTTTGATTTTGGAGCCAAAGCCAAATATACAGCTGCATGCGTTAAGTGTACATTGCATTCTGGAACACCTAAATAGTGACATGCCTGATAGGCTGCCACACAGATTTCTAAGGCTCTAGAATCTGCCATACCAATATCTTCACTAGCCATACGAACGAATCTTCTTGCGATATATAAAGGGTCTTCTCCAGCCTCTAACATACGTGCTAACCAATATACAGCGGCCTGTACATCGGAGTTTCGTACACTTTTATGTAGAGCCGAAATAATATTATAGTGTTCCTCCCCTTTTTTATCATACAATAACGACCTTTTTTGAAGGCATTGCTTCAAAATATCCTGTGAAACATGAATACCATCCAATTCACTTGGACTATTATAAACAACCATCTCTAATGTATTTAAACAGAAACGAGCATCTCCACCAGAAAATGCGGCAATCGCCTCAATATCTTCATCCGTAATATGTATTTTTAAATTGCCTAATCCTTTTGAGCTGGAAATAGCACGAATAATCAAATCCTTTAAATCATCCGTATTTAGACTGTTTAACACAAACACTCTACACCTAGATAAAAGGGCGGAATTGATCTCAAAACTAGGATTTTCTGTTGTAGCGCCAATCAGAATGATACTTCCCTTTTCCACATAGGGTAAAAACGCATCTTGTTGTGCCTTATTAAAACGATGGATTTCATCTACGAATAGTATTGTTTTTTGTCCCAAGGCCCTACGCGTATCGGCCTGCTTCATAACTTCCTTGATTTCTTTAATGCCACTAGTAACAGCTGAGAAATCCACAAAATAACTCTTTGTCTGATGGGCAATAATACGTGCCAATGTCGTTTTTCCAACGCCTGGTGGACCCCAGAAAATCATCGATGTCACTTGATCATGTTCAATCATTTGCCACAAAAGATTTCCCTTGGCAACAAGCTGTTTTTGTCCTACATATTCATCCAATGTTTCCGGACGCATACGATCGGCTAAAGGCCTTGTATCTTCTTGTATTGAAAATAGAGAATCTTGTTCCATATGTTTCCTCCATATGTATTTTATTATACACCACTCAAAAGAAAAAGTGTTTGACCTTAATCAAACACCATCTTCTTTTTCTCAATTCGTCTTAAAAATACCCATCCCACAACACAAGATAAAACTTCCGTAATCACAAATGCATACCAAATCAAAGATACATCCCTATCATATTGAATAACAAGTTTTGAAAATCCCCAAGCTAAAGGTAAAATCAAAATGGCTTGTCTAAGCAAGGATACAACTAAGGATTCCATACCTCCATTTAAAGCTTGATACACACCTTGAAATGCGATATTTACACCCGCAAACACAAAGCTAATGGATACAATTCGAACAGCACTGATGAAATATATTCTGGATTGTCCTGCATTAAAAAGTGTGGCAAAAAAGTTTGGGAATAGTTCTGTAATCAAAGTCCCTACAACCATTAATACTATAGTATATATTAAGCCATATTTAATTCCATCTTTAACACGCTTCTTATTTTGCACACCATACGAAAAGGCAATGATTGGTGTAATCGCATCTCTTAAACCGAATGCCATAAATAAGACAAATTGTTGTACTTTATAGAATAGGCCATAGGCCGTTTGTGCAGATGCATCAAATTTTAGAATTAAGTTCATCGCATATACCATGAATGACATCAATGCCTGCGCAATAATGGCTGGAAGTCCAATCGAATAGATTTCTTTGATGATACGCTTATTGGGTTTTGTATAAGTGAGACCCTGATCAAATTCTTTATTTAAACGCATATGAAACACAACTAATAATAAAGCCGATAAAATTTGTCCAATGACTGTCGCATAAGCCGCTCCTTGTACACCTAAATTGAAACCATAGATTAATACAGGATCTAGAATCATATTGATTACGGCTCCTGTAACTTGTCCAATTGTAGAATATAAGGAGCGTCCTGTAGCTTGGAGCAGTTTTTCAAATATAGAAAAGAACACAACGCCAAAGGATAATAGGCAACAAATTCTTAGATAGTCTACACTCATCGATAATACAAGTGCATTCCTTGTTTGAGAGAATATATAGGCTTTAATACCAAACAAACCGAATAATACACAAAGAACATAAATAACTGTAGCTAGAAACAAGCCATTTCCGGCTACTTTAGAAGCTTTTTCACGATTTCTCTGCCCCAAAGTTCTTGCGAGTAAGGCGTTTAATCCAACACCTGTACCAATGGCTAAGGCCACCATCAACATCTGGATAGGGAAAACTAAGGTAAGTGCATTTAATGCGGCTTCACTTCCTTCTTTCATATTTCCTACAAAGGCACTGTCGACTATGTTATAGACAGCTTGCAAGGCCATAGATAAAATCATGGGCACACCCATTTGAAGCATCAACTTATTGACTGGCTCATTTTTCATTTTGTTGTTTTCTTCCATTCTTTTCCTCCTTAAAGCACAAAAAAAGTGCATTGCTTACACAAGTTGGACTTACGCTTTTAAGCAACACACTTTACAAAAATATAAAAAAGTAGCAGAAAACTGGATTTACGCTGTTTCCGCTACTCGTTACGAAGTGATTATATTTTTATTTTTTTAATTTGTCAAAGTAAAATTACATGGCTTTTTCAATTAATTCTACACATTTATCAATGCCCAAAACACCACTGTCTAAACACAATTGATAGTTTTTGGCATCACCCCATTTACGATCTGTGTAATATTTATAGTAGGCGATTCGACGTTTATCTTTATCCTTGATTCGTTTGTCTGGTGCAAATTCATTTTGTCCATAAACCGATACAACACGATTCTTGCGATATTCAAAGTCCGCATGAATAAATACATTCAATACGTCTTTACGATCACGAAGAATATAATCTGAACATCTTCCTACAATGACACAATTTCCTTTATCGGCTAATTCACAAATTACATTTCTTTGCGCAATATAGAGTTCGTCCGATAAGTTATATCCATAATTATTCCAAATAAAGCCAAATGTACTTGTACTAGATGCATCTTCCCCATTTTCTTCAATGTACTCTTTCGCAAAGCCACTTTCTTGAGCAATTTGTTGCACAATTTCATAATCATAATAAGCATAGCCTAGTTTTTCAGCTAATTTCTTGGCAATGGTTCTTCCACCACTACCAAATTCACGTGTAATTGTAATTATCATAAGATACCTCCCAATAATGAAAAATCGAGCCTTCTACAACTGGAATTATATCCCTTAAGAAGACTCGTTGTTGTAGACATTTTACCAAAATTATAAATTTTTTGTAAGAATTATTATTTGTCTTTTCCTTAAAGTCATGATGCAGCATATTATATACACCATCACCTCACTTTTTATATACTGCACTATCTACTTATATTTTAATTCACAATAGGTCAAAAGTAACGTAAAATGTTGCATTTTAACATAAAAAAAGCCCATCAAATCATATAAAATGATTTGTATGGGCGCTTTTCATTTGCTAAGTCTTGTTTACATCTCTATTTAATTCTATACTTCAAT
>QWCH01002487.1_pt1 | contig 22849 bp, 18 predicted proteins | sample 1972671 | NCBI WGS metagenome assembly QWCH01 (sample SAMN09866713, study PRJNA288562) | Human gut metagenome isolate term3_stool, whole genome shotgun sequencing... | isolation source: gut | host: Homo sapiens | place: USA: California
TTCGCCGCCGAAGGTGAAACGCTTGCCGATGTTGCGGAAAACGTCGCCGATGCCGTCGCCGAGCTTGCCCGAGAAGATGCTCGGCTCGGTGGAGGAATCATAGAGGAACTCGCCCGGCTCGGCGCAGGCCTCCACGACCTTGCCCTGCTCGACGATGAGCATACACTGGCCGTCCGCCACGGCGATCATCGAGCCGTTGGTGATGATGTTCTCGTCACCCTTGTAGTTGCTCGAACGGCCCGTGACCTTCTTATGGCCCTTGGTCGCCAGAATGTTTGCGGGCATCGCTTCACAGTAGAAGTATTCCTTCCACTGATCGGCCATCACGCCGCCCGCGGCCCCCGCGATTGCTTTGATGAGTCCCATACGATAAAGCTCCCTTCTGTTTCTTTCAGCCGGTTTTGCTTGTATTTGCTTGCGATGCATCCAGTTTATCAGAAAATAGACAAGAACGCAATGACCTTTTGCGCTTTCCTGCACGCTTTCATCATCCGGTAGCAGAAAAGAAGGCTATATTTTTGAATATTGTTCAAAACGCCATATTGCAATTTCTTTACGGCGTGCTATAATTTGAGAACTGTTCAGGAAAGGAGCACTCCCTATGGCACGAAAGCAGATGATCGAGGGCGGCACGAAGAACCGCATCCGCGAGGTCGGAGGACGACAGATCTTTGAGCACGGCTATGACGGCACGAGCGTGCGCGGCATTATGCTGGAGGTCGGCGGCGAGGTCGGCTTGTTCTACTATTACTACAAGACGAAGGACGAGCTGTTCACCGATGTGCTCGACCACTTCTTCGAGCCCTACCGGAAGGACTTTGAGGCGCTTGCCGCCGAGGCGAAGGAGAAGCCCTATCGGGCGCTGCTGCGCTTTTTCAGCTACATCAAGCGCGAGGTGCGCGCCTTCCGCGCGAAGTACGAGGGCAATATGCACCGCACAGTCCGCTGGGCCATTCGCGAGCAGACGCTCACGGTCATCGAGCCGTATATCGAGGACATCATCCGCACGCTCATGACCTGCGGCGCGAAGCCGACGATGGACCCGCACACCATGGCCATTTTCCTCGCGCACGGCCTGGGGAGCTGCATCCTGCACGAGGATGCCGACTGGGTCGACGAGGCGACGGACGATATGCGTCGCACGGTCAACCTCATCATGGGGCTCAGCGAGGAGGAGTCCCGCAAAATGTTTGAAGACGCGGACGGGAAAGCAAATGCTCCCGCCGCGATGGAAGGAGAAAAGGAAAATGAAATGTAAGAAGCTCGTATCCCTGTTCCTCAGCTTGCTGCTGGCGACGGCGCTCGCCGTGCCGGCCTGTGCCGCGTTCGAGGACGTTTTTGCCGACGGCTCTGCCGACGGTACGCGCGACGGCTCGCTGTTTCTTTCGGGAGAGACCGTGCGGAGCAGTGCCGCGGTGAACGGCGTCCTGCTCGCCGCGGGCAGGACCGTCGGCGTGAACGGTACAGGAGCGTATGTCATGGCCGCGGGCTATGAGGTGACGCTCGGCGGCACGGCGGAGAACGACGCGTTCCTCGCGGGCTACAGCATCGGCGTGAACGGCACGGCGCAGCGCGACGTATTCGCCGCAGGTCAGAGCATCACGGTGAACGGCACGGTGGGGCGCGACCTCTACGCCGCCGCCAACACCGTCACCATCACCGGCTCCGTCGGCGGCGACGTGTACATCAGCGCCGAGAACGTCGTCATCGGCGACGGCGCCAAGATCGGCGGGCGGCTGCACTGCAATGCAAGCGCCCTGCGCTCCGTGCCCGACGGCATCGCGGACAACGCCGAGCTTTACGACGAGCCGGAAAGCGGCGACGCGGGCGTGAGCATTACGATCCCCGACGACGAACCGGGCGTCGGCAGCATCGTGCTGCGTAAGGCGCTGAGTTTCGCGGGCGTGCTGCTGCTCGCCTACGTCCTGCTGTGGCTCACGCCGCTGTGGGAGACGGTGGATCGGAAGTATTACGGCGCGCCGTTCGGCCGGTATGCCAAGGCGTTCGGCATCGGCTTCGCGGTGCTTGCGGGCGTACCGCTCGCGGCGATCCTGCTGTTTATCTCGAATGTCGGCGTGCGCCTTGCGCTGATCGTGCTGTTCCTTTATGCTGCGGCGATCATCGCCGCTCCCGTGTTCCTTGGCTTTTTCCTCGGCGCGCTGCTCTGGCGCGGGGCGATGAAGAAGGCTCCCTGCTACTATGCGGAGCTGGCCATCGGTATCCTCGTCTGGCGCGTCGCGGCCAGTGTGCCCGGCCTGTCTTTCGTGGCGGGTCTCGTCTCTATGCCGCTCGGCCTCGGCGTTGTGACGCTCCTGCTCGGCAAGGGCGCGGCGAAGCCGTCGCCCAAGGCGGAGACGGCTTGCGAGGAGTGCGCGGCGTCCGACCCCGCGGTGCTGCCGGAGGACAGCGACAGCGCGGAGCAATAAGCCCATATCGCACAGCGAAAAGAGACCGCTCCGGCGGTCTCTTTTTTGATGGGAACATAATTTTTTATTATGTCTACTTGCAATGCGGCGGCGATTCCTGTAAAATGGGGTCGAAAACTTTTCCGACCTCGGAGGCTGCCATGAAGAAACGAACCTTATTTTTGGGCTTTTTGCTCATGCTTGCGCTGAGCACCGCCGCGCTCGCCGCAGACTACACCGACGTTCCCGCCGACTCGTGGGCGAGGGAGAGCATCGACAAGGCCGCAGAGTACGGTCTGATGAACGGCGTGGGGAAGGGGCGCTTCGGCCTCGGAGAGACCATCTCGCGCGAGCAGTTCATCACCATTCTGGTGCGGATGTTCGGCTGGGAGAACGTGAGCGGCGAGGACGCCGCCGTCGACATCGCGGATTCGTGGGCGCGGGAGTTTGTCAACACCGCTGCCGCCAACGGCGTCATTGACGCGGGTGGAAAATTCCGCCCGAGGGACGCCATCACGCGCCGCGAAATGGCGGTGATGCTCGTGCGTGCGCTCGGCCTCGGCGAGCTTGCCAAGGCGGACGCGGACGCGGCGCTGCCCTTCGCCGATGTGACCGCCCAGCGCGGCTACATCGCCATTGCCTACGAGATCGGCATGACCACCGGCGCGACCGAGACGACCTTCGAGCCGGACGGCACCGCGACGCGCGAGCAGGCGGCGGCCATGCTCGTGCGCGTCTATGAAAAGTACCACGCGCCGACGACGTGGAAGCACGCCTTCTACGCGCTCTCGTCCTACTCGCAGCTCGAGCAGGCCAAGCAGTTCGACGCCGTCAGCTTCGGCTGGAGCCACATGACCTATTCGGCTGAGGAGGGCGCGAAGCTCTCGACCGTGAAGGACGACAGCTCAGGCTTCTACATCCCCGCCGGCTATGCCGATGTGGTCCCCGCGCTGCGCGAGGCGGGCGTGGAGCTCAAGCTCAACGTCTTCATGGCGAACGCGCCGCTCCGCACGATGCTCGCCGACGAGTCCTCCCGCGCGGCGGCGGTCACGGAGATCATGGCGGAGCTGGGGCGCGTGTACCCCGACCTCGGCTACAATCCCTACAGCGGTGTGACCATCGACTTCGAGGGTCTGCGCGCCGCGGACAAGGAGAGCTTCAACGCCTTTATGACGGAGCTTTCCGCCGCGCTGCACGCCGAGGGCAAGACGCTCTACGCCGCCGTCATGCCCGCCGTCTACGGCGACGCCTACTTCGACGGCTACGATTTCAAGACGCTCGGCACGCTCTGCGACCGCGTGATCCTCATGGCGCACGACTACGCGGCGAGCGACCTCACCGGCTTCCTCGGCTCGCGCTATTACCGAAACCATCCCTGTGCGCCGCTCTACAAGGTTTACTACGCCGTGCGCACGGCGGCGCGTGAGATGGACGATCCCGCGAAGCTGACGCTTGCCGTCAGCATGGATGCCCGCGCGTGGCAGACGGATGCGGACGGTCTGCTGACTGCGGTCCGCTCCACGCACCCGCTGCAGACCACGGTTTACAAGCGTCTGCGCCAGAGCGACACCGTGATGGGCTGGTCGGACACGGCCCGCAGTCCGTGGTGTACCTACACCACCGAGAGCGGACAGCATATCTTCCTCTGGTACGAGGACGCGCGCAGCACCGCCGAGAAGCTCTCCTGCGCCAGGCTCGTGGGTGTGACCTCGGTCTCCGTCTGGCGGCTTGGTCTCATTCCCGATTACGCGGACGAGGGCCTGCACTACGATGTGATGAGCGTTCTGTAAGCAGAGAAAAGCGCAAAAAAGAAGAGCTGCGAAAGCAGCTCTTCTTTTTGGTTTTCAAAGCGGTTCGGCTTAGAAAATGCCCTGAGCCATCATGGCGTCAGCAACCTTCTGGAAGCCAGCAATGTTGGCGCCAGCGACCAGGTTGTAGCCCAAGCCGTAACGCTCGGCGGCCTCAACGGAAGCATCGTAGATGTTCTTCATGATGGCTTCCATCTTGGCGTCGACTTCCTCAGCGGTCCAGTAGATACGCTGAGCGTTCTGAGCCATTTCGAGCTCGGAGACGGAAACGCCGCAGGCGTTGACAGCCTTGGAAGGAGCGACGGTGAGGTGCTTCTGGCTCATCAGGAAGGCCAGAGCATCGTTGGTGGTGGGCATGTTGCCGACTTCGATGTAGTAAGGAACACCGGACTCGGCGATCTTCTTGGCCCACTCCATGTTGACATCGTTCTGGGTAGCGGCGGGCATGTAAACGTCAACGTCCTTGACGCCCCAGCACTTCTGACCCTCGACGAACTCAACACCGAACTTATCGGCATAGGGCTTGCAGTGCATAGGATCCTTAGCACGCATCTCGAGGATGAAGTTGAGCTTCTCTTCGCCGCAGACGCCATCCGGATCGTGGATGTAGCCGTCGGGGCCGGCGAAATAGGTGACCTTGCCGCCGAGCTCGTCGATCTTCTTCATGATGCCCCAGCCAACATTGCCGTAGCCGGACATAGCGACGCGCAGGCCCTTGATGCCCTTGCCGTCGTGCTTGAGGACTTCGCGCAGATAATAGACAGCGCCGAAGCCGGTCGCCTCGGGACGGAGGATGGAGCCGCCGGTGCAGACAGCCTTGCCGGACATAGCGCCGAACTCGGCAGCGCCGACGATGCGGCGATACTGACCGTACAGATAACCGACCTCGCGGCCGCCGACACCAACGTCACCGGCGGGGCAGTCGATGTCCTGACCGATGTGACGATGGAACTCGGTCATGAAGGCCTGGCAGAAGCGCATGACTTCGCCGTCGCTGCGGCCGATGGGGGAGAAGTCGGAGCCGCCCTTGGCGCCGCCGATGGGCAGGCAGGTCAGAGCATCTTTGAAGGTCTGCTCGAAGCCGAGGAACTTGATGATGGAGAGGTTGACGTTGGAAGCAAAGCGGAGGCCGCCCTTGTAGGGGCCAAGCGCCGCGTTGTACTGAACGCGGTAGCCGCGGTTGACGTGATACTTGAGCTGATCGTCCATCCAAACGACGCGGAACTCGATGGTGCGCTCGGGCTCGACCATACGCTCGAGCAGGCAGGCAGCCTCATACTCGGGGTGGGCATTGATGACGGGTTCGAGAGAGGTCAGGACCTCTTCGACGGTCTGCAGAAATTCGGGCTCATTCGCGTTCTTAGCTCTGGTCTCGTCCAGAACTCTCTGGATATAAGCATTCATGATAATAGCCTCCTCTAAATTTACTCGTTAAGAGCATTTCGATGGTGCTTCCATCTCGTCTGTTAGACTATCACAAAACAGGCGCTTTCTCAAGGGGGTACGTCCAAAATCGAAGCGTCCGGCTGTGAGAAATTTTTCCTTCCTTTTTGTGCAAAGCGCAGAAACAGAAATGAAAGAGTTTCGGAATTTTGATAATACCTATTAAAATTCCTGCAATTATTCCTTCATGTCATGCTTAACATCTGAATTTTTTCTGTCATGCTGCGGCGAAGCATGACAAAAGGCGATGGAAAATATCCATCGCCTTTTTGCATATTTGCATTGTTTATGCATCCACGCCGCCGGAGGGCTGCGCGTCGTCCGGCTCGGCGGGCGTGGAGACGGGCAGCAGCTCAAGGTCGCACGCCTCGATCCAGAATTCGCTGACATGACCGTCGTAGTACCAAACGCGCACGCGGTCGCCCACATTGAGCAGCGGCGCATAGGGCACGTCCGCGGCGCTCATGCGGACGGTGAAGTCCGTCTCGCCTGTAAAGCGCAGGAAGTAGATGCTGTTGCCGTCAACGACGGCGGAACGGATCTCGGCGATAACGCCCTCAAGCGAGCGGCGGTCGGTCTCGACCGGCTGGTCGATGCCGGTCTGATCGTCCGAGATCAGATTGCTCTGCCGGAGCATCTGACGGTAGTTCGACTCGCACTCGGCAACGGTCGCGCCGGTGGCGACGATCTGGTACTGGTTGACGTTGACCATGGCGTACATCTTCACGAGCTCGCTCGCGTCCTTGAGCGCCATGAAGTAGGTCGGCTGCTCGGCAACGTTCAGGAGCAGCGGGAAGGTCGCCGTGTAGCGCAGGTTCTGGACCTGACCCTCGGCGCTGTCCATCGCGCTGTACTCGGTCGCGCCGGCGCAGGGGTAATACTTCGTTTCCTTGGTGCGCTGGTTGGAGAGCAGGAAGCCGACGTTGCTCTCGTCGCCGCCGACGCTCGTCACGCCCGTGTAGAGGTAGACGTCGTCGCCCTCGGCGATGTAGTTGTAGCCGTCGGTGGTGACGGTGACGTCGCGCTGGCCAAGGATGGAGTTGATAAAGCCGTTGTGGTACATACCGTAGTAGTCGTACTGCTCGATGATGAGCTCGGCGGAGTAGACGTGATCGACCCACTCGGGCGGTTCGGTCAGGTACTCGCTCTCGCCGGTGATGGCGTTGACGAGCACCGCGCCGTTGTTGTCCGTGCCGCCGAAAAGCCCGATGGTCTTTTCCTTCTTGGCGCAGACCCAGTAGGGCGTGCCGTCCTCGTCGATCTCAAAGACCGGCTCCTCGAACATGAAGGTCGGATATTGGAAGCGGAGGTGGCGGTAGAGGTTGCGGGAGAAGTGCTCGGCGGTGGTGTACTTCATGCCCTCGTCGAGGCGGACGACGTCCACGCTCTGATCGACCATGTCGATGATGAGGTAGGCGGGAAGGCCGGCGGAGCGGTTGTTGAACCACTTGATGATGTCGCCGTAGCGCAGCGGGGTGACGCGCACGGGGCGGCCGTGGTAGTTGATCTGGGTGTAGTCCTCGGAGACCTCGAACTGGGAGACCATGTCGGAAAGCTCGCCGAGCTTGCGGTCGCCGAGCTTCTCGGCGCTGTCCTTATCGAGCATGGGAATGCGGTCGTAGGCGACCTCGGCGATCTCGGAGGAGAAGTCGCCGGACTGGACGGTGAGGAGCTTCTGGTAGCTGCCCGCGCGGAACACGACCCACGAGGCCACGCCGCCGACGACGGCAAGCGCGAGCAGTCCGGCGGCGAGAAAGAACGGGACGGTGCACTGCTTCTTCACGAAGCGGAAGTAGCCCTTGGCCCCCTCGCCCTGAAAGCCGGAGGTCAGCAGGGCGCAGCCGCAGTAGACCGCGCAGAGAAGCAGGACGAAGCCGTAGAACTCCTCGGCGTGGAGGTTGATGGCGGGCAGCTCGAGGTAGAAGTAGACCGCGCCGACGAGGAGGGTGACGAGGGTATTGATGGCGATGCGCTTGCCGGGGGTGCCGACGGCCTTGCGCGGCTTGCGCTCGCGCTTGGGCGCGGCGCTTCCCTCGCTGCCGCCGGCAGCGCTGTTCGCGCCGGAGAAATCAAAGCGGAAGCCGCCGGCGTCGGAGCCGGAAAATTTGATGCCCATAAATTTTTCCTTTCCTTTTGCACGAAGCCGTGCAACAAAATGAGGTTATTCCACGTTATTATATCACGGCACGAAGCAAAAACAAGCGGAACGGCGATTTGTTACGGAATTGTTCAAATTTTCCGGCGGCGCGGCCTCAGATCCCTTCGCCCACGATGCGGCAGTAGGCGTTGGAGGTCAGGCGGCAGGCGGCGCAGTAGAGCACGGTGAACACGGCGCAGGCGCACGCCGTGACGCCGAGCACGAGCGGAAGGTTCTGAAGTCCGAAGAGCCGCAGAATGCGCCAGATCATCGGCTGGGCAAAGGCGAGATGGACGAAGGCGGCAAGCAGCGGCAGGAGGAACACCATGCGCAGCTGGGCGTTGACGCTTGTGCGGATGTCGCGCTTTGTCATGCCGACGCGCTGCATGACGGCGAAGCGGGCGGCGTCCTCGTAGCCCTCGGAGAGCTGCTTGTAGTAGAGCATCAGGACGGAGGCGAGGAGGAACACCGTGCTGAGGACGAGGGCGAGGAAGAAGAGGCTGCCGTAGGTGGCGTAGAACTCCGCGCGCGCCTCGGCGGCGATCTCACGGCTCATCTCGGCGGAGAGGGTGCGGACGACGTCCTCCGCGCCGAAGTAGAGCCCCGCGGTGGAGCCGAGCATGACGAGGATCATGGTCGAGAGGATACAGATGACGGCAAGTCCCGCGCCGGAGCGCTTCATACGATAGACGAGCGAGGAGAGCGCGACGAAGTTTTTCTTCTGGTAATAGAACCGGTCATTGCCTTGGAGCGTGCGGCAGAGGGTAACGCTGCCCGCGATGAAGAGAAGGAATGTCGCAAGGATGACCATGACGACGGCCACGAAGAAAACGAGCATCGCGGTGATCGGCTCGGTGATGGTGACGGCGAGGTAGTAGGCTCCGCCGAGAAGGCCCAGGCCGGGAAGGACGAGGAGCCATTGGGATCTCGGAGGACGCTCGCCGAGGCTGTCGCTGCGGAGAAGGCTGACCGCGGAGGCGCGGCGCACCTGCCGCCATGCGTTCAGGAGGAGAAGAAAGAAGATAAACGCATCGGTCAGGACGCAGAAGCGAACCGCGCCAAGATCCAGCAGCGGCAGAGCGGGCAGCTCCGTGCGGGCGAAATGCGAGAGCACGCGGGCGGAGAGCTGCGTGAGCAGCACGCCGAGGGCGAGTCCCGCGGTGAGGGAGACGAGCGCGGAGAAGGCGGTCTCCCAGAAAAGAAGCGAGGTGAGCGCTCCGCGGTCCATGCCGAGGACGTTCATGAGGCCGAGCTCCTTCTTGCGGCGGCGGATGAGGAAGGCGTTCGTGTAGAAAAAGAAGAGGAGGGCGAACACCGCCATCACCCACTTGCCGAGGGTCATCACGAGGCGGAGCGCCGAGGTGCCCATGCCGTTTACGCCGCTGCCGACGGCGTAGAGCGCGGGGCTGTCGGCGAGGAAGGCGAGGTCGTAGACCACCGCCGTCATAAAGACGCAGGCGGCGAGGTAGGGGGCGTAAATGCGCCGGTCGCGGCGTATCCCGCTGAGCGCCAGACGGGGATAGAAGAACGCATTCATGCCGCGCCGCCCCCCGTCTGGGACGTGGTGAGCGCGTCGGCGATGCGGCGGTAGAAGGCGGTCTCTGTGTCCGTGCCGCGCGTGAGCTCCTGTGCGACGGCGCCGTCGCGCAGGAAGAGGACACGGCCCGCACAGCTGGCCGCGCGGACGGAGTGCGTGACCATGACGATGGTCTGCCCCGCGCCGTTGACCGTGCCGAAGAGACGGAGCAGCTCCTCGGTGGAGCCGGAGTCGAGCGCACCGGTCGGCTCGTCGGCAAAGAGAACCTGCGGGCGCGTGATGAGCGCGCGGGCCACGGCGGCGCGCTGCTTCTGGCCGCCGGAGACCTCGTAGGGGTATTTTTTGAGCAGGTCGGAAATGCCGAGCCGGTCGGCGAGCGGGACAAGGCGGGACTTCATCTCGCCGCAGCTCTTGCCCTGCAGGACGAGGGGGAGGAGAATGTTGTCCTCCAGAGAGAAGGTGTCGAGAAGGCTGAAGTCCTGAAAGACGAAGCCGAGGTGGTCACGGCGGAAGGCCGCCGCGCGCTCCTCGGGGATCTCGGCGAGGTTCTGCCCGCCGAGGAGGACCGTGCCGCCGGTGGGACGGTCGAGCGCCGCGAGGAGGTTCAGAAGCGTGGTTTTGCCGCTGCCGCTCTCGCCCATGACGGCGACGTACTCGCCGCTCTCGACGGAGAAGGTGACGCTTTTGAGCGCCTCGACCTTCGCGCCGCCGAAGCGGGTGGTGTAGGTCTTGGAGAGATCGCTGACTTCAAGAAGGGACATGGGGAAAACTCCTTTCCGATATTTCTGCCGCCATGATAGCAGGCGGAGCTTGTGTTTTTTCTGTGCTTTTTTCTTAAATTTTTCTTGATTTTGCGCGCAAAAAGCGGCCGAAAAAGCTTTTTTCGCTCTCCGGCCGCTTTTTCAGATGAGGTGGTTGTTTACTTTTTCTGCCGCAGGAGGGCAAGGCCCACCGCGAGCGTCAGAATGAGGACAAGAAATTTTTTCATGGGTCACTCCAGATTCAGCTTCCTCGTGAGGAAGAAATAGGTGACGAGGTAGAAAATGACGCAGACGATCAGCTCGCAGACGAGGGCGACGGCAAAGATGGCATTGCCTGCCTGCACGCCGGTGAGGCTCGACCACGCGGTGAAGCCGTCGCCGAAGAGATTTACCAGAACCGCGATGGCCGCGAACTGCACGAGCTGGAAGAACACGAGGACGGACACGGCGGTGAGGGCGCTCTTGTGCTTATTGAAGCTGAAGCCGACGGCGTACGCCGCGTAGACGATGAGGGAAACGGCGGTGACGCCGAGGACGCAGAAGAGGAAGAACTCCAACGCGAAGAGCAGCGCCTGCCCCTGCATCGAGCTGTCCAGCTTGCGGAAGGCGCGGAGGAAGTCGGCTGCGAACTGCGGGACCACCCGCCAATCACTGAAATCGAACGCGCCGATCATGCACAGCAGCACGACGGCGAGGAACGCCGCGGCGTACCAGACCGCCGAGACGATCAGCTTGGAGGCAAGGAGTTGGTGCATATTCACCGGCAGCGTCAGGGTGAGGTAGCCCTCGTCCTTGAGGAGATGGTCGCGGAAACGCACGGCGGAGAGCACCAGCGGCGCGAAGCACAGCGCCATGATACCGAAGACGAAGCCGATGGTGACGAGGACCGCCAGCAGGTTGAGCAGCCAGGGGAAATCGTTTTGCAGCACGTTCTGCGAGGCGCGCATGGCAAGCGTCAGCGCGAGCATCCCCGCGAAGATGGGCCACATGATGCGGCTTGTGGCACGAAATTCGTGCCGGATGAGTTTGGTCAGCATTTGAACACCTCCCGGAAAAGCTCGTCGACGCTTTTGCCGGTTTCGCCGCGGATGGCGTCGACGGCGGTGTGCCGCTCGACGCGGCCGTTTTGCAGGAAGATCACCTCGTCGAGCACCTGCTCGACATCCGCGATGAGGTGGGTGGAGATGACGACGGAGGCATCCTCGTTGTAGTTGCCGATGATGGTGCGGAGAATGTAGTCGCGGGTGGCGGGGTCGACGCCGCCGATCGGCTCGTCGAGCAGATACAGCTTCGCCGCGCGGGACATGACAAGAATGAGCTGGAGCTTTTCGCGCGTGCCCTTGGAGAGCGTTTTGACGCGCTGGGAGACGTCGAGGCCGAGACGCTGGATCATCTCCTGCGCCGTGTCGCGGCGGAAGTCGGTGTAGAAGTCGGCATAGTAGTCGACGGTCTGCGCGACGGTCATCCAGTCGGGCAGGGCGTTGCGGTCGGGGAGATAGGAGACGATGGCCTTCGTCTCCGGCGAGGGGGCTTTGCCGTCGATCAGAATTTCGCCGCTCGTGGGGGTGAGCAGGCCGTTGGCGAGCTTGATGAGGGTCGTTTTGCCGCTGCCGTTCGGGCCGAGCAGACCGACGATGCGGCCCGGCTCGATGGAAAGCTCCACGCCCTCGAGGGCGGATTTGCCGCCGTAGCGCTTGGTGAGCGCCTTACATTCTAAAATATTCATTGTTCTTTCTCCTTTCGGCCTTGCAGCAGGGCGATGACCTCGTCTCTGCCGCAGCCGAGCTTTGCCATTTCGGAGAGAAAATTCTCCACACATTGATCCGCCAGACGGAGCTTCGCGTTTTCGATCATGGAAACATCTCCCGTCACGAAGCGGCCCGCGGTGCGCTGGGAAAAGACCAGCCCGTCGCGTTCGAGGTCGGCGAGCGCGCGCTGCACCGTGTTGGGATTGACGCCCGCCTCCACCGCGAGCTCGCGCACCGAGGGCAGACGCTCGCCGGGCCGAAATTCGCCCGCGACGATGGCCTGCGTCAGGCGCTGCGTGAGCTGGGTGTAGATGGGGCTGTCATTGCGGAATTGCCACTCCATACGGTTCCTCCTTTTCTTGATGTATTATTGTATTAGATGATTAGTACAATAATACATCGGGAACGATTTGTCAAGGGGGTTTGAAAAAGTTTTTGGGAAAACCGACCGTTGTCAAATATTTTTGATGGACAAAGCCCGCTCATTTCCCTATGATGAAGGCAGAAAGGACGGGATGCCTATGGAGATCGGAGCCAAGCTCAGGCAGGCGCGCATAGCGGCTGGGCTCACGCAGGAGCAGACGGCGGAGGCGCTGGGCGTGAGCCGCCAGAGCATATCAAACTGGGAGAATGAAAAGAACTATCCGGACATTGTGAGCGTGGTGCGGCTGAGCGACCTGTACGCGGTCAGTCTGGATGCATTGTTAAAGGAGGAAGCACCGATGTCAGATTATCTGGATTATCTGGAGGAGAGCACCAACACCGTGCGGAGCCGGAGGGAGCAATCTCTGCTGATCCTTCTGTGCGTATATCTGGGCATCTGGGCCGTTTCCGTGCTCTTTTTCTGGCTGCTCACCGGGCCAGACGACGCCATGGGCTACGGCATCGTATTTTTGTGGCTCGTGCTGCCGGTCGCCGCCTTTGTCATTTCACTGCTCATTGGCCGGGGCGGATACGGCGGAAGACAAGGCTGGCTGCTGCCGCTTGTATTCGGCACGATGCATATGCTCGCGGGGTACGCGACCTTCACGTTGGCTAATATGCTCTCCTTCAGCGTGCTGCGGCTGCCGCAGCCGAGTCTGCTGCTGAAGGGAACAATCATCTCCGCCGCCGGTTTTTGGTTCGGAGCTCTGACGCGGAGACGGAGGAGGCAGCGCGGGGAGAGCGGCGAATAGGAGAGATCGGACAAAAGAAAAGCCGCCCGGGAGGGCGGCTTTTTGAGCGATACGTTTGAGCAATACATTCAGGTGTTGTCGGGGGCGATGGGGCGGCGGATAAGCAGGGCGCGGAGCGCGTGCCAGTTGAAGGGATAAATGGGGTACATATAATGTCCGCCGGCGATGGGCCTGGTGGTGACGAGCAGGACAATAATGAGCAGCGTGCCGAGGGCGAGTCCGACCCAGCCGAGGGCAGCGGAGCTGACGAGCAGCACGAGGCGCAGGAGCTTGAAGGCGTAGCCGAGCTCATAGCTCGGCTGGGCGAAGTTCGCGATGGCAACGAACGCCATGTACGCCAGCACCTCCGGCACGAGCCAATGCGCCTGCACGGCGAAGTCGCCGAGCACGAGCGCACCGATCATGGAAAACGAGTTGGAAAAGACGCTGGGGGTGTTGAGCGAGGCGAGCTTGAGGAGGTCGACGATGAACTCGGTCAGGAGAAGCTGGGCGAGGATGGGGACCTCGTACTTGCTCGTGACGGCGAGGAAGCCCAGCGTGCTGTTGGGAAGGTCAGGGTCCTGCACGAGCAGATACCACACGGGCGTGATGAAGAGCGTGAGCAGAAAGACGACCACGCGCAGGATGCGGAGGTACGAGCCGACGAGCGGCGGGAAATAGAAGTCGTTCGCCTCCTGCACGAAATCAAAGAAGCGGGTGGGCAGGATCATGGCGGCGGGGGAGTTGTCCACGAGGACGATGATGCTGCCCTCCATGATGCTCGCGGTGGCGGCGTCGGGGCGCTCAGTATAGCGAACGCGTGGAAAAGGGTTGAACCATTGCCTCTGGTCCATCATGGATTCCGCGATGGATTCCTGCGACATGGAGATGGAGTTCGCGTCGATGGCGGCGAGCTTCGCGCGGACGCGCGCGAGGAGCGCGCGGTCCACCTTGTCCTCGAGATAGCAGAGGACGACGTCGGCGCGGGATTTCTCGGAAATTTTGTGGCCCTCGAGCGTCAGCTGCGGCGTGCGGATGCGGCGGCGCAGGAGCGCCGCGTTCTGCACGAGGGTTTCGATGAAGCCGTCGTGCGCGCCGCGCAGCACCTTGCCCGAGGACGGCTCCTCCACGCCGCGGGAGGGGTAGCTCTTCGCGTCGATGAGGATACATTCGCCGTAGCCCTCGGCGAGGAGCAGCGTTTTGCCGAGGAACACGGCGGTGGCTGTCTGCCGGAGATCTGCTTCGGCGTTGACCTCGCTGAAGGTCACATAGCGGTCGATGAAGGTCTGCGCGTCGGCGGCGTCGGCGGTGGAGGGCAGGGCGAGCCAGAAGCCGATCATGCGCTCGAGCACCGCGTCGTCGCCGTAGCCGTCCACGACATACAGACGGCAGCGGCGGCCGCCCGCGACGAGGTCGCGGGCGATCATGTCAAAGCAGCGCTCGACGCCCAGCAGGGCGTCGAGCGTGCGGACATCCAGTTCAAAGTGTCCCGTCAGGCGCTCCATGGCGGCTTACCGTCCTTGTCTGCCAAGATAGTCCCAGACGTAGCTGGCGACCTCGTCGGGGGTGCGCAGGCTCTTGGCGCCGGAGACGAGACGCTGCTGCTCCTCGGGAGAGAGCCCGGCGTAGCAGCGGTTGGCGTTGACGTCACCCGCGAGGAAGGATTTGAGCAGGGTGTAGCCCACGCGCTCATCGGAGCAAAATTCGGAATTGGTTCCCATCGTGAAGATCTCCATTCTGCCGCTCTGCCTTGCGCTGCTCTCCGTCGGCGGCGAATGGAGAGCCTGCATACGGCGCGGCTGCCGCCTGTCGGCGTGCCGCAGATGCCGGGAGCTTTTGTGTGAACACAAAAAATCGCCTCTGCACTATTGTGTGCAGAGGCGGTCTTTTCATACGCGGTTCAGACCTCTTTATCAAAATAGAAGAAGGTCTCATCCTCGCCGGCGCGGTGCATACAGGAGGAGAGCATCCTGTAGGAGGCGTCGTTTTCCTTATAGCATTTGGCGACGACGTGGGCGAGGTGGAGCCGGTAGAGCGCCCAGTCGGCGACGGCGGCGAACGCCTCCGTGCCGTAGCCGTGGCCCGCGAAGTCCGGCGAGACGCGGCAGCCGAGCTCCGCGCCGCCGCGGGAATCAAAGCGGTAGAGGACGACCTCGCCGATGAGCGCGCCGTCGAGCCGGACGGCGAAGTTCACGGCGCGGGAGCGGGCGTAGTCCTCCCGCGCGACGGCGAGAAAGTAGTCCTCGTAGGGCGTGCCGTCGTAGTCCTTGCGGAAGTCGTAGCCCCACCAGCGGTTGCGGTCGTCGTCGAGACAGAGGGCGGCGTAGGCGGTTTTGTCCGCGTCGGTGAGCGCGTCGAGCGTCAGGCGGGCGGTGGTGAGGGTCGGAATTTCGGTGATGTTGACCAGCTCGTTGAGCACGTCGAAGCGCAGCTTCGCGCCGAGGTGGTCGGGCAGGTACTGGAGCTTCGAGGTACGCAGGCCCTTGTCGCCGGCGTCGTCCTCGCGGTTGAGCCAGTGCACGCCGTCCACGGCAAATTCCTGCGCGAACGCCTGCACGGTGGCGGGATAGACGCCCTCATAGCCGTAGAGGGCTTTTTCGATATGAATTTGCAGCGTGTCGCCGCAGCGCTCCGCCATGGCGACGGAGAGGAGCCTGCCGTCCAGCTCCATGCCGCCGACGAGGAAGTGCGGGCTGCCGGTCATGCGGAGCATTTTCTCGGCGCAGCGCAGCTCGTTTTTCGCCGAGTCGGACGCCTTGGTGAAGACGGCCTCGTAGTCGCGGAAGAACTGCGTGATGAGCGGCAGGTCGCTCTTCCCGAGCGGGCGGAAGGCGGCGTCGGGATAGAGCTTGCGGAACTTGTTGATGTGGTTGCGCTGTCCGGAGTAGCGGCGTCCGGCGAAGTCGCGCAGATCCTCGGCGGCGTAGATATAGTCGCGCCAGACGCGCGGGGAGGAAAAGCGGAAGTAGGGGTAGCGCGCGGCAAGGCGCTCCGCCTTGTCCTGCGGGACGACGGAGAGGACGAGGGGAATATCCCGCTCGCGGCAGTCGTCCTCGATGAGCGTGAGCGCCGCGTCCTCGTCGCCGTCGGGCCCGGGAACGGGGTAGTCGAAGCAATACTGACCGTCGATGAAATTGCGGACGATCAGGCAGCCCGCGCCCTCCGCCCACGAGGGGTGCAGGTGGCTGCGCCACATGAGCTTGACGAGGGCAGAGTATTCGCAGAGCTGGTATTCGCAGCTTTTATAGTAGCGGCGCAGGCGGGCAATGTCCCGCTGCGTGACAGGAGTAAAGGTGAGCATAGGGTGTTCCTTTTCTTTCGCGTTGTTTTCTCTGCGCCCGCGGGTCGGCGGGCTTCCTTATTATAACCGCTTCGGCGGTGATTACAAGTGGCTTTTGCAACGGCTCAGGGCTGCATTTCCGCGACGACGCGCTTCGTGCAGTCGATGAAGTGACGCAGGCCGTCGCTCGCGGCGTCGAGCGAGCGGACGGCAAGGCCAAGCTCACGCGAGGACGCCGGCTCGACCGGCAGGAGCTTCACGCCGTCCGTGCGGCCGCGGACGGTCAGCTCGGTCATCATGCTCACGCCGAGGCCGTGGCTGACCATGCTGATGACGGTGGGATCGTCCACCCAGGTCGGCAGGATGTGCGGCTTGACGCCGATGCGGTTGAAGATACGCATGATGTCCTTATCGAAGCCCTGCGAGGGCATGATGAAGTCGCGCGCTTCGAAAGCGGCGAGCGGGAAGGCGGTCATGCCCTGCGTGTCGAAATCGCGGGGCAGAACGGCGAACATGGGATCGTCGGCAAGATGCACCCACTCGTACTGGCCCTCGTCCTGCGGAGAGACGAGGATGGCGTCCATCTTGCCCTGCGCGAGCAGCTCGTAGGGGACGTCGACGTGGTCGGCCATGCGGATGTCCACGTCCACGTCGGGGCACTCCTCGCGGAAGCGCTGGATGATGCCCGGCAGCCAATGCATGGCGATGCTGGCATAGGCGCTGACGCGGATGATCTCCGTGCGCGAGGAGGCGACCTGCTCGATCACGCTGTCCAGCCGGGCGTTGGCCTGCAGAAATTCGCGCACGGCGGGCGCGATGCGTTCGCCCTCCTCCGTAAGGCGCACGCCGCTGCGTCCGCGCTCGAGCAGCGTGAAGCCGACCTCCTTTTCCAGCGAGTTCATCATGTGTGTCAGGCCCGACTGCGTGTAGCCGAGGACCTCTGCCGCCTTGGTAAAGCTGCCGAGATCGACTGCCATGAGCAGGGCCTCTAATTTCTTGCTTTCCATAGAAGTATTTCCTTTCTATTAGGATCGCTCATATTTTTATTATAATACGTCGCTTTACTTTTGGCAAGAAAGACGGTATCATTTGACTAATTTCTGTTTAATTTATACATCTCATTAAAATATATGAGGACGAATTTGACGGAAAACGGAGAGAGAAACGTAGTTAAAGGAGAAAATCACATGGAAAACAATCGTGCCCAATGGGGAAGCAAGATCGGCTTCATCCTGGCGGCGGCGGGCAGCGCCGTCGGCCTCGGCAACATCTGGAAGTTCCCCGGCAAGGCCTTTGAGGGAGGCGGAGGCGCCTACATCCTCATTTATCTGGCCATCGTCGTTCTCATCGGCTTCCCCGTCATGCTCTCGGAGCTGACCATCGGCCGCGCCGCGCAGGCGAACGCCATCGACAGCTTCCACAAGCTCGGCTACCGCGGCTTCAAGTGGGTCGGCGTCACGGGTGTTGCGGTGGCGTTCATCGTCACCTCCTATTACTGCCACGTCGGCGGCTGGGTGCTGCGCTACGTTGTGTCCTACATTACGGAGGCGCAGACGGTCTATGCCGATCCGCTCGGCTATTTCTACGGCCTGCTCGGCTACAACGCCGCGACGGGCGAGACATGGTTCCCGCTGACCGCCATTCTCTTTGCCGCGGTCTTTATGGCAGCCAACGCCTTCATCATCATCAAGGGCGTTGAGGGCGGCATCGAGAAGTTCAACAAGGTCGGTATGCCCGCGCTGTTCGTCATTCTCATTGTACTGCTCGCGCGCACCATCACGCTCGACGGCGCGCAGGCCGGCTTCGCCTATATGCTCAGCTGCGACTGGAGCAAGGTCGGCTTCAACACCTTCCTCTCTGCGCTGGGGCAGGCGTTCTTCTCCCTGTCGCTGGGCATGGCCATCATGATCACCTACGGCTCGTATCTGCCCAAGCATGAGAACCTCGGCAAGAACACGGCGCTCATCTGCACGATGGATACGCTCGTGGCGCTCATCGCCGGCTTCATCATCGTGCCCGCGGTGTTTGCGACGCTCGGCTCCGAGAACGTCGGCAAGGGCGGCGGCTTCGCCTTCGCGTCCCTCGCGGGCGTGTTCGAGCACATGGCGGGCGGCGCGTTTTTCGGCGTGCTGTTCTATATGCTGCTCCTGTTCGCCGCGCTGACGAGCAGCATATCCCTCATCGAGGGCGTGGTGGCGTTCCTGACCGAGCGCTTCGGCTGGAAGCGCAAGCCCACCACCATCATCGTCTGCACGCTGATGTTCCTCATCGGCTGTCTGTACACCATGTCGCAGGCCGCGTTCAACATCAAGGGCATCTGGTTTGACTTCGCCAACGGCGTGAGCTTCCCCATCTTCGGTGACTTCATGGAGTTCCTCACCGACCGTCTGATGATCCCTCTGTGCGCGCTCGGCGTGTGCATTTTCACCGGCTGGATCTGGAAGCCCGCGAATGCCGTGCATGAGATCGAGCTGGACGGCAAGCCGTTCAAGCTGGCAAAGGTCTACAGCGTGCTGGTCAAGTACGTTGCGCCCATCTCCATCCTGCTCATCATCGTGGCGAGCTTCGTCACCGGCACGACGCTGAGCTGAGAAAACGAAAAAGCGACGAAAAGCCCTCCGCTCACCGAGCGGAGGGCTTCCTTGTGCGTTATTCCGCCGTGTACAGGCGGCCGTTTTTCCGATAGACGATGCGGACCTCGGGCGTGTTGGTGAGGTAGACGAGCGAGCCGTAGCTCACGCCGAAGTCCAGCACGTCGCCGAGCCGGACGGGGACGGCGGCGTCCTCCACGTCAAGAATGGTGTGGTCCGAGGACGCGCCGAGGACCTCCACGCCCGCGAGGCGCGGCGTGAGGTCGAAGGGATCGCCGTAATCGACGCGGCCCGCGGCGCAGAGCGCGCGGCGGCGGATGCCGCGGTCGGTGTATTCGCGCGTTTTGCCGAAGGCGTCCACGGTCAGCTCGCCGACGGGATAGCTGGGCTTCGGCTTGCACTCCACGACCTCCATGCGGAGGGTGAACACGTCACGGCGCAGAAAGTCGGGATAGCAGCCGTAGATGCCGCCGAGGAGGGCGAACTCGCCGATGCGCAGATGGTTGACGCGCGCGGGCAGCGTGCCGTCAAGCACCATGTGGACGGAGGTGGACGCGCCGCCGGAGATGTATTGCAGCTCGCGGCCAATGGCGCGCTCCACCGCCTCGGCGGCGGAGACCAGCTCGCGCAGCTTCTCCGGCGTGGCGGCGACCGAGCCGTAGCAGCCGAGATTCGTGCCGACGCCCGCCAGCTCCAGATGGTCGAGCTTATACTCGACCTCAAGCGCGGCATCGACCAGTTCCTCGCGGCTCCAGAAGCCCTCGCGCAGATCGCCGAGGTCAGCCATCAGGATCACCCTGTGGCGCGTTCCGCGCTTCGCGCAGACCGCGTTGAGGGCGCGGAGCGTTTCAAGCTCGCTCTGGAGACTCATGTCCGCGACCTCCGCGACCTCCGGAAGCTCGGAGAGCATGGGGATGCGGATGAGAACACGCTCACAGGCAACGCCCGCGCCGCGCAGGACGCGCAGCTGACTGAGACGGGACGAGGCAAGGCTCCGCACGCCGCATTCCGGATAGACCCCGGCGGCCTCCGGCAGCGCCGAAAAGCCCTTGACCACGCCCGTGACCTCGACAGAAAGGCTCTGGCAGCGCTCGATGAGCGCTGCCAGATTTGCTTTCAGCTTGTCAAGGTCGATCTCTAAAAGAGGGTATCGTGCCGTTCCTCTGTTCATAGACCGTTCCTTTGCCGTTTTGATTTATTCCGCCTTAGCCGCAGCCTTGGACTTCTTATAGGGCTTGCCGGCAAGATCCTTGACCGTCCAGCCGATGAGGGCGCACAGCCAGTTGATGAGCGGCATCAGCCAGTTGAACAGAGCCCACGGGCCGTAGCCGCTCGCGCCCCACGCGTTGATGTCGAGGGTGCTGGAGATAAACACGCCGCAGGTGTTCCACGGAATGAGGGCGGAGGTGACGGTACCGGCGCTTTCCAGCGTACCGGAGAGGAGAGCCGGGTGCAGACCCTTCTCTCTGTATTCCTCAGCGTACATACGGCCGGGAACGACGATGGAGATGTACTGCTCGGGCATGACGGCGTTGGAGAGCACGCAGGTGCACTCGGTGAGGAGCACGAGACCCGCGGGGCCCTTCGCCAGCTTCTTGAGGCTGTTGACAATGACCTCGAGCTGGTGGGTGTCCTCCATAATGCCGCCGAACATCATGGCGATGATCGTCATGGCGACGGAGGACATCATGCCGAGGATACCGCCGCTTTCAAGCAGACGGGTCATGGTGTAGCTGGTCTCGGGAGAGAGGGTCTCCTCGAACATGGCGAGCACTTCGTCGCTGAAGTAGTAGCCGTTCATGCCGAAATCAAACACGGTACCCATGTTGCACTCGGGCTGGAAGATCATGCCCATGATCGCGCCGGAAATGATGCCGAGCGTGATACCAGGGATGGCGGGCATCTTCATGGCAACCGCCACGATAACGATGATCGGGGGCAAGAGCAGCGCAGGGTTGATATTGAACACGGCCTCGAGCGCGCCGGAGAACTCCGTCACGCGGCTCATGTCGGCATCGCCGCCGTGATACTGCATGGCGCCGAGAATACCGAAGCCAATGAGGGTGATGACATAGGTGATGCCGGTGGGCAGGATCATGGCCTTCACGTGGGTCATAACGTCCGTGCCTGCCATAGCGGGCGCAAGGTTCGTGGTATCGGACAGCGGGGACATCTTGTCGCCGAAGTAGGCACCGGAGAGGACCGCGCCGGCGGTCATGCCGGGGCTCATGCCGAGACCGAAGCCAATGCCCATCAAGGCGACGCCCATCGTACCCATCGTGCCCCAGGAGGTACCGGTGGCCAGAGAGGTGATGGAGCAGATGAGAACAGACGCAATGAAGAAGATCGCGGGCTTGAGGACCTTCAGACCGTAGAAGATCATTGTGGGAACGACACCGGCATTGATCCAAACGCCGATGAGGATACCAACGATGACGAGGATGCAGACAGACTGGAGGGCCTTATAAATACCGTCCATCATGGACTTTTCGATGGCCTCCCACTTGTAGCCGAGGTAGAGCGCCATCAGCGCGGCGCCCATAACGCCGATGAACATGGGGACATGCGGGTCTGTTTCATACTTGACGATGCCGAGCGCCAATGCGCCGACCAAGATCAGCATGGTGACCAGAGCTTCCCACAGCTTTGGCATACGCGGGGTCCTGGCTTTCTTTTCTTCACTCACTTGATTGTACCAACCTTTCTCTAAATACATGGTGCGCATAGGGCGGGAACGCTCCCGTCTGCGCAGCTTCGTAGATGGTGAACACTGTTTTACGGTATTTGCGAGGGTCTGTGCGCCCGCAGACCGGCAGATGAGACCGGGGCGGCGGGAGGACGTGATCTTGACGGTATTCCCCCTTTATTCGGTGATTTTTCCCTCCTTGAATGATCAGGAAACGATTTGCTGCGGTCTCCCCGTCCTCCCTCGCCCCCCTGCGAAGGGGAGGACGGGGAAATTGCATGTAAGGCTGATACGGGAAGCGTGCGGCGTACCGATTAAATATGCGGATATTTTAGCATATTTTATGCACGGTGGCAAGTGCCGCGCGCTTGCCGGATATCACAAAATTTACCCCTTGGGCTTGGCGATAACGCCGTTGCGTTTTACCAACCGAGCTTGGTCATGGCGTCGTCGACCGCCTTGATGCACAGGTCGATCTCTTCCTTGCCGGTGATCAGCGGCGGAACGAAGCGCAGGACGTTGCCGTTGGTGTTGTTGATGAGGACGTTGGCATCCTTGTAGCACAGGTCAACGACCGGCTGGCCGCTGGGATGGTTGAGCTGGATGCCGTTGATCATGCCGAGGCCGCGGATCTCGTTGACCGCCTTGGGATGGTTCTTCTCGATGACCTTGTGCATCTGATCGCGGAAATACTCGCCCATGACGCGGGCGTTCTCGATGACGCCCTCGTTGATCATAACGTCGAGCGTGGTGGCAGCCAGAGCGCAGGCGAGAGGACCGCCGGCGAAGGTGGAGCCGTGGGTGCCGGGGGTGAGGGTCTTGGCCGCCTCGCCGCGGGCGCAGACCGCACCGATGGGCACGCCGGAGCCGAGCGCCTTGGCCATGGAGCAGGTATCGGGCTCGACGCCGTAGTTCTGATGCGCGAAGAGCTTGCCGGTACGGCCGGAGCCGACCTGAACCTCGTCGAACATGAGGAGGATGCCCTTCTCGTCGCACAGGTCGCGCAGGCCCTGCAGGAACTCCTGGGAAGCGGGACGCACGCCGCCCTCGCCCTGGACGGGCTCGGTCAGGATGGCGCAGACGTATTCATCCATGATGTCCTTGACGGACTGGAGGTTGTTGAACTCGGCATAGCGGAAGCCGGAGGGCAGGGGCTCGAAGTAGCGGTGGACGGCATACTGACCGGTGGCGGTGCAGGTGGCGAGGGTGCGGCCGTGGAAGGAGTTCTTCATCGTGATGACGACGAAGCGCTCGGGATGGCCGTGATCCTTGGCGTACTTGCGGGCGAGCTTGATCTGG
>QWCH01002488.1_pt1 | contig 22847 bp, 13 predicted proteins | sample 1972671 | NCBI WGS metagenome assembly QWCH01 (sample SAMN09866713, study PRJNA288562) | Human gut metagenome isolate term3_stool, whole genome shotgun sequencing... | isolation source: gut | host: Homo sapiens | place: USA: California
GATTTAAAGCAAAACCAACGGGATGCCGTTATGAAGCGCTTTAGAAATTCCTCTATCGACATTCTCGTGGCCACCGATGTGGCGGCGCGAGGTATCGACGTAGGCGACGTGGACATGGTGGTGAACTACGATCTTCCCCAAGACGAGGAATATTACGTGCACCGCATCGGCAGAACGGCACGGGCAGGAAGAAAGGGCCTTTCCTTTTCCTTTATCGTCGGCCGCGACATTTATAAATTAGAAGACATCGCCCGCTACACCAAAGCCGATCTCCACTACATGGAACTTCCCACCATCGAGCAAATGGACGACAACTACCGGGAAAATTTCGAGGCCAAAGTCATCGAAGGGTTGAAAAACCCGGGGGAATTGGGCGAGTACAAGGCCATGGTGGAATCTCTGCTGCGTCTCGAATACGGCGCTGTGGAAATTGCCGCATCCCTTATGAAGCTTTTAGACGACAGCCAACAAAATCGTAAACACGACGCCTTGGAGCAAGTGGACTTCGGCAAAAAATTCCGCGCGAGAGGTTTGCGTAAAGATAATCGCAAGGAAAACAGAAAAGAGGTCAAGGGCAAGAAGAAAGGCGGCAAGAAACGCTTCTCCAATCAAGCCAAGCTGTATTGGAATGTGGGCAGAAAAGACGGCGTCAACCCGAAGGTCGTCCTCGCCGTGTTCAATAACGAAACCAATTTAGGCCGCGACATCGTGGGCAATATTTTACTCCGTGATCACCACACGGTCATCGAAGTGCCGAAAGATATGGCAAAGGCCGCCATCCATCAGCTGCAAAACAAAGAAGTGGCGGGCCAATCCATTCACGTGCGCCTTTACCGCGATTAATCACAGACCCTTTCTTGTGGTACAATCATAAAAAGAGAGGGGCGAACACGTGAATTTAATTCCCTTGGAAGAACGGCATGTGGCAGATTTTTTAAATTGGCAGGATCACACCGATCCCCTTTACGCCATGTTTAATTTCGAAGAAACGGCGGAAACGATTGGTGAGTGGTACCGCTGGAAAACCGAAGACAAGCGGGATCTTTACTATGCCATTATGGAAAAAGGTCGCGCCATCGGCTACATCGGCTTAAAAAATATATCGCCCATTACCCGCAAAGGAGAAGTGGGCATCATTATCGATTGTGCGGAAATGGGCAAAGGCTATGGCAGAGAGGCCATGGAGGAATTGATCCGCCTGGGATTTGAAGAGCTGGAGCTGGAGACCCTATACCTGGAAGTATTGCCGTGGAACGAGCGCGCCATGAAACTTTATAAGAGACTGGGTTTTCGAAAGACGGCGTCTATTTTCAGGCCCATGGATTTGCCCGAAGATGAAGAAAGCTTGCGGGCGTTTATGCCCTATGAACATAAAATTCGAAGGGGGCGGGGTTTCGGCGCCGTTCTCGTGGATCATATGGAACTGACGAAAGGGGTGTGGCGACGTGGAATTTAAAATCGATCCGTTGCAATTAGACCTCGGCGACACGCCGATCGAAAACATCTTTTTAAACGACTACATGCCCGGCGCCGACGGCGATTTTGTAAAAGTATATTTAGCGGGCATCCAAATGGCACACAATGGAGGCGAGGGCGATCATCAAACCATCGCTTCTCGCCTTAATTTATTGGAAAGCGACGTTTTTCGCGCCTGGGATTACTGGGAAGGGGAAGGCATCGTAGAAAAAATCTACGAAGGCGAAAGCTACGGCATTCGCTTTTTGCGCCTGAAAGAACTTTACACCCGCGAAATTTACACGCCGGATAAAACCAAAAGCGATTTTGTGAAGCGTCTGGAAGATAGAGAAGTGGCGGATATGTTTACCCGCTGCGAATACTACATGCGCCGACAAATACCCTATCAACAAAAACTGGACATCGCCTCCTGGCGAGAAGTTTACAACATGCCCATCGCCATGATTCTCGAAGCCTTCCGCTACGGTACCGAAGAAAAAAACAAGCGCTCCGTGGCCTATATCGAAGGCATCGTAAGAAACTGGGCGGACGATAATATTCGCACGCCGGAAGATCTCGAGAAAAACTTTATGGAGCACGACGCAAGCTATTACCGCTACCGTCATCTGCTGGAGCTAATGGGCCTTTCGAGAAAGCCCTATATTCGCGAAGAATCGGATATAGTGGAAGAGTACATGGAGATCATGAGCTTCGAACTATTGGAAGAAGCGGCCAAACGCACCGGCGGCATCGCCAAGCCCAACTGGCGTTACTTTGAAAGCATCCTGGCGTCGTGGAAGGCGAAAGACATTCTTAAAAAAGAAGACCTTCCGAAAGATGCAAAGGAAAAGCCGCAGGTTCGAAGTACCCAAAAACCCATACAAAACTCCGCTACGGCCAAATACACATCCGACGATTTGGCGAAGATGGCGGAGCGAAAATGGAAAGAGTTTCAAGAAAGGCGGGGAAAGTAAATGGCCCATTACTTCGACGACATTCGCAGAGAATACGACAAAATCCGCCGAGATAACGAACGCATGGCATCGGATCGGCGAGAAGAAGCCTACCATATGGTCGACGGGTTGGAAGAAGTGGAAGACAACATACGCTCCCTGGGCTACGACGCCGCCCGCGCCGGCCTTTTAAGCGGCGACGCAGACGTGGCGGTATCGGCGCAAAAAGAACTTCAAACACTTGAGGGCATTCGCCGTTCCCTACTATTAAAAGCAGGCCTTCCCGCCGATTACTTAGACCCCATTTACACTTGCCCCGATTGCAAAGACAAAGGCTACCTGGAAGACGGCACCCGCTGCCATTGCTTGGAGCGAAAACTCACCGCCTACCTGCACAGAGGAAGCCATATCGAGCGGCAAATCGCAACCAATAACTTCGGCAATTTCCGCATGGACATTTTTTCCGACGTGCCCTACGGCGAAAAAAATATCTCCCCGCGGCAAAACATGGAAGAGATTCTAAAGGGCGTGGAAACCTTTATGGACACCTTTAAAGAGCCCAACGACATGAACCTCCTCTTTTACGGCGCCACGGGCCTGGGCAAAACCTTCCTTTCCCACGCCGTGGCGGCGGAAATCATGGCCAAGGGCGTATCCGTGGTCTACGAAACCGCCTTCGGCATGATTCGCATCTGCGAAGACAAAGTCTTTAACAAAAGCGGCGAGCGGGAAGCGGAAATGGCATACGACAGCCTCTTTAAGTCCGATCTCCTCATTATCGACGATCTCGGCACGGAAATGGCCAACGCCTTTACCATTGCGCAATTTTTTAATATTCTAAACACGCGGCTCATCGAAGGCAAAAAAACCATTATCAGCACCAATTTAAGCCCGAGAGAAATATCCGCAGTCTACGGAGACCGCATATTTTCAAGAATCTTCGACAAATTCGTACCCATGGAATTTATCGGCGAAGACCTGCGCTGGGAAGCCGATCGCCCATAAAACAATCAAAAGAAAAACCTCATCAAAGGGGCAAATTTCACAAAATATAGAAAATACATCGTTATAAAAGAAACTATACACCCGATTGTATTGAGTATTCGAATTATATCTACTATAATGAAATTATCGAAAGTTGAGAGAGGAGAATTTTGATGAAATTATCTAACCGTATTGAATCCATGCCCTATAGTGCGATTCGTAAACTGACACCTTATGCCAACAAGGCAAAAGAAGCAGGCAAAAAAGTGTACCACTTAAACATCGGCGCGCCCGACGTTGAAACGCCCCAAGTATTCTTTGATGCCATTAAAAACATCGACATGAAAGTATTAAGCTATGCACCCTCCCCGGGACTTCCCGAACTTCGCGAAGGCATGGCAAAATACTACCAACGTCGCGACATTCCTATGACCGCTGACGACATCGTCGTAACAGCAGGTGGCTCCGAAGCCCTTCTTTTCACTCTACTCGCCATTACCGATGTAGGCGATGAAATCCTTACCTGCGAACCCTACTACACCAACTATCTTTCTTACTTTATCGAAACCTCTACCACCGTTACCACTTTCCCGACGGTCGTAGAAAACGACTTCCACCTCCCCTCGAGAGAAGTCATCGAATCCAAGATTACCGATAAAACCAAAGCTATCCTTCTTGCCAACCCCGGCAACCCCACCGGCGCCGTTTATACACAAGAAGAAATCGAACTTATTGCCGACATCGCAATCGACAACAACCTTTGGATCATCGCTGAAGAACTTTACCGCGAATTCATCTTCGACGGCAAAAAATTCCACAGCTTCGGTACCATCGAACGCATTCAAGATCGCCTGATCTTACAAGACTCCATTTCCAAACGCTTCAGCGGATGCGGCGCCCGTATCGGTAACTTGGCATCCATGAACAAAGACTTCATCGCCGCTGCAAACAAACTTGCAACTGCACGTCTTGCCGCTCCCACCGTCGACATGATCGGTGCTGCAGCACTTTACGAAATGGACGATTCCTACCTCGATCAAATCTCCGACATTTACCAAGAACGTCGCGACGTGATCGTAGAAGAACTTAACAAAATCGAAGGCGTTAAATGCAACATGGCAGGCGGCGCATTCTATACAGTAGCCGATCTTCCCGTAGAAGATGCAGAAGACTTCTGCCGCTGGTTGCTCGAAGAATTCGATGTCGACGGCGAAACCGTTATGATGGCACCTGCCGCAGGTTTCTACGAACACAGCGAAAACTTCAAGAGCCAAGTACGCTTAGCTTACGTCCTCAACAACGATGCCATTCGCAAAGCAATGCACATCCTTGACGAAGGCCTGAAAGCATACAAAGCAAGATAAGAAGACAAAAATAAGCCCTGAAATGAGGGCTTATTTTTTTGTGCGAAAATGCGAATTTAGCATTGTAGCGTCAGGAAAATTTTGTGAAATTTCGGCCAAATAAAGTGATTTTATAACTAAAGGCCAGTGAAACTAAAACAAAAATATTCTTTCAACTTGTATACTGTTCTGACCTTTTATATAATAGTTTGATAAAGAAGTTTTCGTAGCTTCTTTAAATATAAAAAAGAAAGGAGGGAGAAAATGAACAGGAAATTACGTCTATTCATGCTGATTTTAATGCTGACACTTTTCGCCCACGGCACAGTTTATGCGGCCGACGAAAAAGAATCGGGCGCTGATGCCCCGGTGGCGGTGGAAACTTCAGTTTCTCCCGATACGACAGAGGGAAAGGATGAATCAAACCCGACCGAAGTTGAAGCGGCAGAAACAGAACCCGCTTCAAAACCCGAGGTAGCGGAAGCGAGCCCCGCAGAAGCCGAGGCAGCGACCGAAGAAAAGGACCCTGCAATCGAACCGAAGGCGGCGGCACAAAACGCCCCCGAATCGGCGGAAGATGCAGCAGGCGTAATGGAAGCGGACGCTAAGGACAAGGCGGAGGAAACACCTGCCGATGTAACCGAAGCAGACTCTGTAACGAAAACCTCGGCGAAAAACGGCACTACGAAAACCGAAGAGCCGACCAACGCTCCTAAACCGGAGGCGAAGGAAGAAAAGCCCGTCGAAGATAAAAACCAGGTGGAACCTTCAGAAGATCTTAAAAAACTCGGCGAACAAATAAAAGCCGAGAAAGATGATAAGAAGAAGGAAAAACTTCAAAAAGAGTACAATGAAAAATACTTGAAAGAAGTTGAGAAATCCGCTTCGGATAAACTGACGGAGGACATGGATAAACGCTTAACCGATAAAGAAAAGATTGCACGATACAATCAAATCAAGGAAAAGCGTAAAGAAATCGAACAAAAAATCGCCGACGGCAAGTTGACGCAAAAAGACGTCGATGAATTGAACAAGCTTTTAGGCGGATTCGAGCCTCCTCGTGCATTAACGGACGAGGAAAAGGCGATCCGAAAAGATCTCGCAACAAAGCCTTACATTAATATCGACGAAAAGAACTCTTCTAAAGAAGGTAAGAAGATTTACGAAGATTATAAAAAGGTAAAAGATGCCTTGGATAAGGCGCTGAATCCCGATCAAGACGGACTAAGCAAGGAAGAGCTGGGCGCCCTCGGGGTTAAAGATCTTCAAGAGCTCAAGAAAAAGTTCGACGATCTCAACAAGCAAGTCTTAGACGGTATTAACTCTACGGATCCGAAGAAGAAGATTGCACCGGCATTCGGAGAGGAAAATGGAGACCCGAGAATCACCGTCTATCCATTCGACTTTACCGGCGGTGTCGGCGGCCAATTGGAAGGCGATACCTACTACGTTCCCGACAATACCCCCCTGGATCTCTTAGTCCAGGTAGGGAAAAATAATGATGGGAACGAACTTACCCTTACCATTACGCCCAATAAAGTGGGCAATCCCTTAGGGGAAAATCCCAAGGCTGATTTAAATAGCCTTGTCTTTTTAAACGGTAAAGCAGTAGAGCTTACAGCTAATGAAGATGGATCCTATTCCTTTACGACGGCTGAAGATTTCGGCGTAGCCCAATTAAAATTCCAAATTCCCGGATTTTACGGTAATCTACACGAAGGCTTTTCCATAACAATGAAAGCCGGAGAGAAGGAGATTAAGAAGAATTTCTTAATCACGAAAAAAGGATACGATGAAAATCCGAAAGTAGGCGAAATCGGATCCGACGATCCGAAGAAACCCAAGGAATTTGACGGTGGCAACACCACCGACGGCTATGTCAACGACGACACGGATAAAGTAGCCAATATCTTTACTCTTTTAAAGAAGAGCAACGGCTACATCGACGATGTGATCGTGAACTCTTCCAACGGGGAATCCCTTCCCTTATCTCATGTGAAGATCACTATGAAGTTGCCGAAATACAACGATAAATTTGCCGAATATATTCACAAATCCGGCTTAAAATATCACAAAGTAGATGCTGGCACTTACGTTCTCGAGATTGAGAAGAGAAATTTTAAAGGAAATCTCAAAGGGAAAGATCCTCAAAAATTAACTCAGGACGAACTGAAAAAACTCCTTCTCGACGACGGAACCAGTAAAAAATACGTTGACGAAAAAGGCGAAGTTCACGATGTAAAAGACGTTCTTCAAAATGGGGACTTTAAAGTGGACGGCAAGACCCTTTATAAAAAGGACGGCGAAAACTTTAAAGAAGTCGGCACTTTTGACGACAAGGGCAAGCTGACGAAAGACGGCACTACCTATATCCTACAAGGGGACAAATTGCTCTCCTACACATCGGAAGAAGATGTTTTCGAAGGTAATGTGGCCAATAAAGGTGACAAGGCGGATACGAATGTAACCCCGACCCTTAAAGGAAAACAAGTTACCATTGAAACAACTGTTGAAGGTGAGAAGAAAACCTCTTTCGGCGGCACCATCGTCGGTGGCAAAAACGGCGCGATCTTTGATTCTTCCCATCGCTTTAAGCAAATTCCCGATAAGGATTTTGTAGGCGTTGAGAAAGCTCTTGTAGATTCCTCGGGGAAATTGATTGAAGGCAAAACTTACAATGATGCCGATATCAAAACCGATGATAAAGGTAATAAAACCGTAACCATCGACGGCGTCGAGTATAAGATTAAAGAAAACGCCGTGTTTAATGAGGCGGGCTATCTGTTGAGCGGCTACACTTTCAGACCGGGAGAAGTTCTGGTCGATCAATATGGTCGCCTAATGGAAGATATCACTGTTAAGAATGAAGACGGAAACTATTCCTTTACTAAAAAAGGAAAGGCACCTAATGTTACATTCAATGTTAGCGAAACTATCGACCGAATCTTTGTTAACAATAACAACTATGTCGTAAAAAATGATGGCTACAAAGCCATCGTCGGCAAGTATTATTACGATAAAGAAAACAACAAGTTCGTCGAAGCAAAAGACGGTAAAGTGATCGGCGATAAATTCTTCGCAGGCTATAAGGAACTGGAACTCGATCCCAAGCTAAGCTACGGAGAATCGCTCGTTCCCGACGATGCGACGAAACTTTACGGTAGTTTAGATTCTAAGGATTATTACAAAGTGGGCGACGCTTACTATGTAAAGAAAACCCTAGGTGAAGGGGACAAGGCAAAAGAATATTATGTTCGCGCCGACGGCAAAAAAGATGATCTTATTTTGTCTAAAGAAGGCATGAGCTTTTACGTTCAAAAATTGGGCGATGAAGAGAGAATTGTCTCCATCGAAAGCATTTTCGATGCCGTCAATAACGCCAAGTTTGGCTTGCGCTTCCCGGGCTTCTTAACGGGCAAGGACATCAGCTATACTTTAACTGCCGAATTCCAAGCAAGTTATGAACGCCTTAATGATAAGGGAGAAACGGAAGAAGTTTCTATCTTTAAAGATAAGGACAAAGATAAGGACGGAAAACAAGATGCGGAAGAACCCACAAAAGTTGTAAACCGTTACTTCTATTTGAAGGAAAAACCGACAGGCGAAGCTTTATTCTTTAAGAATGCGCCTTCCGATCTGTCGAAAAATCTGGATTATAATTTCTTCAATATCTTCTATCGCGACGGCAGCGATCGTCAAAGAGACCAATACATTATCGGTCTTTTAGATAAAGAAGCTAAGGCGAAAACGAACGAAGCAAAAGCAAAGATTGAAAAAGAGCTGAAACTCTTAGATCTTTTAAGAAGAGAATTAAAGAAACTGGATCCCAAGGCTAAGTTTAAAGTTGAAGGAGAAGGCGAAAATAGAACTCTTTCTATCGTCGACGGCGAAGGCAAAGCTTTAGATCGCAGCTTACGTTGGACTCTAGGGTTTAACAATAAGGGCGGCGGTCTCTTCCCGGAATATCCCGGCGCATCGATTATCGTAGAAGATCACAACATGGACAATCGCTTGATTTACGATGAAGTGATCATTAACGATACGAAGGAAAACTGGGAAAGAATAAAGGAAGAAAAAGGCAAAGAATTTGCAGGAACCGATGAGTATTTCTTCTTAGATCAACTGGATAAGATTCGCCTCGGCATCAATCCGAATTACGTCGAAAGCTATTTTGTAGCAGTAGGCGGCTTTGAAATTACGGCGAAGGAAATTAAAGATAGTCTTGGTAAAAATCAAAAGGCGAATTTAACTAAAAACGGCGTCAATTTCGAAATCACCCGCGATAGCGAAAAAGGTCAAATTCGCATCAAGGTATTAAAGGCCTTCTATAAGGAAAATGATACTGAAGATAAGAGTTTTAAATTCTATAGTCCCGTGCAAGAAGCTTACACGAAGGCTATGAGCAGTAAGATCGATTCGGATAAGCTAAAGTCTGATACAAAAGAGAATTTAAAATCTTCTTTTGAAGAAATGCTTAAAGAAATTTATCCGCCAACATCTTCTTGCTTCAAAAAACTTTCCGCCAGATTTAAAGACATGGTCGATAAAGCTGATGATAAGAATCTCGATGTCATCAAAGCATCCATGATTCGCGAATTAAATCGCCTCAAGCTTTCCTATCTCGATAGCAAAAAGGGCGACTACCGCCACGACGATATGCGTTTTAACGCCATTCAGTTTGAACTGAAACCGGGCACCACCATCGGTGGGGCGACGGATTCGTCGAAGCGTAAGATCATCGGCATCACTTCGGTGATCAATCCCATGGTGGACATTCCCTTTACCGATGAATTTGGACAAATCCTCACCAACAAAGACAAGTACGTGAAGGAAGAAATTCAAAAGATTTTGAAGGATAAGGATGACAACTTTAAAAAGAATTGGAATAAGCAGGAATCTTCTTATCGCGATGTGATGAAACAAGCATTCGACAGCGTCAATGCTATGATCATCAAGAAGACAATCGAAATAAAAGATCTTGCGACATTTGATTCAAAGGCAGACTATAAGGAAAAATTACCTTACTCTGCTAAAAAAGGCAGTGAACTTTTCTACGGCGATCTCGCTACCGGCGAAGGTGAAAACCGTAAGAGCTTAAAGGACAGCAAGGGCAATCCCATTAATCCTTACCATGTCGGCGACGGCGAAGATAAGGATATTAAGAAAGTTGCCGATAACATCGACGCAAACCTTGAGAAATACAAAGGTAAAATCGATGTAGATAAGTTTAAAGCATCTCAAGCTTATAAAGAACTTATCAACCCTTCCATCGACCTTGCGGCTTATTATATGAGCAATCAAGGATATGATCGCGCTTTCTACAAAAACTTTGCCGACTACCGCCTGTCTTTAGCAGGTCAAGGCCCCGGCTTATTCGAAAAAGATAGCCACTGGAAGAACAAAGTTTGTCCGTCGGGCATCGGCCTCGGCCACTGTATTGAAAAAGCAGGAGAAGATGCCAAGGTCGAAAAAGAAAACGGAGCTGACGGCAAGGGTACCTCCGGCGCCGCGAATAGTGGCTTTGAGCTGGTATACGAACCTTCCGTTCCTACACCGGAAAAAGAAAATCCGAAATTCGACAAATCGTCTCCGACGACGGATGTGGATTTTTCAAAAGACGGGAAAGATGCTGAAGGAAAAGATAAAAACATTTCCGTAGATTTTACGGTAAAAGTCAAAGTCGATAAGCTGAATGCATCGCAAAAAGTAGCGAGCGAAGCGCTGAAACCATCGAAAGACGACAAGACAGTCAACACAAACTATAACGAAAATGGTTTTTACGTTTACAAAAACAGTTTGATCATCGATTTCTTGCCGGACATCTTCCAATTGCAAAACGACAGCCAACTGACCTTAGATGTGGAAAAAGATGCTCTGCAGCAAAACGGCGCTAATAAAAATCTTGATCTTGTTAAGTTCAAAGAAGACTCCAAGCCCCTTTACGTGGAAAATATTTATGACTATGTAAAGACGCTAGATGGAGATAAGAAAACAGTCCTAGAAGCGGCCATTAAAAAAGCCGAAGCGGAAGGCAAGCTGAAAGAAGGCAAATTAACCCGCGCCATCTTGGCGTGGTTGCCCGAATTCGAAGCGCCGCACGGCGATAAGGCACAGTTTACTTTAAGCCTTAAAAACTTGCTCGTGGATAAGAAGAAATATCAAGAAAGCGAAGCAAATAAAAACAACGGCCAAAAGTATACGAACCGCGCCGTATTCGGAAATGTCGGAGAATTTTTTTACAGCGATCATCCGATCACCATTACCGACGGCCATAAAGGCAAAGTCAATAAGTATTTGAGGATCTATGACGAAGAGGGAAATCCCGTAACGGAATCCGATGCAGGGGAATGGTTTAAAGGGAACACTTCCCTTCATTTCGGCGACAAATTTGATTATAAGATCAATTACACGCTGGAAAAATCCTTAACGGAAACCGATATTTCATCGAATCGGGATCAAAATTGGTCCTTAACTGATGACTTTTCCAGGATGATTAAGAGCGGTCTTCGCCCGGTGTTAAGAGATTTTGTCGAAGAAAAAGACGGCTTTAGAGTCACTTATAAAATCGGCAAAAAATCTTACTCGAGAGAAGATTTGGAAACAGCCATCGCCAATAAAGAAGCGAAGCTTGCCGATGTCGATGGTATTACCATTAAAAATGATTATGGTTTTCCCATCGGGCAATCGAAAGAATTCATCCTTCCCATGATGATTCCCGAGGTCGATGCCAAGATTGAAGATGGCAAGGTCGTCTATATCGGCACCGACGGCAAGAAGCATGTATTGGGAGAAGCTAAGGAATTCTTCAATATTGATAACTTAATCGCTAAGGATAAGGATCTTTCTGCTTCCAACACGGTGAAAGGCTCCAATACCGTTACCGTTTACTTGGAAAAGGAACGTTTCATTAAGCTTTACAAGGAATTCTTTGAAGCCGACGGTACGACGGAAATTAAAGAAAATCGTCCCGAGGTTAAATTCAATATTATTCAAATTGTAAAGGATAAAGATGGCAACGTGATCGAACGAAAGACCTTAGACAAGCAATTAGTTCTCAACGAAAAGAACGAGTTTGTCGGCAAGGTGGACGGTCTGCCTTTATTCAAGAAGGTTACAACGATTAATGAAGACGGTTCGGTTACCGTAAAGACCATTTCTTACGCTTATGAAGTGGAAGAAGTGGCCATGGACGGTTACACCGGCAAGGTGTTTAAGTTCGACGAAAACGACAAATTAGGTTTTGTCTTTAAGGCGAAGAACACCAAGAAACCGGAAATTCCGCCGGAAACACCTCCGGAAGAACCTAAGACTCCGCCGGAAGAACCTAAGAATCCTCCGGAAGAACCCAAGACTCCGCCGGAAAAACCCAATACACCTCCGGAAACCCCGGAAACCCCGGAAACCCCGGATAAGCCCGGCACACCGGACAAACCGGACAAACCCAATCGCCCGAACAAGCCCAACAAACCTGGACGCCCCGGCCTTCCCAAGACCGGCGTGGCAGATGAGGGCATGCTCTTATTGGCGAGCGGCGGTTTGCTCCTTGCGCTCTTGGCTTATCGGAGAAAGTATGCAGTAAAATAAGCGAGGTTTTATGAAAAAGCGACGAATTCTACTCAACGTATTCATTCTCTTGGTGGCGATATTTTTCGCCTACCACGCTTTTTCCTATGTTCGCTTGCGCCGAGACGGCGACGCATCCGAAGCCCTTTATCGCTCCGTGGCGAAATCTTTTTCGAAAGAAGAGAATCCGTGGGACGACATGAAATCGAAATTCCCCCATGCCGTCGGTTGGATTCGCTCCTCCGACGGAAAGGTGGATTACCCGGTGGTACGAGGGGAAGATAACGAAACCTATCTTCGCCGCGCAGCCGATGGGGAAGAGAACGTGTTCGGCAGTATTTTTATGGACTACCGAAACACGGGCTTCGCCGATCCCTTCGTTATGGTCTACGGCCATATGACGAAAGACGGCAGTATGTTCGGCTCTCTGAACGCCTTTAAAGTAGACGGCGATGTACCCTCCTTCGAATATTCGGAGCGAGTGGGCCATTACCGGGGAGAGCCCGTACTTGCCGCCGTGATCGACGGCGAAACCTTAATCGATCCGAGAGATTACGGCGATTTCAATAAGCGAGCGGAATTTTACCACAAGCTGAAACAGGATGCCGTGTTCGACACGGGTTATGAATTAAAAAAAGAGGATCATTTAGTGATCCTCGTGACCTGCAGTTACGAACGGCACAATGTAAGGCTCGTGGTCGTCACCGTCAGCGGCAAATAAAAAATCCCCCACATGGAAAAAATGTGGGGGATTTTTCTATGGAAAGAAAGAGGGTCGGAGGGCGGTTCTGCGCGCCGAACGAGAGCGACATTAAACGCCCAACTCACAAAATAGCCTTTTGCGATACAGCCCAATAAAAATCGAAGCCCGTTAGGACTTCGGACATCTCCGTTGAAAGATTTTTAGTAGAATGGTTTGTTTTTGAAAGAGAAAAATTTTCCCGAATGAATTTAAAAAATACATTCACGTACAGAACTACTTTTTAAATCGGTTTCATACAACCTGTGAAACCCTGTCGCGGGGAAGGGGAAAGGGCTCAGAGGCGAAGGCCGCATTTCCCCTTCCCCGCGGGCCCCATCCCCATTCTGGCCGGCTTTTTGATGGGAAGAAAATGCCTGCGGCATTTTCTCCATCCTATGCCATGCAAGCGGTAAAAAACACATTACATTTATTCAAAAGAACTGGGATCTATTTTGCATCCTAAAGCTAAAGCCGACGCCCAACTCATAAAATAACTTTCCGCGACGCAGCCCAATAGGAATCGAAGCCCGTTAGGGCTTCGGACCGCTAAAAAGCGTTAGGGTGGAAAGGAAGGAGGTTTTAGGAGGAGGGAAAGATGCGAATCCGGGCGCCCTATTCCCTCCTCCTAAGTTACGAAAAAAGACTTTTGAATGAATAGTTAACTTTTGAAAGAAAAAATCTTCTGCAAACTAAATAAAAAAAACCCTACTTCCCCACCCTTACCACCGGTACAAAGAAAAGTGCGGCGCCGTACGCTCCTGCCGCCGTAAGAGTGAATCTGTAATGTGTGGCGAGGGTATCGGGAAGGGCGATGATTTGCCCTTTGGTGATCCCTAAAAAATCCGGATAGAAGAGGGTAAAAAACATACTGAAGGCGAGGGCGCAAAGGATGCCGGCGGCGATGCGCTCGCCTCTTCGATTAAATAAACCGAATAAACTCTTTCGAAAACAATTCCATTGGAGAAAGTAGCATACGGCGAAACCGCCGTCGATTAAATGTTGCCATAACGTTTCGCCGCCCGTACGAAAGGCGAGGAGACTAAAGGCTATCAGGCCGTGTGCCGTCAAAATAAAAAGGTATTTCATCCAGACCTTGCTGTTCTTCGGCCACTCCGCCAGTAAATAGGCGACGAGGACGAGTCCGAGGCCGAGAAGCTGTTCGTGGCGGGCGATTCCCGCGGCGTAAAGCCCTGCCCATAGGGCCAGATTAAAGCCCGAAAGCAAAATGTCGCGATTTTGTTTCATCGGCTCACCTCCACGCTCGTCACATAATTTCCCCGACGGCCCTGTTGCTGTAAAATGGGCACGCTTCTCGTCGTAAACCGCTTTTTAATCCCCAAGGCCCCGTCGAAGGATTCCTGTTTCCTTAAATACTGCGCCATCGTCGCCGAGTCGTCTTTTCCCCCTTTAACGACGGCGTCGTAAAGGAGATTGTAAGCGTCGTAGCCGATGGCGGCGTAGCTCGTAGGTTCTTTGCCGTATTTTTCCCGGTAGAGGGAAAGGAAGGTATCCGATGCAATATTAAAGGTTTCGTAGCGGGCATAGTGGGCGGTGAAGTATACCCCTTCCACGGCTTTTTTGCCTAAGGCTTTAAAGGAAGGATTTTCCCAGCGGTCGCCGCCCATAATGGGAGTGTCCGGGTATTCGGCGCGAATTGCCCGCACAAGGTAGGCGCTGGCGGCGCTGTTGCCGGGGCAATAAACGGAATCGACGGGGAGTTTTTTCAGCCGCTGAATTTCGTTGTGAAAGCGGCTCTCTCCCGTGTGGTAAAACACCTTGTAGACGTTGATGTAATCCGGCAAATTCCGCTCAAAACTATAGGCCAGTTCGTTGCCGTAAAGAGTTTCCGAGTCGATCATAATGGCGACATCTTTTACGTGGAGAGTTTCGTCGGCGAAGCGCGCCATGGCCCGCGCCTGTTCGTCGTCGCTGACGCTGATTTGGGTAATCCAATAATTGTCTTTAAGTTTCGGCGAAGTGGAGCCCGTGACCGTCGGAATTTTCGCCGCGTTAATGACGGGGCTCGCCATTTGCATGCTGTCGCTGCCGAAGGTGCCGATCAATCCGACGGCGCCCCGATCGCTTAAATAGGCGACGCCGTTGGCTGCCTCAAAACTTTGGCTCTTGGTGTTATAAAGTTTCAGCTCGATCTTTTTGCCGAGGGCCACGGGGCGAATGTCCTGTGCAAGCTTCGCGCCGCGAAGGGTTTCCTCTCCGGTTTCGCCGAAAATGCCCGTGGTCGGCTCGAAAATGCCGAAGACCAAAGGATCAACTTTCGATTGAGGTTGAATCGCGTCGCAGCCCGTTAAAAGAAAAAGAGCGAGTAAAAAAGGGATCAGTCGTTTCATTCCGTATCTCCAAAATACCGACTTAAATCTTCAAGATACTGTTCTTTTGAAAGGACGAGAAGTTCGTCCCCTTCTTTCAAAATCGTATCTTTATTAGGCGTAAAGGTCCTATCTTCTCGCTTCACCGACGCGATTAAGGGATGGTGGGGAATGGTAAGGCGTTCCAGGGGAATGTTGACGTAATCCGCATTCCCCGGCACGAAAAAGTATTGCATGGTGTAGCCGGAATCTACGACGGGATCGTCTTTTGTAAACATATTGTCGTAAAGGGATTCGTAAATGGGGCCGTTGTTCAATACCTGCGCCACAAGATAAGCCACTACGGCGGTGGCGGTGACGGAAATCATCTGCATCATGGTGCCGCTCATTTCCGATACGAGCAAAATGGAAAGAAGGGGCGCCTGCACGACGGAAGATAAAATGGCCGCCATGCCTAAATATAAAAAGTTCGGGTAATAGGCGTCGCCGCCCATCATAAAGCTGTGGCAAAAAGCACCGAGGAGGGCGCCCAGCGTGAGTACGGGAAGGAAGATGCCGCCTTGTGCGCCGCTTCCGTAGCCTGTCCACACGAGAAGGAGGCGAATGGCGAAGTACACCACGAGAGCCGTCGGCGCCACGGGCTTGGTGGCCAGCCGCTCGATTAATCCGTGGCCGCCGCCTAAGAGAAGGGGGGAGTAAAGGCCTACGCAAAAGGCGAGGATCATGGCGATAAAAATAATAGCGTAGCGTGGAATGGGGAGCTTTTTCATGTTTTGGCTGAAAAAGAGCAGCCCCTTATTAAAGAGAGAACCTAATATGCCGCCGAGAACGCCGATGGAAAGAGGTACCCAGAAAAAGGAAACGGGCAGCATTTCGTGCATGGGAAAGGAAAAGGCGGGTTCCATGCCTAAAATCGAAAAGCTGACGAAATTCGCGAGGACCGACGCCACAATACAAGGCACGACGAAAAAGTGGGAAAAGCTTTTGTGCAATTCTTCCAAGGCAAAGAGGGCGCCTGCGAGGGGTGCGTTAAAGGCGGCGGCGAGTCCTGCCGATGCGCCGGCGGTAATTAAATAGCGCCGCTCCATTTCAGAAGCCTTCATTCCCTTTGAAATCATTTTGGCGAGAGTGCCCCCTAATTGAATCGAAGGGCCTTCCCGACCGAGGGTGAGTCCGGTAAAAGCGCCCATGGCGCCGCCGAAGAATTTGGAAATCAGCGTAGGCGTGGATTCGATATCCGCCTTTCCCAAAAGCTCGCCGCGAATTTGGGGAATGCCGCTGCCGCCGCTGAAGGGCGCCCAACGGAGCAAGAGATGCATTAAAAAGGCGAGGAGCAAAAAGCCCGCCAGCATAAGGGCGCCTTTTTCGACGGTCATGTGGCTGTACATGAGATTGCGCACCGTATCCAATCGGCCGAGGGTGTAGCGGTAAAGCACGGAAATCATTCCCGATGCCAAGCCGACAAACGCGCCGCCGAAAACCAAATGAATACGGAAGCGCCCGGTTTGATAAGAACTTAATTGATGGGTGTCCATGAAAACTCCTTTCAGGAGACAAACAAAAATGACGAATACAATATTAATTCAAAATAACCCTTTACAAAAAATAGAGAAGAGGGTATTATAATAAACAGATGATTTAGTTAGATAAAGCGATAAAGAACGAAAGGACAAGACAATGAAAAAGAAAATACTTAGCCTCGCCCTTCTAATGCTCATGCTGTTAACGGCGTGTTCCGGAGGCGCGAACAAAGCGAACACGGGCGACAACGCAAAAGACAACGGCAATGCGGCAGCGGCCGATGCCGGAGAAATCGACAAATCCAAAACCTACATTATCGGCATGGACGATACCTTCGCTCCCATGGGCTTCCGCGATGAAAAAGGCGATCTCGTCGGATTCGACGTCGACCTCGCCAATAAGGTAGCCGAAAAAATCGGCATCAAAGTGGAATGTCAAGCCATCGATTGGACCATGAAAGAAAGCGAACTTGAAAGCGGCAACATCGATATGATCTGGAACGGCTACTCCATTACACCGGAGCGCGAAAAGAAAGTATTACTTTCGGAGCCCTACATGGATAACCGCCAAATCATCGTGACGCTGAAAGATTCTCCCGTCAATTCCAAAGCCGATCTCGCTGGCAAGCGCGTAACAGTACAAGGCGAATCTTCTGCACTGGAAGCTGTCAATAAAGACGAAGCGTTTGTAAAATCCCTGGCAGAACCGCCGGTAGAATACGCAACCAACACCGAATGCTTTAAGGATATCGAAGCCAAACGCTGCGACGCCATCGTCGTGGACGAAGTTCTCGCTCGCTACTACATGAAGCAAAACGGCGAAGAAAACTACAAGGTCTTGGACGACAACTTCGGCGAAGAAAAATTTGCCGTGGGCATGCGTAAAGACGACACCGCCCTTATGGATGCGCTCAACAAGGCTATGAAAGAACTAAGAGACGACGGAACCTACGACGAAATTTACCAAAAATATTTCGCCGACTAGTCCATTAACCTGAGGAGGTAAGCGTGGAAATTTTACAACGCTTAATTCCCCTTTTAAACGAGGGGATGAAGACAACGGCATCTGTATTTGCAATGACACTACTGGTATCGGCCATATTGTGCGTACCCGTAGCGTGGGCGAGATTATCCCGTCATCTTATTATATCGAAGATTGCGGCAATCTACATTTACATTATGCGTGCCACGCCCCTATTGTTGCAACTGATGTTTGTATTTTTCGGCTTACCCCTCTTACCCATTCCCTTAAAACTCGGGCGATTCACCTCCATTTTCATCGCCTTCATCTTAAACTACACGGCATACTTCGCCGAAATATTAAGAGGAGGCATTCAATCCGTCGATCCCGGACAATGGGAAGCGGGAAAAGTATTGGGCCTCTCCAAACCCTATACCTTCTTTAAAGTCATCCTTCCCGTGGTGATCCAAAGAAGCTTCCCCGCTTACTCCAACGAAGTGATTACCCTCGTAAAAGATACCTCCCTCGTTTACATCTTAGGGGTTATGGACATATTGAAAGCGGCGAAATCCGTATCTAACACCATGTCCTCCATCCTGCCCTATGTTTACGTAGGTGTCGTATACCTTATTATCGTCGGCATTTTAACCGTTATACTCAACAAAATGGAAAGGAAGATTCAAGCGTCATGAAAATCAGCGTACGAAACTTAGCGAAGAGCTTTGGCGATCGCGAAATCTGGAAGGGAATTGATTACGATTTCACCTCCGATTCCATCATTTCCATTGCGGGGAAAAGCGGCCAAGGCAAGACGACCTTTCTCCGTTGCTTAAACGGTTTGGAAACTTACGATGCAGGCACCATTTCCTTTGATGGCGAAGTGATGCCCGTGGGCAAAACCGACGCGAAAAAAATCGGCATGGTCTTTCAGGGATACCACCTCTTCCCGAAACTTACCGTGTGGGAAAATATCTTACTCGCGCCCCTTTACCACGGCGTGGAAAAAAGCGTGGCGGAAAAGCGCGCCCTTCGACTTTTAAAAGATCTGGATATCGAAGAGGAAAAAGACAAATACCCGCGCAATCTTTCCGGCGGCCAACAACAACGCGTCGCCATCGTGCGCGCCTGCATGCTCGAGCCGGACATCCTCTGTTTCGACGAGCCCACCTCGGCATTGGATAGCGACACCATCGACAAACTGGCGCAAATTATGGAGCAGCTTAAAGCCAAAGGCATGGGCATGATCGTCGTGACCCACGATCGCGCCTTCGCCAAACGGGTGAGCGATCGCATCCTTCACTTTGAAGAGGGAAACCTGCGGGAAGAACACATTACCGGCGCCTAAATAAACAATCTCCAAAAACAAAACGCCTTCGCGAGAGGGCGTTTTTGTGTGGTATAAATTATCATTTAAATAAATAAAAAAAGGAAAGAGCATTTCAATAGTACAAACCTGTGAAATAGAAATAAACAATAGGGCGAAAGGGTTGATTTTTAGATAAATGTGGTACAATATTAGTGAATAGTACAAGACAAATTCATGTTTTACGCCAGTTAATTTCTTTCGGATCGTTGGACCTCGAAAGTTAAATGATAAGGCTCACGGAGAGGAGCGAGAAAGGAGAAGTAATGGATAAAAAAATGAAACTTAGGAACGGAATGGCGGTCGGCTTGGCCCTCGCCATGTCTCTCAGCTCCGTTCCCTACAATGTATTTGCGAATCGGGCAAGTGCCACTGCCGCCATTGAGCGTGTAGCCGGCAGCGTAAAAAGCCCGCAAGTCGATGCGGCCAGTAGCGCGACTTATTACACCAAGGCGAACTGGGACAACAGAATCAAAGATAAGAGCCGTTGGAAAGTGGAAGACAACCAAAGCCTGGTTCGCGTATCGGGATCTGACCCTCTGGAAATGAACGATATCGACTACGACGGCATGTTCATTAACGCCAACGGCAGATACGTTATTCGTCTGGTTTATAAGGAAAAATCCCAAGCCATATCCGCCGTATGGCATCGAGCCATCATCAACTTTGGCGACCTCGATCAGTACATCGACTTCAACAACTCCTATGTCGTGGGCCGTGATGGCGAGACAAAATATAAATTTGATCCCCTGACGGGAACAGTAGGCAGAGGCTTTGATCTAAGAAGCGCCACCGGCGACAGAACAAACAACCGAAAAAACCTGCCCATTAACCTGGTTTTAAAAGACGGGGTAACGTTGGACAATCTGCCAAAAGAAAATTTCATTGTCCAAATGCGGATTACAAACAGTGACTATAAGAAGGTCTATGCCTATGCCCCTAAGGGTACGTCCATGGACTATTCCACCTATACCAAGACGACATCCGTCTCTCTTTTGGATAAGGTCAATAACCTATTTATTAAGGGTGGATTGCAATCCGACTCCAACAATGCCACTAACCAAGAATTCTTTATGTCGGAATTTATTGCCAACCCCGACCAATACAAGGACATTTCCAACACGGGGATCATTCGAACCCAATACATGGGCCAAAGGGCGGGAAGTGCGGCAACGCCGACGGTCGGCGATGAACCCATTGCCTTTACCCAAGTCTTTGATGCCAATCTTTTGAACTATTTAAAAGAAGATGACGACGGTTACGTGGCCTATGTCAAAGTTTTAACCGACGGCAGAGTCGTCTCCCCCTATAGCAAAAATTTCGGAATCAAGAGAGATCAAATCAACGTAACGAAAGATGCTGAGGGCAATGAATTAGCTTACTTGGTAATTGGACCGGAAGACTTCAAAAAAGAAGGCGTGAAAGTGGTTACCATACCAAAACACGACCAATACACCATGCTTTCCGGCTTCTATATTACGGCCATCGACTACGTCGTCGACAAATCCAAGTTTGAAGATACCTTTGCAGGCAAAACGGCAGGTATCGACCGCACGAGAAAGTTAAACTACACCATGATGTCCGGCTGGACCAACCCCAACCCCAATGGCTGGGCAGTCTATGAAAAGCCCTTTACTGAAAACTTTGTCGTTCAAGAAGGGGAATCCTTTATGATCGACGCCGGAGCCAACGCCAAGGGCAAACAAATTATGCTCAAGGTGGGCGGCGAACAAGGTATGATCAGAAAGCCTCAAGGCTACTACAACGGCTACAATAGTGGCAAAAGCGCGATTGATAATTTCGAAGAAATTGCCGACGGCGTATTTAAAATCGGTCTACGAGAAGGGGCTACTGTTAAGAAGGGTCAAAATCTAAAAATTTACATGCCCTATACCTCTTCTTATAATGGGTCCGTAAATTTCCTCCAAATGCACAACGGAACCAAGAGAAATGAAGGCGCCGCTACTCTAACCTTGCAAAAGGATAGAAATATTAATATGCACCTTTATACAGGGCTTCCTAGAGGTGCATCTTTCAAGCTGAAATACACGCTGAAAGGTGAAACTGAACAAAAGGAACTGGTCTTTACCAAGCCTAAGGGTCTGGGTACTTTCTGGCAATATACTGACAGCGACCGTGTTTTAACGGGGATTCCCAACACGTCACTCTTAGCAACTGCCGGTAATTTCTATATCGACACGACGAAATTGGAACCCGGAAAAGATATTATTGTCGAAGCCTATGATGAAAAGGGGAACATCGTTGCCGATAAAACCTCTTCTTTCAAATACATCAATATCGACAAGGCGAACGAAGCGGTTAAATACCTGACTTGGACTGACCACTCCGATAAAAAGGCCGTTCTTTCCATTAACAAGTCTCTTTACACCCCCTATCAAGTCCTCTTTACCAACGACTATGCTGACGGAGTGGACGATTTCTACAAAGACCCCAGAGTATTACCGGCAGATAATGGCAAATTTAATACGCCCACTACACAAATCTTGGGCTATACCCGCTATGACGGCGGTAAGGTAAGAACCCTTTACGAAGGGCCTAAAAAGCTCTTTGGAAAAGTCGAAGCGGCATCCGATGATTACGACGACAAGGGAAACCTTACCAAGGATAACCATACCAATGTAACCATTAAAAGAGAAAATGTCTTTGACCCGCAGTTTACGGGAGAAAGTAAAACCTACAAGGGCTACGCCTACACCTTTGACCTAAATAAGATGCTCCCCTACCACTCCGATGACAAGACAGAAACGAAACTTGAATTGTTAAAGGACATGAAGTTTGTTTCCAACGCCTCCGACGGATCTTCCTTGCCCTCCGACTTGCTGGAAACAAGGGTCAGAGCCAGAGTGCTCTTTGATGCAAACACCGGTCAATGGGACGACGGTAGTAAGAAAGCGGTTAAAATCGTTCCCGACAACGTCAACTTCTATGGCGAAGATGGCTACAAGGCCAACGGCTTTGAAGGCGCCAATGCAGAAGAAGGTACCGGCGATAAATTCCCCCAAGCACCTAAACTGGAAGGGAAGAACTTCTTAGGTTGGGTAACGGAAGATGGTAAAAACAGCTTAGGTTCTAATACAACAACCGTTGAAAATTTCAACAAATTGCCTAAAAATCAAGTCTTTAATGTCGAAACGCCGGTAACCAAACACTTAGTTGTTTATGCAATTTATTCCGAAGAGAAAGCTGTCACCTTTGATGCCAACGGCGGTAAATTTGGCGATAAAGAACAAATCATCGTTAAAACCGATGGCAATGCTGTAACGGCACCTACAGAAAATCCGACAAAGGCCGGCTACACCTTTAAAGGCTGGGCAAGCACAAAGAATGCACCCGAAGCCGAAGCGAATATATTGGAAAATGTGGACGGTTCCAAAACTGTCTACGCCGTTTGGGCAAAAGACGCAGAGGATAAACTAAATTTAACTCCTCCTACCAAACCAGTTCCCGTACAAGATACGACGGATTTAACGGAAGGCGAAAAAACCAAGGTTAAGGATGCCGTAAAAGAAGCCAACACAGGCTTAAACTTAACCAACGACGATATTACCGTAGAAAAAGACGGTAAAGTTATCGTTAACAAGGATAACAAGACCGGCGAAATTCCGGCAGACCAAA
>QWCH01002490.1_pt1 | contig 22830 bp, 21 predicted proteins | sample 1972671 | NCBI WGS metagenome assembly QWCH01 (sample SAMN09866713, study PRJNA288562) | Human gut metagenome isolate term3_stool, whole genome shotgun sequencing... | isolation source: gut | host: Homo sapiens | place: USA: California
ATCTCCATAAAATTTACGTTTTTCAAATTTAGTAAATAAAAAAACTACAAGTAACAATACCTGTAGTTTTTCATTTACACAATTTTATGGACAGTGTCTTAAATATTATACAAGTTATATACTCTTTGTACTTGCACTACTGTAAATTGGCTATTGTTAGCAGTTTTAAAGCCATTTGTATTTAGTTGCTTTGCAATGCTATTCCAGCTATTGCCGTTATTGCGTAATGCCTGTATGAGGCTAAAAGATTTACGGTTGTTCTCGTTCTGTAATGCTTTTTGTTTACGGGTAGTACGGCTATTGTCAATAGCCTTATCAATGTTGTTCATCAAGTTTGCTGGCGCACCTAAAGACATTGTTTTACGCTTTTCAGCTAAAGCGGCTTTAGTTCTACTACTAATTAATTCACGTTCCTGTTGTGCTAATGCAGCAAAGACAGCTAAAGTAAGTGTGTTAAACTGGGGAAGATCACAGGCTAAAAAATCAACATTACTATCTTTTAATGCAAAAATAAAACTTACATTACGACTTAAACGATCTAACTTAGCTATAATCAATGTAGCATTTTCACGCTTACAAAGGTCTAAAGCGTTTTGTAATTGTACTCTATTATCGTCTTTGCCGCTTTCCTTTTCACTGTATTCTGCAATGATCGTACTATCTACGATCGTGTTTAAATAAGCCTCAACAGTGCTTTGTTGTGCTTCTAATCCTAATCCTTGACGCTTTGTGCTAACACGATAATATGCTACATACTTTTTCATATCTGTTGTTGTTTTAATGACAATGCAAAGATACTACTTTATTTGTATTACACAAACTAAACGGTCGTTTAGTTGATGTTATATTGCGTAATATGTGCGTAATTTACGCATTAAAGCCTCAAAACTCTTTTTGAGTGATGAGGCTTTAATTGCATTGTAAGAAGTTACCTTATTTCTTTTCTTCTACATTCTTTTTTTCTGTATCCTGTTTTGCTGGTGTACTTGCTTTAGGTTCTACTTCTACTTTAGTAGATGTAAGACGTTTAGTCATTTCTGCATCTATCTTTTTTAAAGTACTTGAAACTTGTGTCTTAAACTTTAACAACTCTTCATTAGACATATCACTTAGTTCTTTTTTATTCAGATCGTCTGATGGAATTGTTTCTATTATTTTTTCTGCAATCGTCCTTAAACTATCAAATCCTTGATGAGATTTAAAGACTTTTCCCAATGATTCTTTCAGACTATCAGCCGCAAACTGTCTGTTATCTCTACGTTCCTTTGCCATTTTATTTTAGATTTTAATTGTTAGTAATGAGTGCAAATGTAATAATTTTAATGGTTATAGCAAGAAAATATTGAACTTTTTAAATCACGTTCTGTATTTAGGTGGCCTCCCTACCTATTCAGCAGGTAGAACCCCTCTTTTGAATAAAATAAAAATAGATAAGTAACCTAAAGAGGTATCGGACAGGCGTGTTAAAAAATTTTGAGTATAAAATTTATGGGTGTAACTATTACGACTGGTCAAATTGGGGTGTAGCGACCTGTACGGGTGTACCCTAAAGGCACATACGGGAGTGGTAAAACCCCCCTCCCGAGAGTGGGAAAAAACCACTTCGGGGAGTGGTAAAAACCCTCTCTAAATATATTAAAGATAGAATATGAAAGAGGAGATATAAGCCTTATACCCTTAAAAGGGTAACGTCTTATCTCTCTTACCTGCACATTACGAGGGAAACCCCTACGGGGGGTATATGTAAAGAAATATTAAAAATAATTAGAAAACAATTTGTTTTTATTAACAAAAAGTTGTATTTTTGCTTTGTAAGTAATATTTATAATTAAAGTAATTAACTTACTTAATAATAATAGTTTAATAGAATATTGCAAAGAGTATGCCATTTAACAGAACTGTCAGTGACGAAACAAAGAGAAAGATCAGTGCCGCAAATACTGGTAAAGTACGATCAGCCGAAACGAAAGCCGCTATCAGCAAATCAAAGCAAGGACAAAAGCACACAGAAGAAACAAAAGCAAAAATAGGTGCAGCCATAAGCCGCTTATGGGCAAAAGTACCAAAAGATACCAAAGATAATAATGATAAGCCTTTAGGCATTTAAAAGAAAAAACATAATGCAGGAATAGGGGTGTACACCTGATAAAGAGTATTATTTGCCTTAGCTCTTTTCCTGCATTCCTTTTTTAAAAGGATAAGGCAAATAAGAATAAGCACTACTCACAAGTGCAAGGCAAATTGTAACAACAATGTTAATTAAGGATATAATAGGATATGATACATATCAATTTAGTCAGTACATTTATGAACTTGCAGCAGTAATACGCAACGACACACAGACGCTTGTATTATGTAATCTGTTAAACAAGTTATGCAATTACACAGATGCAACAACAAAAACACATCAAAATGGAAAACAGTATCATTTCTATCACTCACAAAAAGATATTTTCACAAATGAACTTTTTATAAAAAAAGATAAGTATGAAAAGGCAATTAAAGTATTAAATGAAAAAGGTTTTATTTCTTCATTTTCTGCAAAGCAACCACAAAATAAGCTAATAGATATAACATACTTCTACATTAATATAAGTAAGGTTAAAGAAGTATTTGAACAAGGCTATAAGATTATTCACAAAGTTGACCCACAACAATTAACTGTTAAACCTGCACAAAAGAATAAAACAACAACAGGTGCAAGTAAGTTTACAGTACAACAGCAAACAGAATTAAAAAAGATAGAGAATGACTTTAAAGCAGGCTTTATAACACCTGCACTATATAAGATGCGCAAAGAGCGTATAACAAAAAATAACAATGTAAATTAAAAGAAAAATGGAAAACAAAGTAAGTTTAAACAATGTACTTTCAAGTACATTCCTAAAAAATGAAATAAATAACCTTTATGAAAATGGTATGCCAAGTGGTTATACCTTAAATTTAAAATCTATTGATAATCTATTTAGATTAGACACTTCGATGGTGGCGGTTGTAACAGGTGTGCCGAACTACGGAAAATCAGAATTTTTAGATTTTGTATGTGTAAGACTTAACTGGTTGTATGGTTTAAAGACATTATACTTTTCCCCCGAAAACTTTCCGATAAAGTTACATTTGTCGAAAATAATACGCAAGTTAACTAATAAAAAATTTGATGACTTAACAAAAGAAGAAATTGAATCTAATATGAATTACATCTGTAATAACTTTTATTTTCTTAACTACGAAACTGTAAATACTTTAGATGAGATACTTAAAGAAGCAGAACAATTAATAGTGTCTAATGGCATTAAAATATTAAACATTGATCCATACAACACATTAGAGGATCAGCGCCCCAACAACTTAACTGAAACGGAATATGTAAGTCAAGTTATGACACGCTTGCAAAAGTTTAGCAAAAAGCATAACATATTAATCAATTTAGTAGTGCATCCGAAAAAGCTTGCAAGCGATTCTAATGGATATACTGTAATGCCTAATCGTTATGATTTGAATGGATCAGCAAACTTTGCTAATAAGTCTGACTACATTATTATTGTACACAGGAACTTTGATAATGACACAACAATCATTCGCTGCGATAAATGTAAGTTCAGCAACTACGGTCAAATTGGAGAAACTGAAATAAAGTATGATCCCATTAGCGGCAATTACTTTGACATTGATACAACACTTAATGCAGATACACAAGAAAATGATATGTATGCTACAGCACTTGCAATACTAAAAGAAAATAAGGAACAAAAGCAAACAAATGTATTAGATATTTCTGTTTCTTTCTTTGAAGAAAAAACAGAAAAGAAAGGAACAGAGATAAACTTGTATGACTATCTAATAGATAAAGATAAGGCTTATTATAACAAGTATTGGGCAATGGTTGACTGCATAAGATCAGTACAATCAGATGAGGAGCGAAAAGAAATAAAGCGCAATAGTAACTTACCTTGCATTACTGTTAGTTGCTTAACTGGTGAGGATAAAAGCGAAATAAAACATATTAATCCTCTTATCTGTATTGATATTGATAAGCAAGATAATGAAACAATAATAGATAGAGTACCATCACTTGTTAAGCAATTAAGTTGTGTGGCTTACTTTAGTAAGAGTGTTAGCGGCAATGGTTATTATTGTTTGATACCTATTTCTAATACTGATTGTTTCAAGTTTCATTTTAATGCCTTACAAGAAGATTTTGCAAGGATGGGTATAACAATAGATAAGAGTTGCTCTAACCCTAACAGATTACGTTATTACAGTTATGATAGGGATGCTTACATAAACATAAATGCTGATATATACACAAGAATGTTAGAACAAACAAAGAAAGTGAAAGATACTAATGTTACTTATAATACTGATACTATAACAGAAAATATCGAAAAAGTAGAAATGTTAGAAAGCGATAAAAAGCAAATTATGGATATGATAAAGTACTTAACTATAAACAAAATAGATATAACTAAAGATTACGGTGATTGGATAAAGATAGGCGCAGGCATTGTTAATGCCTTTGGGGATAGGGGTTATATACTATTTGACAACATTAGTCGTATAAGTAATAAATACAACAGTTATGAGTGTGAAGAAAAGTATAACAACTTATTAAATAATCCTCTATCAGAAATTGGTTTAGGTAGTGTATTCCATATTTATAAAAAATATAGAGAAGCATTTGAACAAAAGGATAAAGCAGTATAGAGTCTTTTAATTTACATATAATCAAGCCTTGCATATCACTATTAAAATTGATAGCAAGGCTTTTCTTTATGTATTATACTATCGTATATCATTACCAAAAATGCCCTACGAAAATAGGGCATATTTTTTTTACTTACCAAAGTGAGTGGGATATAAGGCAATTGATTCTAATTTAATAACCCTATTCCCCCACATTTTCAGTAGTGTAGATTTGTTCGGTCTATATAAAATAGAAGAGATAAGTTACTTAACTTGCAGAAAAAGCACTACCTTTGCAAAAAATTAATTTATGAACGGCAATAAAGAATGATTTTTTGTAAGTGCTTGATAAACAGCAGTGATAAAAAATAGGCCTACTTTTGCCGCATTATTATAGAATGAAAGAATTATGACTCAAAGGAAAGTTAGAGTCCGGTTTGCACCGAGTCCTACGGGAGCGCTGCATATCGGAGGTGTTCGTACAGCTTTATACAATTATTTGTTTGCCAAACAGAATGGTGGAGACTTGATTCTCCGTATAGAAGATACCGATTCACAACGTTTCGTCCCCGGAGCGGAAGCCTATATTATAGAGGCTCTTACCTGGTTAGGAATCAAGTTCGACGAAGGTGTGGGCTTCGGAGGCAATTACGGCCCTTACCGTCAGAGTGAGCGCCGGGATATTTACAAGAAGTATGTCGACCAGCTGTTGAACAATGGCTGTGCTTATATTGCATTCGACACGCCTGAAGAGTTGGAAGCCAAGCGGAAGGAAATCCCCAATTTCCAGTATGATGCATCTACCCGTATGCAGATGCGTAACTCGCTGACTCTTTCGGAAGAAGAGGTGAAAGCGCTGATAGACGCCGGCAAACAATATGTAGTCCGTGTAAAGATCGAACCGGACGAAGATATCCATGTGAACGACCTGATTCGTGGCGAAGTGGTTATCAACTCTTCTATCCTTGACGATAAAGTATTATACAAATCAGCCGACCAGCTGCCTACTTACCACTTGGCGAATATCGTGGACGACCATTTGATGGAAGTCACTCACGTGATTCGTGGTGAGGAGTGGTTGCCGAGCGCTCCGCTTCATGTGCTGCTGTACCGTTATTTCGGTTGGGCGGATACGATGCCGCAGTTTGCGCATTTGGCTTTGTTGCTGAAACCGGAAGGAAACGGCAAACTGAGCAAACGCGACGGTGACCGTCTGGGATTCCCCGTATTCCCGTTGGAATGGCATGATCCGAAGAGCGGTGAAGTCTCTTCCGGCTATCGCGAAAGCGGTTACCTGCCGGAAGCAGTCGTGAACTTCCTTGCCCTGCTGGGTTGGAACCCGGGTAACGACCAGGAAGTGATGAGTATGGACGAGCTGATCAAATATTTCGATCTGGGCCGTTGCAGCAAGAGTGGCGCCAAGTTCGATTATGAAAAAGGAAAATGGTTCAATCACCATTATATCCAGATGATGGATAATAAGGAAGCGGCCACACTCTTTATGCCGATCCTCGAAAGCCACGGTGTGAAAGCTGAACCGGCTTATGTGGAAAAGGTGGTTGCGATGATGAAAGACCGCGCTACTTTTATCAAGGACTTGTGGGAGCTTTGCTCTTTCTTCTTTATCGCTCCGACCGAATATGATGAAAAGACACGTAAGAAACGTTGGAAAGAAGATAGCGCCGTCCAGTTGGCGGAACTGATAGAAGTGCTTCGTACCCGCGAACCGTTCGATATCGAAGGTACGGAAGAAGAGGTAAAAGCCTGGATCGAAAGCAAAGGCTATCATTTAGGGAACATCATGAATGCAACCCGCCTGGCCCTTGTCGGCGAAGGTAAAGGCCCGCATATCTTCGATATCACGGAAGCCTTGGGTAAAGAAGAGTCTATCCGCCGTATCCAGCGGGCTATCGAAATACTTAAATAATTCATGTATAGCATACTCATACATTTCTATGCCTTTATTGTCGCATTGATTTCCCCTTTCCATAAGAAGGCGCGCATGATGCGTCTCGGACAGTGGAAAACCAATAGTATTCTTCGTGAGAAGATAGACAGGAAGGCGAAGTATATTTGGTTTCATGCTTCTTCGTTGGGAGAGTTCGAGCAGGGGCGCCCGCTGATTGAGAAAATCAGGTCACAGCATCCGGAATATAAGATACTGCTGACTTTCTTTTCCCCTTCGGGTTATGAGGTGCGGAAGAATTATAACGGGGCGGATGTGATCTGTTACCTGCCTTTCGATACACCTTACCGGGTAAAGAAGTTCCTGAATTTAGCAAATCCGGCGATTGCCGTTTTCATTAAGTATGAGTTCTGGGGAAATTATCTGCATGAGCTGAAGAAACGGGGAATACCGGTTTACATCATTTCGGCTATTTTCCGTCCGGACCAATTGTTTTTCCAATGGTTCGGAGCGCCTTACCGGAAGATGCTGTATTGCTTCAATCATCTGTTTGTGCAGGATGAGCGTTCCAGGGAATTGCTTGAAAAGTATGGAATCAAGAATGTGACTGTTTGTGGCGATACGCGTTTCGACCGGGTGTTGGATGTCCGTAACCAGGCGCGTGAATTGCCGAATGTGGAACGGTTCGTGACCAATGGAGGCGGAGAGAAGCAACCTACGCTGATCGCCGGAAGTTCATGGCCGCATGATGAGGATATCCTGATTCCGTATTTCAATGAACATACGGAGATCAAACTCATCATCGCCCCGCACGAGATACACCGGGAACATCTGATGTATATCGAATCGCTGTTGAAGCGTCCCTCCGTCCGCCTGTCCGACGCGATGCAGGATAAGAGCCTGATGGAAGGAAAGGACTGTCTGATAATAGACAGTTTCGGGTTGTTGTCCTCCATCTACCGGTATGGGACGATTGCTTATATCGGAGGCGGTTTTGGTGCCGGTATCCATAATACGTTGGAAGCTGCTGTGTACGGCATTCCCGTTTTGTTCGGTCCGCGATACCAGAAGTTCAAGGAAGCCCGCGACCTGATCCAGGTCGGAGGCGGTTTCTCGATTTCTTCAAAAGACGAGTTCGATGGCAAGATGAATGAACTGTTGGCCTATCATGACGTTTTGGATGCTGTCGGTAACAGTGCCGGGCAATTTGTGAGCGGCAATGCCGGGGTCACAGACAAAATATTAAAAGAGCTGTCTTTATAGGCCGCTCTTTCAAGGGAGTGCCGGAAAGCGCTCCCTTACTGTAATTTGTGTTTTTAATAATATTCTTAAATCTGGTAAGCTATGACTATTAGACAATTCTCATTCGGATTATTATTGACTGTTTCAGTCTTTTCCTGTAATACTCCAAAACAGGAATCCGGCGACCGCCCGTTATCATCTTATGTAAATCCTTTTATCGGTGCGACTACAAATACCGAAGCAGCCGGGAGTTATCACGGCCTTGGGAAGACTTTTCCCGGAGCGACCGCCCCTTTCGGAATGGTGCAGGTCAGCCCCAATACTATAACCGGTGGAGATAATGGTTCCGGTTACAGCTATGAACATACTTCAATAGAAGGCTTTGCCTTTACGCAGATGTCCGGTATCGGTTGGTACGGTGATTTAGGAAATTTCCTGGTGATGCCGACGATCGGTCCTCTCCATACTTTTGCAGGAACGGCGGATAATCTGGATGGAGGTTATCGTTCGCGTTATGATAAACAATCGGAAAAGGCGGCGGCCGGATATTACTCCGTCCGGTTGACCGACTATCAGATTCAGGCGGAGGCAACCGCTTTGCCCCATAGCGGGATGCTCCGTTTCACTTTCCCGGAAAGTAAGGAAGCACGCATACAAATCGATCTGGCACGCCGTGTGGGAGGAACTTCCGTCCGGCAGTCGGTAGAGGTCGTAGACGACCATACCATCAGAGGCTGGATGCAGTGCACACCCGATGGCGGAGGTTGGGGAAACGGAGATGGCAAGGCCGATTATACCGTTTATTTCTATGCCCAATTTTCACGGCCTTTCGGGGAACATGGCGTTTGGTCGGCCGATATACCCGATGGTTGGAGCCGTAAACGGGAAGATATAGAAAGCGAGCGTTACCATGAAGTGATCCGCCAGGCTGCTATCCATCCGGCCGTTTCTTCGTTTGAAGGCAAACACCTGGGCTTCTATGCCAATTTCGAAACAAAACCCGGCGAGGAAATCCTGCTTAAAAGCGGTATCTCCTTTACCAGCCTGAAGAATGCGGAAGAGAACCTGTCTGCTGAAATGAAAGACTGGGACTTTGATAAGACGTATGCAGCTTGTAGCCGGCTTTGGGATAACGAACTGGCGAAAGTGAAAATAGACGGTGGCTCGGATGACGATAAGACAACCTTTTATACGGCTTTGTACCATACAATGATCGACCCGCGTATTTGTAGCGATGTGAACGGTGAATATACCGGAGCGGATAAAAAGGTGCATCAAACGGAGCGTTTCAATAAACGGACCATATTCAGCGGCTGGGATGTGTTCCGCAGCCAGATGCCGCTTCAGACAATTATCAATCCGACATTGGTGAACGACCTGATTAACTCACTGGTCGAAATAGCCGCACAAAGCGGCAATGAGTATCTGGAGCGCTGGGAACTGCTGAATGCTTTCTCCGGCTGTATGCTGGGGAATCCGGCGATCTCAGTCTTATGTGATGCCTATTCGAAAGGTATCCGCGATTATGATGTGGAGAAAGCATATGAGTATGCCGTTAATACCTCGCGCCTGTTCGGAAACGGGCCGGATGGATATACTCCGGGAAATACCGGAATTTCATACACATTGGAATATGCCTATACTGACTGGTGCATGGCCCGGCTTGCCGGATGGTTGGGGAAGGATGCCGACCGGGAGCGCTTTGACCGGCAGGCGCAGACCTACGCTTCGCTTTTTGATCCGGCCAACGGATGGTTCCGGCCGCGTGACGGGAAAGGGGCTTTCATCCCGTTGCCGGAAAAGGGACGGTTGGAAGAATGGTACGGGAGTATGGAGTGTAATGCCTATCAGCAAGGATGGTTTGTACCTCATGATATAGACGGTATGGTCAAACTCATGGGCGGTCGTGATAAGGTGTTGGCCGACCTGACGGATATGTTTGAAAAGACTCCGCATGATTATCTGTGGAATGCTTACTATAACCATGCCAACGAGCCTGTCCATCATGTTCCTTTCCTCTTTAACCGTCTGAACGAACCGTCGCTTACCCAGAAGTGGACACGTGATATTTGCCGGAATGCTTACCGCAATGCCGTCACTGGATTGGTCGGAAATGAAGATGTCGGACAGATGTCGGCCTGGTATGTCTTGGCTGCTGCCGGTATTTATCCCGTTTGTCCGGGTGACTTGCGCTATGAGATTACAAGTCCGGTGTTCGATCGTGTAGAGTTCCGCCTGGATCCGAAATATGCAACCGGGAAGACCTTTGTCGTCGAAACGCGTGATAACAGCCCCGAAAATATCTATATCCAGCATGCGACACTCAACGGGAAAGCATATGATAAATGCTATCTGACACATGCCGATCTGATGGCTGGCGGAACTCTTATTTTGCAAATGGGAGCAAAACCTTCGGATTGGGGTCGAGATTGAATGATAGGCAAATAAATTATTCATAAAAAACGACCAGTTCAGATGCTTTCTGAGCTGGTCGTTTTGCTATATAATAGTTTGGATCAAGCCAAAAGTAATATTAATCCTCTTCCGCAAACATCGGGTCCCAAGCCGGTAACCGTGTCGGAGTCTGTTTCAATACCTCTTTTACTTTGTTGGTGATAAACTTTTTGTTTACGACCAGGCGGAACATATATTCGTTGAACCATTCGTCCGTCATGATCAGGTGACCGCTGTTTGCACCCGGTCCCCAACTGTTTTCCACCATCCATTTTTTAGGCTTGCCGTTTGCGTCCAGGTCGACAGCCATCAGAGTCATGGCATGGGAGGAGCCGCTGGCGAAAGTCTGGATGCGCTGTTTCTTGTCCATTCCGAAGGTAGTGCCCATCAATGAACCGTAATCATAATAGTTCACATCGAGTGCACCCCGTTCGCGGTCGAAGAACTTACCCACATCGCAAGAGAAATACATCATCGTGCTGTCCTTGATGGAAGCGATTGCCATCTCTTTGATATCTTCTATCGGGAGGTTGACATACGTCCAGTTCTTGCCATCGTAAGCATGGCGGTCATAATCGATTTCGTATAATTTATAGTAGTCGCGGCTCGGATCGTTCATCAGCATGACATAATTGTTTTTCAGGTCTTCGCCGACAAATTCCTGATAGAATGATTGCGGCGTATATTCCTTTGTCTCCACCGGTTTGCCGTTTGCGTCCTTGCGGGTCCAAGTGAATTTCGTAGGTGGTTCGCCCAGGTTGAGGACCAGCATACGGTAGATTTCCCCTAACATCTCGGTCTTACGTTTTGCCAACGCTTCCGGCTTTGAGCTTTTGGCGTCGCGCAAAGCCAATCCGTATTCTTTCAGCTTCAGTCCGAGCAGGTTTGCCATACGGCTGGTATTGTCACTGCTATGTGTTTCAACCATTACTTCGGAAGGGACAACGCCATATTTCATCAGGTTGTCGGATATGCCGGTAAACTGTCCGCCGTCTCCGATCGGATTCTTGAACAACCATTCCACCATCTTGTCATCCATCGGCCTCTCCCGTGTGTCGATGATTCCCTGCAGGAAGAGGTTCGCCTTTTCCAACTGGTCCCAGAAGAAGTTATAGTTTTGTGACAGTTCGAATTCCGGAAGATTATATTTAGCGATGGCCCGGGCACGTATGACATTCAGTCCTGTGAACAACCAGCAACGGCCGGATGACTTCTGGTTCGTGATACCTTTACTGTTCACCTTATGGGAAAAGTAGGTGTCGAAATTGTTTTTACTGTCGTTATTGACTGCCAGCTTGTTGATGTCGTTGTTGCTTATAGCGTTATGAATCGCTTTGTCAGCCGGTGTTCCCTTGTAAGCTTGTTTGATTTCCTGCAACATATCGGAAGAGATACCGCCTCCTGTCTGTTGTCCGTAAGCTGATAACGAAAGCCCGCATGCTAAGGCTGTTATCCACAGGTTGTTTACTTTCATGATATAACTTGTTTAGTTTTTATGAGTTTTGTCACAAATGTAGTTGAATTTCTCTAAATACCGGCATATTATGCCAGATGAATATATAAGTCCTTCTTGCTTGTAAATCTAATGCGTGTTTAATAATATTGAATTTATAATGAATAATATTCAGTTATATTTGCGTATTTATAAAGTAATATGTATTTTTGATGCGAAGTATTACAAATATAAATAATCATAGGAGGTGAAGTGTATGAGTGAAATAAAGAGGCGTTTGCCTTTACAATGTCCTGCCTGCGATGCTCCGCTGTTAGTCAGCCGGATGTTTTGCGGAGAGTGTGAAACGGAAGTCTGCGGCACATTCGAGCTGCCTGTACTTGCCAAGCTGACGGATAAAGAGCAGCAGTTTGTGGTAGACTTTATCAAGTCGAGCGGCAGTTTGAAGGATATGGCAAAGAATATCGGCGTCAGCTATCCTACTGTCCGGAATATATTGGATGATTTGATTGATAAACTGAATAAAATGGAATAAATTATGAAAAAGCAGTATTTGTATGGATTGGTAAATCCGTTTGAGCGGGTTGCCGGGTTAGATTCCTTACTTTGGGGATTGGCAGGAATGGTTGTTTCAACAGTGCTCTGTTATTTTTCGGCATGGCATTATCATGGATTGTTACATTTCGGGCCGGCTCCTAATCCGGCATGGTGGTGTTATGCGGTGGAACATCTTGTCGTATGGTTAGTCCCTGTTGCTCTGTTTTATCTGGGCGGTTTGCTTTTGTCCCGTTCGCACATCCGGTTAATAGATGTGTTGGGAACAGTAGCGTTTGCACAGCTGCCGTTGATCATTATGAATCTTTTTGAATTTCTGCCTCCCATGCAGAATCTGGCAAAAATGGATATGAACCAATCTCCGGTAGAAATGATGCAACAGCCCGGATTCCTTGTCGGAATATGGTTGTCCCTTGTTGCCTTTGTCTTTCTGATCTGGACACTTGTTTGGATGTTCCAGGCGTTGAAAGTCTCCTGTAACCTGAAAGGCTACCGTTTGGGAATCCTTTATTGCGTCGGAGTGTTTGGCGGAGATGTTATCTGCCGGTATCTGATAAGATTATGTTATTGATGCAAGAGTTGCCGACGCAGTTCTGCAATATCGGTCACAATATAATCGGCCCCTGCCGCAGATAATTCCGCCCGGTCGCCATACCCGTAAAGCACACCGATGGAGTCGAGCTGGTTTTCTTTAGCTCCGATGATGTCGTGCTTGCGGTCGCCGATCATGACAACAGATGAGAGGTCCGTCAGGTTATTGCTCTGCAATGCGTGACGGATTACATCTCCTTTTGTATAGAAAGAACCGTCCAGGCCGCTTCCGGCGACAAAAGTAAAGTAGCGGTCTATATCGAAATAGTCCAGGATGCGTTTGGCAAAGACTGTCGGTTTGGATGTTGCCAGTATAAGGGTGCGTCCTTGCCGGGTTGCCTCCTCCAGAAAATCTTTCATCCCTTCGTATAGCTTGTTTTCGTAAATGCCTGTATCGGCAAAACGTTCGCGGTATTTAGCCGCAGCCTCTTTCGCCTGTTCATCCGTAAAATGGTAAAACTCCCGGAATGAATCCAAGAGGGGAGGCCCGATAAAAGGGCAGAGCTCCCGAAGGTCCTTGACTTGTATGCCAAAATGGTTCAACGCATATTCGACACACCGGGTAATGCCGATCATCGGGTCGGTAATCGTGCCGTCCAGATCCATCAGGAGATAGTTGTATTCTTTCATCAATGATTGTTTTGTTTTCCTTGTTCCATTATGTCCAATGCTGCGTCCAGCCAAGTGTTGATGTCATCCGGATAGTGTTGTCCGGTGCGGGTGTCGCTACGTTTGTGTCCGAGGCGTACGACAACTGCATTCTTATCGGGAATTATAAAGACATATTGCCCGAGTATTCCCCGCATATACGGAATATCCATGCCTTTGTAGTTCAGATGCCAGAACTGGAAACCGTAGCAACGGTTCGGTTCGTCGTATTCCGCAAAGCGGAGCGTACTGTCCGGTGTAGCTGCCTCTTTCAGGTAGCTTTCCGAAATCAGTTGTTTGCCGTTCCAGCTTCCCCCGTTCAGGAGCAATTGACCGAAACGCGCAAAGTCGCGTGCGTTGCTATTGAAGCAACAATAGGCCTTTTCCATACCGTCCTTTTTGTCTAAGCTCCACAAGGCATTCTCTTCCGCTTGCATCGGGGTCCATAGTTTGCGGGAGACATACGAACTGACGCTTTCTCCTGTCGCCTTCTCCACTAAGAAAGCGAGTAGCTGGGTGACGCCGCTCTGGTAGATAAAGTTTACGCCCGGTTCGGCTATCTCTTTCATGCCGAACGCGATCTTGTGCAGGTCATTCCCGTAATACAGTTTTGTCGTGGGGGAGAAAGGTGAAGAATAAGCCTCCTGGAAATCTACGCCTGCGCTCATTGTCAGCAGATGGCGGATGGTAAGCGTTTTCCCGTTATATCCGTTGAATTCCGGAAAAAAGTCACTGACCGGCTGGTCCACATCCCGGATCAAGCCATCATCGATGGCGCATCCGATAGCCAATGACACGATGCTTTTAGCCATCGAAAACGAGTTGCTGTGCGATTCCGGCGAATAGTCTTCCCAATATTGCTCGAAAAGTAACGAACTGTCCTGTATGACGACATACGCCACCGTTCCTAATTCGTCAAAGACCGGAAGATACTTCTCCGGAATCGAACAAGTGTTGTATGCCTCCGCCTGTTTCCAGGGAGACGGGTCGCCCGCCTTCACGATCCGGTTCTCAAAGATCGGGTATTGGTCGATCTTGGGGAGGAAATGCGTGAGCGCCCTGCGCAGGTAATAATTGGAGGGCAATGCTAAAAAAACTCCTATGCAACAGGCAAGCAGTAGTATTGCCCATCCAATCTTTTTCATCTATTCCGCCCCTTCTTCTTTATACCAGGATGAGTACATGTGATAATTCTTGGCGATCTTCTGGTTGATCTCTTTCGCCTGTTCCGGGTCCACTTTCTTGACGAATTTGGCCGGTACGCCGGCGTAGATGCTTCCCGGCTCGACAATCGTTTTGCTCAACACGACTGATCCGGCAGCCACGATGGCCCCTTCGCCGATCACGGCATGGTCCAGCACCACCGAACCCATCCCGATCAAGGCGCCGTTGCATATCTTCGCCCCGTGGATCGTCACGTTATGGCCGACCGAGACATCGTCGCCGATTTCAATGGTCGATTTCTCATATAACGTGTGCAGGACAGAACCGTCCTGTATATTCACGCCATTACCGATGCGGATGGAATTGACATCGCCGCGCAGTACCGTTCCGAACCAGATACTGCACCCTTCGCCTATTTCGACATCACCTATTATCGTGGCGTTGTCTGCCAGGAATGTATCTTTACCAATTTTGGGTGTAAAGCCCCTTACTGATTTAATTAAAGCCATAATAATATAATTGACAATTGTCCATTGTTTAAATTTCTGTTGTTTTCTCTTTCAGCCAAGCCTTCTCTTCTTCATTCAGATGCGGGCTTACCAGTTCGTACACCATCTGGTGGTATTTGTTCAACCAGGCATGTTCGCGTACGGAGAGCATGGACGGAATGACCAGTTTGGTGTCGATGTAACATAAAGTCAATGTCTCGAAGCTAAGGAACTTTCCGAACTCGGTTTCACTGTCTTCGCGGATCAGGATCATATTTTCCGTCCGGATACCATATTCGCCGGGGCGGTACATGGCCGGTTCGTCGCTCATCACCATGCCGGGTTCGAGGATGACAGGGTTCTCTTCCATGCGGATGCTCTGCGGTCCTTCATGCACGTTGAGGCAGTGGCCGATGCCGTGACAGGTGCCGTGCAGGTAGTTGATGCCGGCATCCCAAAGCGCTTTGCGGGCGAAAGCGTCGATCAGGCAACCCCGTATGCCCGCCGGGAATTTACATTTGGCGATACCGATCGTCCCTTTCAGGGCGCGGGTGAAGTCTTTCTTCATCTGTTCGGTCGGCTCGTCGCAAAGGGCGATTGTGCGGGTGATGTCGGTTGTCCCATCCAGGTATTGTGCACCGGAGTCGAGCAGGTATAAGCTGTCGGTTTTCAATTCCGTATCCGTTTCAGGAGTAGGAGAGTAGTGCACGACTGCCCCATGAGGACCGTAGCTGGAGATGCTGGCGAAACTATCCATCACATATTGCGGTTGCTCGGCGCGCAGGGCCGTCAGTTTGGCTGCTGCACTCAACTCCGTCACTTTTTCTCCGGCTTTCAGGCTGTTTTCCAGCCAGAAAAAGAACTTGGTCATGGCGATACCGTCTTTCAGGACTGCATTGCGGAATCCCTTTATCTCTGTTTCGTTTTTGATACTTTTCAGGTGGTTGGCGGGCGAAATTCCTTCAATAAGGATGCTGCTTTTCGGTAAGGCATTGCAGATGGCGACATTCGTCCGTTTGCCGTCGATGAAAACCCGTGTCTGTTCGGGCAGGCGTGAAAGATAAGTAGCTAACATGCCATAGTCGGCCAATGTCACCCCTTCTTTCTTCAGATGTTCGGCTATGTCGGCCGGAAGTTTCTTCGGATTGACGAAGAGCACGCTTTCCTTTTCGGAAATAAAGGCGTAGCTGACGACGACCGGATTGTAAGTAACATCCGTTCCCCGGATATTGAATGTCCAGACCACTTCGTCCAAGGCTGACAGAATGGTGCAGTCGGCACCGGCTTTATGCAACATCTTGTTGATGTCGAGCAATTTGTCTTCAACCGATCTTCCACTCAGCTCGATCGGCATTTCAAACATCGGTGCTTCCGGGATGGCAGGCCGGTCTTTCCAGATAGGATCGATCAGGGAAGCGTTTGTGTCCAGTTTGATATCCTTGGCAGCCAGTGATTTCTCTAAAGCGCGTGCTTCGGCTAAGCTGTATGTTTCGCCATTCAGTCCGGCTGTTTGCCCGGCTTTCAGCTCATGCGACAGGAACTCCGGGATTGTCGGTGTTTCAGGCAGCATCATTTTGTAAAGTTCGATACCCGTTCCCTCCAATTCGGTCGTAGCTTGCAGGAAATAACGGGAGTCAGTCCACAATCCGGCTTTGTCGGCTGTAATGACGACAGTACCGGCCGAACCGGTGAACCCGGATATCCATTCACGGTATTTCCAGCAGTCGGCCGGATATTCGCTCATGTGCGGATCGGAAGTCGGAATGATGTAAGCATCAATCTTATGCTGTTTCATTGCGTCCCTCAGGGCGGCAATGCGTTCAGGAATGTTTGTTTTCATCGCATTTTATTTATTTTGTCAACGTTTACTATAGTTGCAAAGTTATAAAATTCCCGGATAACGAAAGAACCTGGCGGGGATTATCTTTGAACCCGGTTGAAAGCTGTCTATCTAAATTGGCAAGAACTACGCTTTGTTGTACAAAAGTAGCACTGTTTTTCCTTGTAATCATACCAAATATGATGATATAAGGCAAAATAGGATATACTGTATTGTTTTTCCATACTGAACAGAAAGCGGTTTTATATAGGAGTTGATGTTCAACGCTTATAGGTATATGCTGAACGGAAAGCGGTTTTTCCCTACCATATATATATAATATAAAATATATACAGTTCTTTTTTTCTTTTATTTAGATAATGATATCCGGAAAAGAAAACAATTGTCTGTAACCACAAAAACAATTACTTTTGAATGCGAAGACAATTGCTTTTGATCATATGGACAGTTGTTTTCCATGCCCATGGAAATGAATACAAATAAATCGATGCCGTTTAAACCGGAAATCGGTTTAAATGCTTATATTTGCCTCTACACACTTTAATACATAGAAAGCCATGAAGAAGTTGATTGTTTTTACCTGTTTCTTGGGCTTGCTTTTCTGTTTAAGCTCCTGTTCGTCGTACTACTATTCGATGTTGAGTGCCAATGGTGGTATTTCGGGAATGAACGAATATAATGATTTCGTGCAGGAGAACGACAGCGTGTGCATCATCTATAATTTTTATGGGGAAGATGCGCCGGTGAATGTGACAGTGTATAATAAGTTGGACGAGCCGATGTATATCGATTGGCAACGTTCTTCCCTGGTTCTGGGAGACGAAGCGATAAGCTATTATCAGGATGTAATGCCTGTACATGGGAAGGTGGAATCTTACTCTTCCACTTGGCAAGATGGCACGGTCAGCGGTTATTCAAGCGGTTCCTTTTTCGGGGAAGTGCAGTTGCCGAGAGGAGTCGAATTTATTCCACCTAAGTCAAGGGTCGAATCTTCAGCTTTGTGTTTGGGACGGGAGTTTCTGGACCAGATTCCTGATCGCAGCTTTACGAAACGCTCTTTTGTGAAATCCGACGGCAACAGGACAAACCTGAAAGTAATGGAGTTCACGGAGCGAAACAGTCCGTTGCATATCAGGAGTTATCTGACCATTTATACGGGAAAGGAAGAACATAAATCCGTTTATGAATCGTCTTTCTATCTTTCCGAATGGGTAGATGCCGGAAAGATGTCTCCTTCGGGCATCCGGATCGGGCAGAGTGAGGAAGGCAATTTCTCCTATTATTGTAACCGGCGTGGTCAAACGACCGGTTGGATTATCGGATACGCGGCTTTAGGGGTTTCTGCACTTACTTCCATAATCCTTATTGTGACACATAAGCCCTCCATGGATATGCCGAGCCATTTTTGATCAGTAAATAAAAAAGATGAATACAATTATTGCCGCCTTAAAGACCGTTCGCCTGAATGAAGATGCGAGCGCTGTCATTATTTTGGATCAGACCCGTTTGCCGGGTGAAGAAGTTTATGTTTCCCTCGCTTCGGCTGCCGAGGTTTGGGATGCTATCTATAAGTTAAAGGTACGCGGAGCACCTGCTATCGGGATTGCGGCTGCCTATGGCATTTATGTTTGCAGCAGGCAGATCCAGGCTGCTGCATTCGATGATTTTTATAGGGAATTTTTGAAGATCAAGGACTATCTGGCGTCTTCCCGTCCGACGGCGGTCAATCTGGTTGCTGCGCTGAACCGGATGGAGAAGGTCGTAACTGGTCATCCGGACCTTCCGGTGGCGGAACTTCTGCGGCTTTTACATGCCGAGTCGGAGGCTATCCGGGCAGAGGATGCAGCCGCTTGTCGTAAGATAGGGGAGAACTGCCTTTCCTTGCTCAAGCCGGGAATGGGAATCCTGACACACTGTAATGCCGGGCATTTAGCTGTTTCGGAATATGGGACGGCATTGGCTCCGGTCTATCTGGGGGAAGAACGCGGGTACGGATTTAAGGTGTTTGCCGAAGAAACACGCCCGCTGCTGCAGGGAGCGCGCCTGACGGCCTACGAATTGCATAAGGCCGGCGTGGATGTTACGCTGATCTGCGATAATATGGCGTCAATCGTCATGAAAAAAGGTTGGGTGCAGGCGGTTGTGGTCGGTTGCGACCGGATCGCGGCTAATGGTGATGTGGCCAACAAGATCGGAACTTCAGGCGTGGCGATCCTGGCCCGTCATTACGGCATTCCTTTTTATGTGCTGGGGCCGACGTCGACGATCGACCTGGCTTGTCCGGACGGAGATTCGATCGTCATCGAAGAACGTAGCCCCGATGAAATTACGGATATGTGGTACACTTCGAGGATGGCTCCCGAAGGAGTGAAAGCCTATAATCCTGCTTTCGATGTGACTTCCCACGACCTGATAACTGCGATTATAACGGAAAAGGGGATTGCTTATCCGCCTTTTAATGATATGTGTAAATAACGTTAATTATGTAAGTTAGTCTAATGATATATTCGGTTGGTATTTATATCTTTACATCTTTGAGATTAAATTAAAAAAGTCGTACAAGAGTAAAGTTATGAGAAACCTGCATATTCTTTTTCTATTTTTATTATTGGTCGCTTGCAGTGAGAAGAAAGAGGGAATACTGGTTTTTCCAAAAGCAACGGAATTGGCTGCAATCGAATATCCGGAAGAAGCTGTAATGGGCACTCCGTGGCAAATTAAGCCGGTAGGAGATAAGCTATTGTTGTTTTTCCCGTCTTCAAGGGATGAGAACGTGATTAAAATAATGGATGCCCATACCGGTAAAATCCTTAGTTCATGGGGTATTTTTGGGAATGGTCCGGGTGAATTTTTTTTACCTCAGTATTGGGGGGCTGATGATGAGAGGATGTTACTATATTTGTATGACGTAAATACCTATCGTTTTAGGGAATATAAGTGGAGTCTACTTCAGGACGATTTGGTTATGGAGCAAATCGCGGAGACACCGTTTAAAAGAGACTTTCTCAAGCCGGGTCGTGGGGCGCGGCTTGAGAATGGCAATTTTGTGTCAGCTATAATCTATGGAATCGAAAAGCCGGTATTGGTGATGGATTCCCAATTGGATTCGTTAACGATAGTGGGAGATGTGCCGGATGATGAGCATAAAACGATTACCCTGTTTGATTATGATGGAAGGTTGGCTTCTTACGGCAATAGTTTTGTATTTGCTATGAGCAGTATAGGGTATATAGGATTCTATGAGCAGTTGCCGGATGGGAAAATAGAAAAACGATGGGTCCATTATACTGAAAAGCCGGTTTACAATGGAACAGAATTGAATCGGAAGATTTTGAAAGATGGCTTTGGTGGAGTTGCCATGAATGATAAATATATATTTGCGACCTATAGTGGAGTACACGATAGCCGGGAAAACAGGCAGAGCGGTCAAGTGTATCCGGAAACGATTTTGATGTTCGACCATAAAGGAAAATTGCTTCGTAATTTTCATACGAAGGGGAAACGACAAACGGGTATCGCCATTTCAGAAGATGGGAAGACGCTATATGCCACGGTGGTTTATCCGGAAATTGAGATTGTTCGTTATGACATAAGCCCCTATATAAAATAGGAACATACGTCCGGAGATAAAAAATATTCTTCGAAAGTTTTGCTAATCCCGAAACAATCAGTAATTTTGCTGCCCAATTTGTGGATATAGTAATAAACAATATAATAAAATTAAATTATGATCGTAGTTCCATTGAAAGAAGGCGAAAACATTGAAAAAGCGCTGAAGAAATTCAAAAGAAAGTTTGAAAAGACAGGTGTAGTTAAAGAATTAAGAAACCGTCAGGCTTTCGAAAAACCCTCTGTTACAAAGAGAAAACAGACTATGCGCGCTGTTTACGTTCAGCAATTGCAGCAGGTAGAAGAATAAAAATACAAAATCTATCTGCCAGGCTTGTTTTATTGGATTCTTATTCCTATTTTCGTTGCATAAAAGTTGATGCAACGTGAATGTGCAGATTGATTCGTTTTTAGATTATCTTCGGTATGAGCGGAATTATTCCGAATATACGATTGATGCTTATTCCCAGGATTTGCATCAGTTTGAAGGTTTTGTAAAAGAGAAGAAGGAAGGCGCATTTATACCGGAAGAGGTAGATACGGATATTGTACGGAATTGGATTATATTCTTATTGGATAGCAAGATTTCGCCCGTGTCGGTCAACCGGAAATTAAGTTCTTTGAAGTCTTTTTTTAAATTCCTTATGAAGCAGGGATTTGTTTCTGTAAACCCGTTACGGTTTGTAACCGGTCCGAAAACAAAGAAGCCGTTACCTACTTTTGTAAAAGAGAAGGATATGGAACAATTGCTGGATGGAGACGGGTTTGATGAGGATTTTGAAGGTGTGAGGGATCGCTTGATTCTTGAAATGCTTTACGACACCGGTGTGCGGCGTTCGGAGTTGGTCGGCTTGTCAGATGCCGACATAGACTACGATGCCATGCAGATCAAGGTGACGGGAAAGCGCAACAAACAACGGTTGATCCCTTTTGCAGAAAGATTGAAAAACTTGATGCTTGCATACACTGAAGTCCGAAATCGTGAAGTTGGCTCAGGAAGCGGATGGTTCTTGGTTCGGAAGAACGGAGAACAGTTGTCCACCAGCATTCTTTATACAATAGTAAAAAAGAAGCTCTCGGACATTCCGACATTGGCAAAATGCAGTCCCCACGTATTAAGACATTCATTTGCGACAAGTATGTTGAATAACGGAGCGGAGTTGAACGCCGTGAAAGAGTTACTCGGACACAGCAGTCTGGCTTCAACCAGTATTTACACACATACAACCTTTGAGGAATTAAAAAAAGTGTATCATGCTCATCCAAGAGCACAAAAAGAAGGAGGTTAATTATGGACATTAGAATTCAGGCAATCCATTTTGACGCAACAGTTCAACTGGAAGCGTTTATTCAGAAGAAAGTTAGTAAGTTGGAGCAATACTTCGACGGCATAATATTAGCAGAAGTAACGTTGAAGGTCGTCAAACCTGAGACCGCGAAGAATAAAGAAGCTGCTATTCGACTGAAAATTAAGAATGGAGACTGTTTTGCTGAGAAGGTAAATGACACTTTTGAAGGATCAATCGACGAATGTGTCGAAGCGCTGGAAAAGCAATTAGTTAAATTCAAGGAAAAAATCAGAGCCAAATAAAAAAAACGGTAGATAAATTTGGTATGTAAGAAATAATGCCTAAATTTGCAGCCGTTTCGCCTTGGTGACGAAACGGCTGCTTTTTGAAGCGGACATGCCTCTTTAGCTCAGTTGGCCAGAGCACGTGATTTGTAATCTCGGGGTCGTTGGTTCGAATCCGACAAGAGGCTCAAAAAAACATATTGGGCAGTTACCAGAGTGGCCAAATGGGGCTGACTGTAACTCAGCTGTCTTTCGACTTCGGTGGTTCGAATCCATCACTGCCCACTTGCTAATTGAAAATGGACAATTGGCAATTAAATTGCGGAAGTAGCTCAGTTGATAGAGCATTAGCCTTCCAAGCTGAGGGTCGCGGGTTTGAGCCCCGTCTTCCGCTCTTATTTATTGCCTGTGTAGCTCAGCGGTAGAGCACTTCCTTGGTAAGGAAGAGGTCCCGAGTTCAAGTCTCGGCACCGGCTCAAAAATGATATTTTAGAACATGATCATTAATCAAATAAAGAACAATTAAAGTTATGGCAAAAGAGAAATTTGACAGATCGAAACCACATGTGAACATTGGTACGATTGGTCACGTTGACCACGGTAAAACAACTTTGACAGCTGCTA
>QWCH01002491.1_pt1 | contig 22821 bp, 19 predicted proteins | sample 1972671 | NCBI WGS metagenome assembly QWCH01 (sample SAMN09866713, study PRJNA288562) | Human gut metagenome isolate term3_stool, whole genome shotgun sequencing... | isolation source: gut | host: Homo sapiens | place: USA: California
GAGGGGGAGGAGAAACTTTCTGAAGAAAGTTTCTCCTCCCCCTCCCCAATGTTCCTCCACCTTTTACTTAAAACCCGATGGTCTTGCTTTCCCCCCACGTAATCGCCGGATGCTTGGGATCGGCGTTCCAGAGGGCTTCGCGCACGGTCATCTTCCGGACGTCGGTATCAATGCTCACCACCTGAAAGGAAAGGAGCTTCTCGTCCTTGCTGGACGCATTGCCCTTCATGGGAGAATCCACGCGGAACACGGGCATGGCGATGTCGTTGTCCGGGCCGCCCCACGTGTAGAACTCGTTGTAATTCTCGTTGCCGTGGAAATACGCAACGATGGAGGGATGCTTCTTGAGGAACGCCGCAAGCTCCCGGTGTTCCTTGACCGGGATTTCCTTGGCCTTTTGAACGCTGGACACGTCGGAAACCAGATTCTCGAACTTGTCCTTGGCGTTGATGTCCCCGGAACCGTTGGGATTGATGAGGTGCTTGGCTTCAATATCCGGCTGATCGTGGGTGAACAGCAGCACCGGCTTTCCGGAAGGGACGTTGGCCAATTGCGCGTCGAGCCATGCCCGAGCCGCGCTGTCGGGCCACATCTGCACGAAAAGCAGACGCACGCCGCCGTATTCCCGGTTCAGGAACACCTTGTCCCGCTTGGCGTCAAAGGCTTCGGGCGCCAGCGAAGTGTTGTTCGCGCGATTGTACATGGCGAGCAGAGAGCCGTTGTCCTTCGCCGGGGTCATCGCCTTGTAGAACCCCACAGCGTTGGTCACGTCGTGGTTGCCGGGAATGGCCAGCACTTCAGCCGCCTTCCCCGCACGGTCCTTGAGCGAAACGCCGTTGATATACTGCTTCTCGAACAGGTCCCAGCACTCCGTGGCCGAGGGGATCAGGCGCTCGTCGGTCCCTTCCATGCGGTTGGCGATGTCTCCGGTGGAGATCACCGCATCGGCCCACTGAACGGGCTGTCCGGCCCGGACGCCGCCGTCCTCGGGAAGCGAGATCCCGGGAAGCGTATTGATGGCCTGCACCATCGCCGCGTTGACTTCGCGGGAGGACACCTTGTCCAGCCCACGGAATGCCTTACGGGTGATCCCGTAATGCTGGTCAGAGGTATAGACAAACTGAACCAGCTCGGCCCGTGCCGGAGCCAGCAGGCTCATCAGCAGAAGCAGTGCGGCCACGGCACCCATGAGGCCCTTGTTCAACAGCCTGCCGGAAAGTCGATACGTCATTTTCATTCTCCGAATAAAAGTTTGGCCCGTCTAGAGACAGGCCCAACTGATACGCCGCTTCCGTGACGCCTTGGCGAACGGACGGATACAATTCCGTGAAGGACGAAACGAAAACCCTCCCCCGTTTGGACGGAGGAGGGAAACTTACTCCGCCACGTATCCCTGCGCCTCCGCAAGGCCGAGAATCGTATTGGCGTAGATATCTATACGGTTATAGGTCTTGATGACCTTCTGCTTCTGGGCGCGGGTCGCGGCCTTGTTCCAGCCGTGCTGCGCGAGGTAGTTGGCGAGGCTCGCCACGGCGTCGGGCACGGTAAACAGGTTCACCACGCCGTCCCCGTTGCCGTCGGCTCCGTAGTGGCTGATATTCGTGGGCATGAACTGACACAGCCCGATAGCCCCGTAAATGGAGCCCGGCATGGCCAGCGCGTCCTCGCCGGACGAGCGGATATTCTTGAGCAGAGCGACCAGTTCCTTGTAGGCCCAGTCCGAACGCTGCTCCATGCGCTGCTGAATCCAGCTTTGGCGATCGGCCGCTGTGGAGCCGGGAAGCTGGGCCACATACGTGGAAATGGCCTCGGGCCGCCGGGATGAGGCCATGCTCGCCAGCGTGTAGAACGCCTTCTCCTTGCCCAAGAACGTGCCGAGGCGGGTTTCCACGAACAGGAGCGACACGGAAATCTGGCGCGGCACGCCGAACGTCCGTTCGGCATAATCGAAGGCCGGCTTGTTGGCCTCAAGGAAGGCCCGGCATTTCTCCACGTTCCCGGCGGTGATCACGCCGGGATAGACCAGCGGCTTGGGCCGGGCGGGCGTTGTGGGCTTTGAGGACGGCGGCGTGGGTTTCGGCTTGGGAGCGAAGGCCTTGGTATACAGCTCCTTGATCTTGCGGCCCATGGGGTCCTGCGACGGCATGCCCATTGAGGCGAAGAGCACCGGCAAATCCGGGCCGTCCAGACCGTCGGCACGCAAGCGCTGGTACAGGGGCAGCCATGCCGAGGGGATCGCGCCGTTCGTGTACGAACCCTGATAGGACGGATATTGAGGCGGCTGCACTTGCACGCCGGATTGCGCGTACACGATCCGGTTCTGCGCGCACCCCGCTCCAGCCAACGCCAGCAAAAGCAAAACGGCGCTCAAAGTACGCCGCATCACGGAACTCTCCAAAACACTCTCCTGTTTTTGCATTGAATAGGGAAAGACCCTCTTCAAAAAAGACGGCTCACCACGTCTTTCTAAACGTTATCCGCCCCTCCAATCCTCCCAGTCCATAAAATCCCTGCTCCCGACCTCTCCACAGGCCCAAAAGACCAACAGGGAAAGCCGCGAACAGGGATTCGATAAACGTGAAGTTTTGCGGGTGGGGGTCCGGGGGAGGACGCTCCTTTCAAAAAGCGCCCTCCCCCGGTTATGCTTTACACATTCTGCAACACCCAGGACACCCTGCCGAGGATACGCCCCGGGCAGTCCTGAGGGAGCAACGCCACGCCGGGATGGGCGGGCTGTTCCGTCCTCAGGATGAAACGGTCATGATCGCCGTCGAGGAACAGGCGCTTAAGCGCCACGCCCTCATGCGGCATGTATACGGCGTACACTTCGCCGGAAATGGGGTGCGTACGCGAAGTATCCACCCCGACATAAGCCCCGCGGCGGACCAGCGGGGAAAACGAATCCGATTCGATATGAAACACGAGCGTCTGCGCATTGACATAGGACTGCGGCAGGGCAATCTTGCCCGAAGTCTGCAAATCCGGGGCGGGATGCCCCTCTTCATACGCGCATTGCGTCGAATAGACCTTAGTCAGCGTGCTGATGGCGTTGGGGTCCGCATAGTGGGCCGGTTCCTCGTGGAACCCTTCCGGCGGGCCTTCGACCGGCGTGTATACCTGATCGATCTTCAGGAACATCGGGCCGGTGCCGCTCTTGATCCAATCGGGGTTGAGCCCGAACTTTTCGAACAGTTTCATGTACCAGTCGGAAGGGATCGAATTCCGACGCTTCGCATCCGAAATGCTTGACTGCCGTATTTCAAGCACGGCGGCCAGTTCCGTTTGGGTTCTGGCATTCGTCGCACAACGGATGCGGTCATAAACTTCCTGAAAAAACGTCATTGAAAAACTCCATACCCCCGGGGTTATCTGATGGGGGCGAGGAAAGGGTCATCGTTCGTAATCACAATGCGGGAATTTTGCTCGAAGCCCTTCTTGAGCGCTTCAAGCCCGCGCTGAAACTTATAGAAGTCCGGGGCGCGGGAAAAAGCTTCCGCAAAAACCCGTGCCGCCGTCGCATCGCCCTCACCACGGATGACGGATGAACGGCGGTTGGCCTCTGCCAGTATAACTGCCCGTTCCCTGTCTGCTTCGGAACGGAGTTTTGTCGCTTCTTCGACACCTTCGGAGCGGTACTGCTTGGCCTGGCGCTCGCGTTCGGCCCGCATCCTTCCGAAAATGGCCCGCTGGTTTTCGGCGGGCAGGTCGGTGCGCTTGATGCGCACGTCAACAACTTCAATACCATACTCTTTCATGATGTCCGAAGCGCGGCGGGTCACGTCGGCCATGATACCGCTGCGTTTGCTCGAGACGACCTCGGTCAGGCTGTGCCGACCAACCTGGGCGCGCAACTGGGAGTACACCACGTCGTCAAGGCGGGCCTGGGCTCCCGGGATCGTGCGCACCGATCTGTAGAACTGCAAGGGATCGATGATCCGCCAGCGAGCGTAGTTATCGAGAACTATAGCCTTTTTATCGCTGGTCAAGGCCTCTGCGGCCCTTGCCTCATAATCTAATACGCGCGCGTCGAAACGCACGACGGTTTGGATAAGCGGAATCTTGAAATGCAGGCCCGGCCCGAACACCTTGTCCACGGGATCGCCGAGCTGGATCACCAGCGCCTTTTCCGTCTGATTGACGATAAAGATGCTCTGGGAACCGATCAGAACCAGAATGATGATCAGGCCGATCAGAAAGGGAAAACGCTTTTCCATCAGTTATTCCCCCTCGGTCTGCTCAGGGTTGCTTCCGGAAGCTGGGTCCCGGAAGATTGTTCTTGGGGCGCAATCTTCCCGGCGGACGGGGCGGATTGCATGAGCGGCAACAGCGGCAGCACGCGATCGGCGGCGTCCTTCGGGAGAACGAGCTTTTCCATGCCGGGACGGCTGAGAATTTCTTCCATAGTTTCAAGATACATGCGCTGCTTCGTGACGTCCTTGGCCTGCTCGTACTCCTTGAGGAGCGCGAGGAAGCGGTTGGCTTCGCCCTCGGCGTTGCGGATACGGGTTTCCTTGTAAGCCTGCGCCTGGTTCTCCACCTCGGCGGCGAGGCCGCGCGCCTTGGGGATGAGCTCGTTGCGGTAGGCTTCGGCTTCGTTGATGATGCGGCTCTTGTCCTCGCGGGCGCTGGCGACGTCCTTGAAGGCGTCGCTGACTTCCTTGGGCGGGTGGACGTCCTGAAGCTGGACAGCTATGACGCGCACGCCGACCTTGTAACGGTCGAGGATTTCCTGCAGAAGCTGCGTGGCTTCCGTCTGGATCTGGAGCTTGCCGTCCGTCAGCGCGGAGTCGATGAGGCTGTTGCCGATGACTTCGCGCATGGCGGCTTCCGCGGCGTTTTTGACCACGGCGGCCTGATCCGTCACATTGAACAGATATTCCACCGGATTCTTGATCTGGTACTGGACGCTGAACTGTACGTTGACGATGTTTTCGTCGCCCGTGAGCATACCGGACTCTTCGGGCAGGGAACGGTTCGCCCCCTGCTGGAAAGTGCGGCCCTGCCCTACGGAGCGGAAGCCCACTTCCACACGCTGGACTTGCGTGACTTTGGGCTTGTAGACGGTTTCTATGGGAAAGGGCAGCGCGTAATGCGGGCCGGCTCCGACCGTGCGGTCGTATTTGCCGAAGCGCAGGACAACGCCCTCTTCATCGGGATTGACGATATAGATGCCGGAAAGCAGCCATACGGCGACGAGCGCGACAAGGATCCACTTGACCTTGCCGCCGGCGGGCGCGGAGAGATGGGGCAGGCGCTTGAAGGCGTCGGAGAACTTCTCGTAGTCCGGCCCCTTGCCGCCGCCGTTGCCGCTCCCACTGCCGAAAGGAGGCTCTTCGTCGTTCTTATTGTTATTATTGTTGTTATTACTGTTGTTATTGCTGTTACCCCAGTTCTGCCTCTGCCGTTTCTCTTGGAGCTTGTCCCAGTCCCAGTTCATCAAGATTCCTTATATGGCCAGAAAAACTCCTCCGTGCCGGAACATGCGGGGCGCACCGGCACAGGCCGGGCATCGCACGTCCCCTTCGGAGGGGGGCAAATCCATCCGGGCGCAGGCGGGATCCGTCCGTTCCGGTATTGCCTGCCAAATGGATTCAGAGTTTACAAAATATAGGTCATCCTGCACAGACGGTCAAGTTCATTTAGTTTTTTTCTTCCAAGAACGCGACTTTCACCGTTCTAACGACCAGAAGGCACGCATTATCCTGTTGCCGTCCGCCAAGCCTTTTTCCTTCTCATTTGCGGGCGGAGGGGGTGTCTGCTATAAAAAGGGCCGCGGCCACTCCAATCTCAAACGCATCAAGGCCGCATCATATGAAAACCGGCCGATACGGTTCTTTATGCACTCAACGCCTCTCTTTTTCTAACATGCCGTACACACTTTGCACGCCTTACAACGGGCACATCCGGAGGAAAAAAATGAACGCAGGCAACGTATTTCGCGCTTATGATATTCGCGGCGTCGTGGACAAGGATTTCAACGCCGAATGGGTAACCCATCTCGGGAAAGCCTGCGGCACCTATCTGGCCGGCAGGGGCATCAGCAGCGCGGTCATCGGCTATGACTGCCGCCACTCCTCGCCCGCGTATCACGACGCGCTTGTGGAGGGCATCCTGTCCACCGGGACCGATGTGATCAGCATCGGCATGGTTCCCACCCCCGCGCTCTATTTTGCGGTCAAGCACCTCAACCGGCAGGGCGGCGTCATGATCACCGCCAGCCACAACCCGCCGGAATACAACGGGTTCAAGGTATGGGCCGGACAGTCCACCATTCACGGCGAAGAAATCCAAAAGATCAAGGCCATTTTTGAGGAAGGCGCCTTCGCCGAGGGCACGGGGACGGCTTCGCGCATCGACATCATCCCCACGTACAAGCAAGATATCCTCAGCCGCTTCAAGCTGGCCCGCCCGGTCAAAGTGGTGCTCGACGGCGGTAACGGCGCGGGCGGTGAAATCTGCGCGGACATCCTCACCAAACTCGGCGCAACGGTCATCCCCATGTTCTGCGAGCCGGACGGCGATTTCCCCAACCACCACCCCGATCCCGTCGTAGAGGCCAACATGCAGGCGCTCATGGCCCGCGTGAAGGAAGAAAAGGCCGATCTCGGCATCGGGCTGGATGGAGACGCCGACCGCCTCGGCATCGTCGATCCCGACGGGCGCCTGCTTTTCGGCGACGAAGTCCTGTCCCTCTACGCCCGTGAGCTGCTGACCCGCAAGCCCGGCTCCACGGTCATCGCGGACGTGAAGTGCTCCAGCCGCCTTTTCAACGACATCAAGGCGCACGGCGGCACCCCCATGATGTGGACCACCGGGCACTCCATCATCAAGGCCAAGATGCAGGAAGTCGGCGCTCCGCTCGCCGGTGAAATGTCCGGCCACATGTTCTTTGCCGACAACTGGTACGGCTTTGACGACGCCATCTATGGCTCGGCCCGGTTTGTCGCCCTCTTCTCGGCGCAGGACAAGCCCATGACCGAGCTCCCCGGCTGGCCCGCGTCCTTCGCCACCCGCGAAATCAACATCCCCTGTCCGGACAACGCCAAGTTCGCCGTGGTCGAAAAGGTGAAAGCCCATTTCCGCGCCCTCTACGACACCATCGAGCTGGACGGCGCGCGCGTGAATTTCCCCCACGGCTGGGGGCTTGTCCGCGCGTCCAACACCCAGCCCGTTCTCGTCACCCGCTTCGAAGCGGACAGCGCCGAGGCCCTCGCCGCCATCCGCGAAGAGATGGAAACCCCGCTGAAAAAGTGGATTGAGGAAGCCGAGTAAGAAACGAAATTGGGAAAGGGAGGGGGAAACTTTCTAAAGAAAGTTTCCCCCTCCCTTTCCCAAACCCCATCCCTCCCCCTTCAAAGACTTTTGACCTTATCGAATCCCTCTTGTCGGCTTTCCGCGAAAAAACATTGTGTCGCCTGCCATTCGGCAAAGGCAAAGCAACGCGGCTTGTCCACCATTCCAAAAGGATTTTCCAATGCCCTGTTTGAAGGCGGTTACACCGCACCATATCGTTCAAGCCGAGGAAGCGGACTTGGAGGCAATACTGGAGTTGCAGCGGCTGGCGTATCAAGGCGAGGCGAGGCTGCTCAACGATTTTTCCATTCCACCGCTCATGCAGACGCTTGAGGAAATGAAGGAAGAATTCAGAAGAGGCATATTCTTGAAGGCGGTTGATGAGAAAGGGAAGATTGTGGGGTCCGTTCGGGGTACTTTGCGGGGAGATACGCTGCTGATCGGAAAACTGATGGTACATCCGGAACATCAAGGAAACGGCCTCGGCTCCTGTCTGCTCCAAGAACTGGAAAAAAACTTTCCCGCGCCGCGGCTGGAACTGTTCACCAGCAACAAGAGCCTGCGCAATCTTTGCCTGTATGAGCGCAACGGCTACACCCGCTGCGCCGAAAAAGCCGTATCCCCAGCGCTGACGCTCATCTTTCTTGAAAAAAAGCCCTCTCATCCAGCCAGCGCACAGAACCCTGTGTGAGATGCCCGTTTCCCTAAAAGCAAAGGGAGACAGCCTGCCCCAAATCTCCCCGGAAGAAGAACGAGGAAAAGGCTGGCCTCTTCCTCGTTCGCTGTATCCTTGCTACCCTTTTTTATAACCCATGCCGGGCTCTCCGGCCTTGACGAGACGCTTGCCGGAAATATGCTCTATATTCAGGCGGAATACCCGGATCTTGTCGGCGGCGCGGTTGGCGTACTCTTCCGAGCTGATGGTGGAATATTTGTCGCCCACAACCTGCGCACAGCGGACTTTCTCTTCGCGGTCCTCAATTTCCTCAAGAAGCCCGGAGACCATGACGCTCTTGTACTCAATGGAAAATTCTTCGGGCAACACATTCGTTTCCTGCACCGCCACAAAATGCACCCGTGGATTCGCGCCAAAACAGGCCAGCTTGTAGCCGTCGCGCGCGCAGTGGAAGACAAGCCCCTTGCCGTCTTCCTCAACCGCGTACGTCAAAGGCACACCGTAGGGTTCGCCGTCCGGCCCAACCGTGGACAGCACGCCGTATTCCGCAGCTTTCAAATACGCCATCGCCTCTTCATCGGACACCTGCCGATCCTTGCGCCGCATCGCCACCATATGAGCAACCTCCGTGTTTTTCTCCCCCTATCCTATTCCTTCCCGGCTGTCATTCCCTGCCTTTCCAAAAGATCAGACGCAAAAAAGAGCAAGGGAAAATGGGGAGCAAGGCCTCTCTTAGAATAAAAAACATCCGGCGCGATCAGAAACGGCCCGAAAGAATGAAACGCCCGGAACAAAAGTTCCGGGCGTTTCATTCTTTTGGGCCGTACTGTCGGGGTCTGGGGGGCGACTCGCCCCCCAGCCGCCGGAGGCACTGCCTTTCTCTTTATTACTTCGATTCGGTGAAGTCGGCGTCGATCACATCGTCGTCGGCTTTCTTGCCGCCAGCCGCGCCAGCTCCGGGCTGGGCGCCCGCGGCACCGGCGGCGTCAGCCCCGGGCTGCTGGCCCTGAGCCTGCGAGTAGAGCTGTTCGGCCAGCTTGTGCGAAGCCTGAGCCAGTTCTTCGGTCGCCTTCTTGATGGCTTCGACGTCTTCGCCTTCCATGAGCGTCTTGAGGGAGGCAATCTTGCCTTCAATATCGCTCTTGAGGGCCGCGTCGAGTTTGTCGCCGAGATCCTTGATGGACTTTTCAGTGCCGTAAATCAGGCCGTCGGCCTGGTTGCGGGCGCTGATGAGATCCTGCTTCTTCTTGTCGTCGGCCGCATGGGCTTCGGCTTCCTTCACCAGCTTTTCGATGTCGGCATCGGAGAGGCCGGACGAAGCGGTGATCTGGATGGACTGCTCCTTGCCCGTGCCGAGATCCTTGGCGGACACGTTCACGATGCCGTTGGCGTCGATGTTGAAGGCCACTTCAATCTGCGGCACGCCGCGCGGTGCCGGAGGAATGCCGGTCAGGTCGAAACGGGCCAGCGTCATGTTGTCGGCGGCCATCGGACGTTCGCCCTGCAGCACGTGGATGGACACGGAGGGCTGGTTGTCCGCGGCGGTCGTAAAGGTCTGGCTCTTGCGGGTCGGGATGGTCGTATTGCGGTCGATCAGCTTGGTGAACACGCCGCCCATGGTTTCGATGCCGAGGGAAAGCGGGGTCACGTCGAGGAGCAACACGTCCTTCACGTCGCCGGCGAGGATACCGCCCTGAATGGCGGCGCCCATGGCGACCACTTCATCGGGGTTCACGGAACGGTTGGGTTCCTTGCCGAAGAAGTCGGCCACGGTCTTCTGGACCAGAGGCATACGGGTCATGCCGCCGACCAGCAGCACTTCATCAATGTCGGAAGGCTTCAAACCGGCGTCGGCCAGCGCCTTGCGGCAGGGTTCCAGCGTCTTCTGCACGAGGTCGGACACCAGCTGTTCCAGCTTGGCGCGGGACAGCTTGATGAGCATGTGCTTGGGCCCGGTCTGGTCAGCCGTGATGAAGGGCAGGTTGATTTCGGATTCCATCGACGTGGACAGTTCCTTTTTGGCGGCTTCCGCGGCGTCTTTCAGACGCTGAAGAGCCATGCTGTCCTTGGCAAGGTCGATGCCCTGTTCCTTCTTGAATTCTTCCACCAGATAGTTGATGACGCGCTGGTCGAAGTCTTCGCCGCCGAGGAAGGTGTCGCCGTTGGTGGCGCGCACTTCAACCACGTTGTCGCCCACTTCGAGGATGGACACGTCGAACGTGCCGCCGCCGAGGTCGAACACGACGATCTTTTCGTTGGCCTTTTTGTCAAAACCGTAGGCAAGGGAAGCCGCGGTAGGTTCGTTGATGATACGCTTGACGTCGAGTCCGGCGATCTGTCCGGCGTCCTTGGTGGCCTGACGCTGGGCGTCGTTGAAGTAGGCCGGGACGGTGATGACCGCTTCGGTCACGGGTTCGCCGAGATAGGCTTCAGCGTCGGCTTTCAGCTTGCTGAGGATAGTCGCGGAGACTTCCTGCGGGGTGTACTGGTGCCCGTCGATTTCAACCACGGCGGCACCGTTGGCGCCAGCCACGATTTTGTAGGGAGCATGTTGCTTCCAATGTTCGACTTCGGGAGAATTGGCCATGCGCCCCATCAGACGCTTGACCGCAAAAACGGTACGGCTGGAGTTCGTCACGGCCTGACGCTTGGCGGCGTCACCGACCAGACGCTCCTTATCAGTGAAGGCGACCACGGACGGGGTCGTACGGCCGCCGTTCGGGTTGGTGATGCATTTGGGGTCCTTGCCTTCCATCACATAGACACAACTGTTCGTCGTGCCGAGGTCAATGCCAATGATTTTGCCCATAATACGTTCCTCCTCGAGGACTCACACCCTATAAAGAGGTGATGATGTCATGTTTTATGCGAAAGAAATAAAGCATCCCTCGATGTCGTCCAGAGGGGGGGAGCATATTTTTTTTACACTCTCATGCGGACCGGGTTGGCTTATCGGCATAACGATATGGAATATCAAAGAATTACGCTTCACATGAGAAAGTGCGTCCCGCTGACCCCTTTCACCGGAAAACCGGCCTGTTTTCCCTTGTCATCGCAATCCGGCTGGAATAAGGTTCTTATCTGGCTTCCCCATCCTCTCTAGACACGGTTTCCGGAGCGTATCCAGCATGTTCACCATATTGCGATCCAAATGCCGCCTTCTAAGAATCCCCCTCATGACCGGATTCCTTCTTATAGCCGCCTCACTCGTCCTCGCCCCGGCCGCAGAAGCCCGGAACGCCCGAAAAGCCCACGCCGCCCAAAGCACCGCGTCCAGACAGATCCTCAATGTCCGCTCCGCCGTGCTCATGGATGCCCGCACAGGCAAAATACTCTATTCCCAAAATCCAGACGTGCGGATCCCCCCGGCCTCGCTTACGAAAATCATGTCCATGATGGTGACCTTCGACGCCATCCGGTCCGGCAAAGTCAAACTCTCCGATCAGATCCGCGTCAGCCGCCACGCCGCGCGCCAGGGCGGTTCCCGCATGGGCCTGCGCGCGGGGGAACGCGTTTCCCTGAACCGCCTCCTCATGGGGATGGCCGTCTCTTCCGGCAACGACGCCTCGATGGCTGTTGCCGAACGCGTCGGCGGTTCGGGCCGCGCCTTCGTCAAGATGATGAACAACAAGGCCCGCCAGATCGGCATGTCCTCCAGCACGTTCAAAACGCCCAACGGCCTGCCCGCCGCCGGTCAGTACACCACAGCCAGAGATATGGCGCGGCTTGGATACGTGTACCTCAAGAACAATCCCTCCGCGCTCCAATACCACCGCGTCCGCGTGCTCAAGCACCGGGGGGCGGTCACAACGAACAAAAACCCGCTGCTCGGGGCCTGCCCCGGCGCCGACGGCCTGAAAACCGGCTGGGTCACGGCTTCCGGCTACAATATCATTTCCACCGTGCGGCGCGGCAATACGCGCCTCATCGCGGTCATCCTCGGAGCGGACTCCGCCGGGCTCCGCAGCCATGAAGTCCGCAGACTCGTCGAGGCCGGGTTCAAGTCCCGCACCAACGGCATCACCGTAGCCTCCGCGCTTACCAAATACAGCTATCCCAACAAAGCCACCGCGTCGTCCGTCAAAAAACACAAGATCCGCCGCAACAAGGCCACCGCGCAGGCATCCCGCAGAACGGGAAGAAGCTAAAAAATTTGGGAAGGGCGGGGAAACTTTCTACAGAAAGTTTCCCCGCCCTTCCCAAAACCCCATCCCTCCCCTTCAAAGACTTTTGACCCTATCGAATCCCTGATGGAAAGCCATCAGCCCTTAAGGGTAAACGTTGCTCGCTGGAAATCAGGAATACCTCCCTGTCATTCAATCCAGCTGCTATCCCTGCTCGCGGCGTCAAACCATTTCAGCGCATTCTCATACGTCTGCTTTTCCTTTCCCGCCTGAGCAGAAGCCCCATACTGGCTTTTTTCTTTTTCAATCATATTATAGGTTCCTATTCCCGGTTCCGTATGCTGCGTAACGGTGGCTGACCAGACCGTATACGTTCCCGAACTGGGGTTATATCTCATTACAGGAACCTTCGTCCCCGAAGGGATATTGGCGATATCGGCTGTCGTCCAATAAAGCATGTTGCTGTTGAAACTCCACGATGTTGCCCCCATCGCGCCCAAGTCTATGCCCGCGGCCTTAAGTGCGGCCATGACATCCGAAGAATGCGAGGTAGCGTTGGATAGCGCGCCGGAATCAAGCCTGCTGACGCCCGCTTCCCGCATTGCCTTTATAATCGCATCCATATCAGTAGAACTGCCGAAGCTATGGTTTGTACTCTCTCCGCACTGCGGGAGATACAGTTTGGCGCCGGTATCTTCAAAATCCCCCGCCGAATCAACGCGTTTCGCGGAGGCCGCGCTTCCGGCGGAAGTGAGCGCGCCGCCATCCACGGCGAGCAGGAAATCGCCAAACCGGTAGCCGCCGTTCTTGCCTTCGGCCGCGTCCGCGGTTTCGGAAAGGGCCGAAACCGCCTTCGCCGCCTCGTCGCACGAACTCCCCTGGAGTACCAATTGCCCGAAACGGAGCTGTACGCGGGCCTGTGCTTCAGCCACGCTTGCGAGGGCGGCCTTTCTTTCGGATTCCTCCTGCAAATCATAATATTTCGGCACGGCCACCGCGGCAAGGATGCCGAGGATGACCAAAACCGAAATGATTTCAATAAGAGTAAAGCCCGATCTGCGCTTCGATGCCGCCATGCGGATTCTCCTCGTAAAAGGGTACGAAGGCGAGTCTAGAGAAAAAACGCCTCCACCTCAACCATAAAACAACGTAACTCAGCGTCATTTCATCATATGGGGTGAGCCTTGACCACCTGTGACCGCCGATGGTAATTTTTTCTTTTTGCCAACCTCTAGCCGAAAGGTTCTCCTCATGCTCACCACGGATCGCATGGCGCACCTTGCGAGACTTGCCCGCCTCGCCCCCGAAGAAGGCACGCTCGCCAAATTCGGAGAACAATGCGCCGACATCATTGCGTATATGGATATTCTCGCCGAAGTGGACACCAGCGCCGTCGAGCCGCTGTACAGCCCTGTGGAGCACTCCACGCCCTACCGGGCCGACGAGCCGGTCCAGAAAAACATGCATTCGGACGTTCTCGCCAACGCCCCGGAAACCGACGGGCAGTTCTTCGTCGTGCCCCGCATCGTCTAGGAGCGTCCCATGTCTGATCTGATCCAAGCCTCCCTTGCCGAAATCCGCGCGCGCCTCGCCGGGGGCGACGTCTCCGCCGAAGCCGTGGCCAAAGCCTGCCTCGACCGCATCGCCGAGACGGAACCATCCATCCATGCCCTGATCACCGTGCGTGAACAGGCTCTTGAAGAGGCCCGCGCCCTCGACGCGCAGGGCCCGGACGCCTCCAAGCCCCTCTGGGGCGTACCCGTCACGGTCAAGGACGCCATCGTCACCAAGGGCACGCGCACCACAGCCGGTTCCAAAATCCTCGGCGGCTTCAATCCGTTTTATGACGCCTTCGTGGTCGAACGCCTGAAGGAAGCCGGGGCGGTCATCGTCGGCAAGAACAACATGGACGAGTTCGCCATGGGCTCCTCCACGGAAAACTCCGCCTTCGGTCCGACCCGCAACCCCCGCGATCCAGAACGCATCCCCGGAGGCTCCAGCGGCGGCTCCGCCGCCAGCGTCGCCGCGAACCAGTGCTACGCCTCCCTCGGCACGGACACCGGCGGCTCCATCCGCCAGCCCGCAGCCCTGTGCGGCTGCGTGGGCCTCAAACCCACTTACGGGCGCGTATCCCGCTACGGCGTCATCGCCTACGGTTCCTCGCTCGATCAGGTGGGCCCGCTGACCCGCACCGTGGAAGACGCCGCCCTCGTGCTTTCCGTCATCGCCGGGCACGACAAGCGCGACTCCACGTCTTCGCCGCGCCCCGTAGACAACTACGCCGACTTCTCCCGTACCGACCTCAAAGGCGTGCGCCTCGGCGTGCCCCGCGAATTCATGGCCGAAGGGCTGGACGGCCCGGTCGCCAAGGCGTGCCAAGACGCCCTTGACCGTGCCCGCGACCTCGGCGCGGAACTCGTGGACGTATCCCTACCCCACGCGACCCGCCACGCGATCGCGGCCTATTATATCGTAGCGATGGCCGAAGCCAGCTCGAACCTCTCCCGGTTCGACGGCGTGCGCTACGGCTACCGCGCCGCCGATCCCAAGAACCTCGACGACCTCTACTGCCGTTCCCGCAGCGAAGGCTTCGGGCAGGAAGTCCAGCGCCGCATCCTGCTCGGCACCTACGTGCTTTCCGCCGGGTACTACGACGCCTACTACAAGAAGGCCGCGCAGGTCCGCCGCCTCATCCGCCAGGACTACCTGAACGCGCTCGGCTCCTGCGACGCCCTTTTCGGCCCCGTCTCTCCGGTCACGGCGTGGAAGCTCGGCTCCATCATTGATGATCCGCTCAAGATGTACCTCATGGACATCTACACCGTGTCCCTGAACCTCGCCGGGCTCCCCGGCCTCTCGTTCCCCGTGGGCGAAGCGGACGGCCTCCCGGTCGGTATGCAGCTCATCGGCAAGGATTTCGACGAGGCGGGCATCCTCGGCATCGGCAACGTATTGAGCAAATAGCGGAAACTTGGGGAAGGGAGAGGGAACTTTTCTGAAGAAAAGCTTCCCTCTCCCTTCCCCAAACCCCATCCCTCTCCTTCCAAAGACTTTTGCAAACGGGGCAAGCGGCGTCCCGGGCCGCGCAGCCCCTTGCTTTCAGGCGACAGTTCCCCGGAGCGGCCTTTTCGTTCTTTTCACTTTCAAAAGCGGAAACTCCTGACGCCCACAGGCCCGCCATGCGGCCTTCGGACGAAGCGACGCTTCGGCTGAAGGCCGCATGGCGGCACTGAGGGGGTCCGGGGGAAATCATTTCCCCCGGCCCGCCGGGAGGCGCGGGTCCGGGCGGCAGCCCGGCCGCCGGAGGCATTGCTATGGCTATCGTAATGGGAACGGCGGGTCACATCGACCACGGTAAAACCTCGCTCGTGCGCAAGCTGACCGGGATCGACTGCGACCGCCTCGAAGAGGAAAAACGCCGGGGCATCACCATCGAGCTCGGCTTCGCGTTCTGCGACCTGCCCGGCGGCGGACGGCTCGGCATCGTGGACGTGCCCGGCCATGAAAAATTCGTCAAGAATATGGTCGCGGGCGCATCGGGCATCGACTTCGTGATGCTGGTCGTCGCCGCGGACGAAGGCGTCATGCCGCAGACGCGCGAGCACCTCGAAATCTGCTCCCTGCTTGGGATCAAGCATGGCCTCGTCGCCGTGACCAAAATCGACATGGTCGATCCCGAGCTGCTCGAACTCGCCGTCGAGGACATTTCCGAATTTCTCAAAGGAACGTTCCTCGAAGGCGCGCCGCTCTTCCCGGTGTCGTCCCAGACCGGCGAAGGCGTGGATAAACTCCGTGACTATATCGTCAAACAGGAAAAGGAACTCGCGCCCCGCCGCCGGACCGATCTGTTCCGCCTGCCCGTAGACCGCGTATTCACTTTGAAGGGGCACGGGACTATCGTTACCGGAACCATGATTTCAGGCTCGGTCAAAATGGGCGACGCGTTGGAACTGCTCCCGAAAAAACTCGCTACCCGCGCCCGCAGCCTGCAAAGCCACGGGGAATCCGTGGAAGTGGCGGAATCCGGCCACCGTACCGCCGTCAACCTGCAAGGTCTGGATGTGGCGGATGTGGAGCGCGGCGACGTGCTGGCCCTGCCGGGAACGCTGTTCCCTTCCGATCGCTGGCTGGTGCGGCTGACCTGCCTTGGTTCCTCGCCCCGCGCCCTGCGCCACCGCGCCGAAATCCATTTCCACCACGAAGCCCGCGAAATCGCCGCCCGGCTCTATTTCCTCGACCGCGACAAACTCGGCCCCGGCGAAACCGCGTTGTGCGAAGTCCGGCTTGACGAGCCGCTGGTGGGCGTGTTCGGCGACCACTGCGTCGTGCGGGCCTTTTCGCCGCTGCGTACCGTAGCGGGCGGCGTGGTGCTCGACCCGATCAGCGCCGGATTGCGCCGCCGGGATGCCACGCCCGATCGCGTCGCCTCCCTGCTCGGCCTTGAGGACGCTTCCGACGAGGATCGCGTCCGTATGCAGATCGAGCTGGCCGGGAATCGCGGCGCGAACCTCGCGCAGCTTTCCGTGCTGACCAACCTCGATTCCAAGCGGCTCGACAAAGTATTGCAGGCGCTTTCCGGCAAGGGGAAAATTTTCTGCTTCGACCGTGAGGAAAAAGGTTACGTCGCCGCCGGCGCTTCCGCCGAACTTGCCAAGCGTTGCCTTGCCGTGGCCGATGCCTTCCATAAAAAGGAACCGCTCAAGCAGGGCATGGCGCGCGGCACGCTCCTCTCCGGCGGCACGGGCCGCGAGGCGTGGAGCAAGGGTATCCCGCCGAAGCTGGCTTTCTTCGTCGTGGAGCGCCTGCTGCGTTCGGGCGAGCTGGTTTCCGAGGGCGACGTCATCCGCATGGCCTCACACACCGTCTCCCTCAAGTCCGATCAGGCCGGGCTGCGCGACGCACTGCTCAAGGCGCATGTGGACGGCGCATTCACGCCGCCGAACCTCAAGGATGTCCTTGAGGAGCTCAGCGTCGACGCCAAAGCCGCGGCTCCGGTGCTCAAGCTGCTCTGCGAGGACGGCAGCCTCGTGAAGGTCAAGGACGGCCTGTATTTCCACGGCCCCGTCATTCAGGAACTCAAGGCTCGGATGCAGGCGTGGTTCGGCTCACATGACGATCTCGATCCCGCCGGGTTCAAGGAGCTTTCCGGCGGCCTTTCCCGCAAGTACGTCATCCCGCTTCTCGAATATTTCGACCGCGAGCGCGTCACCATCAGGGTGGGCGACAAGCGGCAGTTCAGAGGGCGGGGGTAGGGAAAAAATTGGAGGGGGAAGGGGAAACTTTCTAGAGAAAGTTTCCCCTTCCCCCTCCAAACCTCCCCCATCCTCTTCAAAGATTTTTGTAAGGGTAGATGACGGGACGGGTGGACTCAAGGATGGCCCTTGGCGTCCGTCCCCCGGAAACGCGGAAAGCCAAAAAGAATGGAAGCCGCTCCCCATAATAAAAAACCGCCTGTTGGTTCAGGCGGCTTTTTGTTTGATTCACGTCAACCGGCAGAAATTATCCTATCGGCAATCAACCTGCGACCAGACGGTTACGACGGTCGGACAGGCCAGCAGCTCCTTGGTGCGCTCCTTGTAGGCCAGCATGTGCGGGGTTTTGCCGTGGGCGTCGAGGGCTTCCGGGCTTTCCCAGATCTCATAGAAAAGGAACGTGCCGTCTTCGGAGCGGTTCTTATGGAAATCGTACCGGATACAGCCTTTTTCAGCCCGCACGTTCGGAATGTTCTTCACCACTTCCGCTTCAAGCTGCGCTTCCATGCCTTTCTTCGCCGTCAACTTGGCGGTCACAAAACACGTGTCCATACGATGCTCCTTTTTAGGTTGTCCTTTGCCCGAAAAGCACCTCTTCCGCAATCCGGAAAACTCTGGGGAACGTCCGCTCTTAAAAAATCTGACAGCATCAAAGTAACAACCTCAAAATCATTCAGAACTTCATTCTCTCCAAAGCCTCCACTGCCCCCTCTATACTTCACCCATGCCCCATCCTCTCAACAGGGATTCGATAAACGCGAAAGTTTTAGGTGGAGAGGGGTGGGGTTTGGGGAGGGGAGAGGCCCCCTTTTTCAAAAGGGGGCCTCTCCCCTCCCCAACCTTCAATCCCCTTCCTTCTCCAACCCCTTCAACCACTCGCCAAACGCGGCACGGGCGCGATCGGCATACCACTGCTTGCGTTCCTTCTTTTTCACGCGGACTTCGGGCTCCGGCATGAGCCCAAAATGCACATTGGACGGCTGAAAATGCTTGGCGGGCGTGGACAGATGGTTGAGCAGAGCGCCGAGGGCCGTCGTTGCCGGGGGCTTCGGCAGGGAGCGCCCCTCCAGCTTCGCCGCCAGCATCTGCCCCACCCACAAGCCGCAGGCGATGGACTCGACATAGCCTTCCACTCCGGTGATCTGCCCGGCAAGATGCACGTTCGGGCGGTACTTGAGGGCGAGCTCCTCATTCAGGGACACGGGCGCATTCACATAGGTATTGCGGTGCATACTGCCGAAACGCACGAATTCCGCGTGCTCAAGGCCCGGCACCTTGCGGAAGCAGACTGCCTGCGCGGGATAGGTCAGCTTGGTCTGGCAGCCCACCAGATTGAACATCGTCTTGTTCCCGTTCTCGGGGCGAAGCTGAAGCAACGCGAAAGGACGCCGCCCGGTGCGCGGATCTGTGAAGCCCACAGGCTTGAGCGGACCGAAGGCCAGCGTCTTCTCGCCGCGCGCGGCAAGCGCCTCCACGGGCATACAGCCCTCAAAATGCTTCTCCTGCTCAAATTCGCGGCTGGCGACCTTCTCGCCGTCGAGCAGGCCCTGATAAAACGCCTTGTACTCGTCCTCGTTCATGGGACAGTTCAGATAATCGCCCTCGCCCGGCTCGCCATAGCGGGAGCCCCAGAAAGCGATGCTCATATCAATGGAATCCGCCGCCACGATGGGCGCGATGGCATCATAAAAATAGAGGTGCTCCGCGCCGACGGCCCGTGCAATGGACGCCGACAGGCTTTCGCTCGCCAACGGCCCGGCTGAGATGACCACCCGCTCGAATCCCTCCAAAGCGGGATCATCAAGATCGGCGATGGCCTTGCGGACAAGCGTGATATTCGGCTCGGCTTCCACAAGCTCCGTCACCTTTCCGGCAAACAGCTCGCGGTCCACGGCCAGCGCCTTGCCCGCCGGGACGCGGGTAGCGTCGGCCACGGCCATGAGCGCGCTGCCGAGTTCGCGCAGTTCCTGCTTGATCAGGCCGACACCGGATGCCAGCTCGTCGGATCGCAAGGAATTGGAGCAGACCAGTTCCGCAAGCTGCGGCATGGAGTGCGCCGGGGAATAGGCCTCCGGCTTCTGCTCGAAAAGGGTGACGGCGAAACCGCGCCGGGCCAGCTGCAACGCGCATTCGCAACCGGCAAGCCCCGCACCGACAAGAGCTATTCGCTGTGTGGTCATGGATACTCTGGGGAAAAAAGTTCACGCGCCCCGATCCGGGCGCAACGGGAAAGGCCGGCGGGAAACCGCCGCAAGAGCCGGGAGCGTTCCCTTGCTCCGTCCTCTCCTTTACGCTACACTTCAAGACATCCGCAACCATTTCAACGCTGGAGCCCCACATGGATTTCATCTGGTTCTTCCTCGGCATCGCCGCCGTAGCCGCTGGCCTGACGTATATCAAAAAATCTTCCCCAAACAACCACTAAGCCCGCCTCATGCCCTCTTCCGCGAACCGCCCCGAAAACGGCGGCATCTCGTTTCGTGTGCCTGAAGAAGCGCAGGGCTGGCGTCTGGACAAGGCCCTCGGCCTCTTGCTGGCCTCCCCTTCCCCCGAACAGGAAGCCGCCCGGCCCGACCTGTTCGCGCTGGCCGATCTCGGCCTTCGGGCACGCCGCCGCCTTTGCGACCGTTCCCTCGTGCTGGTGAACGGCAAACCCGGCATCCCCGGCCTCAAACTGCGCGCGGGGCAGGAAATCATCATCCTGCCCGACCCGGAAGGCGCGACCATACCGGAGGACGCTCCGTCCCTTGTTTATAAGGACGGCGGGATTGCGGCGCTCTATAAGCCTGCGGGTATGCACACCGCCGCTCTGGCGGGAAGCCTTTCCCCAAGCCTCGAAACCCTGCTCGGCGATCTGCTGCCTTCGGAAGAGGAAGGCTACGCATCACGCCTGCTCAACCGCCTGGACGCGCCGACCTCCGGCCTTGTGCTCGCATCCTGTACCGATGGCGGCGAACGCCGCTGGTATCGGGCCGAGCGCATCGGCAACACGGACAAGCTGTACCTGGCCCTGATAGAAGGCCAGCCGCTCTACGATTTCACCGTGGCCCGCCGTCTGGATACGGACACGCGGAACAAGACGCGGGTGCGCCATACCGACGATCCCGATCCGGTGCGGCATACCGATGTTACCCTGCTGGCTCCCCTGACCGCCGGGGACGTCCCCGGCCTCGTCGAATCCGATGATCCCGATGCCCTGCTCATGCTCGTCGGCTGCCGCATCCGCAAGGGCGCGCGCCACCAGATCCGGGCGCATCTCGCCGCCGCGGGGCACCCGCTGGCCGGAGATTCCCTCTATGGCGCGGAATTGCCCTGCCCCTCCGGTTTTCTTTTGCATCACGGGCGGGTCTCGTTTCCCGATTTCCAAGCCTTCCGCCTTCCCGCGTGGCTTCCGCTGCTTCCTCGGGAGGCGCAGGAGAAAGCCACGGCGTTTTTAGGAATGGAAAGAGAATGACAATTGGAGAGGGGAAGGGGAAACTTCTTAAAAAGTTTCCCCTTCCCCTCTCCAAACCTCTCCCCTCCTCTTCAAATATTTTCGTTTTTATCGAATCCCTGCCGCCAAGTTTCCCGGTGTACGGGGGTGCGTTTGCCCCGACCGGCTTGAATATGTCCAGTTCACCATGGCCTCGACGGGTTCCGGGAGGCACTGGTTTTCTCTGCTGCTCATCCCTTCCGAAAAAATTTTCCATAACGAACGCTTTGATTCTCCTGTCGACTTTTCCTGTTTGCTTGCTCGATCCATTTCTTTCCAGTACAACGGCGGCATTTATGAATCAGACCTTTTAGGAGGTTCTATGCTAGCGCGTTTCTTGCCCCAGACGGTTCCGTTTTTCAAATTGCTGATGGAACAGAACGCCGTTCTGCAACGGATGGCTCAAAGCCTCATCGTCGTCATGGAAAACACGTATGAATCGGAAGGCCATCTCAAACAAATCAATATATTGGAAGAAGAGGCCGACAAGCTCAACCGGAAAATAACATGGCATCTTTCGCAGACTTTCATTACCCCCATTGATCGTGAAGACATCCACGCGATCAACCTCGCACAGGAACGGGTGGCGGACGGTATACAAAACCTCGCCAGCCGTTTTTTTATGTGCGGCTTCATGTACCAGCGTTTCCCGGCCCATATGATGACCCGGAACATCAAGGGCATGATTGAGGAAACGGAACTCATGCTCGGGCAGCTTGAAAAGAAAAAGGACGTATCGGGGCATCTGCATTCCCTGAAATCCCGCAAATCGGATTGTGAAATGCTGCAGGCCGCAGGGATTTCGGAAATGATGGACAGCGAAATCCCCAACTTTGAGAAAGTGCGCGAACTGATCCTCTGGAGCCAGGTTTACGAGCGCATCGAACGTGCCGTGGATATGGTTTCCGATCTCGGCGACACGCTGGAAGAGGTGGTGCTCAAGTATGTTTGAGGTCCCCGTGCTGCTTGTGCTCATTGTCGTGGTGGCGCTGATCTTCGACTTCACCAACGGAGCCCACGACTGCGCCAACGCCATCGCCACGGTGGTTTCCACCAAGGTGCTCAGCCCCCGCGTCGCGGTCCTCATGGCGGCATCGCTCAACTTTATCGGCGCATTCCTCGGCACCAAGGTCGCCACAACCCTTGGCGCGGGGATCGTCAACACGGACATGGTGGCGAACTGTCAGCCGCTGGTGCTCGCCGCGCTGCTCGGGGCCATCGCCTGGAACCTCATCACATGGTATTTCGGCATCCCTTCCTCCTCATCCCACGCGCTCATCGGCGGCCTGATGGGAGCCGCCGTGGCCTACGCCGGTTTCAGCACGCTCAACGGCGCTTCCATTGCCGAAAAAATCCTGCTCCCGCTGATCCTGTCGCCTCTCGCCGGTTTCGGCATGGGCTTCCTGACCATGTTTCTGATCATGCTCCTGTGCGCCCGGGCCAACCGCAACAAGCTCACCCGCGCCTTCACCAAGCTGCAAATCGTTTCCGCCGCCTTCATGGCGACGAGCCACGGCCTCAACGATGCCCAGAAGACCATGGGCGTGATCACGCTCGCCCTCTTCATCTTTAACAAGATCGACACGATTGCGGTTCCCTTCTGGGTCAAGTGCGTCTGCGCGCTCGCCATGGCGATGGGCACGGCGCTCGGCGGCTGGAAGATCATCAAGACGATGGGCCACAAGATCTTCAAGCTGGAGCCCGTGCACGGTTTCGCCACCGAGACCTCCGCGGCAGCCGTCATCTGTGGGGCGTCGCTTTTCGGTGCGCCCGTCAGCACCACCCACACCATCACCGCCTGCATCTTCGGCGTCGGCTCGACCAAGCGGCTCTCCGCCGTCCGCTGGGGCGTGGCCGGGAACCTCGTCATTGCATGGATTCTCACCATCCCCGCCTCCGCCTTCATCGCCGCCATCGCCTTTTGGTGCATGAAGATTGGGGGGATAGTGTAGAGAGCAGAAGATTGGAGGGGGAGGGAGGGCCTTTCTGGAGAAAGGCCCTCCC
>QWCH01002508.1_pt1 | contig 22679 bp, 22 predicted proteins | sample 1972671 | NCBI WGS metagenome assembly QWCH01 (sample SAMN09866713, study PRJNA288562) | Human gut metagenome isolate term3_stool, whole genome shotgun sequencing... | isolation source: gut | host: Homo sapiens | place: USA: California
GAATGTTTAATTCCTCTGCCCTCTCTTTAACGGGGGTAGGCAAAAGTTTTTTTCCTCTCCCCTTACGCTTGTCTTCTTGAGTTACTACCAATCGTAGATCTGTAAGTTCCGCCAGAGCATTTAAAGTAGGAATGGCAAATTCCGGCGTGCCGAAAAAAATACTTTTTAACATCGTTATTCTTCCTCGCCGGTTTCTTTGTGAACATCAAACATCTCTTCCGCAATATCGGTGTAGAGAATGCCGTCTAAATGATCCATTTCGTGCTGAATAATGCGAGCTAAAAAGCCCTCCGCCACAATGGTGTCCGCTTCGCCGTCTACCGTTTGGTAATCTACCTTTACCTTTTCGAATCGCTTAACTTTTCCCATGCGCTCCGGTACACTTAAGCAACCTTCAAGTGCTTCGGAATCACCTGATTCTTCCACGCGTACGGGATTAATCAAGACGATCTTCGATCCCTCGTAATCGTCGATGACGAGCATCCGTTTTAATTTACCGACCTGAACTGCTGCCAACCCGACACCTTCGGCGTCGTACATGGTTTCGTACATATCGTCTATAAGTTGTTTTAAATGATCGTCAAAGGTATCGACTTCTCGAGACTTTTTTCTTAATATAGGGTCTTCATCGGTTCTGATTTTTAAAATAGCCATTAGTCACTCTCCTATTATCCGTCCAACTCGATGGTAACGTAAATGTTTTTGTCTTTAGTAGATCTATAATAATGCATTAATACCCGTTTAAAGATCTTTAAAAAAGATTGATACTCTTCGGGGAAAATTTTTGCCGTCAACGACATATGTTGTCTATTTTGAATGCGTGGCTGTTCTACAGGTGCGCCGATTTGAATGTTCATGTGTTGATGGCGATTAATAGCCTCTAAGGTCTTCATCCAATTATATGCCGTTTCATTGACACTTCCTCGTCCTCTGACATGAATCTTTAGTAGCCTGACAAAGGGTGGATATAAGAAATGCTTGCGCTCCTCCATTTCCCGATGATAAAAGCGTTCGTAGTGGCGCCCTTTGGCGTATTGAATGCTGTAGTTGTCGGGATTGTAGGTCTGTATGACGGCCATTCCCTTTCGATCGTTTCGTCCGGCGCGACCTGCAACTTGAGTTAACAATTGAAAGGTTTTTTCCTGTGCGCGGTAATCGGATACGAAAAGAGAAAGATCTGCCGCCACGACGCCGACAAAGTCCACGTTCTTAAAGTCCAAACCCTTCGCGAGCATTTGCGTACCGACTAAAATGTCGATTTCTCCCGAATTCATAGCGCGATAAAGGGCGTCAAATTTTCCCTTTTGCGCCATAGTATCTTTATCCATTCGCGCAACGCGGGCATTTGGAAAATGGTCGTGAATCCACGATTCTACTTGCTCCGTACCGATTCCGAACTGGCGAAGATATTCGCTTCCGCAGGAAGGACATTTGGCGGGATAGGGCTTCGTTCGTCCGCAATAGTGGCAATGTAATCGGCCGGTTTTTCTATGGTACACCATGGAAATATCACAGGCGTCGCACTCGATCACGTAGCCGCAGGTACGACAACTTACGAAATGGCTAAAACCGCGTCGGTTAATAAACAAAATGGCCTGTTTTTTATTTCTTAGAGTTTCCTCTAAACTTGCCACCATCTCATCGGATAAAACATCCGTATTGCCGTGAAGGATCTCCTCCCGCATATCCACGACCTTCATCTGTAAATTATCGTCTATATTTTCAGGATCACCGACGAGATCGTGTTTCTCTACATCCACATCAACTCTTGAAAACATAGCAACTGATGGCGTGGCGGATCCGTAAATTACCTTTGCATCGTCGATTCTTGCACGCATCTCCGCAACGGTGCGAACATTATAGCGCAAGCCTTCCTGATAATCGTAGGATTCCTCCTGTTCTTCGTCTATAAAAATATAGCCGAGATGTTCCATCGGCGCAAAAATCGCCGAACGAGCGCCTACGAGAATACGACCGGGTTCCGTTTTTAGTCGAATCCAGGACTTCGCCTTTTCACCTTGGCTCCGTTTGGAGTGAAGTATCTCTACCTTCCCGGGAAAACGAGCTTTTAAACGATCTACCATTTGGGTCGCTAAACCGATTTCGGGCACGATCATCATTGAAGACTTGCCCTCTTCCATGGCGCGCGATGCCAATTGCATATAAACCTCTGTTTTCCCCGTTCCGGTGGCACCGTGTAATAGATGAACTCTTTTTTTTGAATTGGCAATTTCCTCAATAACCTTTTTTTGATCTGCACGAAGATTAGGAGGTGCTAGTCCTTTTAAGTTCACTTCAAAAGACTCTTCGACAGCTTCTTTTTTTAAAAGTCCGTTGAGGGGAGCATCGGAAAAAGCGGTCAATTCTCTAATCTCCGCCTTCGTAAGAGGACCTTTTTCAAGAAGTAAATCGAAGACGATTTTTTGTTTATCCGTTAAGTCTGTATCTTTTCCGGAGACGGCTTGAAAGCGCTGAATTTTTCTCGCCTTAACTCCTTCTGATGATTCAAAAGAAAAAGAAATTTCCCCATTTTTATCGGCTTCCGATAAAAGAAATTCCCCATGAGTGTCCAATTCTTTCGACGGAATCTTATCCCTATCTCCCATGAGCTCTCTCGTTCGCGACGTGTCCTTTTCTTTAATGATAACCTCGATGGTCTCTCCCAATACATATTTGGGTAGGAGCGGTTGAAATGATTGTACATAGGAAGTTAAAAAACGATCCCGCATGGCAAGGCCGAGGGCGATTGATTTTTTCGACAGAATAGGGCGATGGTCCATAATTTCTGCAATATGTTTGAGATGGGCACTGTCACCTTCCCGTTCTGCAAGAACAACCGCAACCTCCGGTTTATTCCCCCTTCCGAAGGGCACGACGACCCGACGACCGATAAGGGATTCCCCGTCGCCGTTCCAAGCATAGCTATACAATTGATCAATTTGAGGCAAAGCCTTGTCGATATAAACATCTACAATCATAGGAACTCCCTATCATGTAAAAAAAGCTAGGCATCGCTAGCTTTTCAAACGTTCTGTCACACGATCTAAAATTTCTACGGCCAATGCACTTTTTTCCATCATGGGAAGCTCTTCTTCCTTGCCGTTTGATGAAAAAATCTTCACATGATTGGTTTCACTGGCAAAGCCTGCATTTTCTTCACAAATATTATTGGCCACAATAAAATCAAAGTTCTTGCTCTTTAATTTTTTCTTCGCGTATTCCTCTACACGGTGGCTTTCGGCTGCAAATCCGACGACCACACGATCGCCTTTTATATTACCGAAATGCTTAGCGATATCGGGATTTGGCGAAAATTCGACGGTGAGATTTTCTCCGCTGCTTTTTTTGATCTTCTCGTGAGCGTATTGCACGGGTTTGTAGTCACTCGGCGCTGCCGATTTTATTAATATATCGCTTGTAGGAAATACTTTCTCTACGGCATCGTACATTTCCTGCGTACTCTCGACGCTAATAAAATCGACACCTCTCGGCTTCGGAAGATGGGTAGGGCCGCTTATAAGATGGACCTTTGCGCCCCGATTGCGCGCTTCCGTCGCAATGGCGTAGCCCGTTTTTCCACTGCTGTGATTGCTTATAAAGCGTACAGGATCCAATCGTTCTTTTGTGGGCCCTGCCGTCACCGTTAGCTCAAGACCTTCCATGGTCTTTGGCGTAAGGGCTTCTAAAATATAATCTACGATGTCGTCGGGTTCGAGCATCTTACCCGATCCCACATCTTGACAGGCGAGCAAGCCTTCCGCCGTGGGAAGAATTTCCACATTTTTTCGTGAAGCTAATATTTTTAGTGCTTCTTGAGTCGATTCCGCTTCCAGCATATGTGTATTCATGGCCGGTGCGATTAAAATCTTAGCCCGTGTAGCCATGGCAACGGTTGTAAGCATATTATCCGCAATGCCGTAAGCGAGCTTGGCGATTGTATTGGCAGTGGCCGGCGCAATTATCATGCAATCCGCCCACTTCGCCAAAGAAATGTGCTCTACGTCCATATTAGAAAGCTGATTGAACATTTCCACATGAACCGTTTCGTTGCTCATGGTTTGAAACGTAAGGGGCGTTATGAATTCAGTAGCGTGTTCAGTCATGATGACGCGAACTTTTATCCCCAGTTTTTTTAGCCGGCTGACGATTCCCGGCGATTTATAAACACTGATTCCCCCGCTGACGCCGAGGAGAACATGCTTACTCATCCCCTTCGACCTCTTCTTCAGCTTGTTCCAGTTCGCGTTTTAAGGCTTCGATACGGCGTTCCTTTTCCGCTTGAATTTCTTCAAAGCGTTCTTTGCTCGTAAATTTAACCGCTCCCTTGTAAACTTCTTCCATAGAAATGGAAACGGGATTTTCAAGATCGGTGTCGATTAAAGGGTCATCTCCGTCTACGAGTTCGCGGGCTCTATTAGAAACCAACGTCGCCAGTTCGTAACGGCTGTCGGTAATTTTTGCTATTTCACCAAATGACATAATGTTCATCGTATCGACCTTCTTTCTACAATATCCTTTTTAATATCTTTATAACGCTTTACGCGAAGTTTCTCCGCCGCAATAATGTTTTCAATATCGAGGACCGCTTGTTCTACTTTATCGTTTACGACAAAATAGTCGTATTCTCCAACGAAATCCAGTTCTTTGAAAGCATTGGAAAAGCGGGTTTCAATATCCTTTTCGCTTTCCGTACCGCGGTTTACGATTCTTTGTTTCAACTCTTCCATGGTAGGGGGCAGCAAGAAAATAAAGACAGCTTCTTTATATTTTTCTTTAATCTGAAGGGCGCCTTGAACATCGATTTCTAAAAGCACAATTTCGCCCTTTTCGATTTCTTGAAAGACGAATTCTTTCGGCGTCCCGTAATAATTGGTATGCACATGGGCGTATTCGAGTAGCTCGTCGTTTTTAACCATTTCTTTAAATTCTTCTTCCGTTTTAAAGAAATAGTTTTCTCCATCCACTTCCATCACTCTGGGCTTTCGCGTCGTGACAGATGTTGAAAATTTAACTTCCTCATTTTTCGCCATTAGCGCTTCACTTACCGTTCCCTTACCACTGCCGGATGGACCGGAAAGTACCAATAAAAAACCTTTAGACACACAACACCGCCTTTATACTATTCTACATTTGCAACTTGCTCTCTTAAATCATCGATTGTCGTTTTAACATCGACGAGACGATGTAAAACATCGATCGTTCTCGATTTGTTCGCCATGGTATTGGCTTCTCTGAACATTTCCTGCAAGAGAAAATCCAAACTCCGTCCCACCGAACCTTTTCTCTCCATTATAACATTAAATTGGGCAATATGAGAGAAAAGCCTGTCGATTTCTTCTTCAATTGAAATCTTTTCGTATAAAAGGGCAAGCTCCGTAGCAAATCGCGAAGGATCCATGGAAAATTCATTCATGAATTCTTCGACGCGTTTTCTGAAAGCATCTTGTTGAATGACTTTATCCTCATCCGTCGATTGCTTTATTTCGTTCAATTCATTTTCTATGTAACGAATCTTTTCTCTTAAGCACTCGAATAAATAATCTCCTTCCCGCTTTCTCATAGCGAGAAATTCGTCGAGAGCCGATTCGAATACTTCGTGAATAAACTCAACTGTTATGTCATTACCTAAATCTAAAGCTTCCACGACGCCGGGACGAGATAAAAGCCAATCGGCTTTCGGATCCTCGCCGGTCAGTCCTTTATAGAGTTCTCTGAAAAATGTAGCGGAATCTTCGGAGAAACTCAGTTTCGTTTCAGCGTTTCGCGTAATGGAAAAATTTACTTCCACTCGTCCGCGAATAAGCCGGTTTTCCAGTGTTTTTTTGATATCATTTTCTACCGCCGGGAAATCCCCTAAACCTTTTATGCGAATGTCGCGATTCTTGTGATTTACCGATTTAATTGTCACACTTAACGTCGTATCAGTTGTCATTTGTTCTGCCGAACCAAAGCCGGTCATGCTGTGCATAGGCGCCTCCTCTATGTTATTATACATGAAAGACAATGGGCTTTCATCACGACAAGGAGGAGATAGATTGAGTTACGACGGAACGATGACAAGAGCGGTAAGCGAAGAGTTGAATGCGCTTTATAGCGGCGGTAAGATCGACAAGGTGTATCAGCCGCAGCAGGACACAATCGTTTTAAATTTGAGAAGTCATCAGGCTCGAGGAAGTTTGCTTTTGTCCGCATCGGCAAATAACCCCTGTGCTTATATTACGGAAAAGAAATTTCAAAATCCCGCGACGCCTCCTAATTTTTGTATGTTGCTTCGGAAACACGTGGAATCTACGGTGATTCAAAAAATTTATCAAATAGAAATGGATCGCATTCTTTGCATTGAAGTCGAAGGATTTAACGACCTCTTCGATAAAGTCAAAAAGACTTTGATTATCGAAATGATGGGGCGTCACTCGAATATCATTCTCCTCGACGAAAACGGAAAAATCGTCGATGCCTTAAAGCGCATTAATCATTCCACGAGCCGCGTAAGGGAAATTCTTCCTGGGATTCACTATACCTTGGAAGGTATTATGGATCGCGTAAACCCTTTAAAAGAAAAAGAAGACGCTTTTTTAGAAGCGGCCAATGGTGAAGATGCCCTTTCCGTCAAAAACTTTTTTATTCGACGCTATTTAGGAGTATCTCCTCTTATCGCCTCTGAAATTGCCTATCGCGCAGGATTTTCCGATAAAGATCCTATGAAAACCGTCGATAAAATCGCTCTTTATGAATCCTTTAATGAACTTATGGACGAGTTGCGAAATAACGACTATAAACCTCAAAGTATTTCCGACGGACATAAAATTATCGCTTTTTCAGCCCTAAATCTAAAACACTATCCTGAAGAAAATAAAACATTCTACGATTCTCCTTCCGAGCTTTTAGACCAAACCTTTATTATGCGCGTTATGGAAGACAGAATACGGCAAAAAAGTCAAAACCTCCACAAGCAGATTAAAAACTATTTAGAGCGTGCATTGACGAAACAGGAAAAAATGGAAATGGAACTTCGGGAAGCGAAGGATCGTAAAAAGCTTAAAGTTTACGGCGATCTCCTCTCCTCCAATGCATGGAAAATCGAAAAGGGATGCCGTGAGATCACATTGGAAAATTTTTACGACAACATGGAGCCCATTACCATTCCATTAGACGACACGAAAGACGGAATTCAAAACGCCGCAAACTATTATAAAAAGTTTACAAAGCTAAAACATGCAGAAGCTACTTTAACGAGCCGTATTGAAAAAAATAGAACCACCATTCAATACTTAGACTCCATGCTCTATAATCTGGAAGATGCCACGACTGTCGACGAAGTTGACAGCATTCAGGAAGAATTTCGCGAGGATTATCTCAAAAAGAAATTTAAAGATCATGGACACGGTGGCAAAAAGAAACATTCTAAAAAGGCTGATTATCTTGAATTTACATCTTCTGACGGGCAACCAATTTATGTAGGACGAAATAATCGGCAAAATCAAGAGCTCACATTGAAATTTGCTCGTAAAAATGATTATTGGTTCCACGTGAAAAACGGTCCCGGCAGCCACGTCATTTTAAAAACTGAAGGAACAGAGCCTTCCGAAGACGTATTAAGAGAATGTGCCGAACTTGCCGCCTACTACAGCAGAAGCAGACAATCTTCCAATGTAGAAGTGGATTATACTAAGCGGCAATTTATTAGGCGCCATCCCTCCAATCAAACGGGACTAGTCATTTATACGGATTTTTCCACACTCTATGTAACGCCGAATAAAGAGCATATTGAACAATTGAAGGCATAAAAAGAGGTCAAAGGTTAGGGCAAATCGCCCGGCCTTTGACCTTTTCGTTAGTCTTCTTTTTTCTTGTCACTTAAATATCCTAAACGCTTTAAGACGAGATTGTATCCGTCAGCTCCGTAATGGAGGGCGCGATTAATACGGCTAATCGTAGCCGTCGATGCGCCGGTTTCCTCCTCAATCGCGTGATAGGTGTTATCCGATACGAGAAGTTTAACCACTTGCAGACGCTGCGAAATTGCTTTTAACTCTTTAATCGTGCAGATGTCTTCAAAAAAACGGTAGCATTCTTCTTTATTTTTTAAGCATAAAACAGCTTCGAATAATTCGTCCATGTTTTTATCTTCGATTTTTGATGAATAGGACATTTTTACCTCACTTTATGATAATCCGGTGATTTTTCCCTGACTGTCTATATCCATACCATTGGCCGCGGGAACTTTGGGGAGCCCCGGCATGGTCATAATAGATCCTGTAAGTGCCACGATAAAGCCCGCCCCGTTTGAAAGGCGCATGTCGCGAATGTGAATGGTAAAATCTTCAGGTGCGCCGAGTTTCGTAGCGTCGTCGGTAAAAGACATTTGCGTCTTCGCCATGCAAATGGGTAGATCGTCTGCGCCCAATTCTTGAATTCGTTTCATAACAACCTTGGCTTCATCGGAGTAAACTACATCCTTTGCGCCGTAAATGGTTGTTGAAATGGTTTCGATTTTTTCTTCGATGCTCGTGTTCCGTTCATAAATGGGTTTGTAGTGGCTCTCTTCTTCACAAAGAGCGACAACTTTTTCCGTTAGTTCCATTCCGCCTTCTCCGCCTTTTGCAAATACATCGGAAAGTGCGACATCGACGCCGAGTTCATCGGCAAGTTCGTGAATGGTGTTCAATTCCCTTTCCGTATCGGCGGGGAACTTGTTAATGGCAATAACTACGGGGATGCCGTATTTCTTCATGTTTTCGACATGGCGTTTTAAATTCGGGAATCCTGCACGAAGAGCTTCCACATTTTCTTCACTCAAATCTTTTACCGCTACGCCGCCATTGTATTTAAGTGCGCGTATCGTCGCGACGACGACCACACAATTGGGATGAAAATCAGCTTCCTGTGCGGCGATGTCCAAGAATTTTTCAGCTCCCAAATCGGCACCGAACCCTGCCTCTGTAATAGCATATTCGCCGAGATTTAAGGCCGCTTTCGTCGCTAAAATGGAATTGCAACCGTGGGCTATATTGGCAAAAGGTCCGCCGTGAATAATAGCAGGCGTATTTTCAATGGTTTGTACCAAATTCGGCATAATGGCATCTTTCATCAGCATAGCCACCGCGCCTTCAACTTCTAAATCTTTTACGTAAATAGGCTTATTATCCTTAGAATAAGCGACGATGATTCTGGCTACTCTCGCCTTGAAATCTTCAAGATCTCGTGCGAGACAAAGAATCGCCATGATTTCAGAGGCTACGGTAATATCGAATCCTTCTTCGCGCATAACACCGTTTTTCTTAGGGCCTGCGCCGACGATAACTTGACGTAGCGCGCGGTCGTTCATATCCAACACGCGCTTAAACGTAATGTTCTTCGGATCGATATTTAACACATTTCCTTGATGAATGTGGTTGTCGATGGCGGCGCTAATAAGATTATTAGCGCTGGTAATGGCGTGGAAATCTCCCGTAAAATGGAGGTTAATATCATCCATGGGAAGAACTTGGGAGTAACCGCCGCCTGCCGCTCCGCCCTTAATGCCGAAGACCGGGCCGAGGCTCGGCTCTCTCAAGGTGCTGATCGCCTTTTTCCCCATGCGACACATCGCCATGGCAAGTCCGATATTGGTCGTCGTCTTTCCTTCCCCTGCAGGTGTAGGATTAATGGCGGTAACGAGAATCAGCTTACCCTCTTTTTCTTTCGGTTCATTAAAAGGATTGCCTTGAATTTTCGCCATATAATGACCGTAGGGCTTTATATCTTCGCTTTTCAGCCCCAGATCTTCGGCGATTTTATAAACTTCCTCTAATGTCGCCTCTCCGGCAATTTCAACATCTGTTTTCATTTTAGCCACGTAAGTCCTCCTCGAGTTTGCGATTCATTTCTTCTACTTCCGATTGTAGTTTTAATTTGTAATCGTCGAGACGTTTTTTAAGATCGCTATCGGCGACAGATAAAATTTGTGCCGCTAAAATACCGGCATTCTTTCCGCCGTTAATGGCCACCGTCGCTACAGGAACGCCGGAAGGCATTTGAACCGTGGATAGAAGGGAATCCATTCCTCCTGCAACGGACGTTTTACCGGGAACACCAATAACGGGACGCGTCGTATGGGCCGCCACGACGCCGCCAAGGTGTGCCGCTTTTCCCGCAATGGAAATAAATACTTCTGTGCCGTTTTTTTCCTGTTCCTTCACATACTCAACCACCTCATTAGGGGTGCGATGAGCGCTATAAACTACGCAATCGTAGGCTACGCCAAGTTCTTTTAACGATTTAATAACATCAAATGCGATTTCTCTATCGCTATAACTACCCATAAGAATTGAAACTTTCATAATCTGCCTCCTTATATCCTTTATCATGTTATCAATACTCCGTAATGCTGTCAATAAGCGATGATACAGCACATTACGACGATTACGATGCTTTCGGCAAAATAAATTCAACTCTAAAACCGCCGTCTGCATTAACAGCTTTCATTTTACCTCCGTGTAGCTGACAAATTTGTTTTGAGATGAGTAATCCCATGCCGTGAACATTTACAGCAGACAAGTCCGATGTTGCCAAGCGCTGTAAAATGTCCTCACCGACCCCTCCTCCGTGATCCCATAACGCGATAAATATTAAATCCTTATCTTCGCTACAACGTACAACTATATCGCCCTCTTGGTAAGTCAAGCTATTTTTTACAATGTTCTCGATCATTCGACTAAACAAGTGTGCGTCCATTTTAATCGTCGTAGATTGGTGAATGTCATTTTCAAAAGCAATGTTTCTTTCCGGATGTTCATTTAAATAGCGAATTAACACTTTTCGTAAAGCGGGAATCGGATATTCTCGAGTAAATCGCTCGTCACTAAGGCTTTGAAGCCGCGACGTATCATTAAGATCTTGTATGGTCTTGCTGATCCGCATTAGCTCCTCTTCCATTGCCCCTATCGTTTCATCATTTTCTCCCGTTTTTAAATCGTTTAGCCCCCAGCTCAGTTTTGAAAGAGGCGTGCGCACATCGTGGCTGATGCCGCGAATCCATTGGCTTTGGCTTTTACTCAACTGTTCATAGCGTCGATTGGCATCGTTTACTGCACGAGACACATCTCTTAATGGCCCTGCCTCTTCCAAAGGGATGTAATCAGCGCTGTAAATATTCTCCAACGCCTCTTGAAGAGGAGACAATTTTTTGAACAGATTATTCCGCTCCCTTCTGTACATAAAAAAGAGGAAAAATAGATAGCCTAATAAAAAAATCAGTGCCAAATCTACGTTTAAAAGCCATTGCTTGGCGCTGTAATAGTTGAAAGGCAGCTTATCCAATGTTCCCTTAGGATATCCGATGACGAGGAGATCGTCTCCGACAATGTACGTCATCACGGGATAATCTTTTAAATAATAACGGGTAAACCGAGCCACATCGATCATTTTATAAGTGTCCGGTATTTCAGAAGGCTTTCTACAGGACTCAATGATCTTGCCGCTTCCGCCAATGAGAATGGCCCAGAGATTATTTTCTTTTAAAAACTCTCTGTTTTCCATCGTGAAAAACATCTCGTCGCCTTTATTTTCCATAATGTAATCGTGGATACTATCGGGCTGTACGTACTGTTTGCTTACATTGTAATTTATGTAAAGAATAACGAAAATTAGAAAAATAAAGGTCAGCAAAAAGGCGACCGTAAATAAAACGAAGCGTCGTAATTTTTTTAATATAAATTGAAACATAGTAACTCCGTTATGGCTTTCCTACTAATTTATAACCGAGACCCTTTACCGTCACCAATCGTTTAGGATTGGAAGGATCGTCTTCAAGTTTTTCACGAAGGCGATAAATATGGGTAATCAATGTATTTTCATAACCGAAGGTCTCTTCCCAGACATTTTCGATGATTTGATCGATGGAGACGATATGATTTAAATTAGCCGCGAGTAAACTCAAAATTTTAAATTGCTTCGCCGTCAACTTCTTTTCATTGTTTCCTCTCGTAATCGTTCCCTTGGAAGGATCGAATAAAGCGCCGTTTAAGTCGACAAGTTTGCTCTGATCACCATGAAAACTTCTTCGAAGCACAGCCTCTATGCGCCATAAAAGGTCCTCTGCTAGAAAAGGCTTTACGATATAATCATCGGCCTCCGATTCAAAGCCTTCGCGGCGATCGTCGATACCATCTAAAGCAGATAAAATAATGACCGGCATATGGGAACGTTGACGGACGGATTTCAACAAGTCCATTCCACTTCCGTCGGGCAACATTAAATCTAAAATTATTAAATCCACGGAATGATGGGCCAGTTGATACTTTGCCTGGGCCAAATTGGATGCCGTTTTAATCGAGTCGTACCCTGCCCCTCGTAAATAACGATCCAAGTGATCCAACAGGGTTTTTTCGTCGTCTACGATTAAAATAACGGGATCTTTTTTCTTCTCCATAGTGTCGCCTCCTTTTAGGGCTATTTTATCACAGGGCAAAAGCATTTTTCCCTTGTGATCTAAATGTGATGTAGGTTTCATAAGTCTGTGAGTTTCCGATTTTATAATGACACAAAAGGAGGTTCTTATGGAAAATCTATTATCCATCGACAATTTAAAAAAGAGTTACAACGGCAAAACAGTTTTAGACATCGATCACTTAACATTACCTAAGGGTGCTATTTACGGTTTAATCGGGCCCAATGGCGCCGGCAAATCTACTTTGATGAAGTCCATACTGGGCTTAATTTCAAAAGACTCCGGCGAGATGACACTTTTCGACCAAAAAGTAACGACTAAAAATCAAAAGATTCTGAATCGCAAGTTGGGCGCATTGATCGAACGACCGTCTTATTACGACCACTTAACGGGCGAAGAAAATCTTTCCATTCTATGTACTTTAAAAGGTATCGATAAAAAACATATTGTACCGACACTGCAATCAGTCGGTATTGAGAAAAAAGGTCACGAAAAGGTTAGAACGTATTCACTGGGCATGAAACAGCGACTTGGGATCGCCATGGCTATTATCGGCGAGCCCAAGTTATTAATTTTGGACGAGCCGATAAACGGACTGGATCCCATCGGCACTTTGGAAATGCGCCATCTATTTCTACAATTGGCGGAGGAAAAGAATACGACGATTTTAATTTCATCCCATATTCTCGACGAAGTGGAAAAAATCGCCACCCATATTGCCATGCTACAAAGCGGTCGCTTGATCTATAACGGTACCCTTGAAAACTACCGAGAGCTTCATCCGCCGATTCTCTCCCTACGTACATCCGACAATGATTTGGCAGCCAAAGCGCTCAACTCCACAGAATTTGCAATTCGCGGAGAACGCTTAATTTTAAATCATCCTGACGATGACGAAGTGGCAGAAATTGTGCGCCGCTTATCTTCAGTCGTCGATATTTACCGCATCGAAGAAGAGCGGGAAAGTTTGGAAACTCTCTTTATTAACGATACGAAGAAGGGAGGCAATTTTTTTGCGTAGTTTAGAATCTAGAAAATATAGACATCTTCACATTTACTCCTTACTCGGCATATTGTTTTTCGTCCATATTTTCGTGTCCAGTATTTCAGTTGTTTCAAGCTCCTTTGTCAATGAAACCTATCCGCTTTTCAGGCTTTTAGACGTATACTTCATGATACAGCTGATTTTTAGCCCGGTGCTTTTTTCTTCTTTAGTAAAAAAAGTCGTAGAAATCGAAGAGAAAGATAATATGTTTCTCTATCAGGAAATCCTCGGCATCGAACCCTCTGCACTCTTACTGAAAAAATGGTCGTGGCTGAATCTAAGGCTATTACTGTTACAAATAGTGGAATGGGCAGTGCTAATAATGATGGCATCGCGATCTAGTCGCTTTTCCCCCACCGATATTATGAGCCTTCGCATACTCATAGAATTCGCGGGCCAATGGCTTATTACGGCGGCCTTTGTTGCACTTTTCCTCATCTTGGAAACCCGCTCAAAAAGTCCTTATTTCACCCTCTTCTTTTCCATGGCAGGCACGTTGACGGGAATTATATCCATGCTTACGTCTTCCGCTCTCACCTTTATGAATCCCTTCGCCTGGATAATATCTCTGATGAATATTTCCTATGTTCAACAGTCCGGAAAATTTGAGAGTGTTTTAAATCCTACGCCTTTTGTAACACCCTTCATTGCTATAATCGGCTTGGTGATTTGTTTATTCATAATTAAAAACCATACACTCATTCGTTACGATAAAACATTTTAGGAGGTATTATGTCATCCGTTCTTTCCATTGAAACGAAGAAAATCAAATGGTTTCCCTTGCTGTTAGCCATACTTCTCGTGCCTCTTCTAGCCAATGTATTCGGCACAATAAATTATCTCGGCAATCGACAAACACTCCATCATGAATGGGAAAGTTTATTTACCCAGGTCGGCTTATTTTACTTTTCGTTTTTCTTTGTGCCCCTCATCGCCATCATCGTCGGTATTTTATGGAACACAGAGCACCGTGCAGGATTAAATTTCATAAGACTAAGTTCCATTACTCACAGCCGATTTATTCTTTGTAAAAACCTGCTGGCTTTTGTCCTCATTTCTATCGCGCAAACTTACTTCTTTCTTTCCTTTTATCTCTGCGGCAAATTTGCTTGCCATTTCGGCACATTGGATTTGACGATATATCTCTATTATCTACTAGCGAGTATTCTCTTTTCAATTCCGGCTATTTGTGTTTTTTCCGCATTGAGCATTCGTATGAAATCATTAGGTGGCGTCACTATTTTATCAGTCGCCATTTCCATTATGGGTTTTTTGACTTGTGCGCAGACAGTAATTCCCCATTTAGAAAAAATATTTGCGCTGAATAACTTAGCTTACGATATGAATCATTTCACACAACTTTCCCCCGGCGATTTCTTAATAACACTTCTCCTTGCAATTGTTGAGACCACAGTTGCATATGGCTTTTCCAAAACATTCTTACAATATGATGAATAAGCACAAAAAGAATCCCCCGTCGCCGAGGGATTCTTTCTATTTTCGAGAACTGATATAGTTCGGGCTTTCGCGTGTAATGGTAATATTGTGAGGATGGTTTTCTTGTAGCGTGGCCGGCGTGATTTTCATGTATTCGGTCTTGGTTTTGAGTTCGTGAATATCTTTCGCGCCTACATAGCCCATACCGCTCTTTAAACCGCCGACAAGTTGATAGACCACGTCGCCGACTTTTCCTTTGTAAGGAATTCGACCTTCCACACCTTCGGGTACGTATTTTTTCGTTTCCGATTGGAAGTAACGATCGCTGGAGCCGCTGCTCATGGCGCCTAAGGAGCCCATACCGCGATAGGTCTTAAAGCGACGTCCTTCGACATAAATTTCTTCTCCGGGACTTTCGTCGGTACCGGCAAACATGGAGCCCATCATGACCACGTCGGAGCCTGCGGCGATCGCCTTTGTAACGTCGCCGGAGTATTTAATACCACCGTCGCCGATAATGGGGATGCCCCGTTCTTGACCGGCTTTCGAACAGTTTAAAATCGCCGTTACTTGTGGCACACCGATACCGGTTACGACGCGCGTCGTACAAATGGAACCGGGACCGATACCGACTTTAACACAGTCTGCGCCGGCGTCGATAAGATCCATCGTACCTTGATAAGTTGCCACATTCCCCGCCACTAATTGAAGATCGGGGAAAGCTTTTTTAATTTCACGAATGGTTTTTAAAACGCCTGCCGATTGCCCGTGGGCGGTGTCGATGACGAAAAGGTCGGTCCCGGCTGCGACGAGCGCTTCCACACGGTCGTATACGTCGTGGGTAACACCGATCGCTGCACCGGCTAAAAGTCTTCCGCCTTTGTCTCTTGCCGAGTTCGGATATTGAATAGACTTTTCGATATCCTTAATCGTGATAAGACCTTTTAAATAATGTTGATCGTCGATTAAAGGAAGCTTTTCAATCTTATATTCCTTCATAATTTTCAACGCGTCGTCCATGGAAATACCTTCGCGACCGGTGACGAGATTGTCGGACGTCATAACGTCTGCAATTTTTTTGGTGAGATCATCTTCAAAGCGGATGTCACGATTGGTAATAATACCTTCTAAAATACCTTTAGCATTGACGATGGGCACGCCGCTAATGCGGTAATGGCTCATTAACTCCAATGCGTCTTTAATAACATGCTCCTTCGAAAGTGAGAAGGGATCGGTAATGACGCCGTGCTCGCTTCTTTTCACGCGATCCACTTCTTTTACCTGTTCCTCCAAAGGCATGCTCTTATGGATAATACCGATGCCACCTTCACGCGCCATGGCAATGGCCATTTGTGATTCCGTAACCGTATCCATGCCCGCACTCATAAGGGGAATGTTCAATTCGATTTCGTTGGTGATTTTCGTTTTTAAACTTACTTCATTCGGTAAAACTTCAGAATACCCCGGCATCAGCAGAATATCGTCGAATGTTAAACCGTCTCCTAAATATTTCATCAGTACCTCCTTGCAGTCCTCATTTTAAGATAAGGGATATTTTAGCAAAAGTTAGTCTTTGTATCAAGATTATTGGTTCAATCGATAAGGAAGAATTTGAATAACTTCCACGCCCTTAGGCCCTTTCGCCGTCAATTTGCCATTACTGTCTACTGCCACGGTTAAATCCTCAGGATTAATAGAAGACACAATATTTTGCTCTCCGTAAACCTCTACGGTTACATGCTCCGGACGTTTAAATCGTTTCCCGTTCATATTAATGGATTTAGGATCGATTTCTAAACTGCGTTTAGATGTTTCATTTTTCATGTAGCGCAGGAAAATGGATTCGTCAGGATTGACGAGATGCACGCCGTCGGGAAGATTAAGAGTTAAGGGAATGGTAAACTCTCTCATAAGTTCTCGCGGATCGACCGGATTGGTTTTTACCGCTTCTACTTTATCGATCTGTTCGCCCTCGCCCGTTATCATAACACTTGTAGGTGTTAAAATAGCACGCTCGCGCTTAAATCCTTCCACATTTTCGTCGGTATAGTTTACATTGATCGGTACACTTACAGCTTTTGATATGACCGCCTGAACGCTTACATTGTTCGGTGAAATATCGATATTAGAAATGACGCGTTTATTCTGATCCATCGGGAAAAGTTCCACAGTCGATACGACCGTGTCCTTTGCTCCGTTGACAGTCACAAAACCGACGACGGATTGAACTTTATCCACGTCGCGCTTCGGACCGCTGATCGTAACTTTTTCCGGACTGACACTAACATGATCCAGTACATAATTATCATCCGGTTTGCCCTTACTTTTAACTGTAACGGCTTTTTCTTCTTTGACGATTTCATCTACCGATACGGTAATGGCTTTTGGATTGGAACGCTCGATGGTTAAGCTGTCGTCGCTCAATCGGTAGTGGATTGGTAAACGCTGAGTTCCGGGTTGCACATCTTCCAAATCTACGTAGGCGGATATATCCTCTTCCTTTAACCCCAAAATAGCGCTTCGCTTTCCGCTAACGACAATATTCGTTGTGTAGTCGTCGTGTTTTAATAATTCGAGGCCTGCTTCACGCATTGAGGATTGATTGCGAAGTTCAACCTGAACATTGGTAAAGTCTTTCTTGATGGTCGGGTCGATTTCGGTGATGATAAAAAACCAAAGCAAGATGGCGATAACCAAAGAAAAGATTTTGGCGATGGTGTCTTGCTTGTTTGCTATGAAATTTAAATAGCGCTCACGCATTTTCCACCTCATTCTTCATTTCGTTGGGAAAATAAATATCGCGTAGTAATTGCTCCAGCGTCGCCAAATCCAAGTGGCGATTAATATTACCGTATTCCGCAATGGAAATCGAACCGGTTTCTTCACTGACGATGATGGCAAAAGCATCACTTTTCTCACTCATACCGATGGCGGCACGATGACGCGTTCCCAGTTCCTTAGAGAGTCCCTTTTGTTCCGTCAAAGGTAAGAAGCAGGCAGCCGACACCACTTGATCGCCGTTGACGATAACGGCGCCGTCATGTAGCGGCGTGTTGGGAATAAAAATATTAATAAGCAACGCCGAAGAGAGCTCGCCGTAAATCGGCGTCCCCGTTTCGATAATTTCATTAAGCCCTGTCTGACGCTCGATAACGATTAGAGCGCCGATTTTTTGTCGCGAAAGAGAGGCGACGGCGCTGACGATTTCATTAATCGTCGATTCGTCGCGCTTGCTGGAATAAATTAAGCCTTTTTTTATTGAACTGTTACGACCGATAAATTCGAGGCCCCGTCGAATTTCAGGTTGAAACACGACAAACAGACCTAAAAATCCCCAAGTCAACATGCTCTTTAAAAGGTAATTGAGCATGTAGATTTGTAAGACTTCGCTCACCTTCGTAAGAACTAACACGACGATAATGCCTTTGCTAAGCTGCTCGGCGCGCGTCCCGCGAATTAACTTTAAAAGCCAATAGATAATTACTGCGACGATAGCGATATCGATAATATCTTGGATACGCAGGATGGATAAGGTTTCACTGATCCATTTCATTTAGATTGGCCCTCCTAAATACATACGATACGGCACTTGTAACGAAAATGAACATACCGACAGCGATAAACCCGTCGCCTACGCTCATAACCCGTGCCGAGGTTATGGGCGAGTAAAATATAAATCGATCGCAAAGAAAGCGCAGCTGGGTTTCCTCATTGGCTAAAACATGGGTCAAGGTTTTGCCGGTGGATATAAGATTCAAGGCGCGAACATCACCTATTTTAACGAGACAAGATGACTCTACGGGCATGCCCCCGTTTAACAGCACGACGATGCTATTTAAAAGAACGCCGATACCTGCTAAACGATAACCTATATGCTTCCCGAGCAGTAGCCCGAAACCGATAATCACTAAGGCGATTCCGTGAACTGTAGGAAAAATAGTTAAAATCATAGGCGATTTCGGCGCCATTTTTAAGCTTAAGATAAAAATACATGCACCGATTCCCGCGATGATTAAATTTTTAAATGTCGGTAATGAAAGAAAAACCTTATTTTTCCATGAAAAAATAAGGCCGAGCATCATACCGAGTATAATGGCTTCTTTCGTCATTGTTCACCTACAAAAAATGCGCCCTCCTTGGAAAGCGCATTTTACTTTTTTATTCTTCGTCTTGGCTTTCTTCAGCTTCGGCTTCTAAGTCGCCAAAGTTGATTAAATCACCGATAGCCATGGAGAAGTTTTCTTCTTCAGGTTTTGCTTCTACCGGAGCAGCCTCTTTACGACGAGGTTTTTTCTCTCTCTTCTTTTCTTGGGTAGCGGATTCATCTTCGCCGCCCGGTTGAAGAGCCTTCATAGATAGAGAAATCTTCTTATCTTCGAAGTTAATATCGGTAACGCGAACGTCGATTTCTTGACCGATTTCTAAAACGTCAGCCGGTTTTTCGACGTGTTGTCTGGAAATTTGAGAAACGTGAAGTAATCCGTCTACGCCGGATTCGAGGCGAACGAAAGCACCGAAGTCTAAGATGTTTACGACAGTACCTTTTACGTCGTCGCCGACTTGTACGGTTTCAACAAAAGTATCCCAGGGTTTTTGTGTCGTTTGTTTTAATCCGAGGGCAATACGGTTCTTTTCTTCATCGATCTTAAGAACCAAAACTTTTACCTTTTCGCCGGGGCTTACAACATCACTGGGATGTTTTACACGGTTCCAGGATAATTCGGAAATGTGAATTAATCCGTCTACGCCGCCGACATCTACGAAAGCGCCGAAATTGGTAAGTCTTTGAACGGTACCTTCAACGAATTGACCTTCTTCGAGAGTTTCGTAAACTTCTTTACGCTTTTCTTCGATTTCGGTAGATTCGATATTTTTACGAGAAAGTACAAATTTTCTTCTGCTCTTGTCGAAGTCGATGATTTCGCATTCCAAATCTTGATCTACGTATTTGCTCAAATCTCTTTGGAAGCGAACCGATACGTGAGATGCGGGGATAAAGCCGTTGAGGCCATCGACATCGCAAGTTAAGCCGCCCTTGACGACGTTAGTAACGTGCGCCATAACACGTTCATTGTTTTCAAATTTTTCTTCCATCTCATCCCAAACCTTCATGTTTTCAACACGTTTGTAGGATAAGACGACATTACCGTCTCCATCGTCCATTTTCATGACGTAAACCTGAATTTCATCGCCTTGGTTGAAAAGTTCTTCAGGTTTTACATCGGGGTCGTTGGACAATTCATCTCTGGAGATAATACCGTCTGCACGGTAGCCGATGTTTACCATGACTTCATCATCGGTAACATACAAAACTTCACCACTGACAATTTCACCACGGCGCACACGAGTGAAAGAGTTTTCAATGGCCTCCATCATTTCATTGTTCATTTCGTCCCTGTTTAAGTTATCCATTCTACTAACAGCCTCCTTGATTACCGAATCCGGAGTGGATGCCCCGGCGGTAATACCAATTTTATTAAATTTTTTAAATGGACGTAGATCAAGTTGATTTATGGTTTGAATATGGTAGACGTGATCACAGTGATCCGCCGCAATCTTAGCGAGCTTTTTCGTGTTCGCACTATTCTTACCACCTATAACGAGCATACAATCCACATTTTGAGCCAACATGCGACAGGCATCCTGACGGTCGTTTGTGGCTTTACATATGGTATTATACCTTAAAATCTCGCCTGTGAAAACACCTTTTAGCCTTTCTTCCACGTTATCGACGATTTTCTTCGGATTTGTGGTCTGAGAAACCAATGCAATTTTATTTTCTTCATGAAGTGGAAGCATATCCACTTCATCTTCATCTTTTACAATAAATACACGGCTGCCGTAACTTGCGATCCCTTTTATTTCCGGATGATCTTTGTCGCCGACGATGACGACGGGGATCCCCTTTTCGTTATTTTCGCGAACAATACCGTAAATGCGGGAAACAAAAGGACAAGTCGTATCGATGACGACATTTTCCTTCGATTCGAGAGCTTCCTTCAATTCTTTCGTCGTGCCGTGGCTCCTTGTAATAACCGTGGCTGCGTTCGGAAGGTCGTCTTCTTCAATAACATTTACGCCCAGATCTTTAAGTTCGCGATTGACATCTGCATTGTGGACGAGCTCACCCATCATTTTTACATTTGAATTTTCTCGAGCCGTGGTAAATGCCAGATCGACTGCACGTTTCACACCACCACAAAAGCCGTAAACATCACTAAGAATGATCTCCAATGCTCTGTCTCCCTTCATAAATGATTTCCATGATCTTTTCCATTTTCCGGCTATATTCCTCTTCTGTAAGCTTTTGCTTTTCAAACGGAATGATTTCTCTGAATATATAGCGACGCTTGCGGAAGGGCTTATAGTCCCCTTCGATATAGACGGGAATAATATCCGTTCCCGTCCGCGCCGCCAATAGAACCGTACCAGGTTTAGCCGCTTTATAATCGATCCTCTTCACCCGCGTTCCTTCGGGAAAAATGCCCAGCACTTCCCCTCCTTTTATGACGCGTATGGCTTGAAGGGTACTCTTTGCATCTCCATTGTCCCGATCCACAGAAATAGCGTCCACGCCTTTCATGACATGCTTGATAAAGGGCGTTTCGAACAATTCTTTTTTCGCCATCCATCGAATTTTCCTCGGAAATAAAATCGAGAGAATTAAAGGGTCTAAATTGCTCTTATGATTCGCTATTAGCACATAGGCCTTATCTTCGATTGTAGGCATATTGATTTTTAGGATAAAAAAAGCCGTCGTAAGGTGTCCTAACGCTCAATATGAGGCGCCCGGGTCGTTTCCGATACCCGCACCATAGACGGCAAATTGTAAATATGCAAAACATATTCATATTGATTTTAGGATAGTGCAAATATAGCCCTTTTTCTTGAAACCGCAAGGGCTGGGGCGGTTTTAATATACCGTTACGAAGTTTTCCACTTTGAACGACCGCCAGCCGTCGGCCTCAACGTCGTAGTATCTGACCGCCTAACCGCCATCCGATCGGCCCGTCCCTTTGATTGTCGCCGACACCTCGTGCAGCGTGCCCGCCGCCTTGCGCAATGTACCGTCCGCTTTCTCGTAGGCGAACCGCACCACGCCGGCCCGCATCCGCTTCGTCAGACGGTAGAGCTGCCACGCCTTCGAAAGGCACACGGCGAAGGCTTTGCCCGTCGAGCGGAACAGGTGCCACGCCCGACGCATAATCGTTTGCAAATCGTTTCTTTTCATAGCATTGTTGTTATTTTGTTGGGGGGGGGCGGTTGAAGCCGCCCCGATTTTCGGTTAATTCAGTTGCTTTTCGAGCCATTCGGCAGCCTCTTCGTCCTCGTTGCCGTCCTCGTTGATGACCGCCTCAACGGCTACCGTTTCGTCCTCGATCGACCAGCTCGGCGCCGTCCAGTAGTCGCCCTTGTCCTCGACGATCTCGGCGTCGTATGCGATAACGGCCGTAATACCGTTACTCTCGATCTCGAAGGTCTCGGCTTCGCCGTTGAGCTTCGTAATGTACGCTGCCGCCTGCTTGGCGAGGTTTTGCATCGTGGTATAGGTTGCGGTTGTCATAACGTTTATTGTTTGTTTTCTGATGCAAATATAATGTTTATTATTTATTCCACAAAATAAAAACAAATATTTTTCATTATTTTTTCACTAAAAACATACGGTAAACATTATTTTTTACTACCTTTGCAATAGACAACAAAACAAATATTAAACATTATGGAGTTGAGAATCAAGGAATTGCTCAAAGAAAAAGGAGTGATGCA
>QWCH01005193.1_pt1 | contig 22654 bp, 20 predicted proteins | sample 1972671 | NCBI WGS metagenome assembly QWCH01 (sample SAMN09866713, study PRJNA288562) | Human gut metagenome isolate term3_stool, whole genome shotgun sequencing... | isolation source: gut | host: Homo sapiens | place: USA: California
CAGGTCCAGGTGGGTCAGGGCGGTGCGGCAGTGCTCCGGCACGCTGGAGGTCACCACCGCCATCCGGCGGCCCTCTGCCCGGCACTGCTTTAAATACGCCCGGACGCCGGGCTTCACCGTGACATGGGCATAGGCGTCCCTGGCCATCTCCATCCACTCGGCAATGATCTCCTCGCAGGACTCCGTGAGGCGGCAGTACTCCTTGGTGAACTTGGCGGCCAGGGGAAGGATGGTATGGGCTACGCCCTCGTAATAGGCGTGGGTGTACGCAATGCCCCGCCGGGCCAGAAATTCCCGGTCCACGTTTTTCCAGACGCCGTTGGAGTCGATCAGCGTCCCGTCCATGTCAAACAGCAGCATGGGCCGCCTCCTTTTCTCGGGGAGGAACCGGGTCTTGCCATTTCCGCCCCGTTGTGTTAAAATTTTTATTTGTTCGCGGCTTTTGGTCCCGGACATCTCTGCGGGAGTTTGCAAAAGTATAGCATAGATCCTGGTGAGGAGCAAGTCTGATGAAAGTCAACCACATCCGTCAAAATGTATTCCCCGTGCTGGCGGCTCTGATCTGGGGCACCGCCTTCGTGGCCCAGAGCGTGGCCGCCGACCATGTGGGTCCCTTCACCTTCACCGCCGCCAGAAGCGCGGTGGCCTTTGTGTTTCTGCTGGTGCTGTGTCTGGTGTTCCGCTGCCTGCGGCGGCGGGATTTTCAGGAGGAGGCCCAGGCCCGGCCCGGTTCCTGGCGGGATCTGGCCATCGGCGGTATCTGCTGCGGCGTGGTCCTGACAATGGGCACCAACCTCCAGCAGATGGGGCTGGAGACCACCACCTCCGGCAAGGCGGGGTTCATCACGGCCCTCTATATTGTCATCGTGCCCATTGCGGGGATTTTCCTCCGGCAAAAGGCGCCCCGGGCGATCTGGCTCAGTGTGGCGCTGGCGGTGGTGGGATTGTATCTGCTGTGCGTGCAGGAGTCCTTTTCCATCACGGAGGGGGACTGGTACGTGCTGCTGTGCTCCTTCTGCTTCGCCGGACACATCCTGCTGATCGACCACTTTACCCGGAAGGTGGACGGGGTGGCCCTGTCCTGCGTACAGTTCCTGGTGATGGCGGTGCTCTCTGCCGGACTGATGCTGGTCATGGAGACGCCTGACTGGGCGGGGCTGCTGGCCTGTATCGGGCCTGTCCTGTATGTGGGCATCTTCTCCAGCGGCGTGGGATACACCCTCCAGATCCTGGCGCAGAAGGACTCCAACCCCACGGTGGTGTCCCTGCTGCTGAGTCTGGAGTCCGTGTTCGCCACCGTCGCCGGGGCGCTGATCCTGGGGGACCGGATGAGTGGGAAGGAGTACCTGGGCTGCGTGCTGATGCTGGCGGCGGTGGTGCTGGCCCAGCTGCCGGACTTCCGGAAAAAGCAGGCGGTACCGGCGCCGGAAAACTGAATCGTTCAGCAGGGACGCCGGTTTTTGGCGTCCCTGTTGATTTTTGGTTGGACAAACGCGGCGGCTTGTGGTATACTGCTATCCTGTATGAGTATGTAGCGAGGTGATTCCATGCGCATCGACGTGCTGGGCGTCGGCTTTGACAACCTGACCATGGCAGAGGCCGTGGAGCGGGGGATGGAGCTGGTCCGCAGTCCGGGCCCCCACTATGTGGTGACCCCCAATCCGGAGATCGTGGAGGTCTGCCGGGAGGACAGCGGGGCCAGGGCCGCGGTGAACGGCGCGGATCTGGTGCTGCCGGACGGCATCGGCGTCATCAAGGGCGCGGCCATGCTGGGGACGCCTCTGAAGGAAAGGACGCCGGGCGTTGAATTCGCGACCCATTTGATGGATAAACTGGCGGAGGAAGGGAAGTCCCTCTACCTCCTGGGCGCCAAGCCCGGTGTTGCGGAGCAGGCGGGAGCGAAGCTGGCCGCGGCCCATCCGGGGCTGCGGATCGCCGGCACCCACGACGGCTATTTCAAGGAGGACGGCCCGGTGGTAGCGGCCATCCGCCAAAGCGGCGCGGACGTAGTGTTCGTCTGCCTGGGCGCCCCCAAGCAGGAGAAGTGGATGGCGAAAAACGGCGCCGCCACAGGCGCCCGGCTGTTGTGCGGCCTGGGGGGCAGTCTGGACGTATTCGCCGGCGTGGTGGAGCGGGCCCCAAAATTCTGGACCGACCACGGGCTGGAGTGGTTCTACCGCCTGTGCAAGGAGCCCCGCCGCATCGGCCGGATGATGAAGCTGCCGCTGTTTTTAATCCATGTCAAGCAGGAGAAGAGACACAGATGAGCGGAAAACTGATTGTATTCGAGGGCACGGACGGCTCCGGCAAGGCCACCCAGGCAAAGCTCCTGTGCGAGACCCTGGCCCAGCGGGGCATCGCATATCGGGAGATCGACTTTCCCCGGTATGGCAACCCCTTTGCCGAACCGGCGAACCTCTACCTCCACGGAGCCCTGGGCAACAGGCCCGGGGACGTGAACGCCTACGCCGCGTCGGTGCTGTACGCCGTGGACCGCTTCGCCTCCTACAAGGAGGACTGGGGCGGGTTCTATGAGGAAGGCGGCATCGTGGTGGCCAACCGGTACACCACCTCCAACGCCGTCCACCAGGCATCCAAGCTCCCGGAAGGGGAGCGGCAGGCATTTCTGGACTGGCTCTTCGACCTGGAATACGGCCGCATGGGCCTGCCCGCGCCGGACCTGGTGCTGTACCTGGATCTGCCCACAGAGGTGTCTGAGAAGATGCTCCGGCATCGGGAGCAGGCGACCGCCACCGCTGCGGACATTCACGAGCAGGACGGGGCTTATCTCCGCCGCTGCCGGGAGGGCGCCCGCGAGATTGCCCGGGATCTGGGCTGGTCGGTGATCGACTGCGCCGCCGGGGACGCGCCCCGGACAGTGGAGGACATCCGCCGGGAGGTGCTCTCTCGGGTGGAGCCGCTGCTGAACTAGGGGCTGTCCCCGACGGGAGCAAAGAAAATGGGACGAACACGCCCCATTTTCTCCGCAGCCGTCAGCAGCAGCCGTTGTTGCAGCCGTCGTTGCCGCACCCGCAGCCGCAGCCACAGCCGCAGCTATTGCCGCCGAGGGCGTTCCCGCTGCCACAGCAGCAGCAGATCAGCACGACGATGATGATGAGCCACAGGCAGGAACAATTGTTGTTTCCGTTGTTGAAGCACATGATTGTCACCTCGCTTTGAGACATTCTATGCGCCCGGCTTCCAAAGGGAGCCTGGCCGCTGAAAAAAATTGCAGGGAGGGGAAGATTTCTTCCCCATCCCGGGACGTTTCCGGCGGCGCACCGCCGGGGCGAGAAAATGGAGGTTCCTATGTCTGATTACAAAAACGGCGATACCGCCAGCTGGGACGCGTCCCAGGTGCGCCGCAGCCAGGCGGGCCATACGGGGAGGAGCCAGGGCAATCCGTCCCAGCAGCCGCAGCGGCGGCGGCGCAAGCGCCGCCGGATCAACCCGGTCCTGTATATCCTGTGCGTGCTGGTGGCCTCGGCCATCCTGGCTGGCGTGGGCTGGCTGCTGGCCAGCGACCTGTGTGCTTTCAGCCGGGACATCCCCTCCACCACCAAGATCACCATTGAGATCACCGCGGATGACGACATGGGCAGCATCGCGGAAAAGCTGCAGGACGCCGGACTGATCCGCTACAAGTGGTTCTTCCGCCTGTTCGCGGCCGTCACCGGCGCCAGCGAAGAGGTGGGCATCGGCACCTATGAGCTGAACACCGACATGGACTACCACGCCCTGATCGCGGGGATGCGCAGCTCCTCCGGCAACCTGAGCGCGGAGACGGTGACCGTCACCATTCCGGAGGGCTACACCGTCCGCCAGACCATCGCCCTGCTGGCGGAAAAGGGCGTCAACACGGAGGAGGCCCTGACCGAGGCCGCCCAGACCGGCGATTTTGACTACGACTTCATCGACAACGAATCCGAGGACCTGAGCCGACTGGAGGGCTTCCTCTTCCCGGACACCTATGAGTTCTATGTGGGCCATAACGCCGAGGACGCCCTGGACCGGCTGATCCGCAACTTTGTCAGCCGCATGGACGAGGATCGGATGACCCAGGTGGAGGAGTCCAGCTACTCCCTGCAGGAGATCATCACCATCGCCTCCCTGATCGAGGAGGAGACCGACGGCACGGATCAGGCCAACATCGCCTCTGTCATTTACAACCGGCTGGAGGGCTCCGGCAACAAGCAGGGGACCTACGGCCTGCTGCAGATCGACGCCTCTCTGCTCTATGCGCTGCCGGACCACACCGGCCCCATCACCAGCGCGGACATGCAGACCGACTCCCCCTACAACCTGTACCAGAACGCGGGCCTGCCCCCCACGCCCATCTCCAACCCGGGCCTGGCCTCCATCGACGCGGCGCTGAACCCCAACAGCACGGACTACTATTACTACGCCCTGGGCACAGACGGCAAGCACCACTTCTCCACCACGCTGGCGGAACACAACGCGTTCGTCAACAGCAGCTCCTATGGCGGTTAAGCGGGACAAGCCGGAGCTGCTGGCCCCGGCGGGGGACATGGAGCGGCTGAAAATGGCCGTGCTCTATGGCGCGGATGCGGTGTATCTGGCGGGCACCAGCTTTGGGATGCGGGCCTTTGCGGGGAACTTCTCCGATGAGGAGCTGCCCCAGGCGGTGGCCTTTGCCCACAGCCACGGCGTCCGGGTCCACTGCACCATCAATACCATGCCCCGGAACGACGAGGCGGCCCGCCTGCCGGAGCACCTGGAACGGCTGGCGGACGCCGGGGTGGACGCCCTGATCGTGGCGGACCTGGGGGCCTTTACCATGGCGGGGAAGTACGCCCCCCGGTGTGAGCGGCACATCTCCACCCAGGCCAGCATCTGCAACTACGAGACCGCCCGGGCCTGGCACGACCTGGGGGCCAGCCGGGTGATCCTGGCCCGGGAGCTGAGTCTGGAGGAAATCCGCACCATCCGGGACAAGACCCCGGCGGACCTGGAGATCGAGGCCTTCGTCCACGGCGCCATGTGCGTCAGCTACTCGGGGCGGTGCCTGCTCTCCAACTATATGACCGGCCGGGACTCCAGCCGGGGCGCCTGTGCCCAGCCCTGCCGGTACCAGTACGCCCTGGTGGAGGAGAAGCGTCCGGGAGAGTATTTCCCGGTGTTTGAGGACGAGCAGGGCACCTATATCCTGAACTCCCGGGACATGTGCATGATCGACCACCTGGGGGACCTGTGCGGCGCGGGCCTCTCCAGTTTGAAGATCGAGGGCCGGGCCAAGTCCGCCTACTACGCGGCCATCGTCACCGGGGCCTACCGCCACTGTTTGGACGCCGCGGCGGCAGGGGAGTCCGTCGATCCCGTGTGGCGGGACGAGGTGGAACACGTGAGCCACCGGCCCTACTCCACCGGCTTCTACTACGGCCCGCCGGGCCAGTATTACGCCACTTCCCGCTATGTCCGGGAGTGGCAGGTGGCGGCGGTGGTGACGGACTGCGACAGCGCCGGGCACGCCGTGCTGTCCCTGCGGAACAAGTTCCGCGCCGGGGACACGGTGGAGATCGTGGGCCCGGATCTGCGGCCCTTCTCCATAACCGTGCCGGAGATGCGGGACGAGGCGGGGGCGCCCCTGGTGGAACCCCGCACCCCACAGATGAAATTCTATATGGACCTTCCCAAGGCGGTGCCGCCGTATTCCCTGGTGCGCCGCGGGGTGGACCTGTCAGCCAAATGAGGAAAAACGAGGAGAGAAGACTATGAACGCAGATGTTGTCATTGTTGGCGCCGGCCCCGCCGGTATCTTCACCGCTTTGGAGATGATTAAGAAGGGCAGCCGCCAGAAGATCGTCATGGTGGAAAAGGGACAGCCGGTGGAAAAGCGCCACTGCCCCAAGGACAAGACCAAGAAGTGCGTGAACTGCAAGCCCTACTGCCACATCACCACCGGCTTCTCCGGCGCCGGCGCCTTCTCCGACGGCAAGCTCTCCCTCAGCTATGAGGTGGGCGGCGACCTGCCCACCCTGATCGGGGCGGACCTGGCCCAGGAGACCATCGACTACGCCGACCAGATCTACCTGGAGTTCGGCGCGGATGAGCACATCGAGGGCCTGGGCCACGAGGAGGAGCGGAAGGAGATCCGCCGCCGGGCCATCCAGGCGGGGCTGAAGCTGGTGGACTGCCCCATCCGCCACATGGGCACCGAGAAGGCCCAGGGCATTTACCTCGCCATCGAGCGGTACTTACAGGAGAACGGGGTGGAGATGTACTTCGGCTATGAGTGCAGCAACCTGATCCTGGAGAACGAGGTCTGCAAGGGCGTGGCCATCTCCGACGGCAAGACGGACCTGGAGATCTACGCCAAGCATACCGTGGTGGCCACCGGCCGCCGGGGCGCCGACTGGCTGGAGAAGCTCTGCGCCGAGCACAACATCGCCCACGCCCCCGGCACTGTGGACATCGGCGTCCGGGTGGAGGTCCGCAACGAGGTCATGGAGATGGTGAACCGGGTGCTGTACGAGTCCAAGCTGGTGGGCTATCCCAAGCCCTTCAAGAACAAGGTCCGCACCTTCTGCCAGAACCCCGGCGGCTTCGTCAGCCAGGAGAACTACGACAACAACCTGGCAGTGGTGAACGGCCACTCCTACAAGGACCTGAAGAGCGACAACACCAACCTCTCCATCCTGTGCTCCCACAATTTCTCCATCCCCTTCAACCAGCCCATCGCCTATGCCCAGAAGGTGGGCGAGCTGACCAACATGCTGGCCAACGGCCAGATCCTGGTCCAGCGGTTCGGGGACATTCTGGACGGCAAGCGCACCTGGCAGAAGGAGCTGGCCCAGTCCAACATCCGGCCCACCCTGCCGGACGCCGTGGCCGGTGACATCACCGCCGCCATGCCCTACCGGGCCATGACCAACATCATCAACTTCATCCAGGCCATGGACTACGTGGTGCCGGGCTTCGCCGCCTATGAGACGCTGCTGTACTCCCCGGAACTGAAGTTCTATTCCAACCGGGTGAAGATGGACACCGACTTCAACACCAGCCTCCAGGGCCTCCACTGCCTGGGCGACAGCTCCGGCTGGACCCGGGGATTGATGATGGCCTCTGTCATGGGCACCCTCATGGGCCGCAAGATCGCGGAAGAGGGCTAATCGGATCACAGAGCGGCAGCAGGCGCGGAAAACGCGCCTACTGCCGCGATGAAATACGCAGATATGAAAAAGGATACAAGCTATGATCACAGTCAATGACGTCAGTCTCAATTTCAGCGGACAGACCCTGTTCAAGCACGTGGACCTGAAGTTCACCCCCGGCAACTGCTACGGCATCATCGGCGCCAACGGCGCCGGAAAGACCACCTTCCTGCGGATCCTCTCCGGGGATCTGGAGCCTACCACTGGCGAGGTGGTGATCTCCAAGGATCAGCGGATGAGCGTTTTGAAGCAGGACCACTTCCAGTACGACCAGTACACGGTGCTGGACACGGTCATCATGGGCAACCAGCGGCTCTACGATATCATGAAGGAGAAGGACGCCCTCTACGCCAAGGAGGACTTCACCGACGCCGACGGTGTGAAGGCCAGCGAACTGGAGGCGGAGTTTGCCGACATGGACGGCTGGGAGGCTGAGAGCGACGTGAGCCGCCTGATCCAGGGCCTGGGATTGTCCGAGGACATTCTGTACAGCGAGATGAGCACGCTGACCGCCAAGGAGAAGGTGAAGGTGCTGCTGGCCCAGGCCCTCTTCGGCAAGCCGGACATCATCCTGCTGGACGAGCCCACCAACCACCTGGACATCCACGCCGTGGAGTGGCTGGAGGACTTCATTCTGGAGTGCGAGAGCCTTATTATCGTGGTGAGCCACGACCGCCACTTCCTGAATACCGTGTGCACCAATATCGTGGACGTGGACTACGGCGGGATCAAGATGTATGTGGGCAACTACGAGTTCTGGTACGAATCCAGCCAGATGATGCAGCGGCTGATCCGGGACCAGAACAAGAAGAAGGAAGAGAAGATCAAGGAGCTCCAGGAGTTCGTCTCCCGCTTCTCTGCCAACAAGTCCAAGAGCAAGCAGGCCACCGCCCGCCGGAAGCTGCTGGACAAGCTGACGGTGGAGGAGATGCCCGCCTCCTCCCGGCGCTATCCCTTCGTGGGCTTCAAGATGGACCGGGAGCCGGGCAAGGAGATTCTGGCGGTGGAGGGCCTTACCAAGACCGTAGACGGCCGGAAGGTGCTGGACAACGTCAGCTTCCGGGTGAACAAGGGCGACAAGATCGCCTTCGTGGGGGAGGACGAGATCGCCACCACCACGCTGTTCAAGATCTTGATGGAGGAGCTGGAGCCGGATGCGGGCACCTTCAAGTGGGGCACCACCATCACCACCAGCTACTTCCCCCTGGACAACTCCGCCTTCTTCAACGACTGCGACCTGAATCTGGTGGACTGGCTGGGCCAGTACACCGCCGACAACGCGGAGGAGGGCACCGAGTCCTTCAAGCGGTCCTTTCTGGGGCGGATGCTGTTCTCCGGCGACGACGTGTACAAGCCCGTCAAGGTCCTCTCCGGCGGCGAGAAGGTCCGGTGCATGTTGTCCCGGATGATGCTGTTCGGTTCCAATGCCCTGGTGCTGGACCAGCCCACCAACCACCTGGACCTGGAGTCCATCACCGCCGTCAACAACGGCCTGATCGACTTCAAGGGCGTGGTCCTCTTCGCCAGCCACGACCATGAGTTTGTCCAGACCATCGCCAACCGGGTCATGGAGTTCGTGGACGGGAAGCTCATCGACAAGATGTGCACCTACGATGCGTATATCGCCGGGGCCCGGGAGGAGATGCTTGCCCGGCTGAACGGCTGAGCTGTTACTGGATTGTAGTTGACATCAGGCAAAACCACCCTGTAAACTGTTTGCAAAACAGCTTGCGGGGTGGTTTTTCATGGACAAACGGCGGATTTTTGGCGTGTTGGCACTGGCAGTTATCACGGCGGTCACAGCGGGGGTGGCGTCCCCCAAAATGGCGGCACAGCGGCAGGAGACGGCGGAGTACCAAGCGCTTCTGGAGGCCGCACCGGTAGCCCAGGTGGAGGGAGAGACCCTGTCCCCCAACGGGCGGTTCCAGGTCCGGACAGCGGGAAAGAGTGAGATGTATGTCAGCGGATACGTGGTGCCGGAATTCCTGCAGATCGTGGACACGGAGACCGGTGAACTTCTCTGGCAGGACCAAGGGGCGCTCTGGCAGTCGGCGCGGTGGTCTCCGGCAAATAATCTGGTGGCTATCGCCTATGGCGGCCGGACCTGGACCCAGGTGAAGGTCATCTCCACCGCCTGCTGGATCAGCTGGGACTTCACCCTGCCGGACGGCAGCCCCATCCCGGAGTACGAATTTCTCCCGGAGGACTGGGGCACATGGCCGGACATGGACACCCTGTTGCTGACGGTCGGCCGGGGTGGGGACGCAGGGGAGCCCCACACCTACCGCTGCACCGTGCGTATGAACCAGGACGGAACGCTGTCTGGCTCCGCTTTGGAACAGACCACAGAGGTACTGTCGGAGGACTACGACTTCGACCACGACGGCATGCCGGAGACCACGGAGCTGGTGACGGTGCTCACCCCGGAGACAGATTACTATCCCGCTTGGTATATCCTGCAGGTCATCCGGCAGGACGGCGTGGAGTTGTGGTCCGCCGGAGCCCATCCGTCCCATGCCGGCTGGACCAGCGTATTTGCCTGCAAGATCGATGGCGAGGACTACCTGCTGCAATACGAGCCGGAGATGTACCAGGGCTGGGCGGAATACGCCTATGAATTGTGGGCCTTTGATGGGAACGGGCAGGCATACACATCGGACAACAGGTCGGTAACCTTTGACATCAACTTTGGCCGGGAGGAACACCAGTTTGACCCGGAGGCCATCGCCGGGTTTTTCTGGGAGCTGCGAGGTCTCCTCCAGGACAGCATCCTTTTGGCCAGCACGGAAAACGGGGAGTTCCAGACTGGTATTCCGGGGCTGGAGCTGCAGAATTATATATTCAGCGATCTGCTGTCCCTGGACAGCCTGGAGGCCATGGAGGCCTCGGTCCGGCAGCAGGAGGCGGAGCTGGGCGCTGCATAGCAGAACAGGCGGGAGGTCTCCCGCCTGTTTTCATGAATTTTCAAATCCGGCCGTCAGATTTGCGCCCGCTCCAGCGTCATAGAGAGCAGAGGGACAGGAGGGAACGCCATGCTGGAATATCTGGCAACCATGGAGACAGCGGATGATCGGACCAGGTTTGAATCGCTGTACCTGGCCTACCGGGGCCTCATGTACCATGTGGCCTATCACATCCTGAAAAATCCACAAGACGCAGAGGACGCGGTGCACCAGTCCTTCGTGAAGCTGGCGGAGCACATGGTGACTATCCCCGACGGCCCCTGTCCCCGGACGCGGAATCTGGTGGTGACGGTGGCGGAGCGGAAGGCCATCGATCTATATCGCTCCCGCCAGCGCCATCCGGAGACGGAGCTGGATGAACAGACCGTCTGGTCCGCACCGCCGGAGGGCGGCGGTCTGGCCGATGCCATGGCATCCCTGCCGCCCCGGTACCGGGAGGTGCTTCTGCTAAAATACTACAACGGCTATTCCGCCCGGGAGATCGCGGGATTTCTCTCCGCCACCCCTGATGCCGTGACCCAGACCTTGCACCGGGCCCGGAAGAAGCTGGCGGAAATTCTGGATGAGAGGGGGGAGACGCCATGATGATCTCAGAGGAGGCCCTGTACGCGGCGGCGCCGGAGGCGGCGGAGAAATTCCTCTCCGCTCTGCCGGACCGGGAGGACTGCGTTCATGACTTCTCCCCGGACTTCGAGGCCCGGATGGCGACGCTGCTCCGCCGTCAGCGGAGACGGCGGCACTGGCGGACGTTATCCGCCTGGAGCACGCCACCACCCGGCCTTTCCAGGACGCCCAACTGCGCTGTGTGCCGGAGGGCTTCATCCTGGTCCGCGGCAGCACCAGTGAGATCCGCGGGGAGCGAAGTCTGGCGTACCGAAGGGGGGCGGATGCCTCCTTCACCCTGATGCAGACCCAGGGAGAGGACCTGGTGGGTTCCAAGGGGACCGCCTGCCAGGGCTCTGAGGTGGAGGTCAACGGCCGCCTGGGCCTGCTGGTGGAAGAGGAGACGGACAGCACAGAAAAAGACCTGCTGTGGACGGACGGGCCCTACATCTTCGCCCTCCATGGGAAGGGCCTGTCCGCCGAAGAGCTGCTGGAGATTGCCAGGAATGTGACCTGGTGACAGGAAAGGAAGGAATCTGATGAAACGCAATTACATTCCCTTTATCGCGGGCATGAGCACCATGCTGCTGTTGGTAGGGCTGGTGGGGGCCTCCCTGGCGGGGGAGACCAGGCCGCCCGCTGTCCCTCAGAGCGGAACGCTGAACGGACAGGTGGCCTACGGCGAGGCGGGTGTGGCTCTGTTCGGCAAGGAACAGGTACCTGCCGGCGCTGCCTGGACTACGGAGGACGGAGCGCAGATCCCCACTGTGCTGACCTACACTGATGAAAACGGGGAGGACCACTACTTCATCAGCGCCGAGACCGCGGCGGAGGTGCTGGACATGGTCTACGGCGCGGTGTACCGGGAGGACCTGAACTGCATTGATTTCGGCACTGAGGCGGCCGTAGATGCGGAGGGCAATCCCCGTCTGGACGGGAACGGCCAGCCCATCTACTGGACGGGGGCTGAGTTCTTCTCCAGAAGGACCACGCAGAACGAAGACGGTACGGAGCGCATCGTCGCCATCGGCGACCAGAAGGCGGAGATTCAGGTGGGGGACGGCACCTCCGTCATCGTCGGACACGGGCTGGAAGAGGACTCGCCCATCCGGGAGGAACTCATCCAGCGGCAGATGGAGACACCCACCGTGCCGGAGTATGGCGTCAGCTGCGGGGTGTTCACCGAGGTGGACCCGGCGGTGCTGGATCCCGCCGCCTATCTGGGGCGGTTCGTGGACGGCGTGGCCCTCCAGGGGGCGGATCTGACGTACACCTTCCACTTCATGCCGGAGCTGCCCTATGCCGCCCTGGTGATCGAGAACCAGGGGGACCAGGACATCCTGGTGCGTGTCTTCCGCCCCTGGACCGTGGGCCATATCAACCAGGAGCTGTTCTCCATGGTTCGCATCCCCGCCGGGGAGACGCTGGTCCGGGCTTTCCAGGTCCAGGAAGGGGAGAGCGCCGACCTGCGGAACAAGCTGACGGTGGAAATCACCGGCATCGGCGATGGAGAGGCCCAGGTGCGCCTGTCCTCGGAGCAGTACGGCGGCAGTACCCGGAAATAAACCGAACAGCAGCCGCCCGGCTTTCGCCGGGCGGCTGTGGCTTATACTCTGGAGGTCAGCCCGTGCTTTTCCAGGGCCGCCCTGATTTTCTCCAGCCCGGCCTCGGTGGGGTCGCACAACGGCAGGCGCAGGGGGCCCACGTCCCAGCCCAGCAGGTTCAGCGCCGTTTTGACGGGGATGGGGTTCACGTCGCAGAACATGGCGTCGCAGAAGTCCTTCAGCTCCAGCTGCAGCTTTCCGGCGGCGGCGAAGTCGTTCCGCAGGCACAGCTCCGTCAGCCGGTGCATCTCCGCCGGCAGGACGTTGGCCACTACGGAGATGACGCCCTTGCCGCCCAGCATACAGATGGCCGCTGTCTCGTCATCGTTGCCGGACCAGATGGAGAAGTCCTCCGGGCACAGGTTCCGGGTCTTCTGAATGTTGGAGAAATTGCCCCCCGCCTCCTTGACGCCGTTGATGTTGGGGTGCTTGGCAAGCTCCGCATACGTCTCCGGCGCGATGGTGACGCCGGTGCGGGAGGGTACGTCGTACAGGATCAGCGGCACATCCACGCCGTCGGCGATCACCTGGAAGTGGCGGATGAGCCCGGCTTGGCTGGCCTTGTTGTAGTAGGGCGTCACCAGCAGCAATCCGTCGGCCCCGGCCCGCTCCGCGTCCCGGGACAGGGCCAGGGCGTTCTCTGTGGAGTTGGAGCCGGTGCCGGCGATCACCGGCAGCCGCCCGTCCACGTGGTCCACACAGAACTCGATGGTCCGCATCCGCTCCCGGTAGCTCATGGTGCTGGCCTCGCCGGTGGTGCCGCAGACGATGATGGCGTCGGTGCCGTTTTTCATTTGAAAGTCCAGCAGCTTCCCCAGGGTGGGGAGATCCACGGTCTCTTTGGTAAAGGGCGTGACAATGGCCACACCGGACCCGGTGAAGAGAGGCTTTTTCAATGTACACACGCTCCTTTTCAGCTGGAAATGGGGAATTAGAAATTTTGGTGCCCGGTGGAGCTTGGAAATTTAAAATCGTTCCGCCTGCGGCGGAACACCTCCATTTCAAATTTCCAATTCCTAAATTTGATGCAGGTCTGAGGATAAAAGAGGCGGCCTGCCAACTCCGGCAAGCCGTCTCTTTTGTGGATGTATGAGATGGAATCAGTCCATGTATCCCTTGGCGCACAGCAGCTCCGCCAGGAGCACCGCGCCGCCCGCAGCGCCCCGCAGGGTGTTGTGGGAGAGGCACACGAACTTGTAGTCGTACTGGGTGTCCGGCCGCAGGCGGCCCACGGACACGGCCATGCCGTGCTCCAGGTTCCGGTCCAGCCGGGTCTGGGGCCGGTCAGGCTCCTCAAAGTAGTGGAGGAACTGCTTGGGGGCGGAGGGGAGCTCCAGCTCCTGGGGTACGCCCCGGAAGGCGGCCCAGTCGGCCTTGATCTGCTCCATGGAGGGGGCCTTGCCGTCCGCGAATTTCATAAACACCGCGGCCATGTGACCGTCCTGGCAGGCCACCCGGAAGCACTGGGCGGTAATGGAGGGGCCGTCGGCCCTGACGATCTTCCCGTCCTCCACGCGGCCCCACAGCTTCAACGGCTCCTGCTCGCTCTTCTCCTCCTCGCCGCCGATGTAGGGGATGCAGTTATCCACCATCTCCGGCCAGCGCTGGAAGGTCTTGCCGGCGCCGGAGATGGCCTGATAGGTGCAGACCAGGATTTTGTCCAGGCCGTACTTCTTCAGGGGGTGCAGGGCCGGGACGTAGCTCTGGAGCGAACAGTTGCTCTTCACGGCGATGAAGCCCCGGCGGGTGCCCAGGCGCTTGCGCTGGGCCTCGATCACCGCCAGATGGTCCGCGTTGATCTCCGGGACTACCATGGGTACATCGTCGGTCCACCGGTGGGCGGAGTTGTTGGAGACGATGGGGCACTCCAGTCTCGCGTATTTCTCCTCCAGGGCCCGGATCTCCTCTTTCTTCATGTCCACGGCGCAGAAGCAGAAATCCACCATGGAGGCCAGCCGCTCCGCGTCCTGCTCCGCGTCCAGGACCACCAGATTTTTGGCCTCCTCCGGCATGGGGACGTCCAGGGCCCAGCGGCCCGCCACCGCCTCGGCGTAAGGTTTCCCGGCGCTGCGTGCGCTGGCGGCGATGGCCGTCAGCTGAAACCAGGGGTGATGCTCCATCAGCGTGATGAAGCGCTGGCCCACCATGCCGGTGCCGCCGATGATTCCGACTTTGTACTGTTTCATAGTATGTGCCTCCTGCTCCCATGTTGCGGCGGAAAAACGCGATGCCTTCCGTCGATTTTGGTTGAATATGGCGCCGGAATGTACTATAATGATCCATATTGATGTAGAAAGCCTGTACTTCCAGCACGGACATTTGTACATATATTAGCATACTTCCGCGATTCCGTCAAGGTGCATGGCTTGGGGAGGTTCCATGAAAAAAGGCTTGTTCCTGCTGTCGCTGATTGTGACATTTTACGCCCTGGGTACTGTCAGCGCCTCCGCCGTCACCAATGATACGGTGAAGGTGGGGCTGCGGTACGGCTCCTCCGTCATGTCCTCCGCCAACCTGGAAAACGATGAGGGCAGCGGTTACGAGTTCGGGTACTTCGAGGACGACCGGACCTTCGTGTCCCTGGGTGAGACGGACGAGACCGCCATCACCATAGAGCCGGCAGGCCGGGACGGCATCCAGGTGACCATCACCGGCACAGACCGGGTCCTCTATGAGAGCAGGGAGGACACCCTGGCCGTGATGCCCCAGGGCCGGGACCCCGTCACCTGGTTCCGGGGGAACCGCTACCGGGGCGGGTTCGAGTACACCGTCAGCGGCGGCGGGCTGCAGGTGGTGAACGTGGTGGACCTGGAGGACTATGTGAAGGGCGTTCTGCCCTCTGAAATGCCGGGGAACTGGGAGCTGGAGGCCTTGAAGGCCCAGGCCGTGTGCGCCCGGACCTTTGCCTGCCTCACCACCAAGCACCTGTCCGCCTACGGATTCGACGTGTGCAGCTCCACAGACTGCCAAGCGTACAGCGGCATCGGTGAGGCCACCTCCGCCACGGACCGGGCGGTGGAGGAGACGGAGGGGGAGTGCCTCTATTATGACGGCGAGCTGGCCCAGGCCTACTACCACTCCTCCGACGGCGGCGCCACCGAGGACGCGGAGAACGTCTGGGGCACCGACGTGCCCTATCTCCGGGGAAAGGAAGACCCCTACGAGGCGCAGATCTCCATTCCTGATTACAGGTGGACGGTCACCTATACCTGGGAGGAGCTGACCTGGGTGCTGCAGAACAGCGGCTACGACATCGGGGACGTGGTGGACGCCTATGTATCGGAAGTCACCGATCTGGGCAACGTGTATTCCGTGACCTTTGTGGACAGCCGGGGAAAGACCCTGGTCCGCACGGGGGACGACGCCCGGATGGCCTTTTACAGCACCACCCTGGGCAAGAACGTCCCCAGCCTGCGGTTCACCATCACCGGCGGCACCGGGGGCGGCAGCAGCTACGCGGTGAACAGCGCCTCCGGCACCCTGTCGGCTCTGGACGGTGCGTCCGTCATCTCCGGCAGCGGCACCGTCAGCCGCCTGGAGGGGGAGGACCACGCCGCCATCTCCGCCTCCGGAACGGCGGACCTCACCGGCGGCAGCTCCGGCGGGCGGGGCTCCGCCTCCCGGGGCGGCATCACCATCACCGGCACCGGAAACGGCCATAACGTGGGCATGAGCCAGTACGGCGCCAGGGCCATGGCGGAGCAGGGCCACGACTACATCGACATTTTGGAATTTTATTTCACCGGCATCCGTGTCCGGTAATGAGAAGGAAGCAACATGAAGACCAGTGATTTTTACTACGACCTGCCCCAGGAGCTGATCGCCCAGACCCCCATTGAGAAGCGGGACACCTCCCGCCTGATGACCCTGGATCGGGTGAGCGGCGCCACGGGACACCACCATTTCTACGACCTGCCGGACTACCTGAACCCCGGCGACTGCCTGATTTTGAACAACTCCCGGGTGCTGCCCGCCCGTCTGGTGGGACAGCGGCTGCCCGGCGGCGGCATCTGCGAGGTGCTGCTGCTGAACGACAGGGGAGACAAGGTGTGGGAGTGTCTGGTCCGCCCGGGCCGGAAGCTCCGCAAGGGCACCAGACTGTCCTTCGGCAACGGGGAGCTGACCGCCGAGATCGTGGAGCAGCTGGAGGAGGGCGGCCGCCTGATCCGCTTCGACTACGAGGGCATCTTTCTGGAGACGCTGGAGCGGCTGGGCAAGATGCCCCTGCCCCCCTACATCAAGGAGGAGCTCCAGGACCAGGAGCGGTATCAGACCGTGTACTCCAAGGTCCTGGGCAGCGCCGCCGCCCCCACGGCGGGGCTCCACTTCACCCCGGAGCTGCTGGAGAAGATCCGGGCCAAGGGCGTAAAGATCGGGTATGTGACGCTCCATGTGGGCCTGGGCACCTTCCGGCCCGTGAAGGAGGACACCATTGAGGACCACCCCATGCACAGCGAGTATTGCACCATCCCCCAGGAGACGGCGGACCTCATCAACGAGACCCGGGCAAACGGGGGCCGGTGCATCTGTGTGGGCACCACCTCCTGCCGGACGCTGGAATCCTGGGCCGCCGAGGACGGACACATGGAGGCCAAGTCCGGCTGGACGGACATCTATATCTACCCCGGCTACCGATTCAAGGTGATGGACGGCCTGGTGACCAACTTCCACCTGCCGGAGAGCACCCTCATCATGCTGGTGTCCGCCTTCGCCGGGCGGGAGCACGTGCTGGCCGCCTATGAGGAGGCGGTGCGGGAGAAATACCGCTTCTTCTCCTTTGGCGACGCCATGTTCATCAGCTGATATTGCCGCGCCCGGCGGACCTGCCGGGCGCTTTTTCAGAGGAGGAGTCCCATGCTGGAGCTTCTGCACATTGAGAATATCGCGGTCATCCAGGAGGCGGACATCCAATTCCGCCCCGGCTTCAACGCCCTTACCGGCGAGACCGGCGCCGGCAAGTCCATCGTCATCGACGCCATGGGCGCGGTACTGGGCGGGCGCACCTCCCGGGACCTGGTCCGCACCGGCGCGGACCGGGCCTTTGTCAGCGCCGAATTTTCCCAGGTGCCCGGTGATCTGGCCGGGTTGGCGGAGACCGGAGCTGCCCCGGACGAGGACGGCCACCTGCTGCTCCAGCGGGAGCTGACGGGGGACGGCAAGAACCTCTGCCGGGTCAACGGCCGCCCTGTCACCGTGGCCCAGCTGCGCAGGATCGGAGAAGAGCTGCTGAACATCCACGGCCAGCACGACGGCCAGCAGCTGCTGGACGAGGAGCAGCACCTGAGCTATCTGGACCGCTTTGGCCGGACGGAGGCACCCCTGGGGCGGTATCAGGCGGCCTATGAGGCCATGGCCGACTTACAGGCGAAGATTCGGGCTCTCCAGATGGACGAGGCGGAGAAGGCCCGGCGGATGGACAGCCTCCGCTTTCAGATCGACGAGCTGGAGCGGGCCCAGCTGGTGCCCGGCGAGGAGGAGAGCCTCACAGAGCGGCGGGACCTGCTGCGGAACGGGGAGAAGTACCTCTCCGCCCTGTCGGGGGCGGACTACTGCCTGAACGGCGGGGAGGAGGGAGGCGGCGCCGTCTCCGCCCTCCGGGACGCGGAGGAGGCCCTTGCCGGTGTCCGCACGCTCTCCGGCGACATGGGGGAGCTGTACCAGCGCCTGGAACAGCTGCGGTGTGAAGCCTATGACCTTGCCGAGATCATTCGGGACAAGCGGGAGGCGTTCGACTTCTCCCCGGCGGAGCTGGACGCGGTGGAGAGCCGGTCCGACCTGCTGTACCGGCTGAAAAAGAAGTACGGCGCCACGGTGGAGGAGATGCTGGCCTACCTGGACAAGTGCCGCCGGGAGCTGGACGATATGGAGACGGCGGACGACACCCTGGCCCGGCTGGAACAGCAGCTGGAGAAGGCCCGGAAGGCCGTCCTGGCAGCGGGGGCGGAGCTGACCGCCGCCCGGAAAGAGGCCGCCGCCGTCCTGGAGCAGCGCATCCAGTCCGAGCTCCGGGACCTGGACATGCACAAGGTCCGGTTCGCCATCGACTTCGGGGAGAAGGAGCCGGGCCCCGACGGCTGTGACGCCGTCCGGTTTCTGATGTCTGCCAACGCCGGGGAGGACTTGAAGCCCATCGCCCGGATCGCCTCCGGCGGTGAGCTGGCCCGGATCATGCTGGCCCTGAAAAACGTGCTGGCGGAGCAGGAGTCCATCGGCACGCTGGTGTTCGACGAGGTGGACACCGGCGTCTCCGGCCGTGCGGCCCAGAAGGTGGCGGAGAAGCTGGCCCAGGTCAGCCGCCGCAAGCAGGTGCTGTGCGTGACCCACCTCCCGCAGCTGGCCGCCATGGCGGACACCCACTTCTCCGTGGAGAAGGGGGAGCGAGACGGTCGCACCTATACCCGTGTGGTGCTGCTGGACCGGGAGCAGCGGAAGGCGGAGCTAGCCCGGATCACCGGCGGCAGCCACGTGACAGAGGCCCTGCTGGCAAGCGCCGGAGAGTTGCTGGACCAGGCGGAGCGCTATCGGAGCGAATTAGGAATGAGGAATCATGCGGAATGAGCAATTTCTGGGTCCGGCAAAGCCGGACCCATTCCAATTGTTCCGCCTGCAGCAGAACACATGAATTCCGAACTCCCAACTGACCAAACGTCCCTCTTTCGCATACAATGGCGGGAAGAGGAGGGGAGCCCATGCGCTTTTTTGCAGACTACGACCGCAGTGCCGCCGTGCTGTATGCCCACCAATGGGCCTATGGCCGGAACCCGGCCTTTTACGACTACGAGAACGTGGGGGGAGACTGCACCAACTTCGCGTCTCAGTGTGTGTTCGCCGGCAGCGGTGTGATGAACTTCACCCCGGATTTCGGCTGGTACTACATCGACGCCAACCAGAAGTCCCCCTCCTGGACCGGGGTGCCCTATTTCTGGAATTTCATGACCAGGCAGGCGCCCTCCGTAGGGCCGGTGGCCCAGCCCTGCGCCCTGGAGGACCTGCAGCCCGGGGACCTGGTGCAGCTGAGCTTCAACGGCCAGGAGTTCCAGCATACGCCGGTGGTGGTGCGGGTGACGGCGCCCATCACCCTGGAGACGGTACTGATCGCCGCCCACAGCTACGACGCCGACAACCGGCCCCTGTCCACCTACACGTTCCAGGACATCCGGTTCCTGCACGTACTGGGCACCATCCGGCCTTAGGCAATCGTTTGCGCAAAATGAACAGGGAAAACCGGCTGGGAGGGAGCGCCTCTCAGCCGGTTTCCTTTTGCTTTTTCCTTGATTTTTTCACGTGTGACAAGGGATTTGCCTTTGCAGCTATCCGCAGGGATTCGTTGTCGATGTGGGTGTAGATTTCCGTGGTGTTCAAATGGTCGTGGCCCAGCACCTCCTGGACGGCCCGGACGTCCACGCCGTTCTGCAGCATCAGCGTGGCGGCGGTGTGCCGCAGCTTGTGGGAGCTGTACTCCGCCGGGTCGATGCCCGCCTGACCCAGCCGCTTTTTCACCATGGCGTGGACCGTGGAGCGGCTGATCCGCTCGTTCTGAGAGGAGAGGAAGAGGGCGTTTGCGTCCCGGCCGGTGATGGGCCGCCGCACTGCCAGATATTTGGCGATGGCGTCCTGGCAGGCGTCGTTCAGGTAGATGATCCGGACCTTGTTGCCCTTGCCAAGAACCCGCAGGGCATCTTCCTGGATGTCGGAGAGGTTCAGACCCACCAGTTCGCTGATCCGCAGCCCGCAGTTGAGGAACAACGTCAGGATACAGTAATCCCGCTCCTGATTTTTGCCGTCCACGGAGTCCAAGAGCTGGATGCTCTCGTCCAAGGTCAGGTATTTGGGCAGGGTTTTCTTCAATTTCGGAGAATCCATATCTTTGACAGGATTTTCACGAAGTAAGTGCATCTTATTGGTGAGGTAGTTGTAAAACGACCGGATCGTGGCGATCTTCCGGGCCCGGGACGCGGCGTTCAGGCCGTAGCCGGAATTCCGGCTGTTCTGGTGCTGGACCCGGTCCCGGCTGAGGTACGTCATGTAGCCGTAAATGTCCGTCAGGGTCACGGAGGCCACGAAGTCCAGATCCACGTCCGTAATGTCGATCTCATCCAGAGACCGGTCACACAGGGACGGGTCCCGGGTCTGCTTGAGATAGCGGAAGAAATTCCGCAGGTCCAGAAAGTATTCGTCCACGGTCCGCTTGGAGTGGGCTTTGATGGTCTCGTGGTACGAGAGAAAGTCCCGCAGAATCTGCGGCGCTTCGGTGCGGTAATCAGCCATAACGGTGTCAACTTGCGGGCAGATACTCCGCGCAGCCGCCGGAGCGGCTGCCGGGGGGTTAGGTCGTGCCGGGGGCCTGAAACGGGCCCCGGAGCGGTTTGGCTCTCCCCTAAATTGAACAAAATTTTTATTTTGTTCAATTTTCTATCTCCCCGCAAAACCTCCTTCCCTGACAGGTCTTTTGAAAATTTCCCGGCCGGACCGCAGCCGCAGCGCCGGCGGCACACGCCGGAACGCGCGGCGCATCTCCGGACCGGACATAAAAACCGCCGCTTTCGGCAAAGCTAGTCCCAAATCCATGGAGATGGGATGATGTGTATGAGTTTGATTCCCTGTACCAGCCAATGTGTGTATCAGCAGGACGGCGTCTGCACGCTAGACAGCGCCGCCGCGGCGGGCCTCCCCGCCCTGGGCGGCGCCTGCGTCCACCGAAGGGCGGCTCGGATCGCCTCACCGATATTCCGCACCGGGATCAGACGAAGCCCCGCAGGCGCGGCCAGCTCCCCGGTCCGGCGGGACGGAATCAGGCACTGGGTAAAGCCCAGCCGCCGGACCTCGCTGACCCGCTGGCCCAGCTGGCTGACGGACCGCAGCTCTCCGGTGAGGCCCACCTCCCCGATGGCCACCAAATCCGCCGGCACCGGCCGGTCCAGATAGCTGGATGCCAGGGCGATCACCGCCGCCAGATCCGCGGCGGGCTCGTCCAGGCTCAAGCCGCCGATGATGTTCAGGTACGCGTCGCAGGCGGAGACCTTCAGGCCGCCCCGCTTCTCCAGCACCGCCAGCAGCATGGCGAAGCGGTTGTAGTCAAAGCCGTTGCTGGTGCGGCGGGGGTTGCCCGCCGGAGACGACACCGCCAGCGCCTGAATCTCCGCCAGCACCGGCCTTGCCCCCTCCATCACACAGGTGACGCAGGTCCCGGGGGCGTCCTCCGGCCGACCGGACAGCAGCATCTCCGACGGGTTCTCCACCTCCACGAGGCCGCTGTCCCGCATCTCGAAGACGCCGATCTCATTGGTGGCGCCGAAGCGGTTCTTGGCCGCCCGCAGGATGCGGTAGGCGGTGTGCTGGTCCCCCTCAAAGTACAGTACGCAGTCCACCATGTGCTCCAGAACCTTGGGGCCGGCGATGGACCCCTCCTTGTTCACATGGCCGATGACGAACACCGTGATCCCCTGCCCTTTGGCCAGCTGCATCAGGGCCATGGTGCAGTCCTTCACCTGGCTGACACTGCCCGCCGGGGACTCCAGCGCGTCATTGTACAGGGTCTGGATGGAGTCCACGATCAGCACGTCCGGCGCCTCCGCCGCCACGGACTCCAGCAGGTCCCCCAGGCTGGTCTCGGAGATCACGAACAGCCGTTCGCTCTGCACGTCCAGCCGCTTGGCCCGGAGCTTCAGCTGGTGCTCCGACTCCTCGCCGGATACATACAGGACCTTATTCTCCCGGCAGAGGCTCTCGCAGATCTGAAGCATCAGCGTGGACTTGCCGATTCCCGGCGCGCCGCCCACCAGCACCAGCGAGCCCTTGACGGCACCGCCGCCCAGGACCCGGTCCAGCTCTCCCATGCCGGTGGAGAACCGGATTTCCGCATCCGCCTCCAGCTCCGTCACCGGCCGGGCCCTACGGACGCTCCCCCCTCCTGCCGGGCGGGAGGCCCCCTTCCCTGCCGCCCGGGCGGCCTGGGGCTGCTCCACGATGGTATTCCACGCCCCGCAGGCCGGGCACTTCCCCGCCCACTTGGGCGTCTCATTGCCGCACTCCGTGCAGTAGAACAGAGTCTTTGGCTTCATTGCAACCTCCCATGGAAAGAGAAAGGAACAAACTGTCTGATCTTTTCTCTTTCAACGCTTATCTGAATTCAGCACGCCCGCCGCGATGGCCGCCGCCAGCTTTGTCTGGTAGGCCGGGTCCTTCAGCTGTTCCGTCTCCGCGGCGTTGGAGAGAAATCCGCACTCCACCAGCACGCCGGGGGCGGTGATCTCCTTCATCAGGTACACCGAGGACGGCACCTGGGCGGCCTTCTTCTCATGTCTGGCGTTGA
>QWCH01002510.1_pt1 | contig 22642 bp, 21 predicted proteins | sample 1972671 | NCBI WGS metagenome assembly QWCH01 (sample SAMN09866713, study PRJNA288562) | Human gut metagenome isolate term3_stool, whole genome shotgun sequencing... | isolation source: gut | host: Homo sapiens | place: USA: California
GCAGCCGTAATCAAAAACGGGATGTAGCACAGTTGGCTAGCGCGCCACGTTCGGGACGTGGAGGTCGGAAGTTCGAGTCTTCTCATCCCGACTACAAAAGAGGATATATCGAAAGATATGTCCTCTTTTTTTATCCATTTATCCCGGTAGTCAGTATCTTTACCGGAACATTCAAAAATCTTTACCCGGACATTCAAAAAACAGACATTATATGAAAATTACACAACCCCGTTTGGCAAGCACGCTGCACAAAGATATAGACATACAGGCAGCGCTAAAGAAGAACGACGAAGATTTGACCGAGTATGCTTTCAAGAGCCTGCGCATAGAAGGGTTGAAGAAAGATAATCTTTCGGTGCAGTCCTGCGTTTTTGCCAATTGTAGTTTCGGAGAGTGCAGCTTTAGGAAATCACAGTTCAGCGACGTGGTTTTCAAGAACTGTGACCTGTCGAACGTCAACTTTACAGGCTGCGGCTTCCACCGGGTGGAGTTTCTCGGGTGCAAACTAATGGGAACCAATATGGCAGACGGGATATTCAATCATATCACATTTGACGAATGTCGGGGAGAATATATGAATCTTTCGATGAGCAAGCTGCGCTATATACAATTCGTCCGCTGTAACCTCCGGGGAGCCGGAATAGAAGGATGCCAACTTACAAGTGTCACTTTTGAGGCCTGCAACCTGATGGAGGCCGAGTTCTACCGGACTTCCCTGAAAGGGATCGACCTGTCGGATTCCGAAATATCCGGCATCCGTATCAGCAGCCTTGCCGGTAGCGAACTGCGGGGCGCTTCCGTCTCTTCCTTGCAAGCACTGGATTTGGTGCGGATGTTAGGTGTCGAAATCAAGGACTGACCCCTTCTATCCGGCATACTCCGGATGGCGGTGCAACCAGGCAACGGCATACGAACAGGTAGCCAACGGCTTCATTCCGTGTTCGATTGCATAATCATAAGCGTATTTCACTAAAGCGGCAGCCACTCCACGCCCTTCAATGGCCGGAGGAACGATCGTGTGGATAATATCCAGTTTGTCACCGGACAGACGATACTGTACAAAGGCCGTTACGCCATCCAACTTTGTTTCGAAACGATTCTTTTCGGGATAATGAGTAATTGTGTAATCCATATTTTTAATTATTTACCGGTTCAAATTCCAATGATAAAGTATCTTCTTTATTCCCTTCCGGAACGGTTTTCTCCGTCGCCTTCTTTTTACCGCGGAAGAAGTTCTTCACCTTTGTAAAGAAAGTCACGACATGTGTAGCCGCATCCTGTTTCTTTTTGGAGACACCGACCGACTCGATCAGCGGCGGCCTGAGTATCTGCCACAAATAGTTAAAGGTGGAATGATAAGGATCTCTTATTATTAAAACATTCGAATGACGCGGATTGTTATAACCATTCTTTGTTTTATCCGGATTATCATGTTTTAAAATAAGATTGACAAGGCTTGTCAGGAACTTCTTGTCCGTCAGTTCCCCGTCTTTCTCCTTCAACAGGGCTGCTTTCAGATCATTATACAGGAAAAGCATCTCTACGGTTGCACCTTTGCTGGATGCTTCCGTGCTGAACGTCATTCCCCGGACATGCCCGCTCTGGACTTCGGCCGAAGCTAAGGGGACAATCAACTCATTCAAAGCCGTCAGGTCAAAACTATCCAAACGGGCATTCAACAGAAAGCGGTCGTTCAACGAATCGACAGGCAATTTCCATGTCGCAGTAAACGCCCCCTGCCCCATCAGCTTGCCGCCAGCATCCAGCCGGATGTATTGGTCCGGACGGGAAACAAGATTCGTGAAGCCGGAAAACGTACCGTTCATATCCGTAAAGAAGAGCTTGCCGGGTGTCTTCCCTTTCTTTGCCAGCTCTTCATAAACGACAGAGAAGTTCTTCACTTCCACCCGTTTGAAATCCAGTTTTACAGGCGCTTTCTGGAGGCCGGAATAGATCATCGGAACGATATGCCGGGGTCCCGGAATCTGCTGGTTCTTGAAGTTCTGCAACACGGCGTCCGACACTTGCACATCGTCGATCCGGAGCACTTTATCCGTGAAATAAGAAGGCAGATCGATACCGGTCAGGGAAACGCTTCCAACACTCACATCAAACCAATCTGCATGACGCGGCTGTAAATAGGCAAACTCCATCTTCGGGTAGGGAGAGACAAGACGGATATGCTCGACAAGCGCACTCGATTTAGTCAAGTCCACACCACCCAGCTTCAAAGTGTAGAAACCATTATCCAACGGAAACGCCAAGTTGCGGGTGGAGAAACGTATATCATCCAGTTTATAGGAACGCCGGCGGTTGTCTACCGTCAAACCTTCCACAAGCAGATTTGTGGTGTCCAGCTTCTGATGATGCAACGAATCGCTTTTACCATAATAAGCATACTGTATATTCGCATCAGTCAGGCTGAACCTGTCCAAAGAAATCTCTCCGGCGATCTTTCCCAACGTCGCATATAAATCCACAGGGTCCGCTTTCGCCTTACGGGACAAGGTATCCGGATAACGGCCGGGATAGATATCCGCAATCGGACTTTCCAACCGGATTGTCCCCAACTTCAATGACGTGCTGTCCCAAGAAATCCCATCCAACGCTAAACATTCGAGCGAAGCCGACAGTCCGCCGCCATCCGGTTTGAGCACCCGGATATCGGGCGAATCCACCTGAAACGAAGTCAGCCGTATGTTCCGATCCGGACGTTCCGGTATGCGTTTTAACCCGCTTATACGGAGTTCGGGAGACGAAAACCGGACGAATGTTTTCCCCTTCTGCCTGTCCGTTTCCTCCGGAAGCAGTTTAATATCCTGCAATTGCAAAACACCTTTTACGGTAGAGAACTGTCCTTTCCGAACCGAGAGACGATACTCTTTTCCCGGCAGGTAATTATCAAAATGGCTGAAACTAAAGCCCATGTCCTGATAATCGAAGAACAGCCCTTTACCCTTCCCCGTCTCCTGATCCACTAATATGTCCGTGGCAAAGAAGTTAAAGTCATTCAGCCTGTAAGTGACCGGCTCGGCAGCGCTATTGTCTTCCACCGCCACATTCCCGTTATTCAGGCTCACCCGTTTAACGGAAAGATAGCGCAGGAACGGATTCAGAATTGCTTCCACATCCACCCGGCTATTCATAGGGGCCGCTGCTTTCACTTCCTTCTTATGAGAAGAAGGAGCCACCACATAATGAAAATCCGGTCGATCGACCTTCAACAACCGAGCACTAATCCCTTTGTCATACAACAAACCGCGGATGCCAACCGTATCGATACTGCCGGACATATAATCATTCCGGCTCCGGATCGACAGCGGGTGCAAACGAACCTGTTCCAGATTAAAGTCCCCGCTTTCCGTATCCAGCGCCATGCGTTTCACCGTAAACCGATGATTACGGGCTGTCATCATGCCCTCGATATCACTTGCCTCGAACGAAAAGTTGCGCGAGTACCAGAAGCCATGCCGGGCTTCCGAGGCAGAGTCCACCCGGAAATCGTACGCATGAAAGTCGAAGTTTGCCAGTTTATAAACCTCAACCTTCTCTTTTACAGCAAGGGAATATTGCAGCTTCGCCTTCTCGATCCCGATCGTCCCGATGGAAACGAAATGCAGGACCGGCGAGATCACATCATATAGCGACAGAGAATTTACCAGGGAATCCGTTTGCACGGGACGGCTTTCACCAGCCAGATTAAAGGCCTGTATATCCGAAGAAGTGATATCGAACGAGCGTGCAGTCAGGTAGTTCAGTGCATTTTCTCGCCGGAATTGGATTCCCCTCACCTCGACTGCCCTGATCAGAGCATCCAGATAGCTGTCCGGCCGCCGCCGGCTTTTCTCCCACAATTCGCCTTGCGGGGTAAGACGGATATCGGAAATAGAGATAACCGAATCTTCCGTGCTCAACAAGATACGCTCCGTTTGCAGGCGGAAGTCATTATTTGTCAGCAGCGTCTGGGGCTGGTTGGTGATAAAGTCGAAGTTATCGCAATAAAGCAGTTTCCCGCTTTCGGACGAGTTCTCATCCAGCCGGAAACCATACGCATGGAAACTCACATTCGTCAATGCATATATTATAGGTAAGGCGGGATTCTGAACGGAATAGGAAACGCTGGCGTTTTCCAGATCGAGCCTGCGGACCGTCAATTCATTGATATAAGGAGAGATCACCTCATACAAAGTCTTGGCTTTCGGCTCTTGCTTCACCTTCACCCCGGTACGCGTCGAATAATACGGGCTGAACACCTGTATGTCCGGTTGGCGGATTTCAAACGAATCGAAATGCAACTGTTTGTAACTCCACCGCCAAGTCAGGTTCACCCCTTTAAAGTCAATCATGCCGACCTGTGCCATTACATAGACAGAAGGCAGGCTGTCCTTCTTTTCCCAATTCCGGAAGACTGCCGGTTCGGGAAACAACTTCACCCCTTCGAGCTTCAACTCTCCTTTGAAGAAGCTGATGGAAAGATTATCGAAGGAAAGGGTATAAAAGCCATCCGTCGCCTCAGCCGTCCGGTGAATCAGTTCCTTGCGCAGGTAGCGTTCAAGGCGTTTGGTCAGATGAAGATTCAGCAGGAAGAACCCGGCAGTCAGCAACAACGCGACTCCCAGCATATACCCTATAACTTTCTTCGTCTTCCCCATAAAACTGCAATTTAACTCTGTCTATATAAATCAACAAAATAAACAGCGTTAAGTTGCAAAAGGCTGTAATTACCTTTCAGTCTTCAAACAAGCCTTTTATCTCCTTATCGAAGTCCGATTCGAACAGGCGATCCTGAACGATACGATACTTCTCGAACTCTGCTTCTGCATGCATTTTCGCCGCCTCTGCACTGATATGTCCACCATCAGTCAGAAGCTGGCGGTCGTCTAATTGCAGGAAGCGGTCGATATGTGTCGCCCAATCCTCCATCGTCATGGGAATATGCCGTTTCGCCCGGCTTTCCGCCAGGTCAAGAAAGGCGTTGACCAGATGCCCCATTTCGTCCAGCTCATTTTCCCGAAGATAGTTCTTTGCAATGCTGACATCGGTCTTCACAATCTTTCCATTCGGGCTGTTTTCCCACGTAGTCAAGCCCATGTGCTCCTTGCCGGCGTCTGCGCGCGACATGATTAACTCGGCCGCCGTATGCCCGTGAATGGCGTAATGCATCTTGTTCTGTACCTTCTTAAAGAACATACGGGTGGTCGGCGCATCCCTGTTATAGTCGATGCTGGTCGCATAGATATCGGTCACCTTCTGATAGAAACGCCGTTCGCTCAAACGGATCTCCCGGATTTCGGCCAGCAGATGCTCGAAGTAATCTTCCCCGATAAAAGAACCGTTCTCCATCCGTTTCTTATCTACCACATAGCCGCGAATGGCAAATTGGCGGAGTACGGAAGTGCACCATTGGCGGAACTGGGTGGCACGGATAGAGTTGACGCGGTAGCCGACGGAGATGACGGCATCCAAGTTATAGAACTTTACGTTATACTGCTTCCCGTCAGTTGCAGTTTGTCGGAATTTCCGACAAACTGAATCTTCTTCCAATTCACCGCTTTGAAATACATTCTGCAAATGCTCAGCAATGGTTGAACGTCCTTTATCAAATAGAACCGATATAGCATCTTGCGTCAACCAAAGCATCTCATCCCGGTAAAGCACCTCCACTCCTTCTTCTTTATTCTGAAGCTGGAATATCAGGAACTCCGCCGTGCTGTTACGGATCTGCAACTTCTTGTTTTTATCTTCATTCTCCATTTGCCGCCTCGCTTTCTTTCTGTTTCGCCAGCCCGTATTGTGCGTTCGAGCGATAGCCCAAACGTACGATTTTTCCTTCTTCCCGCAACTCCCCGAGGTCTTTCAAGGCCATATATTTGGAGCAACCGTTCAAGCCACGGCAGAATGAAGACGAGATCGTCTCGTTCGCCTGCAGGTAGTTCAGGATATTCGCTTTCCGCTTGTCGGCGGATAAACCTTTCAGGCGGCTTTTCTCTCCGGAACGCTCCACTTCCATGTGCTTCAATTCCCTACGCAACTCTTTGGCGCAACGGAACACCACTTTGTTAAACTGTACGTGCTTCGGCTTGATGTCCTTCTCCTCCATAAGCGCCGGGCATTTCATCGAGACCGTAAACGTGCCGAGCCCTTCCAACTCGATAATCGCTCCGTGCTTCAAGCCGGTTGCCAGGCGATTCTTCAAGGCTTCCAACATTCCTTTCACGTCAGCCGTACTGAAAGAGCAGCTATCCGATATGTATTCGGCCAGTTCTTCCGTGCGAATGATACGTTGATTCACTAAACGGGCGTGCAAGGTGGGTTTTCCTTTTTTTCCTTCTTCGCCGGGATTTTTAAATAGGCTGTATTGTGCCGTCATCTGCTGTGTTTTTTTGTTTTTCCTGCTTCCTGATTTTACTCACCCTGCTTCCGTTTACAGGGAGCGTCCATGCAATCCTTGTTCGACCCGGGTCGGACAGCTGTCCGACGGGAGTCAAACAGCTGTTCGACGAGGGTCAAACAACTGTCCGACCTTCGTCGAACAAGGATTATATGGGTACTAAATTATATTACGTCCGAGTGGATGCTATTTTTCATCCCTACTCACGCAAATTTACTGCGCAGCCCACCGCTTCAGGGTCGGAAAGAACTCTTTCATGCCTGCAATCGCCTGTTCTTTTGTGAGGGCAAGGCCTGAGCCTTTATTGAACTCGCTTACAAACTCCGCGCAGTGCATGATCATCTCATCCATCGTGCAATCCGAAGTGAAGGCACCGTCCTTATAGCAATAGCAGCAATACTCGTCGTTCTTGCTCCCGTCGCTATTCGTCCCCATCTCTTCGGGGGTTTGCAGTGGCATACCACAACTCTGACAAAACTTCTTTTCCATGACAATTAACTTTAATGGTTTATCTATTTTAATACTTAAAGCCTCTGTTTACGGCCCTGTCCCCAAACATTCTTGTCCCCGCGCTTGACGCGGGGCCGCAAAGGCACAAGCCCTATCAATCAATTCTTTAAACGGCCGGTTCTGATGCGATCCCGCGTCAAGCGCGGGAACGAGGTTCTTTTGGTTCCTCAAACACCCTTTCCTGGCTCAACAAATATAGACAATCTATATGGACTGCGCGTCATCCAATCTTGCCAAAATATTTGTTTATTCCAGGAATTATCGCGAAAATTGCAGGAGCATTTTGTTGCTGCCGGTAAAAACTTACCGCAGTGGCACCCAAGAGAACCAATAAGATTGTAATTTACTAAACAAAAGAATAATGGGAAAAGTAGTTATCAACTCGTATGCAGACTTTGAAAAGCTGGTAGGCCAGCAGATCGGGACATCCGATTATATCGAATTGACACAGGAACGTATCAACCTTTTTGCCGACGCGACGCTGGACCACCAGTGGATTCATGTGGATGCAGAACGCGCCAAAGTGGAAAGTCCGTTCCACAGCACAATTGCGCATGGCTATCTAACATTGTCGTTGCTTCCGCACTTGTGGGACCAGATTATCGAGGTGAATAACCTGAAGATGATGATTAATTACGGCATGGACAAGATGAAGTTCGGCCAGCCTGTCCTGACCGGCCAGAGCATCCGCCTGACCGCCAAGCTCCAGACGTTATCCGACCTCCGCGGTGTCGCCAAGGCAGAGATTAAATTTGCCATCGAAATCAAGGACCAGCCGAAGAAAGCACTGGAAGGCATTGCGATCTTCCTGTACTATTTCAAATAAGCGAACAAGTAATATGAACAAATCAAAATGGGCTGCAATAGCCCTCTGTGCAGGTATTGCCTTTTCCTGTTCACCCGGAATATCGGAAGTCAAAGGTGTCATTACCGATGCTACGATGAACACGTTGACGATCGTATCAGAGGAAGGCGATACCCTGTCTTTCAGCACGCTGGACGCCAAAAGAGTGGTAACGGACGGGATTTTGCTCGACGACACGGCGACTGTCTATTTCCAGGGAAAATATAGCTTCGGGATGAATGTGCAAAAGATTGTTGTCGTACCTAAAGAGAGGAACAAGGTCGGAGGCGACCGGGACGAACATGGTTGCATCGGCTCGGCCGGCTATGAATGGAGCGAGGTATTGCAGGATTGCATCCGTATTTTCGAGAAGGGGACACGGCTGCAAGCGGTCGAGGGCGACCGGTCCGTTTTCATCGTTTTCAGCCCGGACTCTTCCAAAGTAGAATTGTTTTTCTCCTCCGGGGACAAGAACGAGATATTGGACAGACGCTCGCTTCCGGCCGGCGGATATGCCTGGAACGTAGAAGACGACGACACAAAGAACCTGCGCCTCGTCGAAGGACAGTGGACGATCAGCCAACGTGGACAAACGATTTATCGTCAAATCGGCAACGATTTACCCAGCCGGTAAATCCAGCCTGTCGACAAGCGATGCCACAGGGAAGAGGGTGTCTCTTCCAAAAGCACATCTGTACGGAATTCGCGCAAGATCAGCCAGTCGGCCTGTTTAACCCAATGGGCAAAAGAGGTATTCGGCTGATGAGTCTGGGAAAGGCGGAGCAGAGCATCCAGGTCGAACTGTTCCGAGACGACGCCAGCTCCGGCGCGGGTGGCATCGAATGCATTGCAAGCCTGTTCGATATGCGTCGGGACCATCAGGACAGGTTTGCCTAAATACATGGCTTCGCAGACAGACTCGAAACCGGCAGTCGTGGCGTATGCTTTCGCGCCTGCCATATAACGGACAAACAGGGTGTCGTTTAATTGGTGGAAAGAAAGATGGTTATCCACTTTCACTTCGGGGCGGACATCCTTTTTATCCCAGAATATATGCAATTTGACGGCAGGATGGGCCTTGTGCCAGAATCGTATCTCTTCGCTAAACCCGCTATTCAGCAGATAGCCATGCAAATAATCCCCGTTTGTCGGCGTCACTTCTAAAACTTCCCTGCGCAAAAGAGGAGGGACAACGACGATGCCTTCGGACGGAACTTCACGCATCTTGCGGAAAGACAGGGCCAGCTTCTTCGCCGCGCCGATAGCTGTGATCCGGGTAAAGAACTTTAACGAGGCAAGCGACAACCGGCTTTCTTTCGGGAAGACGAAATCAGGATGCAGGAATAAATACTGGTGCGCGATGCAGACCATCAGGGCTTTCGGACGGAAGAAGAGATAAGTCAGTCCGGTTAGTAGCTCGTAGAAGTTTACGACGACATCCGCTTCGGTCTCTTTTATCATCCGGTTGATATAGCGGATGCCGGACATATACCGATGTGACCGGAGCACATTATAAATCACGCTCTTTGCCAAATTGACCTGTTTATTCTTTGCGGAAGGCAGGAAGTTGGGGCTTTCGAACAAATAGACAGGAGCTTCAATCTTTTCAAAGAAAAAGTCGGGAAGGCGGCGGACCGGGCTTTTGCCTACCAGGACGCCAACAATCTGATGCCCTTCGCCTGTCAGTTTCTGACGAAGAGAAAGCGCCTGGGTCAGATGGCCGCGCCCTTCACCTTGTATGATAAATAGTATCTTCATATTACTTCGGCATAAAGCAGGTTAGAGGGTTGTGTTTCTTCCTGTCCATATTCCTCCTTACTGTAGGAAACAATATTCCATTCTCCCTGCTCATTCTCGACAAGAGCCGTAAGGCTTTCGACCCAGTCGCCGGAGTTCAGGTAATGGATATTGCCGTACCACACGTTTGCAGCCTGGTGGATATGTCCGCAAATAATACCGTCCAGCTTCTTCACTTCAGCCAGCTTGACCAGTTCTTTCTCAAAATCGGAGATATAAGAAACGGCGCTTTTCACCCGGTGTTTGACATGCTGCGAAAGCGAGAAGTAAGGCTTTCCCGCCTTTTCCCTCCGCTGGTTGTAGATCCGGTTCAGCCAAAGCAGGAACGTATAACCCATATCGCCGAGCATGGCCAACCAGCGCATATTGGTTGTGATCGTATCGAAAATATCGCCGTGCGTCACTAAGTAACGCTTTCCGTGGCTGTTCAGGATATAATCTTTTACGATAATAAGATTCGAGAATGAGAAAGGAACCAGGTTATCCAGGAAGTCGTCATGGTTGCCGCGAACGTAAACGATCTCCGTTCCCTGCTTCTCCATCATTTTCATCAGGACTTTGAAGAAATCGGTATGCTGTTGTTTCCAGCGGCGTCCGGGCTTCTGAAGTTGCCAGCCGTCAATGATGTCTCCATTCAGTATCAGGCGGTCACAATTGACGTGTTTAAGGAAATTAGTCACTTCGGTAGTCCGGGAATGCTCGGAACCCAGGTGAATGTCCGACAGGACAATAGTTGGATAGTACTTTCTTAGTTTCATGTTGTCTTTATTAACACGATACAAAAAAAGCCACTTCCTGTTACAGCACGACAACAGAACTATTAAAAAACAATGAAGGCCACTCCTTCACAGGGGCAGCCTTCATACAATTTATAGAAAATCCAAATCAATCTTCTGCCTGAGTTGCCTCGTAAGCTTTTAACAGCTTATCCTGAACATCCGACGGAACCAGTTCATAGTTAGCGAACTTCATCGTAAACGAAGCACGTCCACCTGTGATGGAACTCAAGGATGTCGAGTACGTAGACATCTCTTTCAAAGGCACTTTAGCCAACAGCTTTTCGTAGCCTTTTTCGCTATTCATACCCATGATAATGGCGCGACGTCCCTGTAAATCACTCATCACGTCGCCCAGATAATCAGCCGGCACTGAAACCTCTACATCATAAACGGGTTCCAGGATCTTGGGACCGGCTTCTTTAAAGGCAGTGCTGAAAGCATTACGGCCGGCCAGCATGAAGGAAATTTCATTACTGTCTACCGGGTGCATCTTTCCGTCGTAAACGATGATGCGCACGTCACGGGCATACGAACCAGTCAACGGTCCCTGCTCCATACGGGCCATAATACCTTTCAGGATAGCCGGGAGGAAACGGGCGTCGATGGCTCCACCGACGATACTGTTTATAAATACCAACTTTCCACCCCAATCCAAATCTACCACTTGCGTATCACGTACGCTGATTTTAAACTCTTGTCCGCCGAAACGATACATATCCGGTGCCGGCATGCCTTCGTAATAAGGCTCGACAATCAGATGTACTTCACCGAACTGGCCTGCACCACCGGATTGTTTCTTGTGGCGGTAGTCTGCACGGGCGGCTTTCGTAATCGTTTCACGATACGGGATCTTCGGTTCGAAGAACTCGATCGGCAATTTATCATTGTTCTCGATTCTCCATTTCAATGTGCGGAGGTGGAATTCTCCCTGACCGGAAATAATCGTCTGCTTCAGCTCTTTGGACTGTTCGATTACCCATGTCGGATCTTCTTCACGCATACGCATCAGGATTTCCATCATCTTTTCCGCATCCGACTCATTCACCGGCTTGACAGCGCGGCGGAACTTCGGTTCGGGATATTTAATGAAGTCGAAACGATAGTCACATCCTTTGCCGTTCAAGGTATTGCCACGGCGTACTTCTTTCAGCTTGACTGTCGCTCCGATATCGCCGGCAACCATTTCCGACACCTCGTTACGGGTCTGTCCGGCAACTGAGAACAACTGTGCGATACGTTCTTTCGAACCACGGTCGGCGTTCAGCAAATCGTCGCCTGCTTTTACTTTACCTGATATCACTTTAAAATAAGAAACCTGGCCGATATGCGGCTCTACAGTCGTTTTGAAGAAGAACAGGCTTGTCGGGCCGTTAGAATCCGGTGTTACTTCCACTCCTTCGGTTGTAACCGGGCGCGGCATTTTGTCCGTACACGGAACGACATTACCCAGAAACTCGAGCGTACGGCGCACGCACATATCGCGGCCTGCACATACACAGAAGACCGGGAACATTCCACGGATCACCAATCCGGCACGGATACCGGCACGCATATCGTCTTCACTCAATGTACCTTCTTCAAAGAACTTCTCCATCAGCATATCGTCGTGCTCTGCGGCCGACTCTACCAATGCGCGATGAAGCTCCATCGCTTTATCCATTTCTTCCGCCGGGATGTCCAGTACTTCAGGAACACCGCCTTCGGGTTTCCAGCGATACATCTTCATCTTCAGCACGTCTACGACTGCATTGAAAGATGCTCCCGTAGATACGGGATACTGGATAGGAACAATCTTGCCGCCCCACTGGTCGCGCAATTGAGAGATTGTCCCGTCATAATCAGCCTTGTCGTTATCCAACTGGTTTACCACGAAGATAACCGGCTTATGGAATTGTTCTGTATACCGGAACTGGTTGATTGTTCCGACCTCCACTCCGTACTGTGCGTTCAGCACCATCAGAGCGGTATCTGTCACGTTCAAAGCGGAAACCGCCCCGCCGACAAAATCATCCGAACCCGGACAATCAATAAAATTCAGCTTTCTATCCTGCCATTCTACACTGAAAACGGTCGAGAACACCGAGTAACCATACTCCTTCTCAACCGGGAAATAATCGCTCACAGTGTTTCCGGAATCAACACTTCCGCGACGTTTTATAACTCCACCCTCGTAAAGCATCGCTTCAGCGAGAGTGGTTTTCCCAGAGCCCGAACTTCCCAAGATAGAGATGTTCTTAATTTCGTTTGTTTGGTATACTTTCATGATATCAAGGTATAAATTTGTGTTTAACAATAAAGATTGCTCCCGCAAACCCTTTATTCACGGGACCGCAAATTAGATATTGTAAAGGAGAAAAGCAATTCAAGGCCCGGTGTTTGAGAACTATGTTGTTTAGCAGTTCGAAGATAACAAGCGGAAAGAAAAGGAGATAATAAATGCTCATACTTAAGAAAAAAGAGAATATGCTTGCCTACATGTTACTTTTAAGTTACCTTTGTCCAAACTAAAAACCATACAACTATGGAAAGATTTAGATCAATAACTGTTTACAAAAACTATTTTGAAGACTTTCTAAGGTCTCAGGACGAGAAAGTCCAAAATAAGATCTATAAAATATTAGAGATCATAGAAATGCAGCAATACATACCTTCGCAATACCTCAAATATATTAAAGGTACGCAAGGTTTATACGAAGCTCGCATTCAATTAGGCAGTAATATATGGAGAGTTTTTTGTTTCTTTGAGAATGACAAGCTCATTATCCTCTTAAACGGATTTCAAAAGAAATCACAAAAGACTCCTACATCAGAGATAGAAAAAGCAAAACGACTAATGAAGGAATACTTTAAAGAAAGGAGAATGACAGATGGAAAATAACATAAAATCATGGAATGAAATAAAAGATGACGTATTCGGTAAAAAAGGTACGACACGCAGAGACGAGCTCGACAGGGAAGTGGAAACCTTAAAAATAGGGTTGCTACTTAGAGAAGCCCGTTTAAAAAAGACGATGACTCAAGAAGATCTGGCACATATACTAAACAAAAAACGCAGCTATATTTCACGTATAGAAAACGACACAAGCAATATAACCCTCAAAACTCTTTTTGATATCGTTGAAAAAGGATTAGGCGGTAAAATAAAACTAAGTATAGAACTATAAGTGGCAGGTTTATACATTCACATTCCCTTCTGCGCCAAACGGTGCCTGTATTGCGACTTCTTTTCCAACACGGATATGAGGTTCAGGGAGCCGTATGTCGATGCCGTTATCCGGGAAATGGAGCTGCGGCAGGAATACATCGGACAGGAACCGGTCGAAACTATCTATTTCGGGGGCGGCACGCCTTCGCAACTGCAAGCCGGCGACTTCAAACGGATATTTGATGCAGCCGCCCGCCTGTTCGACACGACCGGTTGCCGGGAAATCACCCTCGAGGCCAACCCGGACGACATGACACCGGAATATGTAGCCTCTCTCCGCAACCTTCCATTCAACCGCGTCAGCATGGGTGTCCAGAGCTTTCAGGAGAAAGACCTTCGCTTCCTGAACCGCCGCCACGACCGCGAGCAGGCGTTCCGTGCCGTCGATCTCTGCAAAGAGAACGGTATCCGGAATATCAGCATCGACCTGATATACGGCCTGCCGGGACAGACTCCGGACGAATGGGAAAGCAACCTGGACGAAGCCATCCGGTTGGACATCCCGCACATCTCCGCTTACCATTTAATATATGAAGAAGGGACAGCCCTCTACAAACTGCTGGAAGCCGGAAAAGTCACCCCGGCGGAAGAAGAACTGAGCGTATCCCTTTTCTCTACATTAATAAATAAGCTGACCGATGCCGGCTACCTCCATTACGAGATTTCCAATTTCGCACGGCCCGGCAGCTTCTCCCGGCACAACAGTTCCTACTGGACAGGCAAGAAATATCTGGGCATCGGCCCCTCCGCCCATTCCTATAACGGGGAAAGCCGGCAGTGGAATGTCTCCTCCCTCCCGCTCTACCTGAAAGCGATCGCCGCCGGTACGCCCGATGTCGAGATAGAAAAGCTGGACCTCAACACCCGGTACAACGATTTCATCATTACCGGACTGCGTACCATGTGGGGCATCCGCCTTGACGACATCCGGGAGCAGTTCGGAGAAGAAAAACAGGCCTACCTCGAGCGCCAGGCCGCCGCTTATCTGCGCCGGGGACTGATTATCCGCGAAAACGACACCCTGACCCTCTCGAAAGAAGGGATCTTCATTTCCGACGGCATCATGAGCGATCTTTTATGGGTATGACGGTATATTGCAGCCAATTGACAAAGCCATTAAATTACACCAAACCGCCTGTTTTTACAACGAACTGGAGGGTTATGCGTACATTTTCTGCACATTTTTACTATTTTTGAGAATAAAATTAACCAACATATTAAACTATTCTCTATATTTGCCCCAACAAAAGACAGTAAGTAGTGCCATATTTATACATGATATCGGGGTGCAACGGGGCAGGAAAAACGACCGCCTCCTTTACAATTCTTCCAGAGATGTTGAAATGTAAGGAGTTTGTCAATTCCGACGAGATTGCCAAGGGGCTTTCCCCTTTTAATTCTGATAGTATCGCGGTAGCCGTAGAAGCCAGTCGGATTATGTATAAGCGTATTAAGGAACTAATCGCCGCAGGCGAAACATTTGCGATGGAAACTACACTGGCCACCCGTTCAGGCGCAAACCTGATCAGGGAAGCACAAAGGGAAGGGTATTATGTGACATTGTTGTATTTCTGGCTGAATACGCCGGATCTGGCAGTGGAACGGGTTAAAATGAGAGTGGCCGCCGGAGGGCATAACATTCCGGAGAGTACTATCCGCCGTCGTTACGAAGCGGGTATACACAATCTCTTTGAACTATATATCCCCATTTGTGACTATTGGATGATTGCAGACAACTCGATGTCGCCGATGGAAGTAATCGCTAAAGGCTTCAAGAGTGATAAAAAAGAGATATATAATTCGGATATTTATACAAAACTTGAGCATCATGAGTGAACAAGAGGTTAGAGAATTTGAAGAGAATATAGTTAAAGGTGCCAACATCGCTTTCCAGCGATTAGTAAACCAGAAAAAGAAAGAAGACGGCGAATTAGTCTTCTCGCGCAACGGATACATTTTCCGTGTAAAGGCAGCTGATTTAGAAAAAGGAATGTTTTAACTATTAATCGAAAAATACAGGGGAGGCTGATGAATATGATTCGTCAGCCTTTTTTGTGCCCGTCCGCTTCCGGTTCCGAATTATATGATTACTTTTGGATGCGGACGAGAAAGTATAATAACAGATATGGAAAACATCAAAGTCACAGGTGCTTACGAAAACAACCTCAAACATATATCATTAGAAATACCCAAGAAGCAGATCACCATCTTCACCGGGGTTTCCGGTTCCGGGAAATCTTCTTTAGTATTGGACACAATCGCGGCCAGCTCACGCCGGGAACTAAACGAGACGTTTCCCAGTTTCGTCCAGCAATACCTGCCCAAATACGGCCGGCCGCATGTGGACCGGATAGAGCATCTCCCGGTAGCTATCGTGATAGACCAGAAGAAGCCCGCCCCGAACGCCCGTTCGACGGTCGGGACCTATACGGACATCTATTCGCTGCTCCGCCTGCTGTTCTCGAGGGTCGGCAAACCGTTTGTCGGATACTCCGACACTTTCTCTTTCAATCATCCGCAGGGGCGATGCCCGCGTTGCGACGGATTGGGCGAGGTGCGAGAACTGGATGTCCACAAGCTGGTCGACTTCAACAAATCGCTGAACGATGAAGACACGATCCACTACGTGGCCTTCCACCGTGGCGGATGGAGATGGATCCGTTATGCCTGTAGCGGTCTGTTCGACTTGGACAAAAAGATTAAGGATTACACGCCGGAAGAACTGCAACTGTTTCTCTATTCCCCGCAAATCCGGCTCAAGAACCCGCCGGCTGACTGGCCGCGTACCGCCAAGTACGAAGGATTAGTCAACCGTATGTACCGGAGTATCATCAATTCCGAAGAAGGGAAGCTGCATCAAAAGCTGCTGGAGCCTATGGTGACAATGGGTATCTGCCCGGATTGCGAAGGCACGCGGCTGAACCGGACAGTACTCTCCTGCCGCATCGGAGGAAAGAATATTGCGGAAGTCACGCGCTTAGCTATTCCCGACATCCTGAACTGGTTGCAGGAAATCGACGACCCGCTGGCCGGCGACCTGAAACAGGCCATCACCAACCGCCTGTCCGCCCTCGAGGAAATCGGCTTAGGATACCTCACACTCGACCGCAACATGGGAACTCTTTCCGGCGGCGAGGCGCAGCGTTGCAAGATCGCCAAATATATCAACTCTGCCTTATGCGACATGCTGTATGTGCTCGACGAGCCCAGTGTCGGTCTGCATAGCCACGACATCCGCCTGTTGAAAGCCTCCGTTCGGAAACTGCGGGACCACGGTAACACAGTGCTCCTTGTCGAACATCATAAGGAGATGATCCAGATAGCCGACCACATCGTCGACATGGGGCCCGGCTCCGGTATGGACGGCGGCAACATCCTGTATGAAGGCAGTTACGAAGGACTGTTGAAAAGCGGCACGCAGACCGGACTGATGATCGCGGAAAAGTCACCGTTGAAAGCGGAAAACCGCACCCCTTCCGGTTGGTTTACCCTCGAACACGCAAAGGAACATAACCTGAAAGACCTGACCGTCCGTTTCCCCTTAGGTGTCTTCGCCGTCATAGCGGGCGTGGCCGGTTCGGGGAAAAGCTCCCTGATGGAATGTTTCCGCAACACCTGCGAGGAAGAGGTTATCTACATCAGCCAGAAGAATATCGGAATCAGCCTGCGCTCCACCCCAGCCACCTACATCGGCGTGGCTGACGACATACGCAAACTATTCGCCCGGAAAAGCAAAGCCGGACTCAGCATGTTCACCTTTAACGGCAAAGGAGGATGTCCGGTATGCGGAGGGAAAGGCGTCATCGTCTCGGACATGGCTTTTATGGATTCAATAGAAACGGTCTGTGAAGCCTGCGGCGGTTTGCGCTATTCACCGGAAGCCCTGCAGTACAAGGTAGACGGACTGAATATCGCCGAAATGATGGACCTGACCGTACGGAAAGCCTCCCTGCGTTTCGCCGGGACCGGGATAGAGCAGAAACTACGCCCCCTGATGCAAGTCGGACTGGGCTACCTGCACCTCAACCAGGCCCTCTCCACCCTCTCCGGCGGAGAATTGCAGCGCGTCAAACTGGCCTCCTACCTGGACAGCAACGGCAAGATATTTATCCTGGACGAACCCACCGACGGCCTTCACGTAAAAGATATCCGCCAGATCATCGGCCTCTTCGATTCGATGGTCGAACAGGGCAACTCCGTCTTCCTGATAGAGCATAACCTGGACGTCCTGAAAGCCGCCGACTACGTCATCGAGTTAGGTCCCGGAGGCGGACAAATGGGCGGTGAACTGCTGTACTCCGGTACTCCCCGGGAGATGCTCGCGTGCAGGCGTTCCGTCACTGCCGAATACTTAGAAAAAGAGTTGCCGGCCTTCTGAAAAAAACGTCGGCGGCTTTTCCGGAAAGGGTAGGCATCGCTTTTGAAAGGAATAGGCATCGCTCCCCGGCAACATCCAAATCTTAAAATCCGCCGACTTCAATGAAAAGATTCGCCGTTTGTTGCAAGGGAATGAACAAATCTATACATTTGCTGAAATTCATGCAATATAATATCTAATGAAAGCACTAAAACTCATCGGTCGAATAGTAGCAGTTATTGTCATCCTTATAGGTCTGGCATTTATCGGACTGATCGTTTACGCCAAGTATTTCTATTCTTCCGAGGTGGAAATAGAAAGGCATTATATGTCCGAACTGCCGCTTTCGCCAGATCAATATCCAGAAGACTTCGCCGAGATCAGCCAAATAGTAAAAAGGAACTACTCCCTCTACGAGTCCAAGCATATCGATATCGACGCCCTTTCCGCCTCCTATGCCGAACGGATCGGGAAGTTATCCACCGGAGAAGAATATGGGAAAACGCTGTGGGAATACTTCGCGGATTTACGCGTCGCACATGCCTATGTTTACTTTAAAGAGTACCGGACAAGGGCTTTCCCGGCTTATATCGACGACACACTTTTCGTGGATAAGCCGGACACGTACCTGCAACGGTCAGGATTCAACGATAAAGACCGGATCATCGCTGTCGACGGGACGCCAATCAAGGAGTGGATGGACCGGAACGAGAAGTATATATCGGCCTCGACACCGGAATACAAACGTTTATTCACAGCCCGCAGCCTCTTCAAAAGTTTCACCGACACGGTAAAGACCTACACCGTTTGCCGGGGAGCCGACACGCTCGACCTGCAACTCATCTTGCAGCCCCAAGATAACATTCCGGTTGCCGACCGGCGGAAAACATCCTGGAAAATCCTGAACGACAGCATCGGATATCTGGAAATAAACTCCATGATGAACGGAGTGATGGAGGACTTCGCCGAAGATTACCCGAAAGTAAGACACCTGCCTTACCTGATTGTCGACGTCCGCCGAAACGGTGGTGGGAACAGCGGTAACGGACGGGATCTTTGCCGCTACCTGATACGAAAGGAACAACCTCACTGCCTGGGACGTCATCCGATGATTCCGATGGAAGATGCTTATCAAGGGAAGATCCTCTTATTGACAAGCACCTTCACCTGTTCCGCCGCCGAAAGTTTCGTTATCGACATGAAAGAGAGCGGCAATGCCCTCCTGATTGGTGAACCGACAGCAGGAGACACAGGTAACAATCCCCGGACGTTCAAAACGTCCCATGGCACCAGCTTCCGTATCCCGACTGCCCGTCCCGACGTTTCCCCCAAAGGTTTTCCGCTGGAGGGAATAGGCATCGAGCCCAATTATATCGTCAAGCAAACGGTATCGGACTACATGGAAGGACGAGACACACAGCTGGAATTTGCCCTGGACTGTATCCGGCAGGGACACTGCTTATAGCTTCTCCGGCATATACTTCCAGAAGCGGGCGGGCATGTGTTGACGGTGGAGCTTCGGGTTAAGGCGTTCCTTTATGGCGATGGATTTGAAGTAGGTTTTCCACATCTGCTGGAACAGTTTTTCGTCGGCATCCATGAGTTCTTCGCTGAGCAGGCCGGAAAGCAGGTGAGCTTCCTTTTCTTCAAAACGCACTTCCGTCGTTTCCTTCAAGTCGTAATAGTAGCCGTACTCACGTTGCAGGTCATAGATCAGCCAGCACTGGTCGGCAAAGCGGTCCGTCAAGTGGCTGAGCGTAAGTGGCAGGACGTTGTATATTGGTTTGACGGCAGCAAAGAAAGTACCGTCTGCCGCCTTCTGGAAACGCAGGAACTGCATGACACGTAGGCGCTCGTTCGTCACCTTCTTCCAGATTTTAGCGACTTCCAGCACATCGGGATCGCCAAAGTTCAGCTCGATCGTGCGGGGAGCGTCGATCGCTTTCCGGATATAGCGAAAAAGTAGCAGGTCCGCTTGCGGCAATTCGGACAGCCACGTGACGGTTATCACGGACAAGGCTGTCGCAGATATCTTCTTTTGCAACCCTTTCCAGACACGGTCGACCTTGACATCGTCCGTATAGATTGTCACCGCCTCATCGTAGAACAAGGGAAAAGGCTCCCCCTCCGCCAGCAACATATCCGGGAAACTGCGGCGGGAATAGGCATCGAAGACGGCAGTGAGCAGCCCTTCGAATGTTTTATCGTACACAAAGATTGTCATGGTTCATCCTGGAATTGAAGGATAAGCTGGCGATCGTCCGTCTTCTTCCGTCCCGCTTTCCGGACAAGGAGTTGGCGGACGGCTTCGGGCGACACTTCGTTGATTGTCCGTATCGGCAACTCGTGGCAGGTGATGAAATACTGGGCTTTCTTCATCACGACACCGATCTTCTTCAACTGTTCCGTCCCTAAGCGGGAATAACGGCGGGAGACAACGATCAGTTTTGCCGACTTCACACCGATACCGGGCACGCGGAGCAGCATCTCGTAGTCCGCCTTGTTGATATCGACCGGGAACTGTTCCGGATGACGCAATGCCCAGCCGAGTTTCGGGTCGACCTCTAAGTCCAGGTCGGGATAGGCGTCGTTCACGATCTCATCCACCTTGAACTGATAGAAGCGGAGCAGCCAGTCCGCCTGATAAAGACGGTTCTCACGCACCAGCGGCGGTTGTTTCAGGGCCGGCAGCCGGTTGTCATATTCGTTGACGGGGATGAAGCCGGAGTAGTACACGCGCTTCATCGTCGGACGCTGATAGAGGGCGGACGAGAGGCGGAGGATGTCTTTGTCCGAATCGGACGTAGCGCCGACAATCATCTGCGTGCTCTGTCCGGCCGGTACAAAACGCGGTGCGTGCCGAAAACGCTTTCGCTCTTCGGCACTCTGCAAGACGCCTTGCTGGATGTAGCGCATCGGCTGGAAGACGCTTTGAAAATCTTTTTCGGGAGCCAGCAAACGGAGGCTTTTCTCGTTCGGGATCTCGATGTTTACGCTCATACGGTCAGCGTAAAGGCCGGCTTCGTTCACCAGTTCCTGACTGGCTCCGGGAATACTTTTCAGATGGATATAGCCGTTGAAACGGTATATCGTCCGCAGGTCTTTCACGACGCGCACCAGGCGTTCCATCGTATAGTCGGCATTGCGCACCACTCCCGAACTCAGGAAAAGCCCTTCGATATAGTTACGGCGGTAGAACTCGATGGTGAGGTTCACCAACTCGGTAACCGAAAGCGTGGCGCGGGGAATATCGTTGCTGCGGCGGTTGATGCAGTAGGCACAGTCGAAGATGCAGTAGTTTGTCAGCATGATCTTCAGGAGCGAGATGCAACGGCCGTCCTCGGCAAAGCTATGGCAAATGCCCCATCCCGCCGCACTTCCTATCGCGCCGCTCTTACTCTTGCGCGACGTTCCACTGGAAGCGCAGGATACATCGTACTTGGCCGACTCCGCCAGCACTTTCAGTTTCTCGAGCACTTTATCATCCATAATTTTCTATTTTCGGGAGGCGACAGCCGGTTTCCTTTCAGGAACAAAAATAAGAATAATCTTTGAAGAGAGGAAGGATTATTTGGATGTTACCATTTAGTTCTTTACGTTTGTCTTAAAAATGAATACAATGAATACCGACTACCTTCAGCTCGTAGAGCTTGCCACCCGGGCTCCCTCGGGACATAACACCCAGCCCTGGCTTTTCCGCATCGGCGAAAAAGAAATTACAATCCTGCCGGACCTGACAAAAGAACTTCCTGTTGTCGACAACGATCGCCGGGAGTTATACATCAGCTTAGGATGCGCCACAGAGAACCTTTGCATAGCAGCCTCGGCCGCCGGTTACCGGACGGGAGCCAGCATAGAAGCACCGGCCGAACAACCTGCCGCCATCCATATCAACCTTGAGAAGTCGGCAAACGTCCTTCCCTCCCCGCTTTATCCGGCCATAAAGAAACGGCAGACAAACCGGAGCGTCTACAACGGGCAGGCAGTCCCGGAGAAAAGCCTCGAAGCATTGACCGCTATCGCTGCTGAACCGGGCATCCACTTTCACCTTTGGAAGAACGGTTCCAAAGAGTTTAACGCCCTGAAAGCACTTATCCTAAAAGGAAACGACAGCCAGATGAACGACCCGACCTTCAAAGAGGAACTGCAAGCCTGGATGCGTTACAACAAAAAACATTCGGAAGCGATACGCAACGGACTGAGTTATGCCGTCTTCGGCGCCCCGAACCTGCCGGCATTCCTGTCGAAAGCCATCATGGGTTCATTCCTCAACAGCTCCACACAGAACAAAGGAGACAGGAAGAAGATCGCCTCATCCTCCCACTTAGTTCTTTTCACAGTCCCCAACAACACCGTCGAAGAATGGATCAGCCTGGGCAGAACCCTGCAACGCTTCCTGTTGACAGCCACCCAGGAAAACATCGCTGCCGCCTTCCTCAACCAGCCTTGCGAGGTAAAAGAGTTAGCGGAGGAGATACGGCAGAAGCTGCCTATTAATAAAGAATATCCGGCATTGTTGTTACGGATCGGGTATGCGAAGGATATGCCTTATTCGTTAAGACAGGATATAAAGGAGGTAATAACAGAGGGGAATAAGAAGTAAATGATGATTTAACGGGGTGTCGCTATGTTTGTATTACCGGACGCAGATTTCGCAGACAACGCAGATCATTTATTGTTTTAAAAGAAAATAAGTCTGCGTTCCTCTGCGTAATCTGCGCCCGTCTGCGTCCGGTAAATACGAGCAAACGCACCGATA
>QWCH01006969.1_pt1 | contig 22609 bp, 17 predicted proteins | sample 1972671 | NCBI WGS metagenome assembly QWCH01 (sample SAMN09866713, study PRJNA288562) | Human gut metagenome isolate term3_stool, whole genome shotgun sequencing... | isolation source: gut | host: Homo sapiens | place: USA: California
ATAAAAAAGGGATTGCTTTATGAAATGGCAGACGGGTACAGAATTGATTTGACGGAAGAAGAATATAATAAAAGTGCAGACGAAATAAACCTCATTGCCAAAAGACTGGGAGTGAATATGGAGGTTTTGGATGTTTTAGAGAAATCCTACAGAACAAAGCTGATTATCTTATCTATGATCTCTTATTTCGGGTATAAGAAAATTTCAGGGGCAGAGCTTTTGAAAGCGGCCTGCTTGAAATCACAGGGAGAACCGGGAGATATCAAATATTTCTTTATAAAGGCAGGTTGGATGCCCTACTATCTGGAATATGAATTTACCGATGAACTGGATACGTCTTTCAGCGATTTATTTGATTATTTTTTTGATGACATAGAGTTGTATATGGATATGTCGGAGCATTTAGCCTCAGTAAGAGTTCCCAATGCACTCCGCCTGGGTTAATCCTGCAAGAAAAAAAGCATGTTCTCTTGTTATAAGAAAACATGCCTTTTTGTTGTGAGCTTTTAATTATTTCCCGGTTCTGCCTCAAATGATTTCTGCATACGGAGATAATTCTGACGGCGTATAGCGGCGTCTTTTTCCGTCTTCGCAAAAAGTTCTTCTGCTTTATCAGGGAACAGTTTGGCCAGACTGGAGAAACGGACTTCTCCCATAAGGAAATCACGGAAATTGCCTTTCGGTTCACGGCTGTCCAGATGGAACGGATTTTTCCCTTCATCAAGGAGGGCCGGATTATATCGCCATGTGGACCAGTAACCGCAAGCTACAGCCTGTTTTTGTTCTTCCATGGACCAACCCATGCCGGCTCTGAGACCGTGATTGATACAGGGGGAGTAAGCAATGATAAGAGAGGGGCCGGGATAAGCTTCCGCTTCCGTAATGGCTTTGATTGCCTGATTCATATCGGCACCTATGGCAATTTGTGCGACATAAATATATCCGTAAGAAACGGCCATCATGCCCAAGTCTTTTTTCTTTGTTTTCTTTCCTGATGCGGCAAATTTGGCAATAGCAGCTGCCGGTGTGGATTTCGAGGACTGACCGCCGGTATTGGAATAAACTTCCGTATCCAATACAAGGACATTGACGTCTTCTCCTGAGGCAAGAACGTGATCCAAGCCGCCGAATCCGATATCATAGGCCCAGCCGTCGCCGCCGAAAATCCATTGGCTCTTTTTGATAAAATGCTTTTTCCATTGAAGAATATCTTTAAACTCAGGGTGCTTATCCACTTCGGCAGTCAGCTGTTCTTCCAGTCGGGCTGCCCGTTCTCTGGTACCGTCGCCGATGTCTTTATGATCCAGCCAGTCCCGTATCGCTGCTTCGGTATCTCCTTCCACCGAGGGCAGAAGTGATTCCAGCTTTTGGACGATACGGTTACGGAGTTTAATTTCGCCCAGGTGCATACCCAGTCCGTATTCCGCATTATCTTCAAAAAGCGAGTTCGCCCAAGCGGGACCCTGTCCGTTTGCATTTGTTGTATACGGCATAGACGGGGCACTGGCACCGTAGATAGAAGAGCAGCCTGTTGCGTTGGCAATAAGCATTCTGTCACCGAAAAGCTGTGTTACAAGATGGACATACGGTGTTTCTCCGCAGCCTGCACAAGCTCCGGAAAATTCAAAATAGGTCGGTTCGAACATAGCACCGCGAATGGTTTCTTTTTTGATCGGATTCTTTTTCCGCGGGATTGTCATGGCATAGTCCCAAAGTTTTTGTTTTTCCAGCTGGGTTTCGATGGGTTTCATGACAAGTGCTTTATTTTTGGCAGGGCAGACATTGGCACAAATTCCGCAGCCGTAGCAGTCTTCCTGGGAAATAACAATGCGGAATTTCAAACCTTTCACAGGCCCTTGGAAATCCTTTACGATAAATCCTTCCGGAGCTTTCGCGGCTTCTTCTTCCGTGGTGAGAACGGGACGGATGGTAGCATGCGGACATGATGCGGCACACTGGTTGCATTCGATACAGTTTTCTGCTATCCATTCGGGAACCTGTATAGCTGCTGTGGGTCGTTCATATTTGGAAGTGCCGGTTTGGAATGTACCGTCTTCTATGCCTTTAAATGTAGAAACGGGAAGGTCATCTCCTTCCTGACGGTTCATGACATCACAGACATTTTTTATGAAATCGGGACGCGGAACCCGTGCGATAGATCCGCCCGTTGTGGCATGAGCCCATTCTTCGGGAACGGGAACTTCAATTGCACCGCCGATACCCGCATCGACAGCGGCATTATTCATATCGACGACATGCTGCCCTTTGCGACCGTAAGAAGTTTCATTGGCTTCTTTCAGATATTTTACGGCATCGGCTTCGGGAATGATTCCGGTCAGATGGAAGAAGGCAGCTTGCATAATCATATTAATGCGTCCGCTGAGGCCGATATTTTTTGCGATTTCAAAAGCATCAATGATGTAAAATTTCGCATGAAGAGCCGCTAATTTTCTTTTTAATGCGGCAGGCAGTGCCCGGTCAAGATCTTCGGGCCGCCAGTTACAGTTTAAAAGGAACGTACCGCCCGGTTTGAAACCGCGGAGAAGGTCATATTTATAGACATAGGAAGGGCGGTGACAAGCGATGTAGTCCGCTTTCCGTATCAGATAAGGTTTGCGAATCGGATCGGGACCGAAACGCAAATGGGAAATCGTTACACCGCCTGATTTTTTGGAATCATAAGCAAAATAACCTTGGGCATACATAGATGTATGGTCCCCGATAATTTTGATGGCGCTCTTGTTGGCACCGACTGTACCGTCAGAGCCGAATCCCCAAAATTTGCAGGAAACGGAACTGTTTTTTGCAAAAGGTACGGGAACGGGAGCAAGAGACAGACCGGTCACATCATCTTTGATAGACAAGGTAAAATTATGTCTCGGGGTGTCTGCTTTCAGATGTTCATAAACGGCCATGATATCTTCCGGTGTTACATCTTTTGAGCCGAGACCGTAACGACCGCCGCAGACACGGATATTTCTTCCTGAAGAGGTAACGGCACTTTGTACATCTAAAAACAGCGGCTCGCCGATGGCACCCGGTTCACGGGTACGGTCGAGAACGGCAATTTTCTTTACACTTTCAGGTAATTGATCAATGAAGTGCTTGACCGAGAAAGGACGGTAAAGATGGACATTCAGAACGCCCACTTTTTCCCCGTTTTCATTCAGTGCATCGGAAACTTCTTTACAAATATCCGTAACGGAACCGATGGCAACGATGACACGGTCTGCATCAGAGGCACCGTAATAGTCAAAGAGATGATAGCTTCTGCCTGTGATGGCACTGATACGGTCCATATAGTCCTGGACGATGTCGGGAATTGCTTCATAGAACGGATTGGCCGATTCACAATGCTGGAAATAAATATCCGGGTTTTCCCGTCAAAGAAATTAATGAAAGGTACGCGCCCCTTGATAGCAGCCAGATGAGCAATTCCGGAAAGGTCCATGATTTCCTGTACATTTGCCTCTGCCAGCATAGCGCAGCCTGTAGCACGGGCACTCATTACGTCCTGATGATCGCCAAAAATTGACAAAGCGTGATTTGCCAAGGATCTTGCGGCTATATGAAAAACGCCGGGCAGTAATTCTCCTGCCACTTTATACATGTTGGGAAGCATGAGTAGCATTCCCTGGGATGCCGTATAAGTGGAAGTCAGTGCTCCGCTTTGGAGAGAGCCGTGAAAAGCCCCTGCAGCTCCTCCTTCCGACTGCATTTCAAGGACCTGTACGGTGTCCCCGAAAATATTCTTTTTACCGTGTGCCGCCCATTCATCGACAGACTCCGCCATAGGGGATGACGGAGTGATAGGATAAATGGCAGCTACTTCCGTAAATGCGTATGAAATATACGCAGCGGCGGTATTACCGTCCATTGTTTTGATTTTTTTCATTGTTAAAACACTCCCTTTTACGACTCCCTTTATACTTTTTCTTGCCAGATTCCCAAAAATTATGTACAATTACTATGAGAAAATATCATAGTAGATGATATTTAAATTATGCATAGGTGTACATATGTGAAAAAGCTTGATTATTAAATGAGAAAATCTACTTTTATTATAGTTTAATCTCTGTTTTTCGACAAGCTGAAGGGTTCTGTAAAGAGTTTCACAGTTGTTCATTTGTACATACGACGGCGGGAGGAAACAGGTATGGACTATCGTCACCTTAAATATTTCATGGAAGTGGCACAGCAGAAAAGCTTCAGCAAAGCGGCGAGAAATTTACATATTTCCCAGTCGGCTATCAGCAGAATGATTAAGGCCCTTGAAGATGAAATGGGTGTGACATTATTTATCCGTAATGCGAAAACCGTAGAAATCACGGCACCGGGAACCATTTTTTTGAATTATGTCAAACGGTGCTTATTTGTTTTTGAGCATTTGAAATCGGATTTTGAAAATGAATTTAACCTGAAACAGGATACCATCCAGATCGGATTGCCGCCTATTACAGATGCCCATGTTTTTGCAAAATTATTAGGGGAGTTCAAACGAACGTATCCGCAGATTGCCATTAAACTGTATGAATACGGATCGAAAGTCATCGAGTCCTCCGTTCAGGAAGGTGTCATCGACGTCGGTATTATTTGTACCATTCCGAATAAGGACTTTGAATCTTTTTTCCTCTCTGATGATGAAATGTGTGTAGTTATGCCGAAAGGTTATCCTCTGGAGGAGAGAAAGACCATTCCGATGAAACTTTTGGCAGATTATCCGCTTGTCATCTATCGTGACGATTTCAATCTTCATGATGATATATTGGCAAATTGCCGGAAAATAGGATTTACTCCGAGAATCGTATTTGAAACAAGCCAGCGGGAATTGATGCTTCAGACCGTATCTTCAGGCTTGGGCGTAGCGATACTTCCCAGCCGCCTCTGCCCGGCAAACAGAGAAGACGGGAATGTGGCAGTCCGCCCGTTGACGGAACCTAAAATGACACATCATCTGTATGCCATTTGGAAAAAAGGCCGCTATATGTCTAGAGCCGCCCGGTTGTGGATTGAATTCACAAAAGAGCATTTAGAGCTTTTGGCAAATGCCAAAACAGATGAGTAAGGGATGATTTTCTTGGAAAAGTGGAACGGAATTTGTCGCAGCCGTACTTGGTATTTATACCTTTGCATAGTTTTGCTGATTGCATTTATTTCGTGGCAGCAGTTTCTGATTGCCGATCTTCAGGAGCGGATGATGAATATAGAGGCCTCCCGTTATGATGAGCAGCTCGGTAATATCGAGTGGGCGGCCCGTCTTGCTTTGGAAGAAAATAAAGAGCAGCAAAAGGATATATATTCACTCCAAAAGGCTTCTGCAGACAGCCGTTTCCGTATCAAGTCGATGGAGTGGGATTTTTACGGGCCAAATAAAAAATAACTGACAGGCGCTTCGCATTTCCGGAGCGTCTTTTTATTTCGTGAATAAAAAGAAAGTGTCTGTGCTTTGTGAAATGAAAAGCTTCACAAAAGATTACAAAACTGACAGCCTCTTAACGTTCGTGATACAATAAAATAAATTATTTAAAGTATTCATGCAATAGGAGTTTTCATGGTTCATCAAATACAAGGATTATTTATGACAATGAGGCTTTGGGATATATTGGATATTCTCGTAGTAGCCTTTTTCTTTTACAGAATGTATCTGCTTGTCCGCGACACAAGGGCCACCGCTTTATTGAAGGGGCTCGTATTCCTCGGCCTGATTACGGTAGTTGCCGGATGGCTCCAGCTTCATGTGGTCAGTTGGATTCTTGATAAACTGATGACGGTTCTTATCGTAGCACTGCCTGTCGTATTCCAGCCGGAATTACGGCGTGCATTGGAGCAAATCGGACGGGGGAAGTTTTATATTTCCTCGCGGTTTATGAATGAACTGGAACTGGATTCGGTGATTAACCACGTTGTTGAGGCAACGGCAGTCATGGCGAAGAATAAAATCGGTGCACTCATCGTTTTTGAAAGAATGGTAGGGCTCGATGACAGAATCGATACGGGGATCCGTGTTGAAGGTCTTGTATCGAAAGAGCTTTTGGGAAATATATTTATCGTCAATACACCTCTTCATGACGGAGCTGTCATTATCAGAGAAAACAGGATTATGGCGGCAGGCTGTCTCCTTCCGCTTACGAGGGACCGCAGTTTGTCCTCCGAGCTCGGGACCCGGCACAGAGCGGCTATCGGTATGTCTGAACAGGCGGACTGCATTATAGTGGTCGTCAGCGAAGAAACGGGGATTATTTCCTATGCCTACGGAGGGCATATTTACAGAAACTTGGAAAATGAAGGACTCCGGAATGTCCTGCATAATTTCCTGGCCCAGGAAAAAGGAAAAGGAATGGGAAATATGTTACAGAAATGGAGTCCTTTGAAATGAAATATACAAATCCGAAATGGTGGCTGCCAAAGTTACTTTGTCTCATTGCCGCATTTTCTTTTTGGATTTACGTAATGAATGAGCAAAATCCTTTGGTCGAAAATTCATATACCGTACCGGTTGAAATACGGAATCTGGACAGATCGCTGGTAGCAACGAATGTACCACCGAAAGTGAAAGTCGTGGTGCGTATGAACCGGAGCGATATGATTGGAATGCGTTCCGATAATATCAAGGCTTATGTAGATTTGGAAGGTGTTTCTAACGGAACCTATCCGAATACACCGATTCATATTTCCGTACCGGGAAATGAGACGGTCGTATCCCAGAGTCAGTCCTTTTTTGACCTTATAGTAGATACCTATGCAGTGAAGACACTTCCTGCACAGATTGAATTTATAGGTACACCGCCTCAGGGATTCAAGGCAGAAAAGAAATCTGTTACACCTGACTATATCACTATTGCAGGGGCTAGCCACCAGGTGGAATCGGCAGACCGGGCGATTGTATCTGTGAATGTGGCCTCAAAAAATAAAGACTTTGAAGAATTTGATACAGTCAATGTTTTGGACAGTGCGGGAAATACTGTAACCGGTATTGACGTCATGCCGACCCGTGTCCGTGCTTCCGTACATATGGCGGAAGACCAAAAAACGAAAAATCTTAATTTCAAACCGGTTATAAAAGGAAATCCGGCAGAAGGGTATAAGGTGGGGAGCATAAGTGTGTCGCCGTCTGTTGCGACGGTAAAAGCACCGGGAAGTTACTTTGACACCCACAATGAAATTGAAACGGAAGAACTGGATATATCCGGGGCAACCGACACGGTGACGAAGCGAGTGGATATTCCTAAACCCGAACATGGAATGGTGATGCCCGGGACAGCGACTGTCACTGTGGAGATAGAAAAAGAATAATACGGTAAACTTGACGAATCCTAAAACGCGTTGTATGATTGGAAAATTGCATCAGGAAAAATTATAAATAAAGGAAAAAAGACCGTTCCGGTCAATAGATTTGTGGAGGAAAACATGGTTACATTGTTTGGTACAGACGGAGTGAGAGGCGTAGTCAATTCTACGTTGATGCCCGAACTGGCTTATCAATTGGGACGTGCTGCAGGTGCTTATTTCTGCAGAGAAGGAAAAAATCACCGGTTTCTGATTGGTCGTGATACCCGTATATCAGGCTCGATGATTACCGCCGCTTTGTCTGCCGGGCTTTGCGCATCCGGCGTCAATGCAGATGTGGTAGGTATTATTCCGACACCTGGCATTGCCTATCTGACCCGTACACTCGGCTATGATGCGGGGGTCGTTATTTCCGCATCTCACAACCCGTTTCCCGATAACGGAATCAAGTTCTTTGATTAAAGAAGCATTGGCATTGAAATACAAAGACTATGTCCGTTCTACCGTGAAAGGCGACTTCAAAGGAATGAAAATCGTAACCGATTCGGCCAATGGAGCGGCAAGCAATTTCTTGCCGGATATTCTCCGCGACTTGGGAGCAGAGGTCATTCCGCTTTTCTGTGAACCTGACGGCACGAATATCAATCATGATTGCGGATCGACACATATAGAAACACTGCAAAGGGTGGTGCTTGAAGAAGGAGCGGACTGCGGAATTGCCAATGACGGAGATGCGGACCGTTGTCTTTTTGTCGACGAAAGAGGAAAGGTCCTCGACGGCGACCATCTCATGCTGATTAATGCACTGCAAATGAAAAAAGAAAATCGTCTGCATGCCGATACCGTAGTCGGGACAGTGATGAGCAATATGGGATTTGGGAAAGCACTGGCTGAACACGGATGCAAGGCGGTTTACACGAAAGTGGGAGACCGGTATGTGCTGGAAGAAATGCTTGCCCATGATTATTCTATCGGCGGAGAGCAGTCGGGACATATCATATTCCCCGAATTCAATACGACAGGAGACGGTCTCATAACGGCGGTACAGACACTTTCCGTACTGAGAGATGAAAAAGTGAAATTATCAGCACTCGGCCGTCTGATGACAACATATCCGCAAATTCTGAAAAATGTAACAGTCTACAGTAAAAACGGACTGGAAGATAATGAACTGATTCAGAGCACCATAGAGGCGGCAAAAGCGGAATTGGGGAACGAAGGACGTATATTGGTCCGTCCTTCCGGTACAGAACCGCTTATCCGGGTAATGGGAGAAGGAAAAGACATCGACCGGCTGGAACGGGTGATTGACGATATTGTTTCTGCCGTAGAGCAGGAACTGGGCGTGGAATAAATGAAAACTGTCTGCTTTTCCGGCAGGCAGTTTTTTTGTTCCATAAGGTTATGAAATTTTAGTGAAAGAAATTACACCTTGTGGGAGGTGTGCAGATTGAAATACTTCATCACTCTTGCAAATTTTATCCCCCTCATATATAATATGGACAGATAAAGCTATCGCGTGTAACTCCTTGGGGGTTCTTGAAAAACCCTTTCCAGGAGTTGCAGCGGTAGCTTTTTCTATGGATTTATAGAGAAAATATATTTTTAGCGGCAGAGTTTTGCTTAGCAGACATCTTTTTACGTATGTAGAAAGATGTCTTTTTTATTATATGAAAGAACAGGCAGCAGCCTGTATTTTATCTGTTGTAAGGAAACAGATGTAAAGCCTGTGGTACGTTTTACTTAAAAATTACAAACTGGACGAAAAGTATACAATCTTGTCTATAGAACTTTTACATACGTTCCGTACACTGGAGATACAGTAAAATGTATTTCCTAAGGAGGAGAAAATGAATTTAAAGAAGTTGACTCTCGTAGCAGTAACATCTGCTGTATTATTAACGGCTGCCGGTTGCGGAGAAAGTGACACGGCAAAGAAAGACGGAAAATCTGCGACAGGAAGTAAGATTACAGGTTCGGTTACTGTTTCAGGTTCTTCCGCACTGCTTCCGCTTGCCAAAGATGCGGCTGCTAAATTTAAGGTGAAAAATCCGGAGGTATCTCTCACATTAAACGGTGGCGGTTCGGGTACAGGATTGAAGCAGGTGGCAGAAGGGTCGGTCAATATTGGGAATTCTGATGTGGAAGCTTCTAAAAAACTTCCTGCAGATAAGGCAAAAGGTCTGGTAGATCATAAGGTTTGTGTTTTGACGGTAGCACCGATTGTTCATAAGGATATCGGAGCAACCGTAAAGAGTCTGACAAAAGCACAGCTCCAGGATGTGTTTACGGCTAAAATTACCAACTGGAAAGATGTCGGCGGTCCCGACCAGGAAATCATCCTCGTGACCCGTCCTTCCACATCCGGCACGCGTGCACTCTTTACGGAGTTGGCACTGGCGGGAAAAGAAGAAGCATCGAATAAATCGCTGGAAACCGATGATTCCGGTACACTGCTTCAGAGTATTTCCCAGACGAAGGGCGCAATCGGCTACATTGCACTTTCTTATCTGGTAAATAACAAAGACGTGGTAGCTCTCGGCATTGATGGTGTAGCGCCGACTTTGGAAAATACATACAACGGTACATATCCGGTGTGGGGATATGAACATATGTATACAAAAGGAGAACCTACAGGTGCGGTGAAGGCATTCCTCGATTATGTAGTTTCTGATGAGTATGGTGTGGAAATCGAAAAACAGGGCTACGGTGTAAGCAGCAAGATGAAACAGAAATAAGAAAAGTTTAAATAAGAATGTATCCGGAAAATGAGCGGTCGTATGTATATACGACTGCCTTTCCGATATATGAGACAGCAAGGAGATTGTATGGGTGGTCATGTAAAGCAGCAACAGATGTTTAAGAGAGAATATTTAGGGAAAAGTGTTTCCACATTATGCGGACTTTTTCTTATTGTATTAACGATTGCCATAGGTGCGTTCCTGCTTGCAAAGGGCATGCTGGCCTTTACTCAGTTTGATCATTCCGTGGCAGAGTTTCTTTTTTCCTCTGATTGGAATCCGTCAGATACGGAGATGGGCGGAGGTCGCATAGGAGCGGCTGTTTTTATTTGGGGCTCTATTTTAACTTGTACGGTCGCTTTACTGATTTCCGTGCCATTCAGTCTTTCGACGGCTATATTTATGACCAAAATTTCCCCGTCTTTGGGGGAAAAAATTATACGTCCTGCTGTAGAAATTTTTGTCGGTATCCCCTCTGTCGTTTACGGCTGGGTCGGGCTTGTCGTATTAGTTCCATTTTTGCAAAAAATATTTGATTTGCCTCACGGACAATCTGTTTTAGCAGCAGCGATTGTATTATCTGTCATGATTTATCCGACTATTACTTCCGTTTCGGCAGATGCGATACGGAGTGTCAATCAGAAATACATTGAGGGGGCCTACGGACTCGGATCGACTCGGTGGCAGATGCTTTACCGGGTATTACTTCCGGCGGCACTTCCGGGAATTTTAACCGCTATTGTGCTGGGACTCGCCCGCGCATTCGGAGAAGCACTTGCTGTTGCTATGGTCATCGGAAAAATGAAAGCCTTTCCCAAAAGTTTGCTCGCACCGACAAATAATCTGACCGCTGCGATTGCCTCGGATATGGGCGGTGCTATGGACGGCGGAGAATTTAATGCGGCGCTTTGGTCTATGGCATTACTTCTTTTCATTATTTCCCTGCTTTTTATTTTAATCATTCACGCATTGTCAGCTAAAAAGGAGGCCACTGCATGATGAAAGCCTATGCTAACGGAGATGAAAACGGACTCCGCGAAGTGGATTCTTCGTTGAAACATGCACAGTGGGTTGATAAAGCTGCAACGGTTACTTTTTATTTGATATCCGGTGCGTTTGTTTTACTTCTTATTGCTTTTACGGGCTATGTCATATGGGGCGGCATTAAAGCTTTCAGTCCGGAAATATTTTCATTTGGTCCGGATGGAATCGGTAACCAGTTCTTCAATACGGTCTACTTGGTCATCCTGTCGCTTATCATCTCGGTACCTATCGGAGTGGCTGCAGGCGTTTATATGGCAGAGTATGCATCCCCGGGGCGTATGACTAATTCTCTACGGATTGCAATCGAAACACTGTCATCTCTTCCTTCTATCGTAGTCGGCCTGTTCGGATATTTGGTATTCATCATCATGATTCACACCCAGTGGAATCTTTTTGCCGGAGCATTGGCTGTATCGATTCTTTCGCTGCCGTTAATTACAACAACGACTTATGATGCGTTTAAGGCCTTACCCGGTGGGTACAAGGAAGGAAGTCTTGCTTTGGGGGCAACTCATTTTGAAACAATCTGGCATGTCATGCTGCCCGCTTCCATAGCACCGATTATGACCGGAATTATTTTAGCAGCCGGCAGAGGGTTTGGAGAAGCAGCTGCCCTCTTATATACCGCAGGTATGAGTACGGACATTGTATGGTCGGTCTGGGATGTGACATCACCGGTTTGCCCGTTGAATCCGTTCCGTCCTGGAGAAACACTTTCCCTCCAGGTATGGGCTTCACGTACAGAGGCTACGGCAGCTAATGCAGCTGATGTAGCTGCTGCAGCATCTGCAATTTTAATGATTATGGTTCTTGTCTTTAGTATAGGGGCAAGATATGTAAGTCATCATGTGACAAAAAAAACTGAGGGGGAAAAAGCATAATGATCCAAGATAATTTAGCAACTATTACAGTACCGGCACAGAGTCCGGCAATTTCCATATATTCCGATATCAGCTTTTCTTGCAGTGACGTCGATTTATACTACGGAAGTTTTCAGGCATTGAAAAAAGTAGATTTGCGAATTGAAAAAAACAGAATTACTGCACTGATAGGCCCTTCCGGCTGTGGCAAATCCACTTTCTTAAGAGCGCTTAACCGTATGAATGATCTGATTCCCGATTGCCATGTGGAGGGTCAGATTTTATTGAACGGCGTCGATGCGTATAAAGAAATCAACCCGATTGTGCTTCGTCGCCATGTCGGCATGGTTTTTCAGCAGCCGAATCCATTTCCCAAAAGCGTATACGATAATGTGGCATACGGCCCGCGACTGAAAGGAATTACCAAAAAAGCCGATTTGGACGAAATTGTAGAAACGAGTCTCCGTCAAGCGGCTATTTGGGATGAATTAAAGGATCGCTTGAAAAAGTCAGCGTTAGGTCTTTCCGGCGGACAACAGCAGCGTCTTTGCATAGCCCGTGCTCTTGCCGTAGAACCGGAGGTTCTCCTTATGGATGAGGCGACATCGGCCCTAGATCCTATTTCTACAGCTCATATTGAAGAATTGGCAAAGGAATTAAAAAAGAAGTACACTGTTATCATGGTCACTCATAATATGCAGCAGGCCCAGCGTATCGCCGATAAAACCGCATTCTTCTATCTGGGAGAAATGGTTGAATACGGTGAGACGGAACAGATTTTTGAAAATCCGCAAAAAGAAAGAACAATTCGATATGTGTCAGGGAATTTTGGTTAAACCTGTAGTATAATTAAATAAAATAAAATACCGGCAGTTGGACATATCCCTGCCGGGTTTTAGTCTATTTGACATTAGAGCTTATATGAGCAGTTGGAGGGTTTGTATGGCACTTATTTACTGCGTAGAGGATGATGAAAGTATCCGAGAATTAGTGGGATATGCACTTCATGGTCAAGGGTACAAGGTAGAGGGATTCGGCTCGGCTGAAGAGTTCTACCGCGCACTGAAAATGGCAGCCCCTGATTTGGTATTATTGGATATCATGCTTCCGGGAGAAGACGGACTGTCTATTTTAAAAAAATTGAGAAGTCACAAAGAAGGCGAAAATATTCCTGTTATTATGATGACTGCAAAAACAAGTGAATTTGATGTGGTAAGAGGGCTTGATCTCGGTGCAGATGATTATGTAACAAAACCTTTCGGCATTATGGAGCTGCTCTCCCGTATTCGCTCAGTCATGAGGCGAAGTAAAAAAACGGTAGAAAAGAAAGTAGAAAATTTATCGTATGGAGATATTTATGTAGATCAGGAGCAGCATGTAGTCACTGTTAAAGGCGAGGAAGTACAGCTTACATTAAAGGAATTTGACTTACTTTGCTATTTGATATTAAATAAAGGAATAGTTCTCTCCCGTGACCAGATTATGCAGACGGTCTGGGATTCTCCCTTTGAAATGGAGAGTCGCACGATTGACATGCACATCATGAGCCTCCGGCAAAAACTTGGGGAAGAAGGCGCGGCTATACGCACCGTTCGCGGGGTGGGGTACCGGCTGGGAGACAGAAAATCATAAGCAGGTGACATATGAGGGCACGAATATATAAAAGCCTCCTCACCATGGGGGTTATCTCTGTCGTTCTGACCTTTATTCTCTCTGCAATCCTACATTATCAGGGATTGCAAGAACAATACGACAGGGAATTGGCACAAATGGCACGGACGGCAGCCGCGGCGGTATCGATCAATGATGCAGACAAGAGTAAAACCTATCTGGATGCCATTTACGAGGCAAATAATGAAGAAATTCATATCGTATGGATGACGGAAAAAGGAAGCGTACTCTATGATACAGACGGTACGCTCGGAAGAAACTATCTTAAAATGCCGGAAATCCGAAAAGCGATTGACGAAGGCAGAGGGGAGATTGTACAGAAATCATCGGATGATCATCCCAAAAGCTATGTGGCTCTTCGGACGGCAGACCATACCATTCTTCGCTTTTCGCGGAGCAAACCCGTATCCTTTGCGTTTTTATCCGGTTTCATACCTGAAATATTTCTTTTCTTCCTCGTATTTTTTGTAGGATGCCTGGCAGCAGCAGAGCACCAGACAGAAAAAATTTTAAAACCGATTCATGATGTGGGAGATATGATACAAAGAATCATGTCCGGCAAATCGGTCAGCGAATTGCCCGTAGAATACGATGAATTACGGCCGCTCATCAACAAAGTCAAGGAGCAGCACGGAGAAATTCAAAATTATTTGGAAGACATAGAAGAAGAACGTAACACCATACGAACCGTTATAGATACCATTTCCGACGGTATTATTTTGCTGAACAGCCAAAAAGAAATCGTCGATTACAATATAAAAACAGAAGAAATATTTCATATAGAAAAAAATAAAAGATTCCGGCGGATTTCTTTCTTGTACCATGACGAAGACTTTCTCCGTGCCGTGGGTCGTGCCTATCAATCGGGAGGACGCCACGAATATACGATGACACTTTTCGGTCATCCTTTCCGCATGTTTACGGCGAAAACGGAACTGTCTGATGAAGAAACCGGACTCTTGCTCGTGTTTCATGACATGACCGCTTACCATATGGCGGAAAAAATGAGACGAGAATTTTCTGCCAACGTATCCCATGAACTGAAAACACCGCTCACCTCTATCAGCGGATTTGCAGAAATTATATCAAGTTATTCGGAAACCGTATCTTAACAGAATCCCACCGCATGATGTCCCTGATTGATACGATTATGCACCTGTCAAAGGTAGAAGAGACGGAAACGACAATCAAATGGAAACCCGTAGAAGTCTCAAGCCTTGTCCGTTACGCCCGTGATCTCATAGAACCGCAGGCCGCGAAAAAAGGAATTACCGTCAAACTTGACTTGATACCTCTCTATGTATACGGAAATCCGGCGCTTCTTTCCGAACTTGTCATGAACCTTCTTGATAATGCGGTCAAATATAACCGCGAAAACGGACAAGTGGAAGTTGCTCTGACAAAAGTTGACGACCGGGTCGTACTGACCGTTTCCGATACAGGCATCGGCATTCCGGAAGACAAGCAGGAACGGATTTTCGAGCGGTTCTACCGTGCCGAAGAAAGCAGAAATAAAGCCACCGGCGGCAGCGGATTAGGATTATCCATTTGTAAACACATCGTGGAAAACCATAAAGGAACCTTGCAAATCTCCAGTAAAGAAGGAGAAGGAGCTACATTTATCATCACCCTTCCCGCCATGAGTGAAAAAGATGTAAACGAAGAAGAAACCAATGAAGTATTGGCAAAACAAGAAGCCGCTGACGGCGACTCCGGGAAATTAGCAGAAATAGAAGCCCGTGAAACGGTGGAAGAAGTTGCAAAAGAAAATAAAGCAAGACAAAAAGAGAAAAAAGAAAAGAAACGGAAAAAGCTGAAAAAGAAAAAAGAAAAAAATACATAACGAAATAAGAAAAACAGGAGAACCAAAGAGTCTCCTGTTTTTTGGTGGAAGTCATTTATAATCAACATCACATACCGGCAGAAAAATAAATGAAATTTCTGATGCTAATTGCTTCAAAAATTAATTCTAAATAATAGCGGAAATCGAAAATATAGTCTATAATGTCTACTAAATAAGAGAAAATGTGGCAGGGAGAATAATTATGGGACGTCTTAATGTTGCGGATGTTATACAAGAATTAGGTATTTCTAAGTCGTACTTGTATAAATTAATAACTAAAGGAAATATTTCCATCCCGAGAAGTAAAACAGGGAGATATTTTTGGAATGAAGAAGTAATCAAGACTATAAAAAGCTTTTTGAATACAGATGATTTGCAAAACAGGAATGATATAGAAAACTGTATGTCTAAATTAGGTTTAAAGCAATCTTTTTTGAATAATAGAAGATATTTAGGGAATAAGTATTCTCTCTCAGGTTTTATAAGAAAAACTGTTGATGCAAATTGTAAAGGCGTAAATATTGTTGTTGATATATTTAGTGGAACAGGATCAGTTGCAAATATTTTTAAGGATAAAATGCTTATTACAAATGATTTACTTTATAGCAATTATATTTCCAACTATGCATGGTTTGGGCATGAAAAATATTCACCAAAAAAAATAATTGAAATTATATATGAATACAATCAAGTGAAAACGAAAGAAAACAATTATATGAGAGAGAATTTTGCCGATACATTTTTTTCTGCTGACGATTGTAGCAAAATAGGATATATAAGAGAAGATATAGAAATAAAGTATAAAAGTAAAGAAATAAATTTTAAAGAATATACTATTTTGATTACATCCCTATTATATGCAATGGATAAGATTGCAAACACAGTAGGACATTATGATGCATATAGGAAAAATGCGGAATTTGAAAAAAATTTAACGCTAAATGTCTTACTACCGGAAGAAAATTTGAACCCCAATAACATTTGTTACAATCTAGATGCGAATGAACTGATAAAAAAAATCGAAGGGGACTTATTGTATTTAGATCCGCCATATAATTCAAGACAATATTGCGATGCATATCATTTACTTGAAAATGTTGCAAGATGGGAAAAACCAGAAGTTTATGGTATTGCAAGAAAAATGGATAGAACTGGACTTAAGAGTGCTTATTGTATGATTACAGCTATAAGCGCATTTGAAGAACTAATTAAAAATGCTGAGACAAAATATATTTTACTTTCGTATAACAATATGTCCGATAAAGGTAATGATAGATCAAATGCTAAAATATCAGATGATGATATTTTGCGGATTCTTAGTAAAAAAGGAAAAGTCACTATATTTGAATCAGATTACAAGAGTTTCTCTACTGGCAAATCAAATATAAAAGGTAATAAAGAAAGGCTATTTTTGTGTGAAGTATTTAGTAAAGCTAAAAAGAAATTGAATATATCTTGCCCATTTAATTATATCGGAGGAAAGTTTAAGTTACTGGGCCAGTTACAACCGCTATTTGATGAAAAAGAAGTTTTTTTAGATGTATTTGCCGGAGGGGGAAATGTTGGAATAAACTCAACTTCGTCAAAGGTGATTTTTAATGATACCAATGAAAAATTGATTAATCTAATTCAGTTTATTAGAGATACAGATACGGATATTTTATTGAAACAAGTAGATAATATTATTAATGAATATAATTTATCCAATACATCGTTATATGGGTATTCGTATTATGATTGCAATAGTAATACAGGGTTGGCAGAATATAATAAAGATAAATTTTTAAAATTGAGAGACGCTTTTAATGCTAAAGTCCTTGCAGGAGAAGTGGATTATTCAATGTTGTATGTATTAATAGTGTTCTCTTTTAATAATCAAATTCGTTTTAATCGGAAAAGTTTTTTTAACCTTCCTGTCGGAAAGAGAGATTTTAACTCTAAAATGAGAAGTAAATTAATCCTATTTTCTAAAGAATTGAAAAGTAAGGATGTTAAGTTTATGAAAAAAGACTTTAGAGAAATTTCCTTGGACGAACTTTCTAAAGATACTTTTATTTATTGTGATCCGCCCTATTTGATTACAAATGCAACATATAATGAAAATGGAATGTGGACTGATACAGATGAAAAGGATTTACTTGCATTTTTAGATGAAGCTAGCGAAAAAGGCTTTAGTTTTGCTTTATCCAATGTTTTGGAAAGTAAAAACAAAAAAAATACCATTTTATATCATTGGATCAATCATAAAGGATATTATTGCAATTATTTAAATAAAAGTTATTCAAATAGTAATTACCACAGAAAAAATAAAAATAGCATATCTGAAGAAGTTTTAATAACAAATTATTGTCTGGCTGGAGGGGTTAATAAATGACTACTAAAAGCATTCCATATCGAAGTTTTTGTTGGGTTATAGGAACTACAAGCTTTAGAACGGCAAAATTAAATTTAAAAATCGAGGAACAATTGTCGCTTCTTGATGAGTTTTATAATGAAGTTACAAAAGAATCTAACTGGAATTGGAATGATGAATTACAAGAGAAGTATTATGATTTTATGAAAAGCAAAGACTTCTTAACAGGTGCAGCGAAAAGAAAAGATAAAGATGCAAGGGAAAAAACATCAGGGTTAGTTGATATTGGTCTGATTACAGAAGATAGATTGATTACAGAAGCAGGAAGAAAACTCCTTAAAATAACAAGCAGCGGAGATTTTGAAGCCGACAATGTATTTAATATTAACAGAGATAGCTTTATCTATCTAAAACAGCTTCTTAAAACAAGTATAGATGTAAGTGGTAGTATCGTTCGACCGTTTATTGCGGTCATAAAGTGCCTGATAGAACTTGAGTTTTTAAGTTATGACGAGTTTACTTATTTTGTCCCGCTAATTAAAGATGACAAAAGTGCGAAACAAATTGTATCGGACATTAAATTATATCGAGAAGGTAAAATTTTGCCGGAAGAAATAATTTATAAGAGACTTATGCAAATGGATAACTATAAATTTGCTAGGGAAGAATTTATAGACTCTGATGTTGATGAAAATCTAATATGTTTAGTGGGAATGAACCGTAAAAGCAGAAGCTATGACAAACCATACTATAAATTATATGAGAATTTAAAGGAAGTATTTCTTAATAATGGGAATGGTTATGAGTCCCTACTGAACGCTGCAAAGAATATAAATCAAAAGCCTGGAACGTTGTGGAGAAATTTATTATTTAAGACAACCAATATTGGTGTTGTAAGAAAAAATGGGAAAGCTTCAATTCACAAACAATGCCCATTTATTAATTGTACAAATGAGACAAAACTAAAAGAAGTGTTTTTTAAATATTTGCATGTTTTTAAAGCAATGGCAACCCTATCTGATTATTTTGATTTGAATAGAAGATATTTTAACATTACAGATACTCTAATTTTTGAAGACCGTATGATTAAGTTGGATATGATTCCAAAGTATTACTTTAAAGAAATCATTGATGTTCTCTATACAGGGACTTTTAATAGAGATGATAATCTTAGAGCTGATGTTGAACTTGAAACCATATCAGAAGCATTCAAGTTAGATATAAGCAAATTATATGCAGCTTTAAGTAAAGATTTAGGAATTACAATTAAAAGTCCGGAACAAGCTGCAACTTATGCAAATGACGAGCGATATAGAAGATTTAACACTTTGATTGACAAAAAATTTAATGATTCGGTGCTTATAGAGTTACTAAATTGTTTTGAAACACGAGATGATAAGCGAATAGAAGAACTTGTTACTGATGAAGCTTCAATACCTACTATTTTTGAATATATTTTGGGGGTTATATGGTATAAAGTGAGTGAAAGACAGGGGGATATCTTGAGCTTCATGAAGCTGTCATTAGAAGCTAATTTATTGCCTAAGACACATGCAGCCGGAGGTTACGCAGACATTATATATGAATATGAAGCGTGTGCTTCTTATCCGAAACATTCATTGCTACTTGAAGCAACTCTTACAGATGGAAATAATCAAAGAAGAATGGAAATGGAGCCTGTTTCAAGACATTTAGGCGATTATAGAATTAGATTTAATAATCCATTCGATTACAGCTTGTTTGTTAGCACTTATTTGGATGATAATGTAGTTACTACATTCAGGTATAGCAAAATAATTCCTTATAAAAGAGATAATGAAACAATTACGGGAATGAAAATTATTTCAATGGACACAGAGGCTCTAAAAAAAATAATCAAAAATAAAGTCAATTATAAGTATTTGTATGAAGTTTTTGACAAGTACCATGAAATGCCATTGGAAACAATGAATTGGCATGGCGGAATGATAAGAGAAGCAACCGAAAAATATAAGATATAGAGCAATTATATGGGAGAAATTATGATTACAAAGATTGAAAAAATAGAAAATTTAGGAATATATAAAAACTTTACTTCTAGCAAAATCAATGAATTTAAGAAATATAATTTAATATACGGATGGAATGGTTCAGGTAAAAGCACATTATCGAGATTATTTAATTCGGTAAATGGAAAGAGTATTGCTGAAATATATAATGGCTTTAAAACTTCGATTTGTATAGATAGGGCAGTATATACAGAAGATCAGTTTCCTATATCAACTGAATCTATTAAAGTATTTAACGAAGACTTTATAAAAGAAAATATTGATTGGAATGGAATTTTAAAAAGTATATTATTGTTAGACGAAAAAAATATTGAAGAAATGAAGTTATATAATTTATTAAAAAATGAATTATATGGAGATGGAAGTGCTGTAGGGATATTAAAGGAAATTGAAAACAAAGAAAAAGAATTACAAGATAAAGAAAAAGAATTACAGAAAATCTTAACTAATATTGGAAAAAATGTAAAAAACAATTTTCAATTATTAGATACGACTGATAGCTACTATATGAATTATGATAAAAGAAAAGTTTTATCATTGATTGAAGATCAAAATAACCCCATATCTAAGAGTGATTTAATTAGAAATGATGAGTTAGATAGTGTAATCAAAAAAGCAAGACCAATTAAGAAAGAGGCTATTACAAAAAAGATAGACGTTTTAAGTATAGATAATATACGAAAAGAAATTCAAAAAACTAGTGAATTAATTGATAGAACTGTAACTTCAAGAGTAATAGAAGAATTAAAAAACAATTCTAAATTATCAGCTTGGGTTGAAAATGGTTTAAATTTACATAAAACCGAACATAGAAAAATATGTGCGTTTTGTGGTTCTAGTATTAGTGATGAAAGAATAGAAAAGCTAGATGCTCATTTTAGCAATGCATTAAGCGAGCTAAACTCAGAGATTGTCTTATCAATAAATAGATGGGAGTCTCTGAAAATTAATGCAGATATAATTTTAATAGACGAAAGTGATTTTTATGATGAACTATTAGAGCAAGTGAAAGAGCAAAATTCTGAGTTTAGGAAAATTTCACAATTAGTCAACAGAGAGATAGAAGTTTATATTGAAGTCTTAAAAGAAAAACAGAAAAAGCCATTTGAAAAACTTGGGAATACATTTGAAGTAGATAAATTAATTAATTCTTTTAATGAATTGAATTTGGTAATAAATAAAATAAAGGTATATATTGACAGGCATAATGAAAAAGTAACTAATTTTGATGCCGTTATAAGAGGTGCAAAAAAGCGTATTGAAAGACATTATATTCAAGAGCAAATTGAACAGTTGCAATATAATGACAAAGAAGAGACACTACAACAATATAAAGATGATTTGAAAAAAATAAAAGAATCATGTGATAAGAAGAAAATAGAATATGCAGCACTAGAAAATAAGCTATCTAATGAAACTTTAGGAGCTGAGGAATTTAATAAAAAACTTGAAAAATTTTTAGGCTACGGTGAGATAACTATAGAATTTGATAAAGATGAAAAAGGATATAAAATTTATAGAAATGGTAGAGAAGAAGCAAAGAACTTAAGTGAAGGAGAAAAAACTGCGATAGCATTTATCTATTTCATAACAAAAATTAAGGAAAATGGGCAAAAAATAGAAGATACTATTCTTGTAATTGATGATCCAATCTCTAGTTTTGATTCAAATAAACTTTTTTCTGCATATGCTTACATGAAGTCTGAATGCGATAAAGCAAAACAATTATTTGTATTGACACACAATTATAATTTCTTTTCACTAGTATTTGGATGGTTTAATAAAAAACATATTAAAGTTGATGATAAAAAATGTCCTAATTACAGTATATATAGAATTGAAAATAAATTTGAAAATGGAGTGAGATTTGCTTTTTTAAATGATGGTGGTGAAGGTCTAAAACAAGCGACTGAATATGACTATATTTTTAATACGGTATATTCTTTGAAAGATAAAACTTTATCGAAACAAGAAATGATTTTTTGTGGGAATGTTGCAAGAAAACTTGTTGAATCATTTTTGAGTTTTAAATTTCCAAAGCAACGAGCAGATTTAATGGCACTATTGAATGCTGCTTTGCCAGGACAAGATAATGATATAGTTAGAGAAAGAATATATAAATTTATAAACATATATTCTCATGAAAAAAAGATTAATGTTCTTGAAGAATTAGATACTGAAGTTTTAGATGCTAGTAGCCAAACGGTAATAAATGATATTTTAAAAATGGTAAAAGAGCTAGATGAAAGACATTATAATGCAATGGTTGAAAAAGTTAGAAAAGAATTATCGGATTAATTTATTTAGTTTAATATTTCATGCTTGCAATATGCTTGCAAAAAATCGGATAAACAGAAATAAACTAGATAATAAGGCTAAATCCGATAACAAAAACCTTGATTTTATGCTATTTATACAAAACAATATCATTGGACATATCGAATGGGAATAAAAATATTTGATAGAAATCAAAAAGCCTTGATTATTTCATATCAATTGGATAATCAAGGCTTTTTTGATGATGATAGAGAAACATATTTTCATGGAAGTAACTTGACACGCATATATATATATATAATGTTATATATTTTTTAATACGAATTAAGAAGCAGAGGAGAGATAATAAAATGGGGCTATTTAATTTATTTGGTTTATTGGGGGGCAGTAAAACAGTTGAGTTGGATAAAGTGAAAAGCGATGAAAACAAAAAACGGATGAGAGAAATTTTTGATACTAAAGTAGATAATGGCTCGGAATATAAA
>QWCH01001322.1_pt2 | contig 22603 bp, 22 predicted proteins | sample 1972671 | NCBI WGS metagenome assembly QWCH01 (sample SAMN09866713, study PRJNA288562) | Human gut metagenome isolate term3_stool, whole genome shotgun sequencing... | isolation source: gut | host: Homo sapiens | place: USA: California
TTCAATCGAGAATGAAGGGGAAAAGATCTCGCACGAACGGGAACATCAAGTGATTTTAATTGAAAAGAATTTGTCACCGGGGCAAGATTTTGAAATTCTTGTGCGTTATGAAGGAAAGATCGATGAAAATATATGTTACCCGGATATACCCGAGAAAATATTCCTACGCACGAGAGATCGAAGTTACATGACCTGCCGGTACGGGAAACGTTATGCTTTTCTGAATCATACATACACGCTGTTAGTCCCGGAAATATTGTGGTATCCGGTGACAGTGCCTCCGGTAAACCTCCGTACCCCGTACAACTCCTTGAAGAATTTCACTCGATATACTTTAAAAGTTATTCAGCCGGGTGATAAAACTGTTATATCCCAAGGGGAAAGGCGAAACACAGGAGATACTCTTGTCTTTCAGAATAAACTCCTTTTACCGGGGATATCGCTTTGCATGGGTAATTACGAAAGAAGAACGATCAGTATTGATTCCATGAAATACGAGTTGAATCTATTCAAAGAACATGTATCTTTGCTGGACAACATGAGATGGTTAAACAATCAGTCTGCTCTACAAGAATTTTTGTCTGACTTGAACGAGGATATCAAGATAAAAGTAGGCAGGAATTACCCGTATGATCATTTCGTCTTAACAGAAATACCGATTGCGTTTACTTCTTATTTCAGAAACGAACAAGGTGGAAGCGGGTACGTCCAACCGGAGATCATTTTCTTCCCGGAGAGGGGGATAGGTATATGGGGCGATTTCAAATACATGACCTCTTCAGGTTTAAAAAAAACATTACAGAATGTATTTGTAAATACGGAGATTGTGAATGATTTATTCTCATTTAACCGGTTTCTCGGGTTATCTCCCAAGAGTATTACTTCTTTAAGACCTCGCATAGAGAGGAAGGGAAATCCGTACACGCTTACGCCGATGTTTTATAATTACACGATTGCGATTACTTCCGATGACTACCCGATCATGAATCAAGTTCTTGGGGTAATATCCAAATCAACGAAGAGAAAGAAGCATGTAGATGACCTCACGAGGAAGAAGCTCGAGAGTTGGGCTACACTTTATCTCGCTCGAAACAGTTTAAAAGATGCCCTTGAAGACAAACGACTGGGAGTAGAAGAACTGAATGAGATATTACGATTAAAATCCGAAGATCTTGTTTCTCGTTTGAAGACGAAAGGAATTCCCTCGGACAGCTTGGTCTCGATCGTGAATTTATTTTTAAAAAATCACGAGTTTCGACTGGTGGATTTTTCTAAATTCAGTCAATTATTCGTTGAGCAATTTGGCATTGACGGGAAGGATATTTTACCCTCATGGTTTACCCAAGATCGGCTTCCCCGTTTTTTAATTAAGGATTTCTCGGCAAAGGTTATCAAGGAAATAACAAGAGAAATGGGTTATCCCGTGACTCGGGTTGAAGTTTCGGTTTTTAATGACAGTTCGGAAGATGGTATAATCACGATTGAAGTTTCGGAAAAATCCCCTTCAGGGACAAAAGCGGGAATGTCAGTAGCAGGAGGGCGAGCCCCCATAGAGCTTATATCTTCCGAGCGCAATTATATAATTCCTGCCGGTACAGGACAAAAAATAGTATTTATCCAGCACAAGTGTCCCCGCTACATTACTTTAAACACAAATTTATCGGAGAATATCCCTAATTGTATCACAATACGGTCTCTTGATGGTTTACCGGGTGTGTCAATGTCTCAATTCGTGCAAGAAATAGATAGAAATTATTTTCTTGAAGAACCTGGAGAGATTGTTGTAGATAATGAAGACAACACTTTTTTTATATTTCAATCTTCTTCTAGGCTTAGGCTTCAATCTATATTTAACAAACAACAAATTATCGAGGACAAATATGGTAATCTCACCTCGATTATGGGTGCTAATGAATCGTGGAAATTTTACGTGGACGAGAGTGCGTTTGGAAGGGTAATCCAAAGCGCAGTTTTAAGAAAGGCAGGGGATGGAACGTCGAGTGTGGAATGGCATACTTCTATTGATAAAGAAGGGGAATACGAAGTATACGTGTATCTACCTAATACATCTTTTACGCTTAGTAAAGGTTTTCTTGTTTCTGCGCGAGGAGTGGAATCTCTGTCTGACACCCAGACGTATATGGTTTCTGCCAGTGATGGAGATAAGGAGATTATTATTAATACCTATCGGCAGGAAGGCTGGGTTTCGTTAGGGCGTTTCTATTACAAAACCGGGGAATATAAGGTATCTTTAAGCGATCGAGGTCAACATGAACAATTAATTGTAGGAGATGCTGTTAAGTGGAAATATTGTCAAGAATAATATATTCGCAGCTTGAATTTTTAAAATCAACCTGAATTCTATATACTCAGGTTGATTTTAAAATTTTGGACTCCAATGAAAATTTACTCCACGATACTACAATCTAGTGATGCACCTACAACGGGAGTGAAAAGATGATCGTCAATCATGATATCTAATTCCATTCCATCCATAAGAGGATAATAATAGAACGGTATTTCTATTAGTATGTTGAGGCGTGAGCCAGCCGGAACAGGAAATGACGCATTTAATAAATCCACGTCAATATCATTAAGTGGAAAAGTTATACCCGCCGTAGTTAGGTTGCATCTTAAACGAGCACTATACATTTCATAACGAGTTTCAAATGTTCCCCAGATCTTGAGAACTTCTCCTCTTGTTATCTTTATTGGCATCGTTTCTTGTCCTCTAACGTCCAATTCAATAAAAGGTGGATAGCCTGGCAATTCATTGAATTGAGTTGCAAAAACTGCAAATCCAACAAACATAATTCCTAATAAAAACATACTTAATCGTTTCATCATGCTGTAGTTTTAGATTAATAATTGAATATATACACAAATATACAAAATATAATCAAACTCTAATTACCGTTTTTAGTTTAATGTCCGCACATTATATCATGATAATTCATTTAGATAATATCAATCTAATAATATGAATTTCAATAGAAGGATTAATAACTCTCACTTTTATGACTCAACTTATTATCAAAATATCTATCTGTTGTCCCGAAAAAATTGCAAAGGCTTTGAACACTACCGTTTATTTGACCGATTCATACGTTTCACGACAAAAGGGAGCGATTGAGAATACAAATAAATTAACCGGGCAATACATACCTAAAAGGAACTGATTTTAAAGATATTGATGATATATGCTTATTAGAAATATTCACTTCAAAATTAACAGAAGACCAAGGGAAAAATTACAATTTGATACTCCGAAAAAGAGATTTTTCCTATTTTTGAAATGAAAAGTTGCATTGGTGAGTTGACTCTACAAACTCTCGAATTTTCACGGAATGTTTTGGAGTTCAAAGTTTTTTGTGTAATTTTGCCCCTCATTTTGGAGTGGAATGCTCGAAAATTCGCGAGGAATACCTTAGCCATGCTCCCCGTGAAGCTTCGGATTCCGTTGAAAACTAAAACGTTTGTCCATAAACCTCGTTGTTTTCAACCGGAAGAAAGAACGCCAGAGCGTCCATGAAGAAATACAAACAGAAGTTTAATTAATAATTTAAAAAGACGTGGATCAGATTAGTTACAAAACAACTTTCGTCAACAAAGCCACTGCACAAAAAGAATGGATTGTGATTGACGCAGAGAATCAAGTTGTGGGACGTCTTGCTACTAAAGTTGCGAAACTGTTGAGAGGCAAGTACAAACCCAGCTACACCCCGCATGCAGATTGCGGTGACAATATTATCATTGTAAACGTGGAGAAAGTAGTCTTCACCGGAAAGAAAATGACCGATAAAGTATATCGGAGACACACGCAGTACCCCGGAGGACAAAGAACCTCAACTCCCGCACAGGAGATGGCTCGTTTCCCCGAGAGAGTACTTGAACATGCCGTGAGAGGTATGCTTCCGAAAAGTCGCCTTGGTAGAGCTGTATTCAAGAACATGCACCTGTTCGTGGGACCGGAGCACAATCATGAATCACAACAGCCTAAAGTAATTGATATAAATACACTTAAATAACAAGGTATGGAAGTAGTAAATGCAGTAGGTAGAAGAAAAACAGCGGTAGCCCGCGTCTATCTTAACGAAGGAAAAGGCAATATTACAATCAACAAAAAGAGCTTGGAAGAATATTTCACGTTGCCTACCCTCCAGTATATTGTTAAACAACCGCTTGAATTATTAGGCGTTGCCGGACAATATGATATCAAAGTAAACCTTGTTGGAGGCGGTTTTAACGGACAGGCAGAAGCTTTACGCTTGGGAATTGCCAGAGCATTGGTGAAAATCAACGCGGAAGACAAATCCAAACTGAGAGCGGCAGGCTTCATGACCAGAGATCCGCGTGAAGTTGAGCGTAAGAAACCGGGACAACCGGGTGCACGTAAGAGATTCCAGTTCTCTAAACGTTAATCAGAGTTTAGTATCTAAATTGGCGGGACTTCTCTCGAGAACTACCCGGCGATTGATAAAATTTAAGAATGTAAACTTTAAAAAGGACACAAATGTCAAATACGAATTTCGACGAATTATTAAATGCAGGTTGTCACTTCGGACACCTTACCCGTAAATGGAATCCTAAAATGGCTCCGTATATCTTCATGGAGCGTAATGATATCCACATTATTGACCTGAACAAAACCGCTATCATGTTGGACAAGGCAAGTGCAGCCTTGAAACAAATAGCCAAGTCAGGCAGAAGAATTCTGTTTGTTGCAACAAAGAAACAGGCTAAGGACATTGTTGCTGAAAAAATTTCAAATATCAATATGCCGTTCGTGACTGAAAGATGGCCGGGCGGAATGTTGACCAACTTCCCGACTATCCGTAAGGCCGTGAAGAAAATGACCACCATTGACAAAATGGAAAAAGACGGTACTTTCTCTCACCTTTCAAAACGGGAAAGACTCCAGATATCTCGTCAAAGAGCAAAATTGGAAAAGAACTTGGGCAGCATCGCTGACCTGACCCGTCTTCCGGCCGCTCTTTTCGTGGTTGACGTGATGAAGGAATATATCGCGGTAAAAGAAGCCAACACGCTTGGTATCCCGGTATTCGCTATCGTGGACACGAACTCAAGCCCCGAGGGAATTGATTTCGTAATCCCGGCAAATGACGACGCTTCTACTTCTATCTCTTTGATTATCGACAAAGTAGCGGGAGCCATCAAAGAAGGCTTGAGCGAAAGAAAAGCGGAGAGAGAGAAAGAAGGTGACAAGAAAGGCGCCGACAGAGCGGAAGCTCAAGAGGAAGTGGTAGAGGAAAAAGCCGCTACTGAAGAATAAATTAATTTTAGATTTTAGATTTTGGATTTTAGATTGAAATCATTCCAAGTTTTTGATTCAAACTCCATAATCTAAAATCTTCAACTAACAATTGAAATTTAAAGAATATGGAAATAAAAGCAGCAGACGTGATGAAGTTGCGTAAAGCAACAAACGCCGGAATGATGGACTGCAAGCACGCGCTCCAAGAGGCCGAAGGTGATTTCGACAAAGCCGTTGATATCATCCGCAAAAAAGGTCTTGTTGTTGCCAGTAAACGCGCAGACAGAGATGCAAAAGAAGGTTGCGTTTTAGCCAAAACCGACGGTAAAAATGCAGTTATGGTTTCATTAAACTGCGAAACCGACTTCGTTGCCAAAAACGACGGATTTATCGGTTTTACCACTCGCATCCTTGACGCCGCTTTAGCCAATATGCCCGCCACTACCGAGGACTTGTTAGCTATCCAACTGGACGGTAGAAGCATCGCTGACCAGATTGCAGAACAAACCGGAGTAATCGGCGAGAAACTGGAATTAAGCTACTACGGTTGCTTGAAAGCAGAAGATTGCGTTGTTTACATTCACCCGGGAAACATGTTGGCTACCGTTGTCGGTTTCAACAAAACGGCTGACGCCCAAGTGATGAAAAACATCGCCATGCAAGTAGCAGCTATGGCTCCTGTTGCTGTAGACAAAGACGGTATCCCCCAGAATATCATTGACCATGAATTCGAAATCGGTCGCGAGAAAGCTCGTGAAGAGGGTAAACCGGAAAACATGTTGGAGAAAATCGCTCAAGGTCGCTTGAACAAATTCTTCCAAGAGTCTACTTTGCTGAACCAAGTTTTCGAGCAAGACGGTAAAATGTCTGTAAGAGATTACTTGAAGAGTGTTGACAAAGATTTGACCGTTACTTCATTCTTGCGTTACACGCTGAATGTTTGATAAGCGACAAATCACTCGAAATAGGAAACAGGCTTAGCGATAGGCCTGTTTTTTTATCCTTAACGCGACTGATATGCTGAAAGAATACAAGTATATACTTTTAGACCTTGACGGAACGGTTACCGATTCCATGGAAGGTATTACCAAATCCATTCAATACGCCCTGAAGTATTTCGATATCGAGGTGAAAGACTTGAACCAACTCCGGAAATTTGTAGGTCCCCCCTTGAAGGAATCGCTCATGGAATTCTACCACTTCAGCGAAACGCAAGCCGATGCAGGAATCAATAAATACAGGGAAAGATTCGCCGAAACCGGTATATACGAGAATGCCGTTTATCCCGGGATAGAGCCTCTCTTGCGACAATTGAACGCGGCAGGCAAAGAAGTGATGCTGGCTACCGGAAAACCTGCCTATTATGCCCAAAAGATATTGGATTATTTTCATCTGAGCCCTTATTTCAAGTTTGTCGGCGGCAGCGGACTCGACGGTTCGTTATCCCACAAGGATGAAGTCATCCAGCACGTGCTGGAAAACAACAACATTCAAGACTTGAGCCAAGTCGTTATGGTCGGTGACCGGAAACATGACATCAAAGGGGCTCAAAAAGTAGGAATCGACAATATCGGTGTCCTTTACGGTTACGGGGACGAAGAAGAATTAACCCGTGCCGGAGCCGACCGTATCGTGGCATCGGTGGAGGAGTTAGGACAAATACTACTAGTCTAATCCGCTTTCTTTTCCAGAATCGTCACGTAGCGCACGAATTTCGGGGAATAACGTTTCTTGTCCGATTGGGGGCGGGTGTTGTTGTCGTACATGTCGATAAAATGCAGGTTTACCCGTTCTGCCATGCCGGGAGGTAATATTTCCGCGGCGGGTTTGCCGGAAACCAACACGATAGGGAGAGAGTCCAGCAGGGTGGTGTCGTTCTCGATGTCCCAAGGTAAGATGCGACGTCCCGCCTCGTACACCAATTCAATCCGTAATTCCTCGTCCGACGGGTAATAAAAAGGGATATGATTCACTTCCTCGATTTCCCGCACTGCCGAGATGCTCTTGATTTCGGTGTTATTGAACATATTGGCGACACGAGGCATAAGCAGTGTTTCCACTAAAATCAGCAATAACACGACTCCCGTGAAGACTTTCATCGATTTCATCCTTACCCCTCCCGCGAAAATAGAATAAGCGGCAACAAGGAAAAGGACGGTAACAATGATAAAGAGTGTCAGTCCCATCTGCCCTTTGGCGTAAAACAAAAAGTATATCGCCACGGGCATCCCGAGGGCTATCAATGCCGGGAGGAACGCATTGACCCGAAACACGGCACGGTCACCGGCGGTAAGCGTTTTCTCTTTCGTGGCTACAAATATATACACCACGTAATGCGCCACGACCATGGAGGCAGGGATAAGTATCGGCAGGAGATACCGGGTTTTCTTCTCCGGGAAAAGGGAGAGCAACACCAAGGTCACTAAAGTCCATACCACGGCAAAGGTGTATTCCTTTTTCATTGTCACTTTCCGTTTCAGCCAAGGCCAACACAATCCGGTCAACAGGAATAACGACCATATACCGGATTCCGCGAAGAATTGCCAGTAATAATACCACGGGCGAACATTTCTCTCCATCCATGCCGTCGATTCCTTTGCCCACACGAACATGGTCATGTCCTTGTGGAATATAATCAGATACAAGTACCACCAGAAACTAACCGCGACAAAGACCAGCAGCATGACCACGATCGGCAATCCCTTTCTCTTGAACGACGGACGGTAAACGGCAATATAACTGAGCAGGAAAGGGAACAATAAGGCGTAAAACGCTACCGGACCTTTCCCGAGGAAAGACAACCCGAGGAATATTCCCGCCCATATAAACATACCCCAGCTTGTTCGCCGGCTGACAATTCCTTTATAAAAGAAGAGTATCGCTCCCAGCATGAAACTATGGCAATAGATGTCCCATGTCGCCACACGTCCTGCCATGATGACATTAAAGCACGTCGCCAATACCACCGCGGAGAGCAATCCTAACAAACGATTCCCGCTTAACGCGGAAGCGAAGAAATAAAGGAAGAATACCATCAAGGTTGCCATGATTCCGGCAGCAGCCCGTTGCATAGAGATATTGTCCGGTTGAAGATATTCTATTCCCGCTGCCACCCAAGTAGGCAGGGGCGGCTTTTCCAAACGCAATTCCCCGTTCATGGTGGGAACCAACCAATTGTCATATTCTATCATCTCGTGAGCCGTAACCAAGTTACGGGACTCCATAATATCTTCATAAACAGCCCCGTTATTCACGAAGAAAGCGAAACAACAAACAATAAGAATGAACAGGTAATGTATATAATTTCTCTGCATAACCTTTTTGAATTACTCTTGCAATTGAGTGGCAAATTTATACAATAAAATCATTTTTAATGGCTTGTCATTCAAATTTAATTCGTTCAGCATGTTCTTTTTTGTTTGAAACGTAACTTTACCGTAACCGGATTGGTATAATATTTGTATAATTTTGCCTTGTGAAGATCTGATTATGATATTAGTATGAAGATAGATCGCTATTTGCTACTGTTTATACTGGTGATTCCCGTCTTGTTTTTGAGGGATTTCACGCCAAGTAATGAATTAAAATATTTGAGCATCGCGGACGAAGCTCTGCGGGAAGGGCATTTCTTCACTTTTTATAACCAAGGAGAAATCTACGCGGACAAGCCACCCTTGTATTTTTGGTTTATCATGCTGTGTAAATGGATTTTCGGCGAGTATCACATGATTATGCTTTCCCTGTTTTCAATCATCCCGGCACTGATTTCCATTCACGTGATGAACAAATGGGTGGAAGAGGAAACTACCCCCCGATCAAGGTGGAACGCTTCATTGATGCTTTACACGAGCGCATTCTTTATCGGCTCCGGGCTTGTGTTGCGCATGGATATGCTGATGTGCATGTTTATCCTGCTGGCTTTGTACACGTTTTATAAACAATATTCCGGCAAAGGACGACCGATTGACCGCTTTTTGCTGCCATTTTATATTTTCTTGGCCATTTTCTCGAAAGGTCCTGTCGGATTTATCGTTCCTGTCGTTTCGATCACGGTATTCTTGATCGTGAAAAAAGAAATCCGGCAGTTCGGGCGTTACCTGAGATGGAGCGCATGGGGTATTCTTCTGGGGTTATGTGCCGTATGGTTCGGGTGCGTGTATATAGAAGGCGGAAACGCCTATCTCGATAACCTGCTTTTTAACCAGACCGTCAACCGGGCTATTGATTCTTTCCACCATAAAGAGGCATTCTGGTATTACGGGATCACCATTTGGTACTCTATTGCCCCTTGGTCACTTTTATATATAGCGACCATCATTATTGCCCTCCGTAAAAAACTACTTACCACGGACAAAGAGAAGTTTTTTCTCACCGTAATCGTTTCGTCTTTCGTGCTTTTATCCATGTTCAGCGCGAAACTTGATATTTATATGTTACCCCTGTTCCCGTTTTTCACTTATCTGACAGTGTTGTTAATCCCCAAAATAAAAGAAAAATGGATTGCATTCGCGGTATATATCCCGGTCGTCGCGTTTATGCTTGTCCCCGTTGTCGCTTTCGTGATCCGCAACAAAATCGAGTACCCGCATTCCATTTTTATTTTCGTGGCGATAGGCGTACTGTTCGTGTTCAGTCTACGCGCTTTCTCGTTTCTACTGAAGAAAAAACTATACCGGGCTATAAACAGCGCCGCCTTGGGGATACTGGGGACATTATTTGTCGGTGCCTTTGCACTGCCACAATTCAACCCGAATATCGGGTTCTCCGAAATGGCTGAAAAAGCTTATGAAATTTGCGAAGAGGAAAACATCGACCACTATTATTACTACCGTTTCCGTAGCGGGGAAAATATGGATGTTTATTTACAGGAAGACCCGATAAAGATCTCGGACGAGAATTCTTTGTTCAAAGTGTACGAGCAAGGGGATTGCATGATTTTCCTAAAAGAACGGGATGTTTCTCGTTCGAAAACTATAATGACATGGCTTCAAACCGTACATTACGAGAAAATAGGAACATTTTATTTAGTACACCCGCCACAAGGCGAACAATTAGCAACCGGCCTTCCGGGAGAGCCAGATGTTGCGACCGTAAGCCAGTAACCCCGTCGATTGCCCAAGTATCAGTACAGGATCACGCCGATAAATAGCGTATGAAACAATAATCAACGAACCGAATAAGCTGATTACCCAAAAACCAAGCGGGAGAAGGGATTCGTCTTTGCGCTTGGAATAAATCCACTGGTAAACGAAACGAAGGGTAAATATAATCTGCCCCATCGAACCGTAGATTAATAACCACAAAGGAATTTTCTCGTTCCGGAAGAACTGGTCGACAAACGCGCTTGCGTCTTCTATCATGTAAATGATTGCCGCAACGGGCGTAAGCAAAAGCACGGTACGCAAAACCAAAGGCAACCATTTCCACTGGTGCTTTTTGTTCAGGTTCCAGATATAAATATAATAGGATATGATCTGTCCGAAAATAATAGCGAAGTCATCCCTCAACCAGCCATAAATGAATAACAGGTAGGAACCCAATATGCTCAATTGCCAGAATATCGCCGGGGAGATTACTTTTTTAGCCCGCTCGGACAATATCCATTGCAGTAATATCCGGGCGGAAAAGAAAATCTGAGCGAGAAATCCGATAACGTAAATCATAGATTGTTTTCAGCCACTTGATAGTTAATATAACGTTTCCTCATCCAACGGTAAGCAAAACAATCTTTGAAAGGACCGACCAAACGGTTAGCCAAGTTATATTTTGATTTTCCGGCGATACGCGGGAAATGGCGCACGGGAACTTGTTTTACCCGCCCGTGCTGCAACTGTATCAGTGCCGGCAGGAAACGATGCATCCCGGTAAAGAAAGGAATCCGTTTCGCGTAATCGGTGCGCAACACTTTCAACGGGCATCCGGTATCCTCCACCCCGTCATGCGTCATCATTCGGCGGAATCCGTTGGCGATACGGGAAGACATATTTTTGACGAAACTGTCTTTCCGTCCGGTACGGATGCCCATCACCATCTCGAACTCGTCCGCGTGTTCCAACAGGCTATTGAAATCTTCGGGTGTCGTTTGCAAATCGGCGTCGATGTATCCCACCCACTTGGAAAAAGAATTGTCTATCCCCGCTTTCATGGCAGCACTCAATCCCCCGTTTTTAGCGAGATTCAAAAAGAAAAATCCCTCGTTTCTACCGCAAACCTCCCGGATAAGGCGTTCACTATCATCTTTCGAGCCATCGTTTACAAACAATACACAAGAAGTAGCCTTGGCTGTCTTTAAAAACTCACCCAACTCTTTCTCTAATCTTAGGATGTTCCCCTCCTCGTTATACACTGGCACTATGACTGTTAGATCGTAATTAGCGGTTCTGTTCATCTGCGGCGAAATTTATATTCTCAAATTAAATTATAGTTATAACAAAAATTCATTAGTTTTGTTGTTACGTTTTAGCTAATAAGCGGCGTGTATTTCTAATATAATAATATACTGGAAACTAAGTTTTTTGTTATAAAATTTAAACAGACAAAGATATGCAATATAACCGAATTTTGTTAAAACTCAGCGGAGAATCTTTAATGGGCGGTCAAAAATATGGTATCGATACCACGTGTTTGGAGAGTTATGCCCGTCAAATACATGAAATTGCAAAAATGGGAGTCCAAGTAGGGATTGTTATCGGTGGCGGTAATATTTTCAGGGGACTGAGTGGAACAAATAAGGGTTTCGACCGGGTAAAAGGCGACAGCATGGGTATGTTGGCAACCGTGATTAACAGTCTGGCTTTAAGCTCGGCTTTAGACAACGAGGGATGTAAAAACAAAGTACTCACGGCTATCCGCATGGAACCGATCGGGGAATTCTACTCGAAAGCAAAAGCCGTGGAATATTTGAAAGAAGGGTATGTCACGATCATGAGTGCCGGAACGGGTAACCCGTATTTCACGACCGACACCGCAAGCAGTCTGCGTGCCATCGAGATAGAGGCGGATGCCATGTTCAAAGGCACCCGCGTGGACGGTATTTATACTGCCGACCCGGAGAAAGACCCGACTGCAACCAAATTCGATAAAATTACCTATGACGAAATATACAACCGGGGACTAAAAGTGATGGATCTGACGGCAACGACCATGTGCAAAGAAAATCATTTACCGATTATCGTTTTCAACATGGACCAACCGGGTAACTTGAAAAAAGTCATTTCGGGCGAAAATATCGGAACAATCGTGTATTAATAATTGAAAATTGAAAATTGAAAATTGAAAATGAAGGGAGAAAACCTTCAGACTTTTTTCAATGGTTAATTATGAACGAAGAAAAAAGAATATTAGATACGATAAACTCTCCCGATGATTTGAAGAAGGTGCCGGAAGACGACCTGATTCAATTGTGTCGGGAATTACGCGAGAAAATCATTGACGAGTGTTCGGAACACCCCGGACATTTCGGGGCCGGATTGGGGGTTGTCGAGCTTACCGTGGCATTGCACTACGTGTTCGATACTCCGTACGATAATATCGTGTGGGACGTGGGACATCAAGCTTACCCCCACAAGATACTTACCGGGAGAAGAGATAACTTCTGCACGAATCGGCAGTACAAGGGACTCAGCGGGTTTCCCAAAAGAAGCGAAAGCGAATATGACGCTTTCGGGACGGGACACTCCTCGACCTCGATTTCCGCCGCACTGGGAATGGCCGTGGCGGCAAAAATGAACGGGGAGGAAGACCGACAATCGGTGGCAATTATCGGGGACGGGGCGATGACCGGGGGACTGGCTTTCGAGGGACTGAATAACGCGGGTATTAATAATGCCAACCTGTTGGTTATCCTCAACGACAACAACATGGCGATTGATCCCAACGTGGGCGGAATGAACGAGTACCTTCTCGACATCACGACTTCCAAAACATATAACAAACTGAAGGAAGATATCTGGCATATCCTCGGACGCATCAATAAAATCAGCCCGGGAGCCCGAAACTTCATCCAGAAAATAGATAATAGCGTCAAATCATTGATGCTGCGCCAGAGTAACCTGTTCGAGGCTTTAGGTTTCCGGTACTTCGGTCCCGTGGACGGGCATGATGTCAACCACTTGATCAAGGTTCTCCGTGATCTGAAACAAATCAAAGGCCCAAAACTTCTCCACTGTATCACAGTCAAAGGGAAAGGGTTCAAACAAGCCGAGATAGACCAAACGACTTGGCATGCACCGGGAAAATTCAATAAAGAAACCGGGGAAATCATCAAAGAATGTAAGGAAAATACTCCGCCTAAATTTCAGGATGTTTTCGGTCATACCATACTGGAATTGGCTCATACCAACCCCAAAATCGTGGGGATTACTCCCGCCATGCCATCGGGTTGCTCGTTAAATATCATGATGAAAGAGATGCCCGAACGCTGTTTTGATGTCGGTATCGCCGAACAACACGCCGTTACGTTCTCGGCAGGATTGGCGGCACAAGGTTACGTGCCTTTCTGTAATATCTATTCTTCTTTCATGCAACGAGCATACGATCAAGTAATACACGACGTGGCATTGCAAAAACTCAACGTCGTTTTCTGTCTTGACCGGGGAGGATTGGTCGGGGCTGACGGGGCTACACACCACGGCGTTTTTGACCTTGCCAGCTTCCGTTGCATCCCGAACCTGACAATAGCCTCTCCCCTCAACGAGGAAGAATTACGCAATATGATGTACACGGCTCAATTGCCGGACAAAGGACCTTTCTCCATTCGCTACCCGCGAGGTAACGGGACAATGATCAAGTGGCGTACCCCGTTCAAGGAATTGCCTGTCGGGAAAGGACGTTGTATTATTGAAGGTGAGGATGTTGCCATCGTATCCATCGGGGCTATCGGGAACGAGGCTCTCAAAGCCATTGAAAAGGGAACGGGACGTTCGGTGGCCTTCTACGACATGCGATTCCTCAAACCCTTGGATGAAGAATTACTTCATTCGGTGTTTCATAAATTCAAAAAAATCATTACTTTAGAGGACGGAACAATCGTGGGCGGACTGGGTAGTGCCGTGCTTGAATTCATGTCGGATCACGGGTATTCCGCGAAGGTCGTGCGCATGGGCGTGCCGGATCATTTCGTGGAGCATGGCTCACAACAACAGCTATACCGGGAGTGCGGATACGATTGTGAATCGATATTTCAAACGATTTGTTCGATTTAAATTTTAAAATATGAAAGAAGAGGCTCTAATACCTGACGTAACGGAATGTATCAGCAAATTCAAGCTGACATTCAAGGACGTGCCCGACCAGGACATCGAAGCCTTGTTCACTGACACGGTGGTCAAATGCTACAAAAAAAGTGAATACATATATAACGAAGGCAATCGCATCAAAGGGTGCTATTTCCTTTTCTCGGGTATCGTGAAGATTTTCCAGACCGGTATCGCGGGCAAAGACCAGATCATCCGTTTCGGGAAAGAAGGTGATATCTTCGGCTTCCGTTCCGTCATCCGCAACGAGGCCGCCTGCACCTCTGTAGAAACTTTATCCGATTGTATCTTGTGTTATATCCCCAACACGTCGCTGATGCACATGATTACCCACAGCCCGGGATTTGCCTACGAGATGATGCAAATCGCCTGCAAGGAACTGGGAGATGCAAATCGTTATATCCGTGACATCGCCCAAAAATCGGTAAAAGCCCGGCTGGCAGAAATACTCTTGCTTATCGCTTCCGATTTCGGTGTTGAAGAAGACGGGACTTTGCGACTGAATATCACCCGCGAAGACTTGAGTAATTTCGTGGGAACCGCTACCGAAACACTGATCCGACTGCTCTCCGATTTGAAGAACGAGGGACTGGTAGAAGCTAAAGGAAGGAAAATAAAATTATTAGATCATGATAAATTAAAAAGATTGGCTGATTGATTTAAAATCATTCAATATGTCTATCTTTGTGCAAGATAAATTTAAACTCGAATAACTTATGCCACAGATTTCAGAAAAAGGGATGGCGATGCCTTCTTCGCCGATTCGCAAATTGGTTCCGTTCGCGGATAAAGCAAAAGAAAGAGGGATTAAAGTGTACCACTTGAACATCGGACAACCGGATATTCAAACCCCGGAGGTCGCTTTGGAAGCTTTAAAACACTGTAACGAGAAGGTGATTGAATATACCCATTCTGCCGGAAATCTTTCCTACAGAAAAAAATTAGCCAAATATTACCAGAATATCGGTATCAATATCGACGAAACGAATATCATGATAACTACCGGAGGTTCCGAAGCTATCACGATAGCTTTCATGTCCACGTTGAACCCGGGTGACGAGGTGATTATCCCCGAACCGTTCTACGCCAATTATAACGCTTTTGCTCTTATGTGCGGCGTAAAGGTGAAGACGGTTACCTCTTCTATCGAAACAAACTTCGCTTTGCCCCCGATTGCAGAGATCGAGAAAGTAATTACTCCCCGCACGAAAGGTATCGTGATAGTGAACCCGAATAACCCGACGGGATACTTGTATTCCAAGGAAGAACTGGAACAACTTGCTACCATCGTGAAGAAACATGATCTTTACCTGTACGCTGACGAGGTGTATCGTGAATTCTGCTATGACGGATACAAACATTTCTCCACGATGCAATTGCAAGGCATCGAACAGAACGTGATCCTGTTGGATTCTGTTTCCAAGAGATACAGCGAGTGCGGTCTTCGCGTGGGTGCTTTGGTTACCCGCAACAAAGAGGTTATGACGGCTGCCTTGAAATTCGGTATGGCTCGTTTGTGCGCCCCGGCAATCGGTCAGATTGTTGCCGAAGCATCACTTGATACCCCCGCCGAATATTTTGAAAGCGTGTATAACGAATACATCGAAAGACGTGATTTCATGGTTGAAGCCCTCAATAAAATGCCGGGAGTTATTTGCCCGAAACCGAGAGGAGCTTTCTATGCCGTGGTAAAATTACCCGTTGACGATGCAGACAAATTCGCACAATGGTTGCTCGAGGATTTCGAGTACAACAAGCAAACCGTTATGGTAGCTCCCGCGAGCGGATTCTACTCTACCCCGGGACTCGGTAAAGACGAGGTAAGAATTGCTTACGTGTTGAAGATTGAAGACCTCAAGGGTGCCATGGAAACATTGGCAAAGGCTCTTGAAGTTTATCCCGGTAGAAAATAAGCAAGGCGTGCTTTGGCACACCTTCTAGTTCATAAGGTCTGTAAAGTCTATAAAGTCAAAGGTCCTTAGACCCTTGTTCTGTGACCTTACAGACCTTATAGACTTTATGGACCTTACAGACTTCATAAACTGCATCCGGCAAAACGACTTTAAAGACTCATTTTTCGACCATAACTTTACAGAAAATAAGGCGTTTCACTCATTTAGACCGAATATAAGCTTATCAGACACACTTTTATAAAACATTTTATCTATATTTGCCACGTGATTTCTAATTTTAAAATTACGACATGACATCGGATTCCCAATTTAATAGTATCAGACCCTACATGGGGGAAGAGATTCCAGCCGCCGTGGAGCGACTGAGCCAAGCAGAAGAGTTTTTGGCACTTTTTTCCCAAATGACAAGGATTGATAAGACTAAAATACAAGAGCAACTGAAAGGTATCACTACCAGAAAAGAGTTTCAGGAACGTTTTTTCGGCCCCACGATGAAGCGTTTGATAGCAGGAACGACCGACGGGGTGACAGCAACGGGGTTAGAATATATCGAACCGGGTAAAAGTTATCTCTTCGTTTCAAATCATCGGGATATTATCCTCGACTCGGCAATACTCAACGTGTTGCTATCAGACCGGGGATGTCATTATTGCGAAGCGGCTATCGGCAGCAACCTGTTAATCAACAAGTGGGTGACCGATCTCGTGAAGCTGGACGCCTGCTTTATCATAGAGCGGGGACTTCCCGTGCGTGACATGATTACCAGCGCGAATATGCGTTCTCACTATTTGCGTGACGTCATTCACGAGAATGAGGATTCCGTGTGGATTGCTCAAAAAGAAGGAAGAACCAAAAACGGGGATGACCGCACGCAACACAGTTTGCTGAAAATGTTCCGCATGAGTGGTCCGAAAGGTTTCGTGGAGAATTTCCGTGAATTACGGGTTGTGCCTGTATCCATCTCCTACGAGTGGGAACCTTGTGATGATCTGAAAACCGACGAATTATATCAAAAGACTGTCGGTGAATATATCAAGACTCCTGCCGCGGATATGAGAAGTATGCAACAAGGTCTGTCCGGGTACAAGGGACGGGTGCATTTTGCCATCACACCCCCGATTGACCATGAACTGGAAGAAATTGATGCCAAGGACAATAACGGCGACCGTATCGCTGAACTGGCAACGCTTATCGATTCCAGGATACAAGGTAACTTCAAATTGTGGGAGAATAATTACGTCGCTTACGACTTACTTCACGGCACGAACAAGTTCACCTCCAAATACAGCGAGAAGGAAAAAGATAATTTCATCCGCGTGATGACTGAAAAGTTGGATAAACTCGAGGGAAACCGTTCCGTGCTGAACAACATTTTCCTTGAAATCTACGCTAACCCGGTTAAAAATGCTTTAGAAAGACATATATGCGAATAGCCAGATATTTGCTGATACTAGCAGCATTCCTTATTATGATATCCAGTACGATTAGTCTTTTTGCCCCGCAAAATAGTCGTACTGCCGTGTACGTGAACGTGGGCGCCATGGCAGCACTCGCTGTTGCCGTCGGCGTCATCAATTTCAAGAATACCCCGAGAAATAACATGTAATGTACAAGTTCAAACGCAATATACATCTCAAAGACCGCTCGGTGGAAATGTGGTTCGGGTTGACCAGTAAAAGCCGCAATCAACATAGTAATTTTACTCTTTACGTTCTCACGGAAGGTCCTGATAAGCCTTTTAGCTATGCAGAGCCTATCAAGAGCGGCATCCCATCCAAAAAGGAAGCCGAACGTTACGCGATTACCTATGCCAAAAACCTTCTGACACAACTCATCGAACGGGAAAAAGAAGAAAAAAAAGAACAAGAAGGAGAAAACGAGCTATTATAATATTAAAGATATGATTTCCGATAGAAAAGTCAGAGTAAGATTTGCTCCCAGCCCCACCGGAGCCCTTCACTTGGGTGGTGTAAGAACAGCCCTCTTTAATTACCTTTTTGCCCGCCATAACGGGGGTGATTTCCTGTTAAGAATCGAGGATACTGACCAAACCCGCTACGTACCGGGAGCCGAAGAATACATCATCGAATCATTGAAATGGTGCGGATTGACCGCGGACGAGGGTGTAGGTGCAGGGGGAGAATATGGACCTTATCGCCAAAGCGAGCGTAAACCGCTTTACAAACAATATGCCCTCCAACTCGTGGAGTCGGGCAACGCATACTATTCGTTCGACAGTGCCGACGAGTTGAACGCACAACGTGCAGCACATGAGGCAAAAGGGGAAACATTCATGTATAATGCCGCCACTCGCAAGCACATGAAGAATTCACTCAACATGAGCGCGGACGAAGTAAAAACCCTTTTGGATAGCGGTGCAAATTACGTGATTCGCTTCAAGATGCCGGAAAACGAAGATTTGCTATTACACGATATTATCCGGGGAGAAGTACATTTCAATACCTCTCTTCTGGACGACAAAGTACTGTTTAAAGCAGACGGAATGCCCACGTACCATTTGGCAAACATCGTGGACGATCATCTGATGAAGATTTCGCACGTGATCCGCGGTGAAGAATGGTTACCCTCCCTCCCGCTACACGTACTCCTGTACCGGGCTTTCGGTTGGGAAGATACCATGCCGGAGTTCGCGCATCTGCCGTTGATTCTGAAACCCGTCGGCAACGGGAAACTCAGCAAACGTGACGGTAACAAAATGGGCTTCCCCGTGTTCCCCATGGAATTTACCGATCCGGAAACCGGTGAAAAATGGCACGGCTACAAGGAAGACGGTTATCTGCCCGATGCCTTTATCAATATGCTTGCCCTATTGGGCTGGAATCCCGGCACGGAGCAAGAGATATTTTCTCTGTCCGAATTGTGCGAGCAGTTCACGCTGGAACGCGTAAATAAATCAGGCGCCCGCTTCAACCCGGATAAGGCAAAATGGTTTAATCACAAGTACCTCGTGGAAAAGAGCGATGCCGATTTGGCTGTCATATTAAATGAATTACTTGCAAAGGACGGTATTTCTTACGATATGAAGAAACTGGAGAAGATTTGCCATTTACTGAAAGAAAGAGCAAACTTCGTGGCAGATATTTACAATTCGTCACAGTATTTCTACAAAGCCCCGCAAAGTTATGACGAAAAAGGGGTGAAAAAATTCTGGAAAGAAGGAACACCCGCGCTGATGCAAGAGCTAGTCGGAGTACTGGAAAACGTACAAGACTTTACCTCCCCCAACACGGAAGAAGCCGTGAGGGAATGGGTTACGGCAAAAGAAATGGGTTTCGGTAAGGTTATGAGTCCGTTCCGATTGGCTATTATCGGTGCCGCTGATGGTCCTCATTTATTTGACATTATTGAAATTTTAGGGAAAGAAGAAACTTTAACACGACTTCACCGTATTATAGATATATTGCGATAACTCTATTAAACAAAAACCAAAAACTAAAAGTTGGAAAAGATCACACTGACCCTTTCTAACTTTTAGTTTTTAATACCGAAACGCATGGATATCTCTTGGAATAACGTGTTGCTGGCTTTCACGCTAACTTTATTTGCCGGACTATCGACCGGAATTGGTAGTGCCATTGCTTTTCTGACGAAAAAAACGAACAAAAAATTCCTGTCCCTCTCGCTGGGATTCAGCGCAGGAGTGATGATATACGTCTCTTTCGTGGAGTTGTTTCCTACCGCTAAAGAATCCATCGAGGAAGTGTACGACGGCAAGATTGCCGATATTATCACGGCTATCGCTTTCTTTTGCGGCATGGGACTTATTGCCGTTATCGACAAATTGATTCCTTCCTACGAGAACCCGCACGAGGTAAAATCCGTCGAGAGCATGGCGCAACAACCTCATGACAAGAAATTAATGCGCATGGGGATATTCTCGGCTCTCGCCATCGGTATCCACAACTTCCCGGAAGGTCTGGCTACTTTTATTGCCGGACTGTCTAACCCGGAAATAGCATACCCGATCGCATTCGCTATCGCCATTCACAATATCCCGGAAGGGATTGCCGTATCGGTTCCCATATTCTTTGCCACGGGCAACCGAAAAAAAGCATTCAAACTGTCTTTTCTTTCCGGCTTGTCCGAGCCCCTCGGAGCTATTATCGGCTTCGTTCTAATCTATTTCTTCATCGGGATTAATGCCGTTGTCCTTGGCGTTCTGTTTGCCCTTGTAGCAGGCATCATGGTATTCATCTCTCTTGACGAACTTCTCCCTACCGCCAAAGAATACGGCGCACATCATTTGTCTATTTACGGACTCGTTGCCGGAATGGGGCTTATGGCTTTTAGCCTGTTACTGTTCTAAAGATAAAGGCTCGATTTAACCGAGCCTTTATCTTTAGAATTTATTCCGATGAATTTTACTTTCATCGTATTTATCTTTCGCTTTTTGCGGACCATCGGGATAACCGACAGGAATGATACAAAGCGGCACAAATTGTTCGGGCATAGCCGTGTATTTCCGGACAACCCCGATGCGATCCTCGTAAGGATAAGCCGCCGTCCATACGGCTCCCAACCCGAGAGCCTCAGCAGCCAAGAGAATATTCTGCGTTACTGCCGAACAGTCCACGTACCAATAAGAAGAACGGGTAGAATCACCACAAACGACAATAGCCATCGGTGCTTGTGCCAACATTTTGGCATAAGGCAGACTTGCAGCCATCGAATCAAGCGCTGCCCGATCGGTTACCACGACAAATTCCCACGGACGTCTGTCCATCCCGGAAGGTGCAGCCATTCCCGCCTTCAACATAGCGGTAATCTTCTCTTCCTCTACTTCTTTCTTCAAATACTTGCGTACACTCTTGCGTGCCGCGATATTTTCCAAAACAGCCTTGGTCTTCAAAGCCGGATCATCTTGTTGTTTCGCATCTCCCATACATGATGTTTTTAAAAATACAATCACCAATACTACGGCAAGCAGAACGTAAAAGGTATTAAATTTCTTCATTTTTTTCTTCATTTATTTTTTCAATAACGCTTCTATCCGCTGACGATAAGCCTTTGCACCTTCTTTCACGTTCTCGGCTCCGGCAGGTGTCGCCACGCCATAGACCACGTGAGGCGTTTGCCAGACCATACCCGAATGATTAGCCGTCAACTGGTAAGGACGCAATAACTCGTCCATCGTAAAATGATTCCTGCCTCCGGAACGATACGCCTCGTATTCCGAACCCGTTGTCGTGGCCACCATTAACGGTTTCCCTTTCACCACCTCGGTTTGTGCCAAGGGCGTGAAAATCTCATCCAACCACTTTTTCAATTGTGAAGGCGCACTCGCCCAATAAAACGGAAATTGAAACACAACCGCTTTCGCCTCCGATAAAATTTTCTTGTGCGCCTCGGCGTCAAAAGACTTGGCGTACAAATCCAGAATTACCACTCCCGGAATATCTTTCACGGCATCAATCAATGCCTTATTCGCCTGTGACTCCTTGAAATTCGGGTGAGCCAACAAGATCACTACATTTCCTGAATTCTTTGCTTTTTCCATTTTCTCTGCATTTAAAGCACCCGCGGAAAAAATAACCGCAAGTATTAATACAATTGTTTTCATAAGCTTAATTTACAGTTTGCAACTTCGAATATACGAAAAAAACGGTTTCCCCCCTTAAACTTCTTACAAAATAAAAGATACTTGCAAATCCATATTTAAATTCAATATCGGGAATGTTTCCGGTTAAACGACTATTCATTTTTATAAATGTAACCGAATTTTAAAAATTACGTAAGAAATATAGCATTTATTGTCACAACAAATGAAAAACATATAATATTACATTATCATGAAGACAGCGAAATACGTACTTGCACTAGACCAAGGGACAACCTCCTCCCGCGCCGTGCTTTTCAACCATGACGGAAATATTGTCGCCATGTCACAGAAACCAATCGAACAACACTTCCCTCACCCGGGTTGGGTGGAACACGATCCTAGCGAAATCTGGTACACGCAATCCTCCGTGGCCGCCGAAGTTATCGCCAAAGCAGACCTCACGGGACTGGACGTGGCTTGTATAGGTATCACAAACCAACGTGAAACCACGATCATTTGGGACAGGGAAACCTCTATGCCCGTCTATCGCGCCATCGTATGGCAAGACAGGCGTACTGCCGATATCTGCCGGGAATTGCAA